>OFFX01000287.1_pt1 | contig 44129 bp, 51 predicted proteins | sample 1521511 | NCBI WGS metagenome assembly OFFX01 (sample SAMEA3504125, study PRJEB24116) | mouse gut metagenome | biome: mouse gut; feature: mouse-associated habitat; material: faeces | place: Denmark | collected 2011
CCAGCCAATTAGACCATTATTATTTATACCGCGCCAGAGAAGACGGCGGCCAGCCCGAGTGTCTGGCAAAAATCCATGCCGGGAGCCTCTGCGTCCAGGATGATGAGATTTATTTTATCGACCAGGGCAGCGATTACGGTGATTACGGGTCGGTCTGCAAGATGAAAACAGACGGCAGCGGCATGAAAACATTATGCGAACAAGGGCGTTCCCTACAGCTCAGCGCTGAATATATCTATTTTTGCGCGGCTTACAAAGCAGCATATGAAGAATCCTATGAATTTTCCAGCGCTTTGGAAATGCCGTTTTTTTTATATCGGATGAAAAAAGACGGCTCGGAAAAAGAGCTGATTGCTGCGGATGTCTGGCAATATACGTTGAGCCGCCGAAACGGATATACCGGCTCTATTTATTGCAGCAAATGGACCGATAATAAGATTGCTGTTTTTCAAATGGATCTGAACGGAAAAAATGAAGAAGAAATCTGCCGCTTTGACAAAAGGGGAACTCTCATGGCCTATGACAACGTAGTCTATTATGTCGGGGATTTTTATGGAGACAGGGAGCAGATCAGCCAGTACCATTCAGGACATGGAAAAACCACGACTGTCACCGTTCCGGAATATACAGATTGCTGCATCTACAAAGGACGTTTCTGCGGGCTGAATGAAGAGGTATCCGAAAGCGGGCGCAAGATAACCATTTATCGTATGAACTATACTAAAAAAGACTATGATATCCTTTACCAGAATTCCTTTTCATGCCCATATGCTGACGGAATCTATTTATCGGATCTTTATGCTTCTGAAGAAGGAATCTTTTTCCGTCAATTTGTTTCCCCCGAAGAGGGATGCCGGTGGTTCCGGCTGGAAGAAGATGCCGAAACCGGCCAATGGGTCGTGGAGAAATGGGAAGATGCGGAAGCAACACCTGTCGCCCTGCCCGCCAGGAACATAGAATACGGGGAATTGCGGAGCGTCACGTCCGTATTGGAAAGCACCGAGGGCTGGGATGCCTATCTGGCAGACCCCTTGGAATATGAGGAATTTTATGCAACGGATGAAAACGGGCAGGAATGCAACCCTTACCGAATATGCCTTCCGCAGTTCAATGATAAAATTGAAGGATACCAAAAAATAAACCGATATTTCCAAAATAGCTATCATGAAATGATCGCAGGAAAGGAGGATTTTTTTGATATGCTGGAAGAAAGCGGTTCTGCATCTGCAAACTGGTATCAATCGGTCGATTACGGCTATCTTTATATCGGTGAAAAGTATATTACCGCCGGGATCTATGAAGAAGGCTACTCCAGCGGCATACGGAACTGGATCGCCCTTCATCCGGCCACGTTCGACAGGAAGACCGGAGAAAAAGTCACTTTAGAGACAATTCTTGACATGCCCGCCCAGGAGGCCGTTGCCAGCCTGACCGGCTCTGTTTATAAATATATGGAAGGCATGGGGAGGGGTTCGTTTCTCCTGAAAGAAGATGATATCCTGTCCAAAAACTATGACCCGGAACAATTTTTCCTGTTTCCTGATGGAATCGGCATTTATTATGAAAGATATGCCATAGACTGCGGCGCCGCCGGGGATTATCTGTTTGTAGTTCCCTTCGATCTGTGAAAAGCGGATTCCCATAGAAAATAAAAAAATAGCATTGACTTTTTTTCTTTGGAATGTTATTATATTATTCGCGGCATGGAAATTACATAATCCAGTGCGTATGCGGAAGTGTCGGAACTGGCAGACGAGCAAGACTAAGGATCTTGTGATGGTTACATCGTGTGGGTTCAAGTCCCATCTTCCGCATTGGTTAAAGAGTGAGGAAACCTACAAAACATCAAGGTTTCCTTATTTTTTGCTTTCATAAATTTTGAACACGCTTGAACACGTTGCTAATTTTGCTGTTAATAGCCTTTTCATAAGCATCTGAACGGTTTTCAATGGAAGAAGTGGAGTGCATATAATATTTTTCAGTGGTAGAAAAATCTTTATGTCCTGCGAATGTCCGTATTTCTTCACTGGATAACGCCCCTGATTCACCCATATTGGAGATACAGGTTTTACGGATAGAATGGTTTCCTTTTTGTGTGGTTTTAATCATGCGGTTTAAACGCCTTAAAACGTTGTTGATTGCATCATTGTGTATCCGTTCGCCGTCTTTATCCAATAATAAATATTCTGAGTGAAAATTCCTCTGTTCGTTTGTCTTAATTATCATAGACAGAAATTCTTTCGCATTCCGAGTTAAAAATAACTCCCTGTCAGCATTAGGCGTTTTTCCATGAGAAACAATTTCATACCCATTGCGGACTATTTTCCCATCGGCCAGTTTGTCATAATGCTTAATTTCCTGACGCTGAATATGTACCAGATTTTTTGAAAAGTCACTCGTCTTTAATGCAACGACTTCCCCGACACGCAACGCCAGAGTAAAATTAAGGCAGACACCAAGATAGGCTATATTTCCCGTCTTTTTAAATTGTTTCAGTGCCATGTTAATGATTGTTTCTTCTTCATCATTGATGTAGACTTGTTCCGTCTGCGGCTTTTCCTGCTCCACGGCATATTTTTTATAGGAAATGCCATGAACCACTCTAGAAACATTATGATTTGTGAGGTTAGACTCAATCGCAAAATCATATAGCATGTTAATTAGAGATTTCATTTCTTTAAATTTCCGAGAAGTAAGCCTATGCTGTGAAATTTTGTCTAAGAACCAACTTTTAAGCATGGCAACCGTTATTTCATCAAACTTGCATTTGACTATGTATTCCTCTTTATAATAGGTTTCCCATACCCAATTCAGTTTGTGAGCATTGGCAAGGGAAGTCTCCTTGCCTTTATATTCCAAGAATAAAGGATACAGCTTTTCCAGAGTATTTGCTACTGGTTTTTCTTCCATCTGCTTATAATAAGCGACTATTTTCTTTTCAAGGTTCGCTTTTGATACTGATGTTACAGGTTTCCTTTTTTCTCCGTCCTTTTTAGGTGGTAAATATGTCCTATAACGTTTGTCATGCTCTGAATAATAAATTTCATAAGGGTGTTGCTCTAAATAGTATTTTCTCTCCATACTCACTATATCATTCAGTGCATCATCTATCCCTTTTACCTTAGCAAGATTAAAAAATTCTGTCAATGCATCGGCGTCAGATAAGCCGGAAATTATTTTCAAAATTTCCAATGCTTTGCTTGGAGATATAGAAATCATGTACAGCAACACCCCCTTTCTTTCAAAAATTTAAGCGTAATGTCTATAGCTTGCCGTACCAGTCAGCCGCACTAAATTCGTTTCGCACTCCGTACCATCGGCAACGGAAAGTATCGGGAGTGCGAACTCCTTAAGTGCTTTGTGACAGCCTGGACGCCAGGCGGATTGTCAGTAAGGAAATATGCATTTGTTTTTAATCAGTCTGTGTCCCCGGCTGTTTCTTATAATACTGGTAATTTATAACGTTATGGACTTCCCCCTCATCACCTGTTATTTTAATTGTTTTTTCGTATGTTAAATCGGCGTTTCCAATCTTCTGCACAGCTTCTGCATACGTGCATTTTTTAATCTCCGGCGATAAAATACCTCTGCTTTTGCGGAAAAGCCGGAATCCCTTAGGATAGAGCTTTAATCTTGCGCCTTTAACAATGGCTTTTGTCTTCCGTTTTCCCTGTCCGTCAACACTTTCTACTGTCTTAAATCCTTTACATGCCACAGCAGATGCAGACATTGTTTCATGAAGCTCCATATCACCTAAATATGCGGAAAGATATGCGCCAATATTATCTACATTTTTTAGTCCATTGATTTTGACAAACCCGTGCCCCCATATCCGGGCAAGCGTTTTGTTTGGAAGAAATGGCGCTTTTGTCTGGAATATCAACAGCACATGTGCATGCAAACTCCCCCTTGCCTGCGGTTCAACTGCCACGATATATTCATAGTGCGGTAACCTGTTTTTGTTAAAGTAATAGGTCAGACGCATATTAAATTTGCGGAAATCATTATATAATTTTTCCGAATCCTGCATATTATCCGCATATGTCAACGTGATAAATAATGCTTTCTGTGGGTCTGTAATGTTGGTATTTATATATTCACGTAAATGCTTTAAAGACTGCGCAATACTTGTCAGGTTATCCGTCCGGCGGTCATTATGTTTAAATTCGCAGATTTCTCCGGTTGAAAGCTCCAGATAATAATCTTTATCTAACTTCCTGATAGGGCTTGTAGATGGATACGCCATGGAACGTATCTCAAAAACGTTTCCCATGCATTTTAACTGTACAGGACTGTCTTCATAAAGGCGCATATTCTTTTTCACTTTCTCGATTTTCATTAGCGGTCTTTGCTTTCTGATATTATTTTATAATAATCAAGTTAACAGCCGCCTGACGGCGGCGGCAAGGGAACGGCTTCCGCTTTGCTTCGCCCTTTCCCTTGCCGTTGGGGTCAACGGTTCATAGCTTCATAAATATCATTAATAACGCTTCCTTTATCGTCGCTTTTCTCTATCCTTACTTTTTCAACCCCTTTACCGTCTATCAGCAGATAGCCTTCGCCTACACTGTTTTGCTCATTCATCTGTTCTTTGTATTCAGAGAAAAGCATTAGTTTCTGCTCCTTTGAAATATTTCCAAGGGCAAGAATCGAATGAAACTGTTCCCTTGCCCCGGCCTTAAAGTATTCAGAATATCCGGCTTGCATGCCTATCACAATTTTTAGTCCAAGGCTTCTTGACATATTGAGCAAATTGGCAAGCATGGATTTTACTTCATCAGAGGTCTTCTTGTCCTGTGCAGAAAGAAAAGAACTGTATTCATCAATAAGGAGTACTTTTATATGCTTATTCCGTTCTTCGTCATTGGCCGTCAGACGTTCCGTAAATTCCTGATAGAACTTCCTCAGGCCGTCAATGGTGTTTTCAAATCCGTAAAAATTCTCTGTATCCCCCCAATGGGAAAAAAGATTATTCTTATAATCCAAAACCATCAGGCTGACAGACGGTATATATCTTGCATATATTCCCAATAGCGTTATAAGGGCAGTGCTTTTACCGCTTCCGGTCTTCCCTATGCAGAGCAAATTTGGAAGCTTGCATAATTCACGTGAAAAAATCGTATCATCAACAGAAATAACAGTGGGCTTGACATATTTAAGCGGCTTTGCATAAAGCAGTATCCGTTTTGCCTTTTTCCCCAAATCTATTCTATATACATGGAGTGCCAACGCGCTTTTAATTTGTGTGACATGGCTATCAAAAGTATCTGGAGATATGCTGACACTATTTATTTTATAAATGTGTCCGTGGTTCACATAGGGGTCATTTCTTTTCGATAAAAGCACAGGATATTCTCCTTTGCTGTTTTTTATCCCCATTTCTTTGAAGGCTTTTTCGAACCGGAATTGTTCTATCGGCGGACAACGTAGTATTAAGATAAGGCAAATAAAGCCAGTCAATAAAAAGGCAAATAAAACCATATCCAGTAACCTGTCCCCCCAAAGCACCTCACGGAATGGCTGAAGATAACGCTGATAAACGATACTCCGGTAATGCCAGATACTAGAAACAGCAATCAGGTACAGCACTATGGCCAAAACCCATCTCCAATATGCTTTTATAAGGTTTAAAATCCTTTGTTTTATCATTTTTCTTTTTCCTTTCTCCAAGGCAAAGGCAAAAAATTTTTGCCTTTGCCTACATTGTTATTTTTTAAAGTTAACCAGTTCTACACCGGACGCTGTTGCGGACATCACCATAGAATTATTAATTGTATAAACAGTAACTGAGCATTCCTTAAAGCGGACTGCTAACAGTTTAAGGCTTGCACAGCTGGCCTCAATTTCCTCGTCACTGATTTCTGGCAATGGGTCAGTTGCGCCGTCAAATTTAACTGTTAATGTAGACATGCGGCTTCCCTGTAGCGCAATGTCAAATTTCCAACCTATAGGCGTGTCGGAAACCTTCCTGTTATTCTCAAATGGGTAAACAGGACTTTTCCCAGTCAGGATTGCATAATCCAATCCATTATTCACAGCCAATAATGAAATTACCAATTTGTTTTTCACTTAAATACAATTCCTTTCTTCTGATTGTTCTCGTCAGAACAATCAGATGGGGTAAAATCGCGATTTTGGTTTTTGTAGTTGCAGTAGAAACTCCTGTAATATACTATAGGTTTGGAAGGTTTCTATATTAGCATTGTAAGTTATTTACGACGAAAAAAAAATGGGCCAAAAAAGATGCCCATTTTGGGGAATGAAAGGAGTATTGTATGGGAAAAAACAATCTTCAAAATATGCGTTATGAAGATAGAAAAACGATAGGGAAAGAAAATTGTATGATAAAAAACAATCTTCATGGTTTGCGTTATACAGGTGGAAAAACGATAGGTGAAAAAATAACACAGGAGAAAATGGCAGAAATTTTAGGAATAGAAAAAACGACATATAGGAAATATGAGGATAATAAAGTCCAACTACCATTAAAACATGCTGTTACATTAGCCCAAAAACTTGGTTGGTCGTTGGACTCAATATATCAGATATCTGCTTCAAAAAGCGACAATGACATTCCAGAAAGGAAGACAAAATTTGACGTAGATATAAGAGATATTATTTCATTCAAAGATGGTAAAGTTATAATTAAAATGGGCGAATGGCTCTGGCAGTATTTCTCCGCCATAAATACTATCAATGCTAGAGGGGATACTGCGGCTGCTAAAAAAGAAGCTATTTTAAACGAGAACATTAATTTTGAAATATCTGACAATAACATAGCACGGAAGATAGAAATAGCTGTTAATATGGACGATTTCATATCATTTTATAACGCAGATGGCCAAGAAATTCCTGCCTATTTTGAAGATAATAAGGGAAAACAGAAAGAGCCCACGAAGAAACAACTAAAAGAAGCAACTAGGTTTTTCAAAAGACTTTTTGAAGGAAAAATAATACTTGAAAGGCCAGAACCGGAAAATTCAAAAGCAATAAATGATTAATGATTGAGCCGGGAGAGAGGTTCTAAAAACACTTTTTAGAATCTCTCTTTACCATTCAAATTAACGCCCAGAATAGATGCAAGGTCTCTCATTCCCTGTCTGTAAGCTAAAAGTTCGCATATACCTACTGTTGCGCACATTGCTTTTTGATAATCCTCAACCATATTCATTTGTTCTCTGTTAAAATTATTTTGTAATTGATTATATAATTTTATTTCTTTTGCAAGACTCTTTTTGTATTCATCATTATTATTATAAATATTTCCAAGCCGCTCCATGATATTTGATTGAAATTCATCTAAAATTTTTTCGCTCATTTTTACTCCATTCTTTGCAATATATAGAAACTACATGGCGCATATGCAAATATCATATAATATTATGGTATTTTTTCTCCATTAACATAGAATGATAACTCCAAGGGGAGTCTGGATTATTATAAATTGTCTGCTTACCACGAATAGTTCCCTTTGCACTGAAATCTACTCCTGCAATATTTTCAAAATCTCTAAAAAAATTTATATTGCAATATAATTCATTGTATTTTCGTTCGATAATTTCAGTTGTATTTCTTTGATACTTTGTATTTATCTCAAAAAGATGGCTTTCCTTTTTATCGGGGTCATATACCATAATTTCGATTTTAGGATTTCCGGCATTGCGGAAGATGAAGCAAAAAGTTTCTTTAAATGTAATAATTTCCTTTAGCAATTCTTTATGTGTTGAAATATCCTGTCTTGTCCGGTATGACATAACTTTTCCTTTTTACACAATAGTAACATTATATGTTTCATTTAAAACAATGTAACCGCGTACCATTAATCTAGCACATAATATTTTATATGTCAACCGCGCACCGTTAATGAAAAAGGTTCAAATTTTTTATACTTTTCTTACTTCATGGTATTAAAAGGAGAAAATCTATGACATATTCAGATGCAATTATCAAGCGGTTGACCGAGTTATGCAATGAGCGCAATATTACGATAAACAAACTTGCAACCTTATCAGGTATAACACAATCCACAGTTGAAAACCTTATGAAAGGAAAAACAAAAAATCCCAAGCTCAAAACTTTGCACAAATTAGCGGTTGGCCTGAATATGACTGTTTCTAATCTTTTGGATTTTCCAGAAATGAACGAGACCGCTTTTGACGATGAATAAATACTTCTTAAAAATAACCGTATACCATTAACAATGCCTTTTGGAATCTCCTATACTTTTTTTGCTTGACTATTAGTCAAAAGGAGATTTTATATGACATATTCTGATGCAATAATTAAGCATTTGACAGATTTGTGTGCTGAAAGAAATATTACAATTAATAAATTGGCTAATTTATCAGGTATAACACAATCCACAGTTGAAAATCTTATGAAAGGAAAAACCAGAAATCCTAAGCTTAAAACTTTGCATAAATTAGCCGTTGGATTAAATATGTCTGTTTCTGAACTATTAGATTTTCCTGAAATGAATGAGACAATTTTCGAAGATGAATAGCAGAGGGTGTTCAACATATAAATATTTTGAACACCCTTTTGAACACGTTTGGATAGAGATGCACTGAAAGCCTTTCTTTTACTGTATTTGCAGAAGATAAAATTCCTTCAAGTCCCATCTTCCGCATTAAAAAAGGAAACCTTGAGGTGAATGAGGTTTCCTTTTTTAATGCATATCTATAATCGACTATTCATCAAATAAATCCGCATGTGTGCCTGTGTCAATCAATGTCAATGTTAATATATCATCTTCTATCAAATATATTAATAACCAATCTGGCTGAATATGACATTCTCGATACCCTTTATAGTTTCCGCTAAGAGCATGGTCTCTATTTTTTGCTTCCAAAGGAATTTTGTGTAGTAATCGTTCTACAATATCCTCCAAAAAAGAAATATTTAATCCCCGCTTTTTAGCAATCTTCAATCCTCTTTTAAATTTGCCGGTAAGGACTAACTCATATTTCATAAATCAATGTCCTCCAGCGCTTCCGCAAAACTGCCGTATCTCTTTGTTTTAGGATCTCTGCTGATTTGTTTTGCTTCTTCCATAGCTTCTATCACCTCCTGCTTATATTTAGGAAGTTCTACACTGAAAGGAAGTCCGCCGCGCATAATAGCCTGCCTCAAAAACATATTTACAGCACTGGACATGTCAATTCCAAGTTGATTAAAGAGCTCCATTGCCTGTCTTTTTACGTCTTCTTCTATTCTTATTTGAGTTTGTACAGTTGCCATATTCTCACCTTCTTTCTATTACATTGTATATCGGTTTGTTTACAATGTCAATCGGGTGCATCAATAATATTATTTCGACATATTATAAAATGAAATTTAAAGTACCATTTTTATGCAATGCCATCACAAACAGGAATTTAATCAAATCTGATTCTGAATTTACATTCTGCATCTCCAGAAAGAATAGTCTCTACTTGTTCTACATAAAGTTTATTTTCATTCCATATGCTCTCGCCTACATAAATAATGCTCTGCCTTGAACATTCGCATAGATTAGGAGTATTTACACCACCAGCGGTATGAATATCGCATGCACACTCCGGGAAATAGATAAAATACTCTTTATCAGGCACTACAATCTCACCACGAACATTGCCTGTTTCGCTTAATCTGCTATAAAACTCATTACGCTCTCCATTCACAGTCTGATACAGTTTCAGATACGATTGCAAAACACCTGTGTCAGCACAATATCGGGCACAATGTTTTAACAGACAGCTCCTGCTGTCTGCGTCTATTTCATTTAGTCCATATTCAAATCCTTTTAACCATTGACAAAAGAACTTCTTGTCCATAATATTTTCTCCAATTATCTATGTAACAAATTCAAAGTTGTCTTATATATTTCATTTTACGCTATATGGGACAATCAAACAATACAAAACCATCTTTTTTATGCCTGATGTTCTATAAATTTACACTATATCCTCCATTGTCATACACGGAAGTTCCTTCTTGTCGAAGCTGTTTATGCGGCGGTTCTGCTCCTCTGCCCCTGGTAAATCCCAAAGACGGCCAGGGCGGCAATAGAGGTTAAAACAAAAACCGCCATAACGGGGTAGCTGATACTTGCGCCAAATACATCGAAAACTTTATGAGCGCCGAATACCTCTTTTATTAAAGTGACGTTTGCCAGCCCAAAGTCCACAAGCGGCTGGATTCTTTGGAGAACCGTATCACCCATTGCTGCCAGCCCCACATTTACAAACAGAAGCACCAGGCTGATGCCGGCCGTCCCCATCTGGCTTTTCATACGAGATGAGATAAAGCTGATTATCAGGCTGTAAACAGCACTGGTGAAGATGAGCCATGCGGCTCCGACAAGAGCAAGCTGCCAGGACTTGAATTGGAACATAGACCTGGCGTAGGAGGGAATGGACTGAATGGCAGCATTCCATCCATGCAGGCTTTTGTGAGGAAGAAAACCGAAAAGAAAGGTAGCTGCCAGATACAATGCGACTACAACGGTGGAGGCAACAAGTACGCTCAACAGCTTCGCCATGACAATCTTTTTCCTGCCATGGCGGGAACTTAAAATCAGATTGTCCATGCCGCTTGACCGTTCCACAGCGAAAACCGGGGCAATGATAAATGTCAGCGGTATAAACAGCAGAAACTGCATCATATGCTCCCCCCAGTTATTGAACAGGTTCTCCCATAGCAGGATATTGGCAAACTTCGGTTCGCCAAGTTCTGTCAGGCATTGCAGAGCATCAGAAAACTTCCGGTAGTCGAATGTATCCTGCTTTCCCTGGCTCTTCAGCTTTTCCAGCTTTGATTCAAGGAGGGCAATGCCATAGGGTTCTTCGGCGCTCTCCGGCGGCGTACCCATCCAATATTCCTCCGTCCGCCGGGCATAGGCGTAGTAGTTCACCGCCAAAATGATTTCCGGCTGGTCTTTGACGCTTCGGGCGATTACCCTGGAATCTGTGCCATAGCGGGCGCTCACCTCGTTATAAATGCGTTCTGCTTCAGCGGCCTTTTCGCTGTCAAACTCTCCCTCACAGGCAGCGGCCATTTCCTCATATGCACGGTAACCGTCATTGCTGCCAATCAGAAATATAGTGGAAGTAAAGCCAATCACGCTGTAAAGCGCAAACAGACATATCAGCAGAAGGCTGGTTTTCTTATTGAACAGCAGCTTTTGGAGTTCAAAATGAAATAGTGACATGAATGTTACCTCCTTTTCTTTCCGGGCAAGTAGTTGAAAATATATAAATATGCATCCTCCAATGTGGGTACAGCCTGTACTGCTTCAGGGAAAGGCTTTGATTCATCAATGATGCGCACCTCCATATGGTCGTCTCTGGCAATGACATTGCTGATAACTGCCTGATTTTGATATTCCACAAGCTGCTCGGCGGGCATTTTCACAAGCCAGACACGTCCATCCATTTTTTTAATGTAGTCCGCGTTGGTAAGCGTGTATTGAATGACGCCGTACTCCATCATCATAATCTGCGCGGCAATGTGCTCAACATCGGAAACAATGTGCGTAGAAAGCAGCACCAGACGGTCTTTGGCATAGGCGGAGATGATATTTCGGAATTTGATACGCTCATAGGGGTCAAGACCGGAAGTGGGTTCATCCAGAATCAGAATCTCCGGGTTATCCAACAGGGCCTGCGCGATGCCAAGCCTGCGCTGCATTCCGCCCGAATAGGCGGCGCATTTCCGCGCCAAATCATTTTGCAAACCAACAACGTATGCCAGTTCCTCTATCCGCTTTCCGGCCATGGACTTTTCCATACCTTTCAGAGCCGCTGAATATTCCAGATAATCTTTGCCGGTAAAATCGCCGTAAAAGCTGACGTCCTGGGGCAGGTAACCGATTTTTGCCCGGTATTCGTCTCCCATGGCATGAATGTCCCGGCCGTCGCATAAGACCTGCCCTTTGCCGGGGCGCAGCACATCGGCCAGAATCCGTATCATGGTCGTTTTTCCCGCTCCATTGGGGCCGAGCAGCCCATAAACCCTGGTTCTCATGGTGAGAGAAATCCCTTTGAGGACTTTTTTGTCTTTATAGTTTTTTGTTACCTGTTCAAACTGCAATTCCATATGATACCCCCTTACCTCGCCGGCGCGCCGCCGCCGCGCATGCCTGTAGCTATTTTTACCGTAGAGAAGTCCGCCTGATTAAATTTGCGGATACACATTACAAAGAAAAAGGCGCCAATTAAAACTGTGATTGCAAGGCCCGCTATCGGCGTAATCACAAATCCGCCGATGGAAAACGCCATGCCCTGCTCTAAAAGCTCCATCGTGGTCATCCTGTGCGCACCTAGGGCAATGTAGCGGAAAATGGAGGTCGTATAAGTCAGCGGATTCAGATAGACCACTGGCAGGAGGAAACCGGGCATTATCGTCGTGGGGATGTATGCGCCGGAAACAAAGGTCAGGGGCATCATGACCATGGAACTGACCGTCTGGAAGGCGGGGGCGTTCCGGGAAACTGTTGCAAGGAACAGACCGATAGCGCTGAAAGTCATAGCCGAAATCAGCATCACTGTCAACATCAGCAGAAATTGTAAAATCGAAACATGAAGCCCCAGAAAAATAGCAAATATCATCATAATGGCTCCCTGCAAGGTTGCGACCAGCGCGCCCGCCGCAATGTTGCCGACGGAAATTTCGCTGCGGGAAATCGGAGCCACCATGACTTCTTTCATGTAACCGCCTGCGATGTCAGCCAAAATCTCGGAGGAATGGTTAATGCCGGTTTGGAAGGCAGTCATAATAATGACGCCGGCCAGCAGATAGTTCATGGGCTGGCTCAGACCGCTCATAGAGGATTTCATCAAAAATGAAAACATCACCAGCATGAAAACGGACATAAACAGACTTCCAAGAAGCCGTGCCTTGTTGCGGATATAGTTCAGCAGATTTCTTTCAATAATTGCGACGATAGGGTTCATACTTTTCGAATCTCCTTTCCTGTAATGGCAAGGAACACTTCATTCAGCGTCCCGTTTTTCACTTCAAAATCAATGATGGTTTCCCGGCAGCAAAATAAAATTTCCAGTGCCATGGGTGCGTTCTTTGTGCGGAAAATCATACGGTTCCCGGTTTTATCGTAAGAAACTCCCCGCTGTGCCAGTGCGCTTTCCAGCTGCGTTGTCTGTGTGCAGGCAACATTTACCTCTGTGTTGGTATATTGGCGTTCCAGGTTCCCGGGCGTGTCGCTGGCAACGATTTTACCATGGTCCATGATAACAATTTTCGAGCAGATTTCTGCCTCGTCCATGTAGTGAGTAGTAAGGAAGATTGTCATATTCTTTTGTTTTTGAAGCTTCTGAATATATTTCCAGACACTGGCTCTCGTCTGCGGGTCGAGTCCGGTAGTCGGCTCATCCAAAAACAATACTTTCGGATAGTGAACCAGCCCCCTTGCAATCTCGGCCCGCCGTTTCATACCGCCGGAGAGACTGCCCGCGATGGCCTTTTTCCAATCTGTGAGTTCCACCAGGCCAAGAGCGAAGTCAATGCGTTCCTGCACCTCGTTTTTCGGCACTTTGTAGAAGCTGCAATGATATTTCAGATTTTCCTCTACGGTCATTTTGGTATCAAGGGTTGAATCCTGGAATACGATTCCAATGTCTTTTCGTACCAAATCCCGTTCGCCGGAAACATCATGCCCATTGATGATGAGGCGTCCCTCAGTTTTGTCCAGAATGGTACAAAGCGTGTTGATGGTTGTACTCTTGCCCGCACCGTTGGGGCCAAGGAAAGCGAAAATGCTGCCCTCGTCCACGGTAAAGGAAATGTCGTCTACTGCTGTAAAATTTCCATACTTCTTTGAAAAATGCTCTACTTGAATGATTGGGTTCATTTCATCACCTCCAAAAAATTAAGTCCCATGCGTTTTGCTCGCATAGGACTTATCTCCATAAATAATATGGCGCCTCTCTGTATTCTATTTTCTTTCTCCGCCGCCAAAGAAGCCAAATCCGCCTCTGTCTGGCACAGGCCCGTCGTAATCGGGAGAGAAGCGCTCCGCACCCGGTATATTATCCGGCTTTGCTCCTCGTCCAAAGGAGCCAAAGGCTCGTTCACGCATGGACATCAACTGCTCAAAATGTTCATCGCCCATACGTTCCCGGGCTTTGTCCATCCAGTCTGCCATTGTGTCCTCGTCCTCGCCTCCGCCGGTTCCCGTTCGGAAAGCGGCAATAATCCTGTCCAAATATTCTCCGAATTGCTGCAATTCTTCCGCCGACAGGCAGCCGAGGAACTCCTGATAATTTGTTTCCGGTTCCTGGGCTTCTTTCCCTTTTTCTGTCAAATGCACAACCATGACCCGCCTGTCTTTCTCGGATGGCTTACGCTCCACATAGCCGTTTTTTTCCAACTTGTTCAACAACTCATTCAGCGATTGCTGGCGGATGCCCAGCAGATAAGCCAAATCCTTTGTAGCAATTTCCGGCTGGATTTTCAACATGGCAAGGATACGCCCCTGACCTCTTGTTGAGTCGGCAAATGTCCCGGATTCCGCCTGGCTGAACATCTGACGGCGTTTCATGAGCCATTGCAGCGTGGACAGCTTCTCATAAATAGCTGTATAGATATCGTCCATATTGCGCCTCCTTATTTTGTACAGGTACTTGTACATTACGGTTATTATTATACACACTCGATTAAATTTGTCAAGGGTACCTGTATAAAATTTTTTGGGAATTTGTTTTTTACTGTAATGATATTGAAAACGCTGGATTACGGGGAATTTCGTATTGTGGGAACAGCGGTGTCTGCCTGCCCGGATGTGGGTACGCCGAATGTGTTTAAGACAGAGCGGGAGGCGATGACAATGACAATGACAGGTTATGGCATCTTACCACCCCAAAACGGCAGAATATGTTCCGGCCTCTTGTATGAGGTGTTCTTTTGGATAAAATAGAAAAAGAAAGAGAAAAGCGACAGGAGGTGCCTCGTTTGCAGGTTCATGTGGAAACCGGGGAGGACATTCCCGAAACCGTTATCACCATAAGGTGCCGGGAGAGAACGCCCTATATCAATAAATTAATTGCAGCGCTTAAAATTGTGGACAGACAGATTGTGGTGACCTGCGAGGGAAACATCACGTCCCTTAGTCTGGACGCGGTTTTATATATAGAATCGGTGGACAGAAAATGCTTTGTCTACACGGAAAAGGAGACCTGCGAGTCCGACAGCCGGCTGTATGAGCTGGAGGAGCAGCTTAAGGAGTATCTTTTTGTGCGCATCAGCAAGTCCGCCATTGTAAACCTGAAAAACATCAAATCCATAAGGACGTACATTAACAGACGGCTTTTAATTACCTTAAACAATGGAGAACAGCTAATCGCATCCAGGCAGTACGCAGATGCCATCAGGAAGCTGCTGGATACGAAGGGAAAAGCGGATTAGGCGGGAATGTAATAGAAACGGAGGCAAGGCGATGGAGGAAAGAAAGCATTTATTGGATTATCTGACGCAGGTCTTTACAATTTTTGGAATAACGATTTTTGTAATCGGCATTATCTGTACCCTGTTGGGAGAGGAGGCGGCGGGAGAATCCACCATGTTCCGGTTAGGGAGCGGCGGGATTCCCGTGGAGACTGTTTTTCAGTATCTTCTCACAAGCATCTGTGTGACGGCTCTGCGTTTCGTGTTTTTTACAGACGTCCTTCTGAAAAAAATGTCCGTTACGGGAAGAACTGTGGGGATGCTGGCGGCGGTGATTGTCTTAATCGGCGTTTTTTCCTGTCTGTTCGGGTGGTTTCCCGTGGACGAGGCGGAGGGGTGGATTGCCTTTCTCATCTGCTTCGGGATTTGTTTCGTCACCAGCGCGGCGGTATCGGCTTACAGGGAAAGGGTGGAAAACAGGCGGCTTAAGGACGGCCTGGAGAATTTAAAGAAAAAGCAGGAGAAGGGAGAGGAAAAGTGAAAGCATTTATTGAAGTAAGCGGCTTATCGCACTCCTTCGGGGAGAAAAGGGTTCTGGATGACATTTCCTTTCAGGCGGCAAAGGGGGAGATTACCGGCCTTTTAGGGCCGTCCGGCGCGGGAAAAACCACGCTGGTAAATCTTTTAACCGGACAGCTTAAGCCGGACGCCGGGAAGATAACAATAGACGGCAGTACGGGGAACCGGAGCCGGGCGGGGATTATGATGGACAGCTTCGGCCTTTACGAGCGGCTGTCCGTCTATGAAAACCTGAAAATTTTTGCCGGGATTTACCGGGCGTCCGGGGAGCGGATTGACGTGCTCCTTAAAAAGGCGGAGATGATAAAGGAGAAAAAGACGGCGGTGGGGAAGCTGTCGAAAGGAATGCGCAGCCGGGTGAATTTCTGCCGGGCGCTTTTGAAGGAGTGCGATGTTCTGTATCTGGATGAGCCCACCTCCGGCCTTGACCCCGCCACCACGGAAAAAATCCATGAAATGATGCTGGAGGAAAAGAGCGCCGGAACCACAATTTTTCTGACCACTCACAATATGCATGAGGCGGAGAAGCTCTGTGACAGGGTGCTTCTTTTAAATGAAGGGCGGCTGGTGGAAAACGGCGTCCCGAAGGAAATCTGCCGGAAGTATAATTCTGAAAACAAAATCGAGGTGGTTTTGAAAAACGGGGAGGTACATACCATAAAGAACGCCGGTGAAAGCGCGGGGATTCTGGGGAGGTGGCTTGGCGAGGAGGCAATCGTGAGCCTCCATTCCTCGGAGCCGGATTTGGAAAAGGTGTTTCTCGGCATAACGGGAAGGAGGCTTGGCGAATAATGAACAACATATTTATCATTCTGAAAAAGCAGATAAAGGACACGCTGAAAAACAAGGCGGTTCTGATTCAGTTTGTGATGTTTCCGGCGATGGCGTTTATCATGACGAAGTCGGTGAAAATAGAGGGGATGCCGTCTGATTTTTTTGTGAATATGTTCAGTGTGATGTATGTCGGAATGGCGCCCCTTGTGGCCGTATCCGCGATTATCTCCGAGGAAAAGGAAAAGAATACCCTTCGTGTGCTGATGATGGCGGATGTGACGCCGGGGCAGTATCTTGCGGGCATCGGCGGCTACGTGTTTCTGGCGTGTATGGCAGGGGCGGCGTTTTTCTGCGCTTTGTCGGGGCGTGAGGGCTTCCGGGAAAAGGGGCTGTTTTTGCTTATCATGGCGGTAGGGATTCTGGCGTCTATGGTTCTCGGCGCGGCTATAGGAGTGGGGACCGCAAATCAGATGGCGGCAACCTCCGTCACCGTCCCTGTGATGATGATTTTTTCATTTCTCCCCATGCTTTCCATGTTTAATGAAACCATAAAAAAGATAGCGGAGATTACCTATTCCCAGCAGATAAGCCTGCTGTTTAACGGATTGGGAGAGAATTATGTGCGGAGCGTGATGATTGTCGCCGCAAATATGATTGTATTTGGCGGCCTGTTTATGCTTTTATATAAGAAAGGCGGGCTTTGCAGGGGATAAAAGATTGATTATGAGAAAATTCTGTGTTAAAATTTGAAAGCCGGACCAGCCTGGCAAGATATGAAAGTATAACTACCGGGAGGAAGCAGGAATGATTATGATGGAGCATGTGTGCAAATCATACAGGATTGCAAAGAGAAACGCAGGATTCAAGGAGGCGTGCAAATCGCTTTTTCATCGGGAATATGAGGTGATTGCCGCCTTAAACGATGTCAGCTTTACCATAAACGACGGAGAGATGGTGGGCTATATCGGACCCAACGGAGCGGGGAAAAGCTCTACAATCAAAATTCTCAGCGGAATATTGACACCGGATGGCGGAACGGTTCTTGTGGATGGGAGGATTCCCTGTAAAGACAGAATCGAGCATGTAAGGCAGATTGGCGTGGTGTTCGGGCAGCGTTCCCAGCTCTGGTGGGATGTTCCGGTCATTGATTCCTTTGAATTGCTGAAGGATATTTATTCTATTTCCCAATCGACGTACAGGCGCAGCCTCGAGGAGCTGACGCAGCTTTTAAATCTGGAGGAGCTTTTGCGCACGCCGGCAAGGCAGTTGTCCCTGGGGCAGAGAATGCGGTGCGAAATTGCGGCTTCCCTCCTGCACGGCCCGAGGATACTGTTTCTGGACGAGCCCACCATAGGGCTGGACGCGGTTTCCAAGCTTGCGGTGCGGGATTTCATTTTAAAGCAAAATAAGACCCATGGGACTACCGTGATTTTGACGACCCATGACATGCAGGACATAGAAGCCCTTGCCAGCAGAATCATTCTGATTGGAAAAGGGCGGATTTTGATGGACGGAAGCCTTGCGGATATCAAAAAGGGAAACGCGGATATTGACGAGACGGTGGCGGAGCTGTACCGCTCCTACGATATTTAAGGGAGGGACGGGCTGTGAAATATCTGTCATTTTTCCGGCTGCGCTTTGCCACGGGGCTGCAGTACCGGACGGCTGCGTTAGCCGGAATCGTCACACAATTTGCATGGGGCTTTATGGAAATTATGATATTCAAAGCCTTTTACCGGGCGGACGCCGCTTCTTTTCCCATGAGTTTTCAGGCGACTGTCTCTTACATCTGGCTGCAGCAGGCCTTTCTGGCTCTCTTTGCGGCATGGATGATGGACAATGAGATTTTCCCCATGATTATAAACGGCGACGTGGCTTATGAGCTGTGCAGGCCGGTCAGCATTTATAATATGTGGTTTGCAAGGAACGCTGCAAACCGGCTTGCAAGGGCAGCGCTTCGGTGCTTCCCTATTCTGGCGGTGGCGGCTTTTCTGCCAAAGCCCTACGGGATTGCGGCCCCGGCGAGTCTGCCGTGCTTTGTAATGTTTCTTCTTGCAATGGTGCTGGGGCTTTTGGTGACGGTGTCTTTTTGCATGCTTATCTACATGCTGACGTTTTTTACCATATCGCCGGAGGGGCTTCGTATGCTGTTTATTTCGGGGACGGAATTTCTGGCGGGCGGGGTGATTCCGCTGCCCTTTTTCCCTGATAAGATGAGGGCGGTGATGGAGCTTCTGCCCTTTGCCGCCATGCAGAACGTGGCGCTGCGCATCTACAGCGGGAGCATGAGCGGGGGCGAGGCGGGAAGGGCGCTACTTTTACAGTTATTCTGGCTGGTAGCGGTAACGGGATTTGGAAAGATACTTTACCGTCTGGTGGAAAAGAAAATTATCGTGCAGGGGGGATAGGGATAAGGGACGCTTTCCGGCCGATGAATTCGCGGGAAAGCTCCGGTTTGCGGCGCGCCGCGAGGAGGATGAAGATGAAAAATAAAGTATCGTTTATAAAGCTTTACCGGCATTATGTATCAATGAATGTGCGGAGCGTGATGCAGTATAAGACCTCCTTTCTGCTGTCGGTGATTGGACAGTTTCTGGTGTCCTTCAATGTGTTCCTCGGAATCTTTTTCATGTTTCAGAGATTTTCGAAGGTGGACGGATTTTCCTACAGCGAGGTCTTATTGTGCTACGGCATTGTTTTACTGGAATTTTCCCTGGCGGAAATGTTTGCAAGGGGATTTGACATGTTTCCCGGTATGGTGAGAAGGGGAGAATTCGACCGGGTGCTGGTGCGCCCCCGGGGAGAAATTCTTCAGGTATTGGGCAGCAGGTTTGAAATGGCGAGAATCGGGAGGATGCTTCAGGCGGTGGTGATGTTTGTCTACGGAATTGTGAAAAGTAACGTGACGTGGACATTTCCAAAGGTTCTGACTGTAATTTTTATGCTGACGGGAGGCGTTGCGGTTTTCGGAGGGCTTTTCCTGATTTATGCTGGAATCTGCTTTTTCACGCTGGACGGGCTGGAATTTATGAATGTGTTTACCGACGGGGCCAAGGAATTCGGGAAATACCCGGTGGGGATTTACGGGGAAAAGCTGCTGTTATTTGCCACTTTTATTGTGCCCTATGCGCTGATTCAATATTATCCGCTGCTCTTTCTTTTGGGGCGGCGAACGTCCCTGCTTTACATGATTTTGCCTTTACTTGCCGTGCTTTTCCTGATTCCGGGTATGCTCCTCTGGCGGTTCGGCGTTCGGCATTATCAGTCCAGCGGGTCGTGAACAGATGTGGAAAGCGGGTTTTTTGAAAATTATTTTTCCGGTATGGCAAATCGGGCCTGCGGCACGGACTTACAGTGCGCTGACAGCATGAAGGACCCGGAAAGGAGCGGAATATCTCATGAATAAAATTTTGATTATCGACGACGACAGGGAGCTGTGCGCTCTGATAAAACGGAGCGTTTTAACGGAAAATATCGAGGCCGACTTCTGCCACAGCGGCAGGGAGGGGCTTGCCAGGCTGAAAGGCGGCGTTTATCAGCTTGTGATACTGGACGTGATGATGCCGGGTATGGACGGCTTTGAAACCTTAGAGCAAATAAGGAAGGAGAGCAGTCTGCCGATTCTGATGTTTACCTCCAAAAACGACAGCATATCAAAGGTTCGTGGGCTCCGTGCGGGAGCCGACGATTACCTCACCAAGCCCTTTGATATGGACGAGTTGATTGCCCGCATCATTTCCCTGATTCGGAGGTATACCCGTTTTAATCAGGAAGAAGGGGCGCCGAAGCTCCTTTCCTTTGACGGCCTTGCCATCGATATGGACACCCGCCTTGTCACCACGGAAAAGGGCGTCTTTGAGCTGCCGCCGAAGGAGTTTGACCTGCTCTTATTCTGCGCGGAAAATCAGGGAAAGATTCTGACCAAGCAGCGGATTTACGAGGCGGTCTGGGGGGAGGAATATGTCTATGACGACAGCAACATTATGGCGGTCATTAGCCGCCTTCGGAAAAAGCTGGAGGCAAATCCCGGAAGCCCTAAGTATATCCAGACGGTGAAAGGGATTGGGTATCGGTTTAATAAGGATGTTTGACAGGATAAGGAATTTTTGGCCTCTCCGCCTTTGGCGGCGGGGCTGTTGACTTTAGGGTAAAAATATGGAGGTGTTTCTATGCAGTTTCTTTCTCCAAAATTTCTATGCATTCTACTCGCGATTGTTGCCGCATTGTCCCTTTTTCTTGCGTTTTTCCTTATCCGACGTGTGAAAAGACAGCTGAATGAAATGGCGGAAGCGCTGGCCGACGTCAGAAGCGGCAACGGAAACAGGCGTATTCTGGCGCAGGAGCATGAGCTTACGGCGAAGATTGCCTATGAGATGAATGATATCATCGTGTCCTATGAGGAAAGGCTTGCGGCTTTCAGGGAAACGGAGGAAACCAATAAGCAGCTTATGACGAGCCTGTCCCATGACGTGCGGACGCCCCTTACCACGCTGATTGGCTATCTTGACGCTGCCCGCAAGGGGATTGTCACCGGAAAAGAACGCGACGATTATGTGGAAACCGCCCGCCGGAAGGCCCATGATTTGAAGGACTACATCGATGTGCTTTTCGACTGGTTTAAATTAAATTCGGGGGAGTTTGCCATGGAAATCCGAAGGCTTGAGGCGGCGGAGCTTACCAGAAACATTCTGATTGACTGGATTCCGGTATTCGAGAATAAGGGGATAGAATATGCCGTGGACATTCCCGAACAGCCTTTTTGGGTCAGGCTCGACGAGGACAGCTATATGCGGATATTGAATAATCTGATACAAAACGCCCTTGCCCACGGCCGCGGGGATAAAATCGAAATCAGCCTGTCGGCGCATGGCGGCGGGGAGAAAAGCGCTGCTGACGCTGGCGGCGGGGAAAATATAAGGATTCAGGTTTCGGACAACGGCGTGGGAATGGAAAAGGAGGATTTGAAGCATATCTTTGAGCGGCTGTACAAGTGCGATAAGGGGAGAGCGGCAAAAGGCAGCGGGCTTGGTCTTTCCATCGTGCGCCAGCTTACGGAAAAGATGGGCGGCGTCATAACCGCGGAAAGCACGCCGGGGCAGGGCACTTCATTCACGCTGCTTTTTCCGCTGGATGATTCCCGCATATGGCAGCCGGGCGGCTCACGGTGCATTTAACGGCTGACGCGGGGAATACCAATTTGCAAGGTTAACGCAAGGTTCCGGCAAGGTTTATGCAAGACTGGGATGATACTATTTAGTCATAACATCACAGGAGGTTTTTACGAATGAGCAAATATGTTATCGAGACCAGAAATCTCACCAAGCAGTACGGCGCTCAGAAAAGCGTCGCCAGTCTGAACATCCATGTACAGCAGGGCAGAATTTACGGGCTGCTGGGAAGAAACGGAGCCGGAAAGACCACTACCATGAAAATGCTTCTGGGACTGACAAAGCCCACGGCAGGCGAGGTTAAAATATGGGGGAAGCCCCTTAAGGGCAATGAAAAAAAGCTGTTGCCCCGCATCGGAAGCCTGATAGAGTCGCCGGGATTTTATCCCAACCTGACGGGAACGGAAAACCTGAAAATCTTCGCCACCTTACGGGGAGTGCCGAACGCCCACGCCTTAAAAGACGCATTGGATTTGGTGGGACTTCCTTATAAGGATAAGAAGCTGTTTTCACAATATTCTCTGGGTATGAAGCAGCGGCTGGCAATCGCCCTTGCCGTTATGCACGACCCGGAGCTCCTTATTCTGGACGAGCCAATTAACGGGCTTGACCCCATAGGGATTGCGGAGGTGCGTTCCTTTATTCGGCAGCTTTGCGACGAGAGGGGGAAGACCATTCTGATTTCCAGCCATATTCTGTCCGAGATTGCGCTGCTTGCCGACGATATCGGCATTATTGACCACGGCGCTTTGATTGAGGAGGAAAGCTTTGCGGAGCTGGAGAAAAAGAGTAACAAGCACATTCACTTTACCCTTTCCGACACCGCTCAGGCCGCAAGAATTCTGGAATGTGACTTTTCCGAAAATCGGTTTTCCATACAGGACGATACCAATATTCTGGTTCACAATCTGGATTTGCCGGTAGGGAAAATCGTCACGGCCTTTGTGGAAAACGGGCTGGAAGTGTCTGAGGCTCATCTTTGCGAGGAAAGCCTGGAAGAGTATTTCAAACGGGTGACGGGAGGTGAGGGCATTGCTTAAAATGATTGTCTGCGAATTCGGAAAGCTGAAAAGAAAGAAGCTGTTTCGGATTGCGTTCCTCACAACCTTTGTTATGCCGCTTTTGTACTTCCTGATTCTGGATAATACGACGCTGGACAATATAATGTCGGTAGTAAGGACGGACAACGCTTTTCTGCTTTTAATTCCCTTTTCAGTGGTGCTTGCTGCCAACCTGTTTTTTGAGGAACATGACTGCGACACCCTGAAAAATCTTATGTGCATTCCGGTTACAAAGGGGCGGCTGACACTGGCAAAGCTTTTTGTGATTTTAATTTTTGATATAGGATATGAGCTTGCAGGAGGGATAAGCGCCGTCTTGCTTACTGACATTTCGGGAGAATCGCTGGAAGGGCTTTGGCAGGAGATTTTTCTTGCCGCGGAAACCGGGATTTTAATCTGGGCGGCTGCCATGCCCTGTATTCTTTTTGTGGTCTGGTGCAACAGGTCCTACATTATTTCCGTGATTATTGCATTTTCCTACGCTGCAATTAATTTTATCCTGCATGTAAACGACCGTTTTATCATGGTTCCCTTTGGCTTTAACATTCCCACATTGCTGCCTGTCCCCATGATTAGCCGCTGGCTTTACCAGTACCATTCGCTGGAGGGCGCGGGGCAGGAGATGATTGACTTTTACAACAGATTCCGCCCCTATTTTGTGTCAACGCCGGTTATTTTTGCGGTGCTGCTTGGGGAGGCTGCCGTGTGCGTGATTCTGATGATTCAGGTTTACCGGAAACAGAGTGTGTAAGGAGGATGGGTATATGGTTGCGATAATAAAAACGGAATTCCAGAAAATAAAACGGTATCAGATTCTTTTAATCGGGCTAATCGGCATGTTCTGTTCGCCGCTTTTACAGTTTTTTTCCCAGATGATAATGACGCCGGAGGCAAGGAATCCCAATTTTGACTTTGCCGCCCTTTTGGAAGCCACAATCTGGGGCAACGCTCAGATGTTCATGCCGGTGATGTTCACGCTAATCGGCGGCTATCTGATAAACAGGGAATACACGGACGACACTCTGAAAAATATTCTTACCGTTCCCCTTTCTTTCCGCAAATTTCTGGCAGGAAAGCTGGCGGCTGTGGGGCTTCTTGCAATTCTCATGGGAGTGTACAGCCTTCTGGCGGCGGTGATTGTGGGGCTCGTTGCAGGGCTTTCCGGTTTTGGGGGCATGGTTTTATTAAAAGGTTTGCTGCAGATGATAGGGCTTTCAATCGCCATTTATATTGTGGTGCTGCCCCTTATCGGTATTTGCAGCAGAAGGCCGGGAATGTTTATGAGCGGCTCGGTGTTCGCGTTCATTGCCGGGTACGCCGTCCTGTTTTTTAAGCAGGGGCTATTGAGAAACGTTTATCCCTTTTCGGCGGCGTTGACTTTGATTGGGTTTGACACGACTTCTTACAGCGGTACGTCGGATAAGGGCAGTATTCCCCTTGGGATTGCCTCGCTGGGAGTAATGCTGCTTCTCGGAGTACTGGCGGTCTGCACGGCCGGGGCGCCGGGGGAAGCGGCGAAAACGGGGAAGAAGAAAGGGAAGATGCGCGGAGGACGAAGCGCCGCCCGCAGAGACCGGTAAGTGCGGTAAAAGGGACAGCCGGGAGACGACGGCAAATGTGACGATTAGGCAGATAAAGGCTCTTATCAGTTGTGATTCTGGTAAGAGCTTTTAGATGTTAATTCTGCGACACCGAATATAAACGTTGTGAGATGCTCATAATTATGCTATAATTTTGTAAAAGAAAGGAGCAAAACATTATGCCGCTTATAATGCCTATTAAAGATTTACGCAATACAACTGAGATTTCCAATATTGCACACAAGAAACAGGAGCCTATTTTTATTACCAAAAACGGATACAGCGATTTGGTTGTAATGAGCAGCGAGTTATATGATAAATTTGCAAGAATGAATCGTATCGACCAGGCAATATTTGAATCCGAACAGGAAATGGAAAACGGAGCGGAAGCAATCGATGCGGAAGCGGTTTTTACAGAACTGGAGAAAAAATATTTTGAATAAATACAAGGTTAAGCTCAATCCTGGAGCGGTACGCGAATTGGAAAACATTTACAATTATATTGCAAATGAAAAACTGGCACCCGAAAATGCAAAAGGGCAGGTTGACAGGATTAAAAATGCAATTTTAAATTTGAGAATATTTCCACAGGCCCACCAGGAGCGTAATGTGGGCAGATATGCGGGGAAAGGCTACCGACAGTTATTGATTGATAATTATATAGCTGTTTTCCGAATTGATGAGGCGAAAAAAATAGTCTATGTTGTGACCGTGCAATATCAGGGACGGAACAATATTTGACATTAAAAGGTATGGTGTGGAATTAAAGGAAAGAGGACAATGATATGGAAAGCAAAATCATCATAACAGAAACGGAAAGGCTGATTTTAAGAAGATATCAACAAGAGGATTTGCAGGACTTGTATGAATATTTATCAGATATAAAAGTCGTGGAATATGAGCCATATAAACCCCTGACCTTTGATGAAACAAAAGAAAATCTCAAGTGGCGTATCGGGACAGACGAAATGATTGCCGTTGAGCTGAAAAATTCCCATAAAATGATTGGCAATGTCTATATGGGAAAGCGTGAATTTGAGACGCTGGAAATGGGATACGTATTTAACCGGAATTACTGGGGGCATGGCTATGCCGCTGAAAGCTGCAGAACCTTAATCAGGCAGGCATTTTCAAACGGCATACACAGAATCTACGCGGAATGCGACCCCCTCAATGAGCGTTCATGGAAATTGCTTGAAGCATTGGGATTTCAGAGAGAGGCTCATTTCAGAAAAAATGTATATTTCTGGAAGGATGAGAACGGAAAAGTAATTTGGAAAGATACCTATGTGTATGCAAAATTAAATGCGGAGGAATAAAGAATGTCAGAATTAATTATAAATATGATTGTGGAAATTGCATATTTTTTTCTTGATTTGTGGATGGACAGGGGGATAAATCGAAAGAAGGAAGATTAAAATTCCGGTTTTTGACCGAAAAATTATCAGAAAATAATTCGTGAAAGGCGCAGACAATGAACGGCAAAATTTATGAATATGACTCTCTGATTTATGAAGCCGATAAAAAGGGCGGCGCATACGTTATTTTTCCCTACGATATTCGAAAAGAATTCGGGAAAGGACGGGTGAAGGTCCATGTAACCTTTGACGGAGTGCCTTACGACGGCAGCATTGTTAATATGGGAGTGAAAAATGCCGACGGAAGTATCTGCTATATTATAGGGATGCGGAAGGATATCCGCACCCGGACAGGGAAACAGCCGGGGGACAGCGTCCGGGTAACGGTACAGGAGACCGGAGGGGACGCAAAAGGCTGAGAAAACAGCTTTGGGGCGGAGAGAGAAGAAAATCAGGCGGCATATTAAGTATTTACACAGGGGAGAACAGCTATGATATTTCAGCCTTTGAAGATAACTGACAAAACCGGACAGGAAGTAATACTGAGAAATGCGGAAACAGGCGACGCTGAAAATCTGATAACTTATCTGAAAGCTACGACAGCAGAGACGCCGTATTTAATCAGAGAACCTGATGAGGTCACTTTGTCCATTGAAGAAGAACAGAGCTTCATTCGCAGAATCATAGCTTCCGACAGGGAGCTGATGCTTGTCGCGACAATTAACGGGAAACATATCGGAAATTGTTCGCTTATGAGCATTGGCGGATACAAGAGATACCGCCATCGGTGTGAAGTTGCAATTGCATTGTATCAGGAGTACTGCGGCAGAGGCATCGGGAAAATGATGCTGGAAACCGTTTTAAGGACAGCAAAAGAGGCGGGCTATGAGCAGGCGGAGCTGGAAGTGATTGCAGATAATAAGAATGCAATAGCGTTATATGAAAAAACAGGTTTTACTAAATACGGGCGTTTCCCTGATAATATGAAATATAAAAACGGGAAATATGCGGATGCGTACTGGATGATGAAAAAGCTCTGACAAATCTGGCGGTATGCTTTTATGTACGTCTGATGAATTTCGTCATTTTCATGTTTTTTAGAAGAGCTATTATCCATGTCTGTTTAATTTATTTTGACATAAAGATAAATATCGGGAAATGCTTTCTTATGAGAGCCGATATACCGGAAAAGGAGGAAGTGGGTATGGCGTCGGACATCAAAATCATTCCTGCGTATGCATATCCTCAGGCTGTGAAAGCCTTGTTTACGGAATATACGGATATGCTGATAGCAGATGACGGTTCTTTTCAGGAATACCTTGCCATACAGAATTATGATGAAGAAATAAAGCATCTGGAGGACAAGTACGGAATGCCCTTTGGGAGGCTGTATCTGGCTTACTGCGACGGGAAGCTGGCCGGCTGTGTCGGCCTGCGGAAAATAGATGAAAGCCGGTGCGAGATGAAGCGTCTTTATGTGAGGCCGCAGTTTAGGAAAAAACATATCGGAAAAGCACTCGCCGACCGGATTATAGCGGACGCCGGGGAAATCGGATACGCTTCTATGCTACTGGACACCCTGCCGTTTCTGAAAAGTGCAATTTTGCTGTACAGAGAATTAGGGTTTTATGAGATACCGGCGTACAATGACAGCCCGATGGAAAACTCGATTTATATGCGGCGGGATTTATAGTGGGGGCTGAGCAGGGGAAAGATGAACCTGGAACTTGAAGGAAAACCAGGAGGACAGTTACTCGCAGGCTATGGCATCCACCTGAAAAAGCAGATTGCCCGGGTCGGCAAATTCGGTCTGAATGGACTTGCGCACAGGATATTTGCCGTTAAATCTTCGTTTGATTACCTTTTCCATGACAGGAATATCCCAGATATTTTTGAAAAGACAATTCATCTGCACCACATTTTCAAGGGACAGCCCGGCTAACGCCAGCCGCTCCTCCATCTCGTCAAAGGCCTTTATGGGGAATCTACTGGTAAATACTGGATAAGATTTTAGAAAAAATTAATTCTATTGTATTGCTGATAGTTATACAATAGTATATAATCATCTTAACTAAACAGAAGGGTGGTATAATTATGGCTACAAAAAGCGCAAATGTACTTGCACGTGTCGAACCGGAAGTAAAGGAACAGGCAGAATCTATTATGTCCAAACTTGGGTTGCCTGCTTCTGTTGTTATTAATGCATTATATAAACAAATCATTATGACCAGGGGCATCCCTTTTTCAATGTCATTACCTAAAGAGCCTGTTACATTAGATTCTATGACCACAGAGAAATTTAACTCTATCATGGAGACAGGATTGTCACAAGCCAGGACAAATCAATCACGTCCTGTAGTGGATGTATTTGCAGATTTAAGACGGGAGCTACAATAATGGATAAAATTTACAATGTGAAAATCACCTCTCAGGCTGAAGAACAAATACAGGAAATTGTATATTATATATCCCACGAATTAAAAGCTCCTGATGCTGCCCTGCAACTATTGGATGCATTAGAAGATGCTTTTTCATCACTTATACATTTTCCACAACGTGTAGTCCTGGTGGAGGAAGAACCATGGAATACAAACGGAATACACCGTTTACCAGTAAAAAATTTCCTTATATATTTCTGGATAGATGAAGATAATATGAGAGTCCAAATAACCGCTATAATCTATGGGAAGCGTGAGCAGCTTCGCCAATTATCACAAATGGATATGGAATGGTAAATTATCCTTTCTATTATTTAGCGGGAGGTAGCATCCCGGGTGTGACAGTTACCCATAAGCGATGGCATCCACCTGAAAGAGCAGATTACCCGGGTCGGCAAATTCGGTCTGAATGGACTTGCGCGCAGGATATTTGCCGTTAAATTTTCGTTTGATTACCTTTTTCATGACCGGAATGTCCCAGATATTTTTGAAAAGACAATTCATCTGCACCACATTTTCAAGGGTCAGTCCGGCTAACGCCAGCCGCTCCTCCATCTCGTCAAAGGCGCCTTCAATCTGTTCCTCAATCGTACCGCCCGTATTGCGGACGCAGTAATTTAAAAAGCAAAAGCCGCCCACCTGAATCATGCCTGAATGCGCCCACTCCTCGTTAATATCATACCGTCTGATTTTTTCCATCTGATTAACCTCCCGGCTTTTTCAGCCTTCATATTCCATTTGTATTTCCTTGCAGGTTTTTAGAATGCGTTCCTTTATCCGGGGCGGTTCGATTATCCTGACCCTGTTTCCAAAGGAAAGAATCACCCCGTACCAGAACGTCTCATGCTCCGGTACGGAAAAGCAAAATTCAAAATCGCCGTTTTCAAATTCCTGTGTAATTCGGCCGTTTAAGTATTCTCTGCACTTTGTCTTGATGATTGCCCTGCCGTACAGCTTAATGTGAACAATGTCATTGCTGTTGTCTTTTATTGCGGCATCCGAAGGATTATGGGCTCTGGAATTCTGGATATCCGTTACTTCCAAATTCTCCATACGCACCAGCTTAAACATACAGTAATCCTGATATTTTTCATAATATCCAATCAGATACCAGTGATACCATTTATATTGAAGGCAGACCGGTTCTAACTGAATCTTTTTCGCTTCATTATGGCTGTTTGTGTAAGAAAACCGAACGACACGCTTTTTCTCGATGGCATCTTCCAACTGCATCAGATGCCCGTTTATTTTGCCGTCCTCGGCTGCGGCGCTTAAATCCAGGGAAACGGCAGCGTCCTCTGTGTGGCCAAGGCTCTGTAACTTTTCCAGCGCCTGTTTCAGGTGTTTGTTGCAATAAGCGCTTGCCATTCCTTTCAGGGCGGTGACAATCCAGTCATATTCGCGATTTGTTGCAACCTGTTTTTCTAAAACAAAACTGTCCATAATCTGATAGCCGCCGTCCGCGCCGCAAAAGGACTGAATCGGAATACCTGCCAAATCCAATGTTTCCAGGTCCCGCATAATCGTTCTGGGAGAAACTTCGAATTCCTCCGCCAGCTTCTGCGCGGAAGTCCGACCATGATTTAGTAAATAAACAACAATGCTGATTAGCCGGTCAATCTTCATTTTTCTTCCTCTCTGTCCAAGTATAACAAAAAAACTATGACACCATTATGTCATAGTTCGTTTAGATAAATAATTTTTCATTTTGCCCCCTTCTTTTTCCTCTCATAATCCCCCAGCGCCTCCATCGCTTTAGGCGCCAGAGGTATCAGCACAATCATATTAAATACCGTCATCAGCCCCACGCCGATATCCCCTAAGTCCCACACAAAGGTATAGGCGGCCAGCCCGCCGATAAAGAGCATCACGAGGGCAAGAACCTTGTACAGGGTCTGGGAGAGCCAGTTATCCCCGAAAAGATAGGCCACATTCGACCTTGCGTAAAAGAGAATGCCGATAAAGGTTGAAAAGCTGAACAGCCAGAGAATGGCTGCAATGAAGATGACGCCGAATTCTCCCATATGATATTCCATAGCCGTCTGCAGCAGGTCCATACCGGCCAGCCCGTCGGTGAGCTCTGCCGGGGCAAGCAGCATAATCATGGCGGAGCAGCTGCAGATGACAAGGGTGTCAATAAAAACGCCGAGGGCCTGCAAAAGCCCTTCCTTTGCCGGATGGCTGACGTCCGCGGCGGCAGTGGCGCAGGGGGCGGAGGCGGAACCTGGCTCATTGGAAAAAAGCCCTCTTTTTGCGCCGTTCATAATCACAGCGCCGATACCGCCGGCAACCGCCTGCCGGAGTCCAAAGGCTTCCATAAATATCCGCTGGAAAATGGCCGGAAGCTGTCCGGCGTTTTTAACGATGATAAACAGGGTAATCACAAAATAACAGACTGCCATAACGGGCACCATAATATCCAGAACCTTTACCGTGGCGTTTTTGCGAAGCACGATAACGGCGGCGATGATTACCAGAATGGCGGTGGTATATATGGGCGGGATGCTGAAAGCGTTTTCAAAGGCGGAGGAGACGGAATTGCCAATGACCTGGCTGATACCGCACCAGCAAATCAGGCCGGAGAGGGCAAATAAAACGGCAATCACGGAATGTCTGCGGCGTTTTTGCGCATTATGACCTGCGGAAACGCCGGAGGAAGCGGACTGCCTTTCGCCGGAAACTGTTTGTCCGGCCGCCGGTTTTTCCTTTCCCGACAGGAAAAAGTGATGAATATAGTAAGCGGGACCGCCCCGGTATCCGCCGTAAAGCGGGTCCTTTTCTTTATAGAGCTGCGCAAGGGTAGCCTCGGTGAAAGCAGTAGAGGAGCCCAAAAGGGCAATCACCCACATCCAGAATACCGCGCCCGCGCCGCCGGCGGAAATGGCGGCGACCACGCCCACCAGATTTCCCATTCCCACACGGGTTGCGGTGGACAAAAATAAGGTCTGCAGCCCGGAAATTGCGCCCTTTTGCGAGGCGTCTTTCGTCTCCACGGTGAGCTTTACCATTTCAGGGAACATGCGGAAAGGGAGAAAGCGGGTGCGAAGGGTGAAATAAATTCCCGAGGGAATCAGAATCAGGATGAGAAGGGAAAGCCCCAGGGAGCTTCCGCCCGGCAAAGGAATGGTAATCAGGTCGCCCCAGAGTATATGGTAAACGGAATGAAAGACGGTCAGGGCAAGGTCTTTCAGGATTTCAAAAAAATTCATGACAGGTATCCTCTCATTGATTTCATTACTCAAAGCGTAAAAATTTGTTCACAGAATAAAATTTGCTCACAGCATAAAAATTTACTCAAAGCATAAATTTGCTCAAAGCGTAAAATTTGTTCAAAGGGTATCTGTGCGCAGAAAGTCCCGGACCTCCAGCAGATTCTGAAACTGCCCGGTCAGCAGGCCCTTTATCTCCGCATCCGGCGCAATCAGGTCGGGCACCATAAGGGGCTTCATTCCTGCCCTGTATGCGGAGCGGATTCCGTTGGGGGAGTCCTCCACGGCAAAGCAGCTCCCGGGCGAAGTCTTTAAAAGCTCGCAGGCTTTCAAATAAATTTCAGGGTGGGGCTTGCTGTGAGTGACCATGTCCCCGCACACAATCACATGGAAAAAGTTTAAAAGCCCGATGCTTTCCATCTCCTCGCAGACAAGGCTTTTCCTTGTGGAGGAGGCCAGCCCGATTTGCCAGCCCTTTTCTTTCAGAAAATCAAACAGCTCGTACACCCCCGGCTTTACCGGAAGCCCGTGTTCTTTTATATCCGCATGGAAAATTTCCGATGACATTGCCTTATACTTCTGGTAAGGAAAATCCTCCCCATAGGTGCGCCGAAAAAGCGCCTCCGTCTCCGGCGCGGTAATCCCGATGCACTGATATAAGGTTTTTTCAATGTCTTTCAGACCGATTCCGGCAGCCACCTCTTTCCATGCCTCCAGTATCAAAGCCTCCGTATCAATCAAAACGCCATCCATATCAAAAACAATGGTACGAATCATAATCACCGACCTCCCACAGATAAAGGAATCCTCCGGTATATTACCGGTCACAGCGCAAACAATAACACCAGTATACCCTATATGTACAAATAAAGAAACAATTTGCTACAAAAAACTTTCAGTTTATAGTATAATAATAAAGTTGGCAGGAAGGGTTATTGCGGAACCGGAAAACAGCAAGAGACTGGAAGGGCTCTTGCGGAACTAAAATCAGGAGGACTAATAGATGGAAAATAAATTTGACGTAATTATCATCGGCGCCGGCCCGGGCGGTATTTTCTGCGCCTATGAGCTGATGGACAAAAAGAAGGATTTGCGGGTGCTGGTGGTTGAGAAAGGCCGCTCCATTGAAAAGCGACAGTGCCCGAAGCGGGTTACGAAACAGTGCGTGGGCTGCAAGCCCTGCTCGATTACCACGGGCTTTGCGGGCGCAGGCGCGTTCTCGGACGGAAAGCTTTCCCTTTCCCCGGACGTGGGCGGAAATCTCCCGGCGATTTTAGGCTATGAAAAGACCGAGGAGCTGATTAAGGAATCCGACAATATTTATCTGAAATTCGGTGCGGACACCAGCGTTTACGGCATGGATAAGAAGGCGGAAATCAGGGAAATCCGAAAAAAGGCAATCAACGCCAACCTAAAGCTGGTGGAATGCCCCATCCGCCATCTGGGAACGGAAGAGGGCTACAAGATTTACGAAAAGCTGCAGCACCATCTGGAAGACGCGGGCGTGGTGCTGAAATTCAATACCATGGTGGAGGAAATCCTTCTGGAAAAGGGTCAGGCTGTGGGAATAAAGACGGATAAGGGCGAAACCTTCTACGCCGGTGAAATCGTTTCGGCTGTGGGACGGGAGGGCGCAGACTGGTTTAACGCCAAATGCGGTGAAATCGGAATCGACACCACGCCGGGAACCGTGGATATCGGCGTCCGTGTGGAAGTCCGGGATGAGGTGATGCAGTTCCTCAACGAAAATCTTTACGAGGCAAAGCTGATTTACCACACCCCTACCTTTGACGATAAGGTGAGAACCTTCTGCACCAACCCCTCGGGCGAGGTGGCGACGGAGTACTATGAGGGCGGGCTGGCGGTGGTGAACGGCCATGCCTACAAATCGCAGGATTTTAAGACGGACAACACGAACTTTGCCATTTTAGTGAGCAAGAATTTTACCAAGCCCTTTAAGACGCCTATTGAGTACGGAAAACACATTGCCCAGCTCTCCAACATGCTCTGCGGAGGAAAGATACTGGTGCAGACCTTCGGGGATTTCAAGAGAGGGCGCAGAACCACCGAGGAGCGTCTTTGCCGCAACAATCTGATGCCCACCTTAAAGGACGCGGTTCCGGGGGATTTGTCGCTGGTGTTCCCCCACAGGATTATGGTGGATATCGAGGAAATGCTGATTGCGCTGGATAAAATCACGCCGGGTATTGCGGCGGACGAAACCCTGCTTTACGGGGTGGAGGTGAAGTTTTATTCCAACAGGGTGGTGGTCAACAGGGATTTTGAGACCAGCATCAAAGGGCTTCGGGCAATCGGAGACGGGGCCGGCGTGACCAGGGGGCTGCAGCAGGCGTCCGCCAACGGCATCAGCGTGGCAAGAAGCATTTTGAGGACTCTTGAAGCATGAGAACCGGAAGAATGGGAACCGTAGGCGTGAGAAGAAAAAGACGGAGTATCTGCTGCCTGTGCTGTTTTCTGTGCGGTATGCTGCTGTTTTCCCTCACAGGCTGCGGAAAGAGCGAGGCGCAGACGAAGGTGGTTCTTACCACAGGCTTTAATAAAGACGAGATTTTCAGGATTGAAACCATGTCCTGTACGCTGCCGGAGGCCATGGTCTATCTCACCAATACCCAGGACCAGTATGAGAGCGTTTACGGCGAGGAGATATGGAAGACCAATTTAAACGGCGTGACCCTTGAGGAGAGCGTAAAGGACACGGTTTTGGCGGAGCTTGCCCAGATTAAGACCATGAATCTTTTAGCCCGGCAGCAGGGCGTGGTTCTCGACGAGGCGGAGCAAAAGCTGGCAAAGGAGGCGGCCAGGAAGTATTACGGCTCCTTAAACCAGACGGAGCGGGAGGAAATGCAGGTAACGGAGGAAATTATCGAGAACCTCTATGCGGAGTTTGCCCTGGCAGGCAAGGTATACGAATATATTATCAAGGATATTTATCCCGAAATCAGCGACGACGAGGCAAGAACCATTACCATTCTGGATATTTTAATCAAAACCTGCACCATTGACGGAACCGGAAGAAGGGTCGCCTATGACGACAATGCAAAAGAGGATGCCCTAGAGAGAGCGGAGGAGATTCGCCGCCTTGCCATGGCCAAGGACAGCGATTTTGAACAGCTTGTTTTCCAGTACAGCGAGGGGGAAAAGGGAACCTTTTCCTTCGGAAAGGGCGAGACGGAGAAAGCCTTTGAGGACGCGGCCTTTAATCTGGGAAACGGGGAAATCAGCGGCATTGTGGAGACAGAGGAGGGCTATCACATTATCAAGTGTATCAGCACCTTCAACCGGGAGGAAACCGACGCCAACAAAATCAAAATTGTGGAGCAGAGACGGGAGGAGGTTTTCGGGGAGGAGTACGACGCTTTTGTGGAATCCCTGACGAGAACCTTAAACGAGGAGCTTTGGGATACCGTGACTTTCATCAAAAATGATGAGGTGACCACCAGAGATTTCTTTGACGTCTACAATGAATATTTTGGTTTATAAAAATTTTAGAATTACGGAAAGCCTTGAAAATACGGCGTTTCCAGAGAATTGTTAGCACTCATATAAAATGAGTGCTAATTTTTTCTTGACAAGCAAAGCAAAGAGAATTACACTTGATTTTAGTTTAAGAAATATGAAAAAACCGGAAAAAAGAAAAAGGAGTGATTTATCGTGGCAGAGAAACACGGAAGTTTGTCTATTAACAGTGAAAACATATTCCCGATTATCAAGAAGTGGTTGTATTCGGACCATGACATCTTTTTCAGGGAATTGATTTCCAATGGCTGTGACGCCATCACAAAGCTGAAAAAGCTGGATATGATGGGAGAATATCCCTTGCCGGATGATTACAAGGGGAAAATCCAGGTTCTGGTCAATCCCGAGGAAAAGACGCTGAAATTTATCGATAACGGTATCGGAATGACAGCGGACGAGGTGGAGGAATACATTAACCAGATTGCTTTCTCAGGGGCGACGGATTTTATTGCAAAGTATAAGGACAAGACCAACGAAGACCAGATTATCGGACATTTCGGACTGGGCTTTTACTCCGCTTTTATGGTGGCGGACGAGGTGCATATCGACACCCTTTCCTGGCAGGAGGGCGCTTCCCCGGTACACTGGGAGTGCGACGGCGGCACGGAATTTGATATGAGAGAAGGGGAGAGGAGCGAGGTGGGAACCACCGTAACCCTTTTCCTGAATGAGGACGTGCTGGAATTCTGCAACGAATACAAGGCGAGAGAGGTTATCAAGAAGTACTGTTCCTTCATGCCTATGGAAATTTATCTTTCCAAAGAAAATACCACCGACACCCAGACCATCGACGCCGACGAGAAGCTGGATACGGATACCGTGGTGGAGGAAATCAAGCCGGAGAAGGAAGAAGATAAGCTAAGATACAAGATTGTAAGGCGTCCCGAGCTTTTGAACGAGACCAATCCCCTCTGGGCGAAGCATCCCAACGAGTGCACCAAGGAGGAGTATCTGGAGTTTTACCGCAAGGTATTCCAGGATTACAAGGAGCCTTTGTTCTGGATTCATCTGAATATGGATTATCCTTTCAATTTAAAGGGTATTTTGTACTTCCCCAAGATTAATATCGAGTATGAGTCCATTGAGGGCGTGATTAAGCTGTACAACAATCAGGTGTTTATCGCAGACAACATCAAAGAGGTGATTCCTGAATTCCTGATGCTGCTCAAGGGCGTCATCGACTGTCCTGACCTGCCTCTTAACGTGTCCAGAAGCGCGCTGCAGAACGACGGCTTTGTAAAGAAAATTTCCGATTACATCACCAAGAAGGTGGCGGATAAGCTTTCCGGCATGTGCAAGACGGAAAAGGAAGAATACGACAAATACTGGGACGATATCAGTCCTTTCATTAAATTCGGCTGCTTAAAGGACGACAAGTTCTGTGAGAAGATGACAGATTACATTCTTTTCAAGAATCTGGACGGCAAGTATTTAACGCTTCCCGAGTGTCTCGAGGTCAATAAGACCGACCCGGACGAGGCGGAGAATACAGGCGACGCGGCTGCCGATAAGGAGAGCGGCGCGCAGGAGAATGCCGGAGCAGAGGGAAGCGGAGCCGGAGAGGCGGACGGCGCAGATGCGGCGGAGGAAAGCGCGGCTTCGGAAGGCGCTACACAGGAAGCATCAGGCGAAGCTGCCGACACCGCCCAGGAAGCAGGGGGCGCCGACGCCGGGGAAGCTACTGACGGAGAGAACGCCGCAGAGGGTTCCGACGTGGAAAAGGTATCCGATGCCGAGGTGGTTGACGCTGACGGCAACGTGGTAGACGATGCAGCGGAGGAAGAAGACGACGAGGATTCCGAGGAAGAGGAGAAGAAAGAGAAGGTTATTTACTACGTAACCGACGAGAAGCAGCAGAGCCAGTATATCAGCATGTTCAAGGCTGCCAAAATGGACGCTGTCATCCTCACCCACAATATTGACCAGCCCTTCATTTCCCAGCTTGAGGCGAAGAACGAGGGCATCAAGTTCCAGAGAATCGACGCGGATTTGACGGACACCTTCAAGGCAAAGACTAACAAAAAGACGGCAAAGGAGCTGGAAGAAGCCGCCGAGGCCGTTGGCAAGGTGATGAAGAAGGTTCTGAAAAAGGACAAAATCACCATTAAGATTGAGAAGCTGAAAAACAAGAAGATATCCTCCATGATTACCCTGTCCGAGGAGAGCAGGAGAATGCAGGATATGATGAAGATGTACTCCATGCCCGGCATGGGAATGAATGATTTCGGGAAAGAAGGGGAAACCCTGATTCTGAACGCAAACCATCCCCTTGTGAAATACATCATGGAGAACACAGAGGGCAGCAACGTCAGCATGATTTGCGAACAGCTCTACGATTTGGCGCTTCTGCAGCATGCGCCTCTCGAGCCGGAGGCAATGAGCAAGTTTGTTGCAAGAAGCAACGAGATTATGATGCTGCTGACGAAGTAAAATTGAGAAAGAGGGTTCATCACAACAGGTGGTGAGCCCTTTTTTGCGCGAGCAAAGAGCCACGCGGGAATGCTTGCATTCCCATGGGGCGAATGCCGCGGCAGCGAAGCGAAAGCTGAGCGGCGCGAGCAAAGAGCCACGCGGGAACGCTTGCGTGCCCATGGGGCGAATGCCGCGACAGCGAGGCGGAAGCCGAGCGGCGGGAGCAAAGAGCCGTGCGGCAGAGAGGCTATTATGATTTATATTGCAGACAATATAGCAAATTATTTTATCTACCTTTTTATCATTCATTTCGGATTCAGACTGAATGCAAGAAAAAACAAACTTTTTATTGGCGCGTCGGTGTTGACCATGTTGTCCGCCGGGGCCTACAACGCATATTTTGATACAAACTCTCCGATAATCTATGTACTTTGGAGCGTACTTTCCATATGCTTATTTTTTGAGGACAGATTGTGGCATCTGTTGGTGCTGAGCGCCGCCCTTATGTATTTCACGGGAATCATCGATACGTTCAGCGTCATGCTGATACAGGTTGTTTTAATAGGCGGAGGGATTGACGGCACGGATATCACATGGTGGATGGAGCCTGCCTACCTGCTCTCATTTCTGGTGTATCTTCTGGTATATTTGCGGCTCTTTCGGAAAAACGACGTTTATTTATGCGATATAAAACTTAAATATAAGCTTGCGCTCTTAATACAGGGCGGTATTTTCCAGATGTTCTATAATTTTGTTTTTTACTTTTTTAATGAAAATCATGAAAGGTATGGACCGGACGCCTATGGGGTATTTTTTATCAGCATAGCGGGGGCGATTTATTCCATTTTTCTTACCCTTGGCCTTGCCATCAAAAATATACTGTCAGAGCGGCAGAAGCAGGAACTGCAGTCTTTTATGTATATGCAAAAGCAGCAGTACGATTATCAGCTGCAGCAGTCGGAGTCGGTACGTCGTTTTAAGCATGATTTGGTAAATCATATGGGCGTTCTCAGGGAGCTTGCCAATGAGAAAAAGACGGAAGAAGTCAGGAAGTACATAGATACCATCTGGAAGCTGCAGGACGAGTTTGATTTAAAAATCCACACAGGAGACAGTCAGCTTGACGTTATCCTGAATTATTATTTCTATCTGGCGGAAAAGGAAAATATAGATTTTGCCGTAAAAGGAAAACTGACCGGGGAAACGGGTCTTGAGATGTTCGATTTAACGACACTGATGGGAAATATCTTGCAGAATGCCATGGAGGCAGCAGCACAGACAGCCGTCCCCAAAATCCGGGTTGCGCTGACAGAGCATAAGAAAGAAATTTTTATTGTCGTCAGCAACAGTGTGGCGAAAGAAAGGAATATCCCGAAAGGCTTCCCCCGCACATCAAAAGCAGATACGGCGAATCATGGATTTGGCCTGAAAAATATTGCCGCAGCGGTTAAAAAGTATCATGGGGAATATTATACGGAGTCTGCAGAGGAAAATGGAGAAGCAATGTTTAAAATCAGTATCGCCATACCAAAGGAGGGAATCTCAAAGGAGAACAGGGTATGAAAATAGGTATTGTGGAAGACGAGGCGGTATGGAGGGATAAGATAAAGGCCGCCGTTTTAAAATATTGCGAGGATAAAAACATTTCAGCTCAGATTATTGCCTGTGACAGCGGAAGAGATTTTATGGAAAATGCAGACGCGGTTTTATTGTTTCTGGACATTGAGCTTGCAGGGGGCGAAGACGGTTTTCAGATAGCCGAAAAGATGGCGGAGTCCGGGAGTCAGTGCAGGGTATGCTTTTTAACCTCCCATACGGAAATGGCAAGGCAGGGCTACAGGGTTAACGCTTTCAGGTATATCGACAAGAAATATCCTGAGGAAATCGGGGAGGCGCTTGATTCCTTCTTTCGGACAAAGATTCAGGAGCGGAGCATTTCTTGTAAGAATACCGCCGGGATTAGGATTAAGATAGATTTAAAAGAGCTTCTTCTTGTGGAGACCAGCGGGAGAAAACTGAGATATCTCATGCTTGACGGCAGGGAGCATTTTTGCGAAGGACGGATATCCGAAGCGGCTAAGAGCCTGTCCCCGTTTGGATTTTTTCATGTACAACGGTCGTATATTGTCAACTTCAAATACATTGAAAGCGTAAACAGCCGTGAGGTTACGCTCTGCAACGGGTTAAAAATAGCAATCGGCAGGGCGCATGGCAGGGAGTTTCAGAAGGCGTTTTTTCAATGGAGAATGCTGTTCGATGACTAAAGCGCGGCGTTAAATGTGTGTCGTTTGTGCAAAAAATGCGTCGTTTATGCAGACGCTGTGTTATTTTTTCCTCAGTGTGGTATAAATAAAACGTCATGACAGAAAGAGCGGATACCGTGAAAAATGCCGACGCTCCGGTTTGCAGGCGTCGGCAGCGTGAAGGGTGAAGGGGTATCATGCAAAATGGCGCGGAAACGGGGAAAATGAATTGTGAAAAAGATGAAAATGGCAAAGGCAAAAGCGATAGCAATAGCTGGAGCTATGGCTATTGTTATGGGAGCGGTTGTGTCCGTACTCTCGGCATGCGGGCAGACAGAGGAACCGGAAGTGGCTCAGACAAAGGCGGCGGACGGCGCTATGGAAGTCGCTGACGGCACGGATGATGTTCAGGAAACACAGAATGATGAGACTGCGGATTTGGCAAGTCGTAATCCGATGGAAAGTAAAGATGAAGGGCGTTCAGTAACCGGCAAAGCTGATGTGTTGGAGGGTCTGACGGGAGAATACGAGTATCTGTCGGATTATGGAACCGGCAGATTAACGATTGGCAGGACATCCTCTGGGTATGATATTTCCGATTATGAGTCAGAGGCTTCCTGCCGCTTTTTAGTTGATTCCTCTAATATCGAAACCGTGGAAGATAACAGAATCTATATAAAGTATCCCGAACAGGTATTTTCTGATGGAGAGGCTGTTTTCGGCTATTATATTCTGGAATACGATACAGACGGAATCGATGTGTATTACGGAAAAGCAGCGTTTGACGAGGCCGGATTTTTATATCATGCCACAAAGAAAACGGAAGCGGGCGACGTAGATGATTCTGCAAGCCGGCAGAAAAACGGTACGCAGGCGTTCTGGGAGACAGATTCGGAGATGACAGCGGAAGAATTGCTGGATTTATTTATCGAGGGCGAAACAGGCGCGGATGACCCCGCAGATGCGACATCGGTATTTTATATTACCGATTTAAATATGGATTCTGACGAATGGGATTCCTATTCTGTGGGAGAGAAAACCGACCTTGACAATGACGGGGAAAACGAACTCATTATTTGCGGTCCCTATGGCGGAATTTACCTTGATGCCCGCGATGGCAAGGTATATAAGTTTGCCGGGGGCGATGGAACTGCGGACGTTCTTTCCTATACTTATTATAACGGGGCTGTATGGATTATGTACAGTAACAGGTCGAGCGCCGGGTTTGATTATTACCATATGGAAAAATTCGAAGGGGCTGATAACCTGACCGCGGAAATGAATTTCGGCGAGGAATTTACTGCCCCTGATAATGCGGACCCCGAATTGAAATATACGTTGAATGGAAATGAGATTTCCCATGATGAATATACGGAATTATGCAGCAAAATTCTCGCCGCTGAAGTAAATACAAACTGAAAAGAACCGGCGGGAGAGCGAAAGAGCGTGTGACCGATTGAAAAGCCTCTGCATAGTATATGCTAAGTATATGATGCAGAGGTATTTTTATGCCCCAGAATATTTTACACAGCGCCCAATCAGGCAGCGGCTATACCGGAAAGCTGCAGATTGACGTAACTTCTTCCTTAGGTCTGATTCCCATACAGGACGCCACCGTGACCATTTCCTACACAGGTATTCCCGATGTTACCATTGAAAAAATAACAACCGATTCTTCAGGACAGACAGAGACAATTGATTTGCCGGCGCCGCCGCCTGAATACAGCTTAACGCCGGTGGAGCAGCAGCCCTACTCGGAATACAACGTGCAGGTGGAGGCTCCCGGCTATGAGCCAGTGATGATTTCAGGGACGGAGATTCTGCCGGGGGTTACGGCCATGCAGCCGGTACAGCTTACCCCTTTGGAGACCACAAGGGAGTCGGACGAGGTGATTACCATACCCGACCACACTCTTTACGGAGATTATCCGCCCAAAATACCGGAGGACGAGATTAAACCTATGGACGAGAGCGGGGAAATTGTCTTAAGCCGCGTTGTTATTCCTGAATTTGTCGTTGTTCATGACGGAGTTCCCGACGACTACACCGCAAGAAATTACTATGTCAGGTACAGGGATTACATTAAAAACGTGGTTTCCTCGGAAATCTACGCCACCTGGCCGGACAGTACAATTTATGCCAATACTCTGGTGATTATGTCTTTTACCCTCAACAGGGTCTATACGGAGTGGTATCGGAACAAAGGCTACAATTTCACCATCACCTCCTCCACCGCCTACGACCAGAAATGGATGCCGGGCAGGAATTATTATGAAAATATCGACAGAGTGGTGGACAGTGTGTTTGCCAATTATCTGTCCCGTCCGGGGGTGCGGCAGCCTATTTTTACCGCCTATTGCGACGGCAGGCGGGTGAGCTGTGACGGCCTCAGCCAGTGGGGCTCTAAATATCTGGGGGATGGCTGTGACATAATAGGACTAAACGCCGCCACACGGAAATCAGTTTTTGAATTCCGCTGAGAGTATGTAAGTCAGAAAGGATGTCAATCCGAAATATTTCTTCGTCGCCGCGCTTTCGCTCTATAAAAACGTAACGGATGCTAAGCTCGCGAGCTGTATAACAGCTCGAAACCTCGCTAAGCACCGACGTTTTTATAAGGGTTCCTTAAGAAATATTTCGGGTTGACATCCTCTTTGGAAGTATTTATTTCCATCGGAATTCGGAAATTGATTTCCGCGCCGCCGCCGTCAAATGCATGGACTTTACCCTGCGGATATGCTATACTGGAAACATCTTGAAAATGACAGAAGGGAGATTTTTTTATGGGATATCTGGAAGGTAAAACAGCGATAATCACAGGGGGTGGACGAGCCGTACTGCGCGACGGCAAATGCGGCTCCATCGGATACGGAATTGCCACCGCTTACGCAAAGGAGGGCGCAAACCTCGTCATCACGGGCAGAAACGTAAAGAAGCTGGAGGACGCAAAGGAAGAGCTGGAGAGGCTTTACGGAATCAAAGTGCTTCCCATTCAGGCCGATGTGAATGCGGGCGACGATAATGAGGCGGTGGTGAAAAATGTGGTGGAAAAGACCATCAGCGAATTTGGCAGGATTGACGTGCTGATAAACAATGCCCAGGCGTCGGCTTCGGGAGTCACCCTTGCGGACCACACGACGGAGCAGTTTAATCTTGCGCTGTACTCGGGGCTGTACGCGGCTTTCTATTATATGAAAGCGTGTTATCCTTATCTGAAGGAGACGAAAGGAACCGTAATCAACTTTGCGTCCGGCGCGGGGCTTTTTGGAAACTTCGGACAGTGTGCGTATGCGGCGGCAAAAGAAGGCATCCGCGGGCTCAGCCGTGTGGCGGCCAACGAGTGGGGGAAGGACGGAATCAATGTAAACATCATCTGTCCCCTTGCCTGGACGGCGCAGCTTGAAAATTTCGAGGCGGCTTATCCGGAAGCGTTCAAGCAGAATGTGCACATGCCTCCCATGGGGCATTACGGCGATACGGAGCTGGAAATCGGACGCGTCTGTGTTCAGCTTGCATCTCCCGACTTCAAGTATATGTCAGGCGAGACGATTACTCTCGAAGGCGGCATGGGGCTTCGCCCATAAAGCAGAATATCTGTCCTCTGGTGTCTGGCGGCATCAGGGGACTTTTTTCTTTGCAGGAATTGATAAAACCGTATGTGAACGGCCATCGTATGAATTTATATGAGACTGCATACCTTAGTGATGAGCAGATATTTTCAGCATGATTAAAAGGGAAGGAAAGGCAAAAGTGCAGTCATCGGATAATCATAAAACATGGAATGCCTGTGGGTATGTGCGCCTGTCCTGTGAGGACGGAGATAAGGAGGAGAGCAACAGCGTAACCGGGCAGAAAAATCTGATTCGGGATTATCTAAGCCGCCGCCCGCATCTTATAGAATGCGGCATGAAGGTGGACGACGGTTTTTCAGGCTCCGATTTTGTTGAGGTAAGATAACGAAACCTTTTTTGCAGAGGGTGTTATCTTACCTCTTTTTGGTGTATGTCAGATAGCATAACTCTTTACGCCGGGGCATGTCTGTCTGAAACAGGAGATACTTTTGGCAGGCTTGTCGCATGTATTAACTCTGCCGACAAAGCTATAAAAGATTTCAATTTTGCGGGTGTTCGTTTTCTTATCCAGTTCGTGAATAAGAATACGGTCAATAAATTCGTGGACATTTTCGTAGGTCAGTTCGGTAATGGCGATGTACTTGCGTACCAGTGCGGCAAACCTTTTCACGTCCGCGCTGCGCTCGGTGGCGTTATCGATTTCCTGTGACAGCTCCGTAATCCTCCGGGTCAGCATCTTTTTTTCTTCATCATAGCCGGAACTCAGAAAAGCAAATTGTTCATCTGAAAGTTTCCCTAAAGCGTTGTCCTCGTAGAG
>OFFX01000291.1_pt1 | contig 43822 bp, 39 predicted proteins | sample 1521511 | NCBI WGS metagenome assembly OFFX01 (sample SAMEA3504125, study PRJEB24116) | mouse gut metagenome | biome: mouse gut; feature: mouse-associated habitat; material: faeces | place: Denmark | collected 2011
CCGACCAGATGGGCGCGGTCACGGTTGCCTTTCCCCTGGGACAGATTGTTGTTGGCCTGGGCCTGCTGTTCGGAAACGGCGCTGCCGCCTATCTGTCCAGACTACTGGGCCGGGGCGATAAGGACACGGCGAACAAGGTTGCGAGTACGGCCATCTACAGCGGCGTTTCCATTGGCGCAGTCGTGATCCTGCTCTCCGTTATCTTTCTGGAACCGGTTTTGAAACAAGCTGGCGCAATCGAAAGCGTGATGCCCTATGCAATCACTTACACACGCATCTATATCGTGTTCTCCATTTTCAACGTATTCAATGTCACCATGAACAACATCGTTTCCAGCGAGGGGGCGGCGAAAACGGCTATGTGTGCGCTGATGGCTGGCGCGGTGTTGAATGTGATATTAGACCCTGTTTTCGTCTACGCGCTGAACCTCGGTGTAGCTGGCGCGGCGATTGCGACAGCGATTTCCCAAATCGTTTCCACATTGGTTTATCTGTATTACATACTCCGCAAAAAGAGCGTGTTCAGCTTTAGTATTAAAGAATGTTGCTTTGCAAAAGAGATTATGTCCGAAATTTTGAAAATCGGTATTCCCACGCTGATTTTCCAACTTCTGACCAGTCTTTCCATCAGCATGATAAACAGTGCTGCCAAGGATTACGGAGGTTCCGCACTGGCCGCAATGGGACCGGTCACAAAAATCATGTCCATGGGGACACTGATAGTCTTTGGCTTTCTGAAAGGATTTCAGCCAATCGCCGGATTTAGCTATGGGGCAAAAAAATTTGACCGGCTGCGAGAGGCTATCAAAACTGCTATCCTCTGTTCTACTGCCTTTTGTGTCATTTTTGGTGTTATTGCCGCTGTATTCTCTACGCAGATTGTATCCCTTTTCACAAAGGAAGATGCGGAGATGGTTCGTGTCGGTTCTATTGCGCTACGGGCAAACGGCCTCTCTTTTGTCCTTTTTGGTTTTTACACAGTCTATTCCTTCCTGTTCCTTGTGATGGGAAAAGCCACAGAGGGCTGCATCCTCGGCGCTTGCCGTCAGGGAATTTGTTTTGTCCCTGCTATTCTGATACTTCCAGCGGTTTGGGGATTAAGCGGCGTTCTCTACGCACAGCCGATAGCAGACATTATTTCAGCGATTGTCACCGCAGTTATGGCTGTTCGGCTACACAGAGAATTGCGGATAGCAGGACCCCAGGTTTCCACTCCACCCCAGGAGCATTGATAACATAAGGTGATGCAAATGAACGCAACACAAAATTGTTCTCACTGGATATGCTGTCCTGCCTGTAGCGGAAAGACCCGAATAAAAGTATACGAAGATACGGTGCTTGAAAGGTTTCCGCTGTATTGCCCCAAGTGCAAGCAAGAAATGCTAATCAGTGTCCGACAACTGAATACGTCCATCATAGAGCCAGACGCTCAGACGCAGAGCCGATAACATATGGGAACCTTCCCCATGGTTATCGGCTTTGCATTTGAAAAGTCGTGGCTATGTCCGATAAAGAGCGGCGGCTTTGAGAAATGAAAACCGCCGCATGGAATAAAATATAGGCATGGGGAATCGGCCTGCCCAGCAGCGGTTTTTTTCTTTTCTGCCGCTGGGCAGATCATTTACTTTAGAGATATAATAAGAGAAGTTTTTGAAGATTTCATAAAGATTTGCAAAAAATGGGTGGCTATAAAAGCCACCCATCCTATCAAAATGGAATTTTCAAAATTACTTTTGCACCGCCTGTACTTTTGGAGTTTTCTAAGACAAGCTCACCACTATGTTGTTCCATAATGGATTTTGCAATATATAGGCCCATACCAAAGTGCATCTTTGAATTACGGCTTTGGTCGTCCATAAAGAATTGTTCTTGCGCGTGCTGCAACGCTTCGTTAGAAAATCCTTCCCCCTCGTCCGTGACTGAAATTTCAACGAAATTGTCTTTTCCGCAGACATCTATATGAAGTGTTCCATCTTGCGGGGAATAGTCCAACGCATTATTTACCACATTTTGAATGGCACGTCCTAACAAAACCTTATCTGCGGTTAGTTGCATCGGGATGTCGGACATACTCATTCGCAAATGAATTTCTTTTGTCCTGCACAAAGCATCTATTGATACTTTCACTTGCTTTAGATAATCAGGAAGATTAAAGATTTCTTTATTAAGCTGATACCCTGTTGAAGCCGTAGACAGGTCTATCAGGGTTTTAACATAAACTTGCATCTGCGTATAGCTGTCTGTGATGTAGTCAGCACATTCCTGTTGTTCTATTGTTAAGTCAGTATCGTACAACAATTCCGTATTGCCTCGGATGATGGTTAGCGGTGTCTTGAGATCATGGGCTAATGCAGAAATCTGTTCTTGCCGCAGTTTGTCGGCCTGCCATTGTTCTGTAAGCGATTTTTTTAGTGCCAATTTCATGTGATTGAGTGCGTCAAGAGTTAAGTCGATTTCATATAAATGGCTTTTTTCAACCTCAAAATTCAAATCCTGCTGCTCAATTTTCTTTACAGCAGTCAGCAATTTATCCATTTTGTTCCCAAGGTATTTCCCGAATAGATATGACAAAACAATCAAGAGAAGCAGGATTTCCAATATAATGACAGCAATTAACACCCAATCTGCCGAAGGAAATATTCTATGCAGCAGTGGATTGCTGAATTGGGCGGTCATTCTATACCTTAAAATCAGTATTTCGTCAGTCCTGTCTATCACAGCATACAGATAAGGCTTGCTGCTTGTCTGATTGTTCACAATGCACATTTTCCAAACGGAAGCTGGTTCTTCCTGATCGAGCGAACCGCCAATATACTTTCCGTCTTTTGTGAAAAGGGCATATTCACAAAGAGGTGGTATTTCATTTTCTGTAATCCGATCTGTGGATTGTAAACTTCCCCTCGCATTTTCTATTTCTGCGCTCATTCTATTTATTGGGTATATAAATCCAATTTCAACTCCAAATAGATAGAAGGCTATGTTGACAAAAGCAACCAGAAAGACACCAAGCGCAAGAAATATCGCATACTTCATAAAAACAGTACGCAGTTTTCTTACACCCATTTATAGCCAACCCCCCAAATTGTTTCAATCGTTGACAAGTGAAATTCAGCTAACTTCCCGCGTATATTCTTAATGTGAGTAGAGATAACAGAACTATCACTTTCTCCGTCAAATCCAAAGACCGCCTCATAGATTTGCTCCCGCGTAAATGTTTGTCCATGATGCCGCGCCAGATATTCGCATATTTCGTACTCACTTTTTGTCAACGGAACCTTTTTTGAGTTGATTTCAGCTTCTTTTGCATTGAGGCGGAAAATGACGCCGGATATTGAAAAGCTGTTTTTCTTTTCTCTTACATCACGCCGCAAGTGAGCATTTACCCGCGCTCTAAGTTCGTTTGTCCCAAACGGCTTAGTAATATAGTCATCTGCTCCAAGTCCTAATCCCTGAACAATTTCACTTTCCTGCGTTTTTGCAGTAAGGAAAATGATCGGGCAATCTACACGGTCACGGATTTGATTGCAGAGGTCAAAACCATCAATTTCCGGCATCATAACATCCAGTAAAATCAAACCAAACTTTGAAAAATCCATTTCTGTGACTGCTTTGGCGTTTGATTGAAGTGTAACTAAATGCTGATCTTTTTCTAAAACACGCCTGACAAGCTGGAGCATAGCTATATCATCATCCACTACCAATATATGCGCCATTATCTCACCTCTCTGCCTTGGTTTATATATCCCGCTTGAGATAACCTCTTTTTCATGGCCCTATTTGCACTCCAAGGACATCTACATTACTGTTGCGCCAAAAGGCATCAACGCCAGTTTTGCCATTTTGAAGCACTGTACTCCGAAAGGAATACCGATAATCGTACAACACAAAAGCAACCCATTCAGCAGCGCCACCAACGCCAAAGGGATACCGCTGATAAGCAGCCACAAGATATTGGCAATCGCAGACATAGCACCGCCGCCATAATTCACATCTTTTCCAAAAGGGAAGAAAGCAAGTGACGCAAACTTAAAGCATTGACGGCCAATCGGAATACCGACAATGGTAATGCTCCATAAAACACCGGCAACCAGCCAAGAAATTCCCTGCCACAGTCCGCAGCACAAGAACCAAATAATATTGCCCAACCAATTCATCAGTTCTACCTCCACTCTCAATCGGCTGACCGATTTCCGCTATATCTGGAAAACCAGAGGACTGCAATTCCTATTATAGCACAAGTTGACAATATGCAAAAGATGATGCCAAAATCCATACCTATTCTGTCTGGCGGCATTAGGCCAAAGGTCGTTTCCAGAACGTAAGAAGAAAAACGAATACCCCAACCATAAGGGATGACAAACCAGATGCCCGTGCCTAATCCTGTTTGGAGAAGCGCAACCAAAAGGCTCCCGAACACTCCAATCCCTATTCCCAAATTTTTACCAAATCGAATTGCTAATACGAAATGAATACCATACAGCAAAATGTTACTGCCCCAAAGGACAAGTGGAATTACTGTATAAAATCCGGAAGGAATTTCAGTTGTGCCGCCAACCAGTGGAAATAGCGCACCAAATAGTACACTACTCAATACGGTTGCCAAAAGTCCAGTCACAAGCAAAATAGTCAATTTGGAAAGAGCGGCTTTCTGTCTGTATGGAAGTGTCAATATATTTTGAAAATGTCCTGCTTTTGCTTCCTGTTCTGCTGCAACATAGCAGACAATCCCGATTGCAAAGGGAAAAGCAACGGCCATGATCTGAAAATAAGCAGCCAGTTTATTGATGTCATCGCTTTGGGAAACGCCTGCATACAGTAACATCATAGCCGCCCCACATACGGCAAAAATAACGTGCAGAAGGAAAAAACAGGAATGACACAATTTGTATAAATCACTTTTCAAATAGCAGATATAGTTAGCCATTGGACTTTCCCCCACTTCCAAGCAATTTAGAGCAAATCCAAAAGGAGGCAGCAGCTAATGCCAAGCTAATGGCAAGAGCGGGAAAAATGTGCTCAACAGCCAATAACGGAGAACCGTCCTCAATGGGAAGTCCGTTAGGACGTATCTTGAAAAATGGGCAAACTACACGGGCCGGAATAGCGTATGGATTAAGAAAGAACCATGCTTTTTCTGCGCCAATAGTAGATGAAACAATATTCGCCACAAAAGTTATTAGCACAGAGGGAAGATACCCTGTTTTGCTTGCTATCAGCATAACAAAAGGGAGTTGCCACAAGCAAGTAAGGAACAGCAGCATACAGCCGATTATGCTGTCCAGCGGCGAAATATTCATAGTCGTAAAACTGGCAATTCCCGTAGTAAATAACCACATGAGCAGATTGCTGATAAAAAGCACAGCAGTCAGGGCAAGTCCTTTGCCAATCCATATTTTCGCAGAAGGGAACGGCAAACAAACAATGTTTTGCAGCCCTGTATTTTTCTCACGGATAACTGTACCTGCGGCCCACAGTGCGGTCACAACAGGAAGAAGCATAGTGTACCACCAGTTGTAAGCCGAATATTGTACTGCATGACTGCTCAATAAAAAGCCGACAAGTACAGTTGCCAATGGCGCACCAAAAATCAATTTCATCGAGAAGCTGTGCCGCATTTTAAGAAGTTCCGAACGTACAATCCCGAACATTATTTCTCACTCCTTTCCCTATGTGCGCCAACAACATCCATAAAAATACGTTCCAGATCGTGGTTCTTATGGATTTCGTTTTCATAGCCTAAATGTCCGGCAGATATAATGCCAATGTGGTCAGCAATTTGCTCAACTTCGGAGAGTATATGACTGGACAATATGACGGTGATCCCTTTTTGCGGAAAACTTCTGATAAGCTCACGCAAATCTTGAATACCAATCGGGTCTAACCCATTTGTCGGTTCGTCCAAGATAAGCAATTTGGGCTGTGACAACAGAGCCAAGGCAATTCCAAGCCGCTGTTTCATTCCCAGCGAAAAATGGCCTGCCCGTTTTTTTCCAGTATTCTCAAGCTGCACAATACCAAGCACTTGCTTGATGCGGCTTTCTGGAAGCCCCAGGGCCAGTGTTCGGGCTTTCAGGTTTTCATAGGCCGAGAGATTTTCATAGAGCGGAGGCATCTCAATCAAAGCACCAATGTTTTCCAAATCTGCCCGGCTCCACGGATGGCCGTCAAATTCAATCGAGCCAGAGGTGGGACGGAGAATACCTGTAATCATTTTCAAGATGGTAGATTTCCCCGCACCATTCGGCCCAAGCAGCCCATAAATTGAGTTGCGCTGAATATTCAGTGACACATTGTTCACGGCCATCTGCCCTTTGAAGCTTTTACAGAGGACAGTTGTTTTTAAGATCATATCCATATAATCAACCCCTTTTTTTGATTGTAACGATAGCATATCCTATGATTTTGAAGATTTCATAAAGATTTTCACAAAAAATATATGATTATCCAATGTTGGATTTTCCAACATAGGTAAATCCAATGCGGATGGCGTCAATCTTTTCCCGGTTGATAAGGGCCAGGCTCTTTAATGTATAGTCCCAATCTTCTGGGAGTGACAACATTTGCAGCAGGCCCTTGGCTTTCAGGGATAGGTCTTTATTTCGCAGGTGATGGTTCGACATCACCGTGTACCCTTTGTTCCTCTCCACGCGGAATATTGGCATGGTTTTCCGCTGCCCTTAAAATACATTGATTTTACTGGGTTTTCTTATGGCAACGCCCAAAACCGTGAGGCTTTTTAAAATCACAATCCCCCAACCCCTATCACACATCACTTAACCTTCGTCCCACAACCACAACGTAAATGGCGAATGACGCAAAATAAGCCCGGAGTCATTTCCGATATCCCAGTGTCCGGCTATTCGCGAACAGTCTGTCTGATACGGCCAAACATTACCACAAAAACAATCCTCTCCTCAAAAAAGCTCCAAGGTAATGTTTGTCCGTAGCAGACAGACTGTACGTGAATCGTCCGAACACGGATATGGAAATGGCTCCGGGCTTATTTTGCGTCATTCGCCCCCCACCCCCCTTCACTGCCTCTTATACTCCCTCCCCAAATAATAATTCACCTTAAAAAACACCAACACCCCCCAATAACAAGCACTATAATACCCTCTCTCCATCAACCAAAGATAAACCTTAACCGAAGCCGGCAGCCGATCCATCGTATGCCTCTCAAGCGCCTCCCTCACCTGCGAATCCTCACAAATCGCTCTCACATTCGCAACCACAGCCTTCCGCCCGGCCTTATAATTCCGATAAATCTCATTCTTCACCGCCAAAACCGCCATACTCAGAAAGTCATTCCGAATCTGCTCCGAAAAATCAAACACATTCTTCTCCCGGCTAATACTCCGAAGCCGCTCCGCCAGAAGCTTCACCTTCTCCATATACCCCCGATCATACTGCCCGGTAATCGACTTCTGATTAATCCAGTAATGATAAGGGAAAAAATCCCGCACCACACAAAGCCTCCCGGCATCCAAAAGCACCGGGATCGTAATCTGCATATCTTCCCCCAAAGACACCTGATCATCACAGAAATCCATATTCCTGCGGATCAGCTCAGTACGAAAAAGCTTCGTCACCCGGGCCGACTGCCAGGTCCGCCCAAAAAAACGCCCGTCATTGATCAACGAGGGAAACAACGCCTCCAGATCTTCCCTCTCATAAACCTCCTTCCCAAGATTCGAAATCTCCTCCCTCTTCGGAATCCTTGGGTCCTCAAAATCAAACACCAGCCCGCAGACGGCCAAATCCGCATCCACCTTAAGCGTCAATTCCAGCATCCGCTCATACATATCCGGATCAATCCAGTCATCACTGTCCACAAATCCCACATAATCACCGGAAGCAAGCTCCACCCCCGCCTTCCAGGCCGAAGTCAGCCCTCCGTTGGGCTTATGAATCACGCGGACTCTTCCATCGCTTTTTCCATACGCATCACAGATAGCCCCGGAACCGTCCCCGGAACCGTCATCCACCAAAATAACCTCAAGCTCCTTAAAAGTCTGAGCCAAAATACTATCCACACACCGGCACAGATACATTTCCACATTATAAACCGGCACAACCACACTGATCTTACAGCTATTGTTTTCCATTTTCACTTTTCACCCGCTCCAAAAGCTTTCGATAAATTCCGGGGCACCCAAGAAACATCCGATACCCAATCTCCGTCCGCAAAGGAAACCTTCCGTAAGGCTTCACCCGTGAAAGCCCCTGACGTATGAGCTTTCGAATCCACATCTGTTCCTCTTCACTTCCCGGCAGCTCATCCTTCATGCCAAAATAAATATCAATACTCCCATCCGCAAACGCCTGCAAAGCCGAAACCATCAGCTCCCCATACCCCTGCTCCTCCAGGAAATCAATCCGCTCCGCCCCGGCCTTCACCCAATCCAGCCGCTTGGGGTTAAACCCCCGCGTAATACTGGAGGGCGTTACAAAATATCCATAGAGGGACGCATCCACATAAGCTGCCCGCTTCACCTGATGATAAATCCGGTAAGTCGTAGCTTCATCTTCATGAATCCTCCCGAGAGGATAACGTATCGTCTCAAACAGCTCCCTTTTATACAGCTTATTCCAGGCCACTACAAAATAAGCTCCGTCCGGAATATAAAGGTTCGCCATCATCTGCCGCCCGGTAAACACCTTTGTCTCTTTGCTTCCCTTTTCCGGAATCGCCTCCCCCTTCACATACTCCCACCTGCAGACACTCATATCACTGTCCGTATCCACGCAGGCCCGGTACAGCTGTTCCAGAAAATCCGAAGCAAGATAATCATCGGAATCCACAAACGCCAGATAACGCCCCTGAGCCATCTCAATCCCCGCATTTCTGGCGCCTGACAGCCCCGCATTTTTCTGATGAATGACCTTTACACGCTCATCCTGCCCGGCATATTCATCACAGATTGCCGGACAGCCGTCATCCGATCCGTCATCCACCAAAATAATTTCCATATTGCGATAAGTCTGAGCCAGCACGGAATCCATACACCGGCGCAGATATGCCTCCACCCGATATACCGGTATAATCACGCTTATCAATGCATCCATACGAATCCCGCTCCTCTCTGAAAAATACGCGAATGTACCACTATAATGTCCCAAAAACAACTGTCAGCTTCCAATCGGCATAAGAACTTACATAAGCCTGATCACCCAGGATCTCAATACGCTCAGCAAATATACTCCCCGTATCCACCTGCGTCTCATACAGGCATGAATCAGCCGGTAATCCAACGCCGCAAGCGCCGCATTTTCACCTGCCTGCCGAAGCTCCCCATCCATACAGTAAGCCTCAATCACCACCAGCTTTTCCTTTCTGCTGCGGCTGTGATCAAAGGGTAGGCTCTCCACATCATCCAGCACTTCCTGGAGTAGCCTGGCATTGATCACACCGCTTGTATCCCCATGCCCTGCCAACTCCTCATAAAACCGGGACGCCTCCCGCCAGATGCGTTTTCCAAGCTCCGGCTTATCATCCCTCTTTTTCCCGGAAAGCGTATCCCCCGAATCATTCTGCATATAATGGTACAAGGGCTTCTGCACAACAGCCACACTCCCGGAGGCCCGTCTCAGATAATCCAGATTAAAAAGCAAATCCTCCCCCAGACTCAAGCTCTCATCAAAGCGCCCTGTCAGTTCCCGGCGAAACAGCTTATTCCAGGGCATATTCATATACCCCTGTCCATACAGCCTTAAAAAACTCTCCGCTCCCGCCCATGCTGTCAAATCCGGAACCTTTTCCACATCTCTGCCCAGATAATGATGGTGATATCCACAAAGCACAAGAGCATTTTCCCCCATACGGCGCAAAAGCTCTTCAATCATATCCGGCTCCGCGGAATCATCGCTGTCCACAAACAGAACAAACTCTCCCTTCGCCCTGTCCAATCCCCTGTTTCTGGCCGAAGAAACTCCTCCGTTCTCCTTGTGGATCACTTGAATCCTGGCATCTTCGCGAGCCAGAGCATCACATATCTGAGGGCAGTTATCCGGAGAACCGTCATCCACCAGAATAATCTCTATATCCCTCTTTGTCTGTCTTTGCAAAGATTCCACACATAAGCTCAACGTTTTTTCACTTTTGTATACAGGAACAATAATACTCACCATATCCGCAATCCTCTATATCGCCCGCAGCCTGCGCAAGCAAAGCATCCGCCCTGACAATCTGTCATCTTTGCAGCTTCTTCTTAACCATATCCAGCACCATCTTACGCTCATTCTTCCGTAATACAATAAGAAAATTCACCGCCAAAGCCGCAGCCCCGGCCGCAATTCCCACCGCAAACAATTTGATCCATCCGTCAATCTCAATCAGCATCTGAAATGGCAGCGCCGTCAGACAAATAGCTCCAATCGACGCCAGTCCCAGCAGAATATCCCCATAAAACGTATACCATTTCACCTGCAGACAACGGGCCGCATAAATAGGCGTAAACACCAGATTACGCAGAATCCCATAAAAAGTACTCACCCCTGCAATGGCGTAAACACCAAGATCCGTCGTCTCCAAAAGGACAAACACCGTAGCCGTAGTCACAATCCCGCTCAAAAGGATCACCACAGAATTCAGCTTAACCCGCTTTGTAATTAAAAATACATGATAAAGCACCTGAATACTGGCGCTGACAAACAAAGTTCCCACATTTAAAAGCGCCAGAATATAAAGCTCTCCCGGGTCCTGCGTCCTCCCTATCCAGAGCTGAAAAAACGCCTTCCCAAAAACAGTCATAAAAGCAATGGGAATACTGATAATAAATATCATAATCCGATCCGCACTTGCGATAATCTCCAAAAGCTGTTTTTTATCCTCCTTAGCATACGCAATCGTCATCTGCGGATTAAAAACACCTGCTATGGTCCCCATCAGGTTCGAAATAACTGTCGGCACCTGAGTAGAGATCGAGATCGTCGTCATAGCCGCCGCACTGATCATAATATTAGCAATCGAAGTGCTTAAGCCATCCAGCAGCAGCTGCCCCAGACGTGTAACGGAATTCCACGCCCCCAAGGACACCAGCTCTCTCACCTTTTCCCACCGGAAATGCTTCTTCTTCACCTCCATATCCGGCAGCAGACGCCTGGTAAAAAACAGATTCGCCGCCGCCTGAACCAGCGTGGAGGCCACAGACGCACAGCCCACATACCAAAGATAAGGACGGAAGAAAAAGTAAGAGACAAACAAAACTGCCAGGCGGACAACCTCCCCTAAGATCGTCGCAACGGAGCTAAGCTCCAGCCGATCCTTGCTGTAAGGAGCAACGCCGAACACAGAAGTCGTAATGCTGATCAGAAAATTAACAAAAATAAAGAAAAACAGCATCTGAATATCCGGAAGACTTGCCTCCGGAGGCACCTGGAAAATATGCCCCAAATAAACCACCACAAACATAGCCGGAGCCATAAATACAACTGCCATCAGTACATTTGCAAAGAAGACAGAGGAAAAGTACCGGTTGGCTTCTTCTCTGTCATTCCTGTGAATGTGAATGGTAATAAAACGGCTGGCCATCGTATTGAGGGCCGACACTACGATCTGGGCCGCCTGCACAAACTTATTGGCAATATCCGTAAAGCCATAAGCATTGGGAATCATGCTGTCAATAACAGGAACCAGAATAAAGCCCAGCAGCATATTTACCGCAAAGGCCAAAAGCTGGGCTGTCATATTGATTGCTACACGCTTCTTATTCATATTTGCTCCTACAATATCAGTACTGCCTTGATAAGATACATAACCGTCAATAGCTGGCCGATAAAGCCTGCGTACATCAGTCCTCTGTCAATGGATTTCTCATACATCAGGCGGCCGTTGCGGCCAATCAGGGAGAGCGCCAGTGTAAACGGTATAAAATAGCGCCCCTGCACACCCTCAATGGAAATATAGTCCTTTGGCGTCCAGGTCAGCAGCATGCCCGCCAGTATAATTCCCGTGCAGGCAAGGCAGATCAGGCCAATCCACCATTTATGCCAGGTTTTTACATAGAGAGGCTCCTCTCTTGTTTTCAAGACCGATAAAATCAGCAGCAGTAAAAAGAGCATGGGAATGATCTCCGAGATCTCAATCTCCACCCATCCCATTTTCTGCCCTGCCAGAGACTCCAGGTAAAAGGCAGTTTTATCACTTAAGGTATTTGCCAAAATCCGTACCAGTTCCAGCGGCTGCCCAAGGAAGTAGCCAATCGTATAGCCTGCCGTTGTAGAGGAACCCACCGTAGCCGTAGCCTCCGTTGTGGTAGCAATATAATTCACCGCCACCGTATTTTTATTGAGAAAGCTCAATACCGGAAGGATGCACAGTCCCGCCATGCAAAGCCCGCGTACCCTCTCTCCTCCAAACTTTTTAGCCGGAATCAGAAGAGCCAGCAGACATACGGGAAGATAAATGCCGCTCTTTCCGTAGATAAAAACAATTCCCAAAATTCCCATGATCAGAATATCCGCAGTCCTCAGCGGTTCATCGTTGTAGGCCAGCGCGATACAATAGCAGCTGTACAAGAGAATTGTGCCCGTTATAACCGCATCATAGGAAAATGACGTGCATTGCTGCAGATTCATAGGCAGAATCGCCAGCAGGAAAAGGGTCATTTTTCCAAAGGGAAGCTTCTTCATCCCCAGATACGCCATACATGCAAAAAAGAGCAGGCTGCACCACCGGGCCAGCAGCAGCATGGGAACGGTTCCCAGATGCAGAAGGCGTCCCGCTGTCATACCCAGAATCGCGGGCAGATAGAGAATCATGGGTGCCTCCGTATTGGCCGTAGCCTCCGCCTCCACCAGCCGTTCATCCTTCACCGCAGTAAATAGTCCGTCGTAAATATTCTTATAATTTGTAAGGCTTGGCTCCGAGGTAAATTCCAGCTCCACGTCGTCCGCCCGCTTCAGACATTTATTTTCTCCAATCTGCTCCAGACCGAGGAGGGTGTTGGAATGGCGGTAAGACATATCTATGTGATATTTTTCATCCGGCGTCATATAAGGCGTCAGAATAAAATTATAAATCACGCCAAGGCACAAAATGGTAAAGAAAAATACTTTTTCTATCCTGCATCTGCGGATAAACGCCAGGTAATAAAAACCGGCACTCATAGCCTCAAAAAACAGAAACATCAGGAAGAAATACTTTTTCAAAAAGAGGTTGAAATAAGTATGAGCGTTCATACTCATACGGTTTTCGCTCTCCTCGCCATTGATATAGAAGGGATTTTCCTCATAATAGCCCTCGGGCGTCACAATCACGGAAAGACCGCTGTCTATCAGCTCCGCGGAAAATGCAAGCCGAACCTCATAGGTATGCCCCTTGACATTCTCCTGAGAATGATCAAAAATCAGCCCCATGTACTGCCCGTCCAGCAGGGAAGCCGCCGGAATCTCCGCCTTGCAGAGCAGCTCGCCCAGAGTAGTGTCCTGCACCTGTGCATAGATGGTTCCCTCCGGCACAAAGTCTTCTCCCAGATCTATGCGAACGCCCAGACCTACCAGCGTGTCCTCCTCCGTGGTATAATACTGCACCAGCTCCTTACTGTCTTCTGTCACAGGCAGCAGCTTATTGTTGTCCTTCATAACAACTACCCGGTGGGTACTGTTCATGGCCTTGCGTATCTGTCCGTCATACACATAGAGAAAAATAAGCCCTACAAGGAACAGAAGAAAACCCATTCCAATCCACAGGCGGTATCTTTGATACGATTCGGCAAGCTTTTTCCAAAGCTTTTGAAAGCTTCCTTCTTTACGAACGCTTTTCTTTTGTTCAGACTCTGATTTTTTCCCATATACTAAAAAGAACATGCCGCCCAGTATCAACAGCATAATCGTAGTAAGCAGAGGATTCTTAATATAATGTACCTGTGTCAGATATACGGCATTGTAAATAAGATTTTGCTCCAAAACCTGTCCGTTTTCATAGGAGCTTCCGCTTGTCTGCGTCTCCGTATTAAGCCAGATGGAGGGACCCTTGGTAATATTTTCTCCCGTAATGACAATTTCCAGCTCCCGGCCCTTTGGCTCCTCCGCAAAGGATACGCCCAAAAAGGCTTCTACCTCCAGCTTTGTCAAATCATGGGTATCCTCCGCAAGCAGCTCACCGCTTGCCTTATCATAAGCCGCTATATGAACGCTTCCCTGATCAAATATCTGATCATTATCCGTAAAATAAAAAGAAATTTGGCTAAGCTTCTGTTCCTCTCCGGGATAGTCAAATCTCCATTCCGTATGGTCCGTAAGCGCCTCTGTCTTAAGCCTTAGGGTTGGCTTTCCAATCCCCTCCAATCCCTTCGGCTCTAACCTGTCATGAGGCAGCAAAACAGACACAGCGAAATAGAGCATGCAGATAACCGCATACCCTATCGCCCATTTTTTCTTATTCACCAAGACCGCTCTCCACAACTTCTATCATAGCCTTAAGCGCCGCCTGCTCGTCCGCTCCCTCGCAGATAATCTCAATCTCCTCCCCGGATCTGACACATGCCCCCAGCACACTCAGTACGCTCTTGGCATTCGCAGTCGTGTTCTCAAACGTAAAGGTGATCAAAGACTTAAACTGCATGGCCGTTTTACATAGAATTCCTGCCGGTCTTAAATGTAATCCTGTGGGATTTTGAATGACTACTTTCTGACTTACCATATGAAAACCTCCCATTCTTTCCTTCGTCTCTCAACGATTGCTTTTGCTATTTTTTCCCGGCAGCGGTGCGTTTTGTCAGCTTAAAATCCACCTCCGCCTTTTCCATCAGGCTGTAATCTTGGGGAAGCTCCACCTCAAGAGCCCCCTTATAGCTGCCCGCTTTCGAATATTCCTCCAGCTCCAGACTCACATTAATGGCATCCTCCGAAAGCTCCGCCAGCTGTGTGCTGGTTCCCATCACAATAATTTCCACTTCGTCCAAGTCCCCAAAGCTTACATTGAACCCTTTGGGAATATTCCGAAGCTCTATCTCCGAGACCGGAATTCCGATTGTCTTCCCCTGCTTTTTCTCCAGGGTAACGGCTACTGCCACGGAAGCATCCTTATCATCTGCCAAGCGGATATTCTCCGGCAGATACTTTGTCACATCCACATTAATCTGTGTATCTTCCGTGATTCCCTCTATATTCACCGCCTCGCCCGGAATGGAAATCTCTCTCAAATCGGCTATATTCTCCGCAGTTCCGGCTATCTCCAGGGTCTCCGGCTTAAAGGTAAGCTCCTGGAAGCTGTAGCCGTCTCCCGGTGTACCCGTATAATCCACACGGAGGCGGACGGTCTTTTTCTTAAACATGGTAACATGGACATTCATGCCCGTAGTCTTGCCGTTGTACTCCAGATACGTCGTATCAATGGGATTATTCGCATTATCGTATATTTTAATCTCACAGTTCTTAACCTGATCGCTGGTGAATCCTGTCTTATTGAGATCCACCACTACCCTGCGTATCTCTGCGATTACGGAGGCCGGTCCGCTGATCTGAATCAGGCTCTGCTCCGGCATAGCCGTTCCGACCATATAACCCTCGCCCTCCTGTCCAATCTCATTTACCAGCACGTTGAACTGCTCGCTGGAAGCATCCTCAATACGGATGACTACATTCTCCCTGCTTTTCGTAATATTTAAGACATCCGAGCTTCTTACCTTCCGGCTGCTGCAGGACACCTCAATGCCTACGAGATTGTCAAGCTTGATATTCTTCTCCATATCCGCCGTAGCCGTAAAATCCTCTGAGGAAAGCTTCTCCAAAATTGAACGCCTTGCCTGCACGCGGACGCTGATAATATCACTGTTATCCTCTATACGATACACCTTGTCTTTATCTGTCACCGCATCCTCATTGAGCATAGTTACACGGATTCCGGAAAAATCCTGATAGGTCACCGGATCATCAATACTTACGATAATCAGCCAAAGCATGATTGCCGCAATTACGGAAAGAAGCTTCAGGCCAAGGTTATCTGTCAGCATTTTTCTCACGCTTCTTCACCCGTCCTTTCCACAATTTGAAACGTCCTGTCTCCTGTGACTTATTCTGCGCCTCCACCAGCTGTACTCTCAGCTCATCTTCCTTTAAATCACGCATCAGCTTGCCGTCGGCCGCAACAGATACTTTTCCTGTCTCCTCCGATACGACAATCGTAAGGGAATCTGATACCTCGCTGACACCGACTGCCGCCCGGTGCCGGGTCCCCAGCTCCTTGCTGAGAAACATATTATCTGAAAGAGGAAGATAACAGGTCGCAGAAATTACCCTGTCTCCTCTTACAATGATTGCTCCGTCATGAAGCGGCGTATTATGCTCAAATATATTAATCAAAAGCTGACTGCTGAGCAAAGAATCCAAGGTGATCCCCGTTCTCTCATATTCATGCAGCGGCGTATTTTTCTCAATTACAATCAAAGCGCCGGTCTTTACCTTGGCCATTTCGTAGACGGCCTTCAGCAGCTCATTTACCGTCCTGTCACTGAATCTGGCACTCTCCTCCTTGGAATTATCCAGACTGAACAGGGAATTAAGGATATTCTGCTGTCCCAACTGCTCCAGAGCTCTTCGAAGCTCCGGCTGAAAGACAATAATCAAGGCGGTAATTCCCAAGCTGAACACATTCTGAACCAGCCAGAAAATCGTATTAAGCTGGAACGCCCATGCCAGGAAAATAAAAATCAAAAGGACTACAAAGCCCTTCAGCAGGGACCAGGCCCTCGTTCTTTTTATCCACACCAGAACCTGATAAAGCAGAAATGCCAGGATAATCACTTCTACTACATCAGTCTTTCGGATCTGCAAGGAATCTAATGTCTTCATACACTTGTCAAACAGATCCGTTATGGAATTCTGCATTCCGCCGCCTCCTTATTTCCTTTCTCCTCAAAAGCTCTTTCTATCTGTGTACACGCTCTCTGCGCTCTCCATGAGCATGAATTGTCTCATGTGCATGCTCCGGCTTCTTTGCAGCTGCCGGCCTTTTCCTGGCCGTACTCTGCTTTCTCTGGGAGCTTATCTTTTTCACCCGCTTCTCGGATACGGCAATCGACAGCTTGGGAACCGCTTTCACATAATAATAGTACTCATCATCCTCAAACTGCACATATTCCGTACGGGAGTAATCCATACTGAATACCGTAAGCTGCAGCAGAAAAGCCAGTCCCGCGGACACAACACATCCTGCCAGCACACCCAGAAGCTTCAGGGAAACACTGAAAATCATGCTCCCGATAAGAAGAACAACAAGCTCTACCACCGCACCTGTTCCGATGGCAATGCTCCATGCATAATCAATGGACATGCGCCGGACAACATACACAATCAAAAGGGTCAGTGCAAAGGCCACAGCCATCAAAAGCATCTCCTTATTGCGCACCACATTGTCAATCAGATATGTGATCTTCTGCTTCATTGACTCGGTCTCCGTGCCACTGAGCATCGTAGTATTCAGCTTCATATAATGAAGCAGATAAAAAACAATCGTGCCGCAGGCTACCGGAATCGCTGCCGCCGGTGTTCCCACAAGCCCCATAGCCAGAGGCACCACATAAGGCACCTTTAAAACAAAGGCTATGGGGGTCAGAATCAAAAGATAGCCATATTGAGGCGCTGTCCGGAAGAACAGCAGCACCATAAGCAAAATAATAATAAATGCCAGAGCAAAAAACTCCAGCGATAAAGCATATGCATGGGCCAGAATCAAAATTCCCCCGAAAACCGCCACCAGATTCACCGGCAAAAAGGAACACATCAAAGCCAGAATCAATACAATAGACGGATCCTTCGCCCTCTCCATAAAGCCGACATTCCCATTGATCATTGCAAATGCAATAATGGCCAGCAAAAATTTCATCAGAGGAATAATATAGATATCATATTTCCCCATAAATATCTTAATCTTTTCTCTCAGCTCCAGTATGGTTGTCATTTTTCTTTAGCTCCTCCTACAAAATCGCTGCTGCCGCTTTTGGATTCCGTCTGATAAATATGGGAAATCTGCTTCAAAATCTGATTATATGCGGCAAGACTCCTGCGGTTTTTCTGATAGCGTATGTGATATATCACGTAATGAATCAGCTGATACACAGCCAAAAGTCCCAGATAGAGAAATACAAGCCGCTTTCCCATATCCGGCAGATCCATTGTGTTAATGGTCTCCATAAAATCATCCATGTGATAAAAGCCCCAAACGCCGACACAGACAGCAAATGCTATGGTAAAAGAAATCCAGGAGCCGATCAGGTTAATGCTGATATAATCTCCCCGGAAATATTTATTCATGGCCAGAGCCTTCTTTCCCTCGCCTGCCTCGTAGGAGGCCGCCTTGGTCATAAGCCTGATTTTTTCTTCATTCAGCATAGGTCACCTCATTAAATCTATTTCGGAATATAACCTTATCCCATAGTATAACACATTTAATATCCTCTTCCAATAGATATGCTCAAAAAATACACTTTTTCCGCCCCATGATCCAAAAGTACGGAAGCCGCGGCGTCTATGGTACTGCCTGTCGTATAAATATCGTCAATTAAGAGAATTTTCTTAAATTCCAAATCATTTTTTCCAATTTTAAATGCATTTTTCAGATTATTTCTTCGTTCCTGATCGTTTAATTCCTTCTGGGGCTTTGTCTTCCTGGAGCGCAGAAGCGTATCCGCTGACACGGGAATACCAAGTTCTTTTCCAAGTTTTCTTGCAATCAGCTCCGCCTGATTGAATCCTCTCGTTCTCCTGCGGCTCCTGTGAAGGGGAATGGGAATTATCAGATCAATGTTCCAGGACCGGACTGCCTCTTTGCAGCTTCCAAGCATCTCCCGGACATAAAAATCCCCATACTCCCTGCGGTTTTCGTACTTAAAACGGCCAATGGATTCCCTCATTACAAAATCATACTCAAAGACCGCCCTTCCTCTGGTGTAGAGATGCTTTCTGCGCCCGCAGTCCGGACAGTACTCCGCCTCCTGAGTGCTTAAGGGCTTTCCGCATTTCTTGCAGAACGGCTCCCTAACCGGATGAAGCCGCAGTCTGCAGGGTTCGCAAATCAGTCTTGTGCCTCCCACAATGTCATCGCATACCGGACATCTACGGGGATAGATAAGATTTAATAATCTCGGCAAGACCCGTATATCGTTTCTGCTCTGTCTCATTCTCCACCATCATCTGAAATATCTCCGCGCTTCCCACCAGGGTCACGCAGGAGCGTGCTCTTGTTACTGCCGTATATAAAAGGTTCCTGTTCATAAGAGGCCTGGGACCGGAAAGCAGCGGAATCACTACGGCCGGATATTCACTCCCCTGGGATTTATGTACGGTTATGGCATAGGCCAGCTCCAGCTCGTCCAGCTGCTTAAAGGGATAGGATATCATGCGCCCTTCATCGAATTCTACCGTCAGCTCCTCCGCAAAGGAATTAATGGAACGGATAAGGCCCATATCTCCATTGAACACTCCAAGTCCCCGGTCCACCGCGATGCCGAACCGGTTGCGGATCTCCCACTCAAGCTGATAATTGTTGCGGATCTGCATTACCTTGTCCCCGACCCTGAAAATTCCGCGGCCATGCTCCTTTTCCTCCTTGTCCTTGGAGGGCGGATTGAGATAGCGTTGAAGTACCTGATTGAGATTCTCCACTCCCAGCGCTCCCTTGCGCATAGGAGTGAGTACCTGAATATCGGATATCTGGGCATGCACATATCTGGGCATTTTTTCCTGAACCAGGGCCAGAACCACCCGGAGAATCAGATTGGGGTCCTGACGCCTGAGGAAAAAGAAATCACGGCTCTTATTGTCAAGGGCCACCTGCTCCCCGCGGTTGATTTTATGGGCATTGACAATAATATCACTCTGAGCGGCCTGCCGGAAGATCCTTGTTAAGCGTACCACCGGAAATGCCTTGGAGCCAATGAGATCCTGAAGCACTCTGCCCGGCCCCACACTGGGGAGCTGATTGACATCACCTACGAGAATCAGCCTGGTTCCCGGTATTACAGCTTTCAAAAGGGCCTGCATCAGATGAATATCCACCATAGACATCTCATCAATGATGATCACATCGGCCTCAAGAGGGTTCTCCTCATTTCTTGCAAACATGGCCCGCCCCGAAGCGTTCTCCGGGCCTCCTGACAGCTCCAGCATCCGGTGAATGGTCTGGGCCTCACATCCCGTAGCCTCCGTCATGCGCTTCGCTGCCCGGCCGGTGGGCGCCGCCAAAAAGATATCCAGTCCCTCCATCTCAAAATATTTGATCATAGCATTGATGGTAGTTGTCTTTCCCGTGCCGGGGCCGCCCGTAAGGATAAGAAGTCCATTACGTACGGCGGCCGCCACAGCCTCCCTCTGGTGTTCGTCCAGGGCAATCGCCGCCTGCTTCTCCACCCTTCCGATTCTGGTCTGAAGCTCGCTCTCCATAACCTCCTGGGAAAGCTTCAGCTGATGCAGCATTGCAGCCACCGCAAGCTCTCCATGATAGTAAGAGGATGCATAGATAAAGGGTTCTTCCCTCCCGTCCGCTCCCGGAAGCAGCTTTTGCACCAGACGCCGGTCAATGCTCAGATCCATCAGATGCTTTTCCACGGACTCCAAAGGCACGCCCCCTAAAAGCTCTGCGGTTTTGGAAAGCAGCGCGTGTCTTGGAAGGCAGGTATGTCCCTCCGCCGCTCCCTGAAGCAGCGCATAGAGAATTCCGCTCCGTATCCGAAAATCCGAATCCTCCCGTATACCCACCCGTTTTGCTATCTCATCTGCGGTCCGAAAGCCGACTCCCTCCATGTCATCCGCCAGACGGTAGGGGTTTTCCTTTATCACACGATAAATCTCCTCGCCGTACTTTCGGTAAATCTTCACGGACAGATTTATGGAAATGCCGTACTCCTGAAGAAATATCATAGCCTGGCGAAGCTCCCTCTTTTCTTCAAGCTGCTGACCGATCTCCCTGGCCTTCCGCTCGCTGATACCCTTGATCTCCGCCAAACGCTCCGGTTCCCGTTCCAGGATGGTGAAGGTATCTTTTCCGAAACGGCGTACAATGCGGGACGCCAATGCTGCGCCAATCCCCTTAACCGCACCGCTTCCCAGATACCGTTCTATAGCGGTTACATCCCTGGGGGCTTTTACCTCAAAGCTTTCCGCCTGAAACTGCTCTCCATAGAGGGAATGCTCAATATAATCACCTGTCAGCTCCAGAAGCTCTCCCTCGCTGACATAATGGAAGCTTCCCACCACCGTGATCTCCTGTCCCTCCGACACCAGACTCAAAACGGAATATCCGTTTTCTTCATTTCGATAAACAATGTGCTCTACATAGCCTTCCAGTTTCATATGGCTCCTAAAAAAGGGCAGGACGGACTGAACCGTCATGCCCCCTCTTTTCTACTCGTCTCTTTTTCCTGACATAAACTCCACAAACTTACCGGTTCCGATTGCCACGCATTTCATGGAATCCTCGGCTGTCATAGTATTAATGCCGGTTTTCTCCTCCAAAAGTTCCTCCAAGCCCCTAAGCAGCGCTCCGCCGCCCGTAAGCACGATTCCTCTGTCCGCGATATCCGCCGCAAGCTCAGGAGGCGTCTTTTCCAATACACTGTGTACTGCTTCTACAATCTGCATGGTAGTCTCCCGCAAAGCTTCCTCGGTGTCCTCAGAAGTCACCTCTACGGTCTTGGGAAGTCCTGTAACCAAATTACGTCCGCGGACATTCATCCGATCCACCTCTGCCCGCGGGAAGCAGGTTCCCACTTTTATCTTAATGTCCTCCGCAGTCCGCTCACCGATGAGCAGATTGTGCTTCTTACGCATATAGCGGACAATGGCCTCATCAAAGTCGTCGCCGGCCACCTTCACGGAAGTGCTTACTACCGTACCTCCCAAAGAAATCACGGCAATGTCGCTTGTACCGCCTCCGATATCTACAATCATATTGCCGCAGGGTCTTGAAATATCAATTCCGGCTCCAATGGCTGCCGCAATCGGCTCCTCTATAATCAATACCTCTCTGGCCCCCGCCTGGTAGGTAGCGTCCTCAACAGCCTTCTTCTCCACCTCGGTTACTCCGCTGGGCACACACACTGCAATCCGCGGTTTCCGGAAGGTTTTCTTGCCCATAGCCTTCTGGATAAAGTACTTAAGCATCTTTTCCGTTACGGTGTAGTCAGAAATAACACCCTGGCGCAGAGGGCGCACCGCTACAATATTGCCGGGAGTTCTTCCCAGCATCAGCCGCGCTTCCTCGCCGATGGCGCGGATCTTATTCGTATCTCTGTCAAATGCTACTACGGACGGCTCTTTTAACACAACGCCCTTTCCATTTATAAAAACAAGCATGCTTGCAGTACCCAGGTCGATTCCAATATCTGTTCCAGCCATGATTCCATATCCCCTTTCACTCTGTTCTCTCTATGTTTCATTCTTTTCCGAATTGTCAACTGTTATACACTTTTTCCAGCCTGTCCCATATTTTTTCCGCTGCGGTTCTCCCGAACCGTTACTTATTTCTCCGTCTGTGGGAAATAAAGGCCGATCTTGCGTAACCTATATTATATACAATAATTTCTAAAAAGAAAAGCGTTTTTTTACGAGGATACGAATTTTTGGTTAATTTTAATCATTTCTTAAGGGATCTGCAAGCCATTTAATAACTTCCCGAAGCTTCTCCTTTTGTTCTCCGCTGCAGGAAGGCAGTTCTTCTTCCAAATTCACATCTGCCATATCATAGCGTTTTCCCAAAAGAAGCCGCTCAATGAGCCCGGGAAGCTCTACATCCAGCATATCGGAGAACACCATAATCTCACTGATATGCATTGCATTGAGCTTTAGGTAAACCTCTAATTCACCCCAGTCAAAGCGTTTGCTGTAGCTGGTCTCACACTCAGGAGATTTGCCGAATTTCCATTCCCAGGAGGAATACAGGTCGTAGGTTTCTTTTACCTGGGGCGTATCCAGCATCCTGGGATCCAGTTCCTCAAAGCAGCCGTACAATTCCTCAAAGCTTTCCATCAATGCACGGCGCATGGCATCTGTGGTAACCTCCGGATTCAGATCCTTTAAGTTGCAGACCCGGGACTGAACGGATTTTACCCCTTTGGCCTTCATTTTATCCTTGGAAGGAGTCAGATATCTGCCCAGTTGGGATACATCCACATCAATCATCAAGGTTCCATGCTGAATACTGCACTGTGAGGTATTGGAAAAGGCATTGCCGGAGAACTTGAAGCCATCCTTTGTTATAATATCATTTCTTCCGGAAAAATGGGTTTCCACACCGAATTTCAGGCAGGCCTTCTGTATAACTTTTAACTGCTTTTCCAGATTGTAGGCCTCCGGGGACGCCAGAAAGGTAAAACAGAGATTGCCCAGATCGTGGTACACTGCTCCGCCTCCGGTGGTTCTCCTGGCCAGATATCCCCCCTCTTCCTCCAAAAGCTGCGCCCGGCATTCCCGGATGGCGTTCTGGTTTCTTCCTATTACTACTGTGCGCTCATTTTGCCACAGGTAGAAAATCACATCGCCTTTTTTTATTTGTGTGGAGAGATATTTTTCTACGGCAAGATTATGCCAGGGGTTCCAGGTATAGGTTTGAATAAAATAGTTACTCATGATGTCAGCTCTCCTTTTTGTGTTTTCTCCATTGTAGTTCAAAACAAAAAAAGGTGCAATCATTTTCAAATTATTCAAACATACAAAAAAATCCAAAAATACTATTTATACAAGCTTTCTAAGCGTTCACCCACAGCTCCCCCCGGATGTATCAAAGCAAAGCTTTCATTTTGAAAACCTGTTTCCTCTATCAATGCTGCCTGAAGCGCATGGAATATCACACAAGCAGAGGTGGTGCTGGTAGTACCCTGACTGTTATATTTATCAGTCTCCCGATTAATATACTGCTTTAAAACAGCATCGGCTCCTTTTGCAAGAGGCGATTTCTCATTCTCTGTTATAGTAATTACATATACGCCTTTTTTCTTACAGATATTCAGAACAGGAAGCAGCTCCTTCGTCTTTCCGCCTCTGGATACAAACAGCATTACATCGCTTTTTTTCAGATACCCAGTCCCTCCATGTACTGCTTCTGCCGGCGAAATAAAGCGGGCAGGCCGTTCTATGCAGCACATCAAATGAGCAAAATGACGGCAGGCAATTCCCGAATGGCCGCATCCAGAAGCTCCGATTCGTTCCGCATTTTTCAGCAGTTTTACTGCTTTAGCAAATTGCTCTTCATTGACCGCCTCTGCTCCTTTCTTTAGACATTCAGCTTCAATGGCAAAGGTTTTTTTTAAATATGTATTATCCATTAATCATTTCTACCTTTACAAATTTATCTTTTACTTCACTTTTAGGGTTTCATTAAAAATATCTTTACCATTTACAAATACATAGTCCCACCCTACAACTCTTTCCTGAGAATATCTCCCACACCCCCACCGGTATGGATAAGGTAAAATTCTTCTTTGGTATAGCCGTTCTCTTCCATGATTGCGAAGGCTATGGCATCGAAAGCCGAAATAAATGCCAGGGTGCTGGCTGAGGAGACAATTCCCCAGCAGTCCGGTTCTCGGGCAATCTTGATCTTCAGTACAATATCCACCGCCTGCCCCAGCTTTGAATTTTCATTCTCAGTCACCCCAATGACAGTTAAGCCTTTCTTTTGAGCCGCCGGAAGATAGTTGAGAATTTCCTGGGTATTTCCGCTCTTGCTGATCAGGATCAGTATATCTCCCCCCTGCATGACTCCCATTCCGCCGTGGATGGAATCTGCCGGGGAGAGGAAGAAGGCCGGAACTTCCACTACACACAAGGTATGAGCAATCCGCTTGGCCGCCTGACCAGCTGTTCCGCAGCCTGCCAGAACCACCTTTTTTCCTTTCTTCTTGACAGAACCCAGAATATCGGTAATCCTTGACATCACCTCATAGTCAATCTGTTCTGCATTTATGCTGAGTACTTGCGCCTCATCTTTCATAACCTTTTTTAATCGTTCTTTTCTCTCCATGTTTTACTCCTTTCAATCCAAACATCCCATAGCCTATACCTCTTTCTTCCCCTTACCATAGAGTGTCACTACCGCCTGCACCATAATTACACTCAAAAGTACAGAGCCCACAACTACATCCGACCAAACGGCGCTCAAGACATTCTGCATACTGAAAATATTGGAAAAAGAAGACATAATCAGTGTACCAATAAAAGTTCCCGACACCTTTCCTACGCCCCCTGTCAGTTTGGCGCCTCCAAGAACTACTGCCGCAATGGCATACATCTCGTATCCGGTTCCCGCCAGCGGAGAAGCAACTCCTACACGGGAAGTATAAATCATTCCCCCGATACAGGTCAGGACGCCGCAGAGTACATGGGCAGTAATCATGGTCTTCGGTACGCTTACACCCATCATGTTGGCAGCTTCCAAGTTGCCGCCCACGATATACATGGACCGTCCGACAAAGCGCCGCTTTAATACAAAAGCCGCAATCAACGTAGCAATTACAAACAAAATCAGCGGCAGCGGCAGAATCTTTCCAAAGGTCAGACGTCCGAGCGCCAGAATCGGCATTGGCACAGATTCCACTTTATAAGTTTCCTGATTACAGAGCATCTGCACCAGTCCCCGGATAAACATCTGCGTCGCCAGCGTAGCGATAAACGCCGGAATGGAAAGCTTCTCAACCAGAATACCATTGATAAATCCCACAACCGCACCTGCCAGAAGCGGAATCACCAGGGCCAAAACAAGATTATACTGCGAAAGATTCATCATCAGATATCCGGCCAGAGCAAATACCGACGCCACACTCAAATCAATGGAGCCGCAGAGTACCACAAATGTCATTCCAATTCCAATGAAGCCCATCAGACTGGCAGATCGGAGAAGATTACAGAGGTTTTCCGTTGATACAAAGGTCCGCTGTACACATATACCCACAAACAATACAATCAAAAGGCCTACCAGAGCAATATTATTGTAAAAAAATGATTTTATCCTGTTCATGTTCTCCCTCCTTAACGCGAACGTTTTCCAATTCCATGGAAATAAAGAGCCGCCAGAACGATGCCGGCCTTTAACATCAAGGTTACCGGATAAGACACATTGTTCATATTACACATCATGGAAATCAGCTGGAGCAAAAACGCGCCGCAGGTGGTTCCGATGATGTTGGGGTATCCGCCGTCAATGGGCGTTCCCCCAATGAGCGTTGCGGCAATGGCATCAATCTCCATGTCTGTTCCGATAGTGGACGGATGCGCACTGGACACTACAACTGCCTCCAGTATTCCTGCTGCCCAGGAAAGAGCTCCTGTAACCACATAGCAGAAAATAACGATTTTCACCGTATTAATTCCGCAATTCCTTGCAGCAACCGGGTTATTTCCGTAAGCCTCTATCCTTGCTCCCAGCTTCATTTTATTTACAAGGATATATACAACCACAACAGCAATTACCAGAATAAAAAAATGAACCGGAATACGTCCCACAACCGGCTGAGTAAAGAACGCCGTCAGTTTCGGAGCCGTATAGGTTACATTGGCCGCACCGCTGATTCCCTTTGCCATTCCACGCATGACATACCGCAGCGCCAGAGTGGCTACCATAGGCAGAATGGCAAACTTGGAAACTGCCACTCCTGCCAAACAGCCGAACCCAATCACAAGTATCACGGAAAACAAGATCAGAATCGGAGACTCATGTACAATCCCCAGCGCCGCAAGCACAGAACCGAGAGCCATGGCTGAACCTACCGAAATATCAATACCGCCCGTAGCGATGACAAGCGACATTCCCAGGGATACGAGACATACTCTTGATACCTGTTTAAAAAAGTTATTAAAAGTAATCCAGCTCAGGAAATTACTGGTTGCTGTGATGTTAAAAATCAGCAATGCCAGAAATAAAATCAGCGCAATATTCTTTTTGAAAAATGCCAAATCCCATGTGATGCCCTTCTTTGTTGTCATCGCTTATTTCTCCTTTCCCGTTACAATGGTTTCCATAATGCTCTTCTCGGAAATTTCTTCTCCCATCAGTTCACCCATAATTCTGCCATCTCTGAGCACCAGAATACGGTCACAGTTACGGACCAGTTCCGCCATCTCCGACGAAATAAAGAGCACGCTGATTCCTTTGTCAGAAAATTCATGAATCAATTTCTCAATTTCAGCCTTTGCACCCACATCGATTCCGCGGGTAGGCTCGTCCAGAATAATCAGTTTCGGATCAATGGCCATCCAGCGGGACAGGATTACCTTCTGCTGGTTTCCGCCTGACAGATTTTTAATCAGCTGTTCACCACCGGTTGTTTTAATCATCAGCTTTTCAATATAATCATCCGAAAGCTGCTTCCGCTGCTTCTCATTAATAAAGCCGCCCCTGGAAAGCTGATCCAGAGAGCAGAGTGTCAGATTGCTCCGAACTGTTACATCCGGGAAAATTCCTTCTTCGCGCCGGTTCTCCGTACAGAATGCCAGCCCCGCATGAATTGCTTCTTCCGGAGATTTTATCTTTACTTTTTTCCCTTCCACATAGATCTCACCGGAATCCGGATGATCACAGCCAAAGATAATTCTGGCCGTCTCGGTACGTCCGGCTCCCAGAAGTCCTGCCAGACCTAAGATCTCGCCTTTTTTAATTCGGAAACTCACATTATTTACATACGGCACCCGAATAAGATTCTTAACCTCCAGAATGTCCTCTTTATCACTAAAATCATGGACCGGAAGAGTCCTTTCAAGCTTTACCTCCTTCTTTCCGAGCATTGTTTTCAACAATTCATATTCGGAAAGTTCCTCTGTCTTCCAGGTTCCCATATAACACCCGTCTTTCAGAACCGTGATCCGGTCGCACTTCTTATAGACCTCGTCCAGGCGATGGGAGATAAAAATCATAGATACGCCCTTTTCTTTCATCTTATCCATGATTCCAAACAAAATCTCTACCTCGTTGGTATCCAGAGAGGATGTGGGTTCATCCATAATCAACAGTCTGCTGTTAAAGTTTACGGCACGTATAATTGAAATAATCTGCTGTTTTGCTGTACTGTAATTATTCAGCGACCTTTTTACATCTATATCAACTCCCAATTCATCAATCAGGACCTGTGCATCCTCATGCATCTTCTTCCAGTCAATTCCCGTTTTATTGCAGGGATAATGTCCCAGAAAAATATTCTCGCTTACCGTCAGATAGGGAATCATATTCAGTTCCTGGTAAATCGTGCTGATTCCTGCTTTCTGTGCGCTTAATACGGTTGTAAATTTCCGCTCCTCACCCTGAAAGATAATTTTACCCCTGTCTGCTTTGTAAAGACCTGTTAAAATCTTGATGAGCGTTGACTTTCCGGCTCCATTCTCCCCCATCAGCGCATGGATTTCACCCTTTTCAACGGAAAATTCAATATTATCAAGGGCTTTTACCCCTGCAAATTCTTTTGTCAGTCCATGTACTTCCAATATATTATCGCTCATACATTTGCTCCTCTTTACGATAAGAGACTGCTGCGGCACAGCAGTCTCTTACATACATTTTCCCTCATCAGAGGCATATCAATTCCCAGCTCTTAGAATCCCAAATCATAATTTTCATCTACGTTGGTTGCATCTACCGGAACGTCCTCGATTGCATAGAAGGTTTCCAGTGCCTCACCTGAGATTCCTGCCTCGATTCCGTTAAATACCTGTTCTGCAAACTTTGGAGTGCAGGTGATGGTCGCGGATATGGTGCCGTCCTTAATCGCTTCAAAAGTCTCATACATACCGTCTACGCCTACAATATATACATCCTCATTTACTTTAAGTCCTGCGGACTGGCATGCCAGAGATACTCCAAGAGCCATCTCGTCGTTGTGACAGTAGAAAGCATCAATCTCTCCGTTGGTAGACTGCAGAACGTTTGCTGCAACTTCCTGCGCCTCAGTACGGGAGAAGTTCGCCGTCTGCTCAACTACAAAATCAAAATTGCCTTCTTTATCTGCCACTTCATGAAATCCGCCGGAACGGTCACGTACATCGGTTCCACCCAGGATTCCCTGAATCTCAGCCACCTTGATGGTTTCCTTGTCAGCACACGCCTTAGCTATCCACTCTCCTGCGTAGCGGCCCTCCGCTACGAAGTCAGACGAAAAGAAAGTTACATAATCAACGCCCGGAACACCGTTGGAACCTCTTGCCTTCATAATAACCGGAACACCTTTTTCCTTGCACTTATCAAGAGCCGGCTGAATGGCGTCGCCATCTACTGCGGTGATTACGATTACATTACATCCCTGTGCCAGAAGAGACTCTACATCAGAAATCTGCCGCTCAGCGTCTCCCTCGGCATTTACGATTGTGATCTTATATCCGCGCTCGTCTGCTACTCTCTGCATATCGTCGCTCTCTACCGTACGCCAGGTACTTGCCAGGTCTGCCTGGGAATATCCTACATGAAGCTCTTCTTTGGAAGGCCATACCCACTCGGTTGCATCGCCGGAAGCCGGCTGTGTGTCTGCTGCAGACCCTGCACCCTCTGCGTTATCAGCTGCCGGAGCCTCAGTCTTGGCCTGTTCCGGAGCTGTCTCGCCTTCCATAGAGGCGCCGCCGCAGGCTGCCAAAGAACAAATCATCGTTAAGGAAAGAATTACTGCAAGTACTTTTTTCATAACCATAAATACCTCCACTTTCGTTTTCATAAAATCCTTTTCTTGTTTGCATGCATTTGGAATTCCTTTTGCTACAATTAATTCTAACTATTTAAAGTGTTGGAGTAAATATTCTCGTACATTTTTAACCATTCTCCCCTCTTAAGAAGGCTTATTTTATGTAATTTTTCCACATTTCTAGTAATATTGCACAATTTTTTCGTTTTATACACTTCATTTTGGAGAATTTATTTCTCTGTTTTATTTCATTTTCCTCTTAATTTTATTTCTTGTGCTGCCCATAGTACGCATTGGGACCGAATTTACGGTTATAATGCTTCATTTTAATATTATCCCTGATAAGTTCACACTGTCCCTGGGTGGCAATATAATCAAAAATCGCCATTTTGGAAATATACTCCAGCACCTGCGCATGCAGTACTGCCGCATGAGGCGTCTTTCCCCAGGTAAAAGGTGCGTGGCTGTGTACCAGTACCGCCTGCATCTCCACACAGCTGCGCTTCTCAAATTCTTCCAGAATCACTTTTCCTGTATTTTTCTCATAGGCCTCTTCGATTTCCTCCGATGTCATCAGCCGTGTACATGGAATAGCCCCAAAGAAATAATCGCAGTGAGTGGTTCCGTAGCAGGGAATATTCATTCCCAGCTGAGCCCACATAGTTGCAAACTGAGAATGAGTATGTACAATTCCTCTGATTCCCTTGTCCTTAAATGCCTTGTATAGCTCAATATGGGTATCTGTGTCAGTTGAAGGCACATAATCACTGTCCACCACATTTCCCTCCAGATCTACAGGAACCATCTGTTCGGCTCTGAGTTCTGCATAAGGCACACCACTGGGCTTGATCACCATCAAACCGCTCTCCTCATCATATCCGGATACATTTCCCCATGTGGAAATAACAAGCTGTTTTTCTACCAGCTCCATATTGGCCTCATAGACCTCCTGTTTTAAAGATTCTAAACTCATATTGCATTTCCTCCTGCTATTGTGTTTTATCATTTAAATCCTTTTCCCCGTACCTTATTCAGTTCCAAGAATTTAGATGTACTGTTTAGATTTTTGTCATATTCCTTTTCCGAGCGGACAAGAACGCTCAGGTACAGCGCATCAATTACCATTTGTTCCGCCACTCTCCGGGCCACAATATCCCGCCCGGTGGTGACATCGCTGGTAGCGATAAAAAGATTGATATCCGACAGACGCAGCAAGGGCGACTTACTCATTTTGGTAATGCAGATAATCGTCGCACCTTTTTCCTTGGCTACCCGCATAGCATTTAATACGGTACGGGATTTTCCCTCATAAGAAACAGCAACCGCCACATCTCCCCGCCCCAGATTACTGGCTTCAATAATCTGCATAACAGCGTCCGACTGTGCGGATCCCGGAATTCCAAGCCTCCGGAACTTAAAGTAAAACAGCTGACATACGGCCGCAGAATCACCGGCTCCGAAGAAATGAATAGACCTTGCATTCAAAAGAGCCTGTGCAGCCGATTCGTAAACATCTCCGTCTGCCAGAAGAATTGTATCAGTCAGTGCCTGCATATTACTCTTGTATACTTTGTGCAGATTGTCCAGCACTGTATCTTCCTTGGTTATTGCCTCTACCGTCATAATACTGCTGTCTTTCAATGCATTTACAAACGCCTGCTTCATCTCCGTGAAACCGGTATATCCCATTTTTCTGCAGAAGCGTACCACAGAGGCGTCACTACTGTCCGTTTCCCGTGCAAGTTCCGCCAGCGTCATAATACAGATAAGTTCCGGCTTCTCCAGCAGAGCCTGTGCAATGGCTTTCTCCGTCCTCGATAAGGTAGGAATCAAAAACCTCATTTTGACAATCAGCTCGTTCACGCAAGTCTCCTCCGATCTTTTGAGATCATCACAGGCCGTTGTCCTCCAGCGAACGATACGCATCCCAAACGCTGTTCAATGCCTGTATTGTCTTCCTGTACAAATCATATTTTTTGTTATATATCTCTACATGCTCCGGAATCGGCTCTACCCTTCCCGCAATCCGCCCCATGGCCGCGGCCGCCTCCTCCATGCTGTCATAAGTACCAACCGCAGCCGCAACTGCGATAGCACATCCCAGAGCTCCCGTCTCATTGACGTCCACTGTTTCAATGGGAATATTCATCACATCCGCAAACATCTGTGTCCATACTCTTGATTTTGCTACGCCGCCGGTCAGACGGATCACCTCCGGCCTGTCCTCTCTGGATTCCACAAGATGCTCCAGATCCAGCCTGTGTGAAAAGGCGATGCCCTCATAAACACTTCTGGCCAGATGCTTCCGGGTATGAAAACTTGTGATCCCTACGAAACAGCTCTTTGCATGAGGATGAACATTGCTTCCAAATAGGTATGGCATAAATATAGGACACAGTTCTCCCACCGGAAGTTTCGCTACCCACCCATTCATCACCTCATAGATACTTCTGCCTTCCTCCTCCGCTTTTTGTGCTGCCTCCGGAAGCAGTTCCCGAATAAACCACTCGTTATTCCCGGCGGAAGCAGGTGTGCCTACCTCAATGAGATAGTATTCCGGCAGCACAAATACTGTATTCCGGATATATTGGAGCAGCCTCTTCTCCACAACCGGTTTTCCGGACAGGTAGAGATCCACACTCCATGTCCCCGCAATCATACACAGCTTCTCTTCCGTCAGCACATCGGCAGCCAGCATACAGGCCTGAATGTCAAAAAGGCCGCCTATGACCGGTGTCCCCTTGAGAAGTCCGGATTTTCCCGCCGCTTCCTCTGTCACGTATCCGCAGACCTTTCCAGCCTCACACAGAGGCGGCAATGCATCCCGATACTGTTCCAGCCCAAAAAGCTTCAGAAGCTCCGGATCATACTCCTTCTTATGAAGGTTAATAAGATTCGCCCCGGAAGAATCGCCAAACTCTGCCTGAGCCTTCCCAGTCAGGCGGAAACGCACATAATCCTTAGCCTCAAAAATCCACGCAATCTGATCCATGCACTCCGGCTCATGATCCCGAAGCCAGGCCAGTATCGCCACCGGCTGGCAGGCCATAATATTCTGACAAGCCAGCTGAGAAGTCTTTCCTTCCGTTCCGTCTTCCTTCCAACAGACAGAGTACTTCCAGGCCCGGTTGTCTGTAGAAATGATGCCGTTACGCACCGGATGTCCGTTCTTCCCCCACAAATACAGTCCTTTTCCGTGACCGCAGACGCCTGCTCCCGCAATATCTGCCGGGGAAATACCGCTTTTTCCCAGTGCTTTTCGTATGACAGTGCAGTTGGCCTCCCACATTTCTTCCATGTCACGCTCCACAAAACCGGGTGCCGGTACTATCATTTTGGTAGCTGTGGATGCCACACAGATTTCCCTGCCTGTCTTGTCATAAATGGCGGCCTTTGTCATTGTTCCTCCATTATCCAGTCCCAGAAAATATTTCATGTTTTTATGCTCCTTTCCTGTTACCTTTTGACTCCTTTTTCATACTGTTCTTCAATAAATGCTTTAGCTTCCCTGACCAGCATCCGATCATCCTGTCCTTCCTTATGCCACATCTCAATCATATAAGGACCTGTGTATCCCAGTTCCTCCAGTTTTCCAAGGCAGGCTGCAAAGTCCACATACCCCTGTCCAAAAGGAATATCCCGGAATACTCCTGGTTTTTCGGAGGTTCTGCATAGTGTATCCTTTAAATGAACTCCCACAATGCTGTGAATTCCCGCTTCCAGATCCGACAGAGGATCAAGCCACCATGCCGCAATATTTCCCACATCCGGATACACCTTGTACCAAGGAGAACCGATTTTTTCCTCATAAGACAGGTGCTTGCGGATACAGTTCATCAGTTCAATATCCATAATCTCCGGATCGCTTCCGTAAATTCTGGAAAGACGTTCCTCTGATTCATCAATGCTGATTTCCAGAAAATCAAATCCAAGATCCCTGACCTTGTCCATCCGCCGATACCAGTCATCTCCTGCGTCCAATGCCTTCTCATAAATCCCTAACAAATGATCTCCTAACACGTTCTACCGCTCCTTTTTTCCTTAAAAACTTCAATTTAATACTAGCAATATAAAAGTTTGGAGTAAACAAGACAGGATTCTTTCTTACATTATGCCCAATATCTACTGATTGTTCTCTTATATATCCGGAAATTATTGTGCAAAATACAGAATTTTTCACTTTTCCTGCTTCGATATGAATTATTTTTTTAGTTATTTCACTCCAAACATACACATTAAGCCATTTTGTAAATGCTCTGAATGAATCATAACTTATGAGCTAAGCTGGATATTATCTGTTCTTATCCCAATCGTCTATGCATTGTTCCCGCCCTGTGCAGATACTTAACCATTCAAAAGAACACCGGATGCGCTCTTTCCGATACGGACTACTAGTCAAGTGAACATGCCATCACAAGGTGAGCCCGTTCCTCCCCGCCACCTGGCTGACTCAAGACCTGCACCCGCCGGAAACATGCGTCACTACACACACAAAGAGGGGATGTCACAAAATCATCAAATTAAATGTTTTTGCGGCATCCCCTCTTTTTCAGACATAAGAATGGAGCCATTGCTCCATAGATGATTAGTCATCTATTTTGCAACGGCCCCTCTCATTAGTTCAACTATAAACCATACTACTAAATTCCTAATTTCAACTTTCTAAGCTGCTCTTCTGCCGTCACATTGGTTGTTGGCTTGTAATCCTTAAGCGGAATCAGCTTCTCATTAATTGCATCCATGATCCACTCCTTCTGCGGGAAGAAGTAATGATCATACTCATACGGCGGTGTGATCCAGTTCTGTGCACCCACGATTGCAGGCGGCGCATCCAGATAATCAAAAGCAAGCTCGGTAATATTCTTGGCTACCTCGTCTAAGAAGGTTCCTCTTGCACAAGCATCGGAGGTCAGAACTACCTTTCCGGTCTTCTTCACAGACTCCAGAATCTTGGTGTAATCCAACGGAACAAGGCTGTGCAGGTTGATAAGCTCTACGGACAGACCATACTTCTCTTCCAGTTCCTTCACAGCATCGTATGCACGGTAAAGGGTTGCTCCAACGGTCAGCATGGTAATGTCGGATCCGGTTTTGATTACATCCACATCACCGAACTCAATCTCATACTCACCCTGAGGAACGCCGCCCTCATGGAATTTCTCACCGATATCGTAGATTCTCTGGCTCTCAAAGAATACAACCGGATCGGTTCCGTTGAGCGCTGTCTGCATCAGGCCCTTAGCCTCGTAAGGCGTTGCCGGGAAGCAAACCTTCAGTCCCGGAACATGGGCACACATAGAGGTCCAGTCCTGAGAGTGCTGTGCACCGTACTTGGATCCAACGGATACACGAAGGATAAGGGGCATCTTCAGGATACCGGCACTCATGGCCTGCCATTTTGCCATCTGATTGAAAATCTCGTCACCGCAGCAGCCGATAAAGTCCGCATACATCAGCTCGATTACCGCACGGCCTCCGCACATGGTATAGCCTACTCCCGTACCTACGATAGCTGTCTCGGAAATGGGTGAGTTAAACAGTCTGGAGTAAGGAATTACATCCGTAAATCCACGGTATACGGCAAATGCGCCGCCCCAGTCACGTACATCCTCGCCGTAAGCAATCAGTGTGGGATCTTCATAATATTTATTAAACATAGGCTCAAAGATAGCATCACGAATATTGTAGCGCTTCATGGCACTTACTTCCTTGCCGTCAAGATAATGCGTGCGAACCTTCTTCTGAATATCGGTATAGCGCTTGCAGCTCTCCTTAGGCCCTGTAACAGCCGGCTCTCTGGTAGTGTCCATATTGCGTTTTTTCTCATTGTTGAACATCAGGCGCTCAATGATTCCCGGGTCATTGTCAAAGTCAAGATAAGGAGAGGCATCCTTGTCTGCTGCCAGACGGCAGATACGTGCCATTCTCTCTCTGGTCTTTGTCCAGATCTCTTCAAACTCACTGTCCTCTGCAACGCCTGCATCAACCAATGCCTTGCGGTAGGTCACAAGCGGATCCTGAGCTTTCCATGCTTCGATCTCTTCTTTGGTACGGTAAGCATTCTGGTCAGAAGTAGAATGTCCAAGAAGACGATAGGTAACAACATCCAAAAATACGGGGCCTTCTCCGCTCTTTACCAACGGAAGTTTTCTGCGGTATGCATCAATGACCGCAAGAGGATTGTAGCCGTCCACTCTTTCCGCATGAAGCTGGCTCTCTGTCACACCGGCTCCCATACGTGCCAGCTCGCCGTAGCCCATGGTTTCGCCGTAAGTCTGGCCGCCCATGCCGTAGGAGTTGTTGTTGATATTGAAGATCAGCGGAAGTCCGCCCTTTCTTCCTTCCTCCCAGAGTGTACGGTACTGATCCATGGTCGCAAAGGAAAGAGCCTCCCATACAGGACCGCGGCCCATGGAGCCGTCGCCAAGGTTGGCTACTACAACGCCGCCCTTGTCGTTGCACTTCTTATACAGTGCGGCGCCGGTGGAAATAGTTGCGGAACCGCCTACCAGCGCATTATTGGGATATACGCCAAAGGGCAGGAAGAATGCGTGCATAGATCCGCCAAGTCCCTTGTGGAATCCGTTCTCACGGGCAAACAGCTCGGCCAGTGCACCGTATACGATGAACTCGATAGCCAGCTCCTTCACATCGCCTTCGGCCTTGCTGACAGTTTTAATAGCCTTTAAGGTCTTGCCCTCAAAGAAATTCTCCATGTCATCCAGAAGCTCCTTGTCATCCAGCTTCTGAATACAGGAAAGGCATTTTGCAAGGATCTCGCTGTGGCTTCTGTGGCTGCCGAATGTAAAGTCTTCCTTGCTGAGCAGGTAAGCCTCTCCGACTGCTGCCGCTTCCTGACCTAAGGAAAGGTGGGCGGGACCCGGATAGGTTGTGTCAACATCCGCATACTTTGCCTGTGTCTTAATCTGATTCAGCATGTCCTCGAATTCGCGGCAGATGGTCATGTCGCGAAAGATGCGGAGCAGATCTTCTTTTGTGAAGTTCCCTTCCTCCATCTCTTCTTTTATGGTTTTCTTGTAGGTGTTGATGGGAATATCTTTAAATGTGATTTTTCCCTCAGCACGCATTTTGTCAGGATCGATGTACAATGACTTTGGCATTTTTTTAATCTCCTTTCGTTGTTCCGCACATATCTTTGTGCCTTATGCTATATACCCCAGGACGCCTTTTCTTTGCTTTTGCAGATAAATTCACCTTGCCCGAAGGGTGTTTATTATTTCTTTATTCCGCCGATTTGTGCGGATAGTTTTTATTTCATCATTAACAGAGAAATGTTCTCAAGGGCTGTACACAGCTCTTTTACAAACTTGGAAGCCGGTGTTCCGTCCAGTGCCCTGTGGTCATAGGACAGGCAAAGTCCCATAGCCGGATAGGTCTTGATCTCGCCGTTTACTTCTTTCACTCTTGTGGTGATGCCGCAGACACCAAGTATTCCTACCTGAGGCGGATTCACAACAGGTGTGAACATCTCCACTCCAAGGGAGCCTACGTTGGATACGGTAAAGCTTGCGCCGGACAGCATATCCGGTGTCGCCTTGCCCTCCTGACAAATCTTGGCAAGACGTTTTGCTTCCATACACAGCTCGGAGAGAGTCATCTTGTTGGCATTGAAGATAGTGGGAACCATCAGGCCCTTGGGAGTGTCTACTGCCATTCCCAGATGTACATTGGTGTATTTGCGCAGTACGTTGTCCTCCGGCATAATCGCATTCAAATCGGAATGGTTGAGAAGAATACGGGATACTGCGAACATTACCATGTCGTTCAGGGTGATATTGGGCATTCCCATTGCCTCGCCGTTTGCCTTAATCTGCTTTCTCAAATTCATAAGAGCCGTCGCATCAAAGGTATGATAATGTGTAAGCTGTGCCATGGTGCTCAGAGACTTCACCATTGCCTTTGCAGTTGCCTTTCTCACACCTGAGAACTTCACATCTACGTATTCCACATCTGCTGCGGCTGCTGTCGGTGCTGCCTCTGGAACGGCTGCCGGGGCTGCCGCAGGTACAGACGCTGATACCGGCGCCGGAACACTTGCCGCATATGCCTTTACGTCGGCCTCAATAATACGTCCGTGAGGTCCGGTCGGTGTTGCCGCTGTAGCGTCCACTCCCAGATTCTTTGCTGTCATTCTGGCTCTGGGAGATACCTTTGCATCCAGGTTAGCCGGGCCGTTTGCCGCTGCCGGAGCCGCGGTCAAAACGGGAGCTGCCGCTGGAACCGCCTCTGCCGCAGGCGCCGGGGCCGCTGCCGGGGTTGTTCCCTCTTTCAATCCCTGAATACTGTCTCCGGGCTTTCCGATGGCGCAGACATTCACCAGAACGGGTACTTCGTCGCCGTCCTCATAGAAAATCTCAAGAAGCTCACCCTCTGCGGTGGACTCGCACTCAAATGCTGCTTTATCTGTCTCGTAAGTGAAAAGAATATCACCCACTTTCACCTGATCGCCTTTTTTCTTATGCCACTCGGTAATCACGCACTCTTCTACCGTGATTCCTGCCTTGGGCATTAATACGCCCTGTGCTATGGGGCCTGCTGCCGCCGCAGGTGCAGGTGCTGCCGCAGGCGCTGGTGCCGCCGCTGCCGGAGCTGCTTCCGCTGCGGAAGCTGTTCCCTCTTTGATTCCAGAGATATCGTCGCCCGGCTGTCCTACTGCACAGACATTGACCAGAACAGGTACTTCGTCTCCTTCTTCATAAAAAATTTCAAGGATCTCTCCTTCTGCTGTGGATTCACACTCAAAGGATGCTTTATCTGTCTCGTAGGTGAAGAGGATGTCGCCCACATTTACATGGTCGCCTTTTTTCTTCAGCCACTCGGTAATAATACATTCTTCTACCGTGATTCCTGCTTTTGGCATTAATACGCCTACTGCCATTTCTTTTCCCTCCATATTTGTTTTATATATATTTTGTGTTACTATTACGGGCTTAAATAATAATGGTTCCTGCCTGTTCCGCACGATGCACCACTTCCTCGGGAAGCCGTCCGTCACTGATGATGCAGTCGGCATCCTCTACATTGCCGAAGGTATAGGGAAGTATTCTTCCGTACTTGGAACTGTCCATGAGGATGACTTTTTTTCCTGCTTTTTTCATCATCAGACTTTTTACCAGCATCTCGTCTTCCTTGCCGCAGGTAAAGCCGTTGTCCTCTGTGTAACCGGATACTCCAAGAAAGGCGGTGGCAATGTTGATCTGCTCTAACATCTGCAGGGTGCTCTGACCGGATACCGCCTGGTTGAAGCGGTTTAGAGTTCCTCCGCACATATGGACGGTGGGAACGGAAAGCTTCCCCAGCTCCAAAGCAATTCCGGGACCTGTGGTGAAAATATTGAGATCCATGTCGGGGATTGCCTGGGCCAAAGCCATATTGGAGGTTCCTGCATCCAGAAATACGGCGCTGCCCGGTTCCAGGAGGCGCAGGGCTTTCCGGGCCATCTCGCGCTTTTCCTTCCAGTTGGTCTGCATTCTGGTCTCCAGCTTGATCTCGGTGGGGCTGGTTCCCGGTGTGGCGGATATGGCGCCGCCGCGGGTGCGGATAATGGTGCCTTCTTCTTCCAGTTTCTCCAGATCACGGTGGATGGTCATTAGACTGACATCGGGAAAAAGAGCGCTGACTTCTTTTACGGTGACGGCGCCTTTTTCCCGAATATATTTTCCGATGTTTTCTCTGCGAAGCTGGTTCATGTGTCGTCCTTCTGGATTTGGGGAATTTTGTGTTGCGTGTTTCCGAAATCCGGGGGTGTTGTTAAGATTTGTTATGTTTTTTTCTTGACTTGTAACAGATTATAACATTTTGTAACACATAAGTCAACAGGGGTTCTTGGGGTTTTGATAAATATTTGTGATGGGGGCGGACGGGGAAGAGGGGAGGGGCGGAATTTCCATATCGTGTGTTCGGACGGTTCACGTACACGCCGTATGCTCTGAACGGACATTGACTTTTTGCTTGTGAACGGCTTCGCCTTTTGGACTTTTTTGTTATGTCCGCTCATATCATACGGCGTGTACGCGAACAGCCGGACACCTGATATCGGAAATTCCGCCCCTCCCCTCTTCCCCTGTTGGTTGGCCTCGGTAGATGTTTGGTGTTAAAAAGCCTGCGATTCCCCTAGAATCGCAGGCTTTTGTATTTATTTTTTGATTTTAGTTTGATTGGTTGGTTTTTTATTGTTGTGTTTGGTTTTGCTTTATGCGGTTCGGAAGATGTATTTTCGGTATTTGTTTAGGACAGTTAGTACGACCAGGCCCATGATGCCGCAGGCAGCTATTTCTCCTATTCCTACGGTTGCCATGAGGAAAGGGATTGGGAGGGGTTCTCCGTAGCCGTAGCGGAGGACGTAGGGGACCAGGAGGGTGTTGGTCAGGATCGGGGGGAGGGGGGCCAGGTAACGGCTTTTTTTGCGCAGCAGCCAGGTTCCTATGGCTCCCAGAAGGGTTGCCAGGCTTCCGATGATGACGTCAATCATGATGCTTCCGCCTGCAAAGTTTGCTATGAGACAGCCGATAAATAGGCCGGGAATGGCAGCTGGGGTGAAGTAGGGCAGGATGGTGAGGGCTTCTGCCACCCGTACCTGGATTGCACCGTAGCTGATGGGCGCAAAGGCGATGCAGAGCACCACGTAGATGGCTGCAATCATTGCGGCCTGTGACATGAATAATACTTTGTTTTCTTTCATTTTTCTTTCTCTCCTTAGTTTTGTTTTACGTGTGGATGGTTTCGAACACACGGACTTGCCTAGTTGATTTATGGCTTGTTTAGTATATCATAAGAAATCTGATTGTCAAGATGGCAGTTCAATATATGAGAACATGCAATTATAATATGTAATGATTTTTCTTTTTAAAGTGCTGCTGTGATTTTAGATAGGCGTATTATGGTTTTAACGTGAAAAAGTAGTTTTTGGCTCGTAAAAGATTTGACGCATTTCCTTTTCTCTGCTATTATTATTTCGTATGCCGCCAAAAGAGCCTTCTGTATAATGAATGGTCGGGGGCAGAAGTATAAAAAGGGGAGTATGTTACTATGGAAAAAAGAGAAAAGTTTTCATCCCGGCTCGGATTTATTCTGATCTCGGCCGGATGCGCGGTGGGACTTGGCAATGTGTGGCGGTTTCCTTACATAACCGGTAAGTATGGCGGAGCTGCTTTTGTACTGATTTATCTTGTATTTTTAGTGATTCTGGGGATGCCGATTATGGCTATGGAGTTTGCCGTGGGGCGGGCCAGTCAGAAGTCGGCGGCCAGAAGCTTTCATGTGCTGGAACCGAAGGGGAGCAAGTGGCATCTGGAAGGGTATGCGGCTATGGCCGGTAATTATCTGCTGATGATGTTTTATACGACAGTGGGCGGCTGGATGCTGGCCTATGTTTATAAGATGGCATCAGGAACGTTCAGCGGTATGACGCCGGATGCTGTGGGCGGCGTATTTGGCGAAATGCTTGCTCAGCCCGGTTCCATGACATTCTGGATGGTGGTTACGGTCCTTTTGAGCTTTGGTATCTGCAGTCTGGGACTTCAGAATGGTGTGGAGCGCATTACAAAAATTATGATGGGCTTTCTGTTTGTAATTCTGATTGTTCTGTGTGTCCGCAGTATTACATTGGAGGGAGCAGGTGCAGGTTTGAGCTTTTACCTGGTGCCTGATTTCGGCAAAGTGGTGGAAAACGGCATCGGTGATGTGGTATTTGCCGCTATGGGACAGTCCTTCTTTACCTTGAGCCTCGGCATTGGAGCTATGGCTATTTTCGGAAGCTATATCAGTAAGGAACGGACTTTGATGGGCGAATCTTTGAATATCTGTGTTCTGGATACGCTGATTGCTCTTATGGCCGGACTTGTGATTTTCCCTGCCTGCTTTGCCTTTGGGGTGGACCCGGGAGAGGGACCGGGGCTTGTATTTGTAACCCTTCCGAATATTTTCAATCAGATGGCCGGAGGACGGCTGTGGGGAACCTTGTTCTTTATCTTTATGAGCTTTGCGGCATTGTCCACAGTCATTGCCGTGTTTGAGAATATTATCAGCTTTGCTATTGATCTGTGGGGATGGAGCCGTAAAAAAGCGGTTCTGGTAAATTTGGTTTTGATCTTAATCCTTTCCATGCCTTGTGTGCTTGGCTTTAATGCCTGGAGCGGATTTGCTCCGCTGGGCGCCGGCAGTACGGTTCAGGATCTGGAGGATTTCATTGTTTCCAATAATCTTCTTCCTCTGGGCAGCCTGGTCTATCTTCTGTTCTGTACCAGCCGGTATGGATGGGGATGGGATAAGTTTATTGCGGAAGCGGATGCCGGAGAAGGAGTGAAGTTTCCGAAGTGGGCGAGATTTTACGTGTCTTATATTCTGCCGGTGATTGTGCTCTTTATCTTTGTGATGGGGTATTGGCAGAAGTTTGTGAAATAGATTTATTGAACTCTCAAAAAGTATACACCTGAAATAAAAACTATATCATATCCATTTATAAACAATACCCTCAGCAGTTAAGAAGTTAAATGTTTTATGTCTGCTGAGGGTATTTATTATAATTGTTAATCTTCTGACATCATTTTTATAATATTAAATGGCGGCAAAACAACACAGTCTACTTCTGGCTGTGCCGTTACTAAGGATACCTGACTCCTCAAATAAGGCATAATAATCGCTACTGCATTTTGATTAATCATTGCCCTTTTTAATTTATCATCTGTTTTTTCATTATCATCAAAAGAAAAATATCCTGATAATATAATTTCCAGCGTATACTCTTTCTCTTTATTTCCATTAAGGGAAAGTGTGACTTTGTATATCTCTTCATCCTGCTTTTTATTAATGGCAATCCCTAAATTGAATTCAATCTCGCTCTCATTTTTCATACCTGTTCGTTTAAATTCAATTTTATCAAACACTAATTTATCTAAACATAATGCACTGCCAACTTCTTTACTCATGCTTCACCTCGATATTATTTGCATTATTATGCTGCAAAACGGTACTTGCTGCTCTTTGCGATTGGTATATTGATTTTTACATTTTCAAAATCAATTTTTATGTCTGAAATACAAAGATTTTTATCATAAGCTAATTTATCATAATTACTGTTTGAATCTTTCTTTCTATTTTCCTTAATTACACTCTCATAGCTACATTGCAGATCAGCTTTATATTGCTCCATAAAATCCCAAATTCCTATGTTTACATATTCAAATATTTCAGATGTTTTATTTTCCCAAACTCCTTTTCCATAAAGGTGCGAATCTATTTTTTCGGCATAATTCTCCAAATCCCTTGTAGCAATTTTTAAAAAGGCTCCTTCATAGGGTAAAGAATCAAGTGGAATCTCTCTAATATTCTTCTCTGCCACCTCATCTTTTGTTACATCCTCACCAACTCGGACATCCCAGAATTTATTTGCCTGTAAAATCACTTCTCTCATAGTAATCTTTTCATGCAACATTTTAGATAAACGGCTCAGAGTTACCTCAACTACAATATAGCGCTCTTCCTCTATATCTATACAAGATGAAATAAAATAATTCCTTTCATCTTTACACACAAAAAAGATCGGCGCCTCATTATATTCTACTAACACCTTATCTAAAACCAAATTATTTTCATTAATCACAAAGAAAACTTCTTCCACGTTTACTCACCTCATACAATCAAAAATCCTTCAATTTCGATGTTATCATATAACCACCAACAAATGTGCCCTGTATATTCATTTATTTCAGCCGGGCCTGCTTCCGAGCAAACCTTACCAACCGCTATTTTTTTATCAGTCCTGGGAAATTTTAATGCATTTTCAACAGATTCCTTATTCAAAAATAAGGATACACCATAATAATGAGGATCAGCAGTATTAACACCGCGCCTGCGAACCTTCATCTCCGCATAAGACATGAAATCTTTTCTGGACACCTCAGTAAAATCATTTGCTTTACGCTGTATTCCCCGATAAGCCAGTATAGGCTGATATGCAAATACTGTATTATCTGGAAATACAAACTCACCATTACATATCTTCTCTTTTATTATACTTGGAAACTTGAGGTAATTACTATCTTCCACCATCTATAGTCATTTCCGCCTTAATTATATTCTAATCCATTTGCATTAATTATACCACACATGTCAAGCACTAAATGAATCTTTCCGAAGTTAGTTGATTTTGCGTTTTAACTCAAGCCGCAACAGTTTCCCTTTCAGCAACTCAAAACTGTTGCGGCCATACATGA
>OFFX01000307.1_pt1 | contig 42393 bp, 37 predicted proteins | sample 1521511 | NCBI WGS metagenome assembly OFFX01 (sample SAMEA3504125, study PRJEB24116) | mouse gut metagenome | biome: mouse gut; feature: mouse-associated habitat; material: faeces | place: Denmark | collected 2011
GGCACAATGGTGATCTTCTGCACCGGCTCGGAATTCTTCTGCAGAGCGCTGATCAGGGCATGCCCCACCTCATGGTAGGACACAATCCTGCGCTCCTCCCTGCTCATAATGCGGTCCTTCTTCTCTTTTCCCACCAGAACCACTTCCACGGCGTCAAACAGATCCTTCTGGCACACATAGTCCCTGCCCATCTTCACCGCGTTGATGGCGGCCTCATTGATCATGTTGGCCAGATCGGAGCCCACGGCCCCGCTGGTGGCCAGGGCGATGGCGTCCAGATCCACGGTCTCATCCATCTTCACATCCTTGGCGTGAACCTTCAGGATCTCCACCCTGCCCTTCAGATCCGGCTTATCCACTATAATCCTTCTGTCAAAACGCCCCGGGCGCAGCAGCGCCTTGTCCAGAATCTCCGGCCGGTTGGTGGCCCCCAGGATGAGAATTCCCTTGGAACTGTCAAATCCGTCCATCTCCGAGAGCAGCTGGTTCAGAGTCTGTTCCCTCTCCTCGTTGCCCCCGCCGTACTTGGAATCCCTGCTCCGTCCAATGGCGTCGATCTCGTCTATAAAGATAATGCAGGGGGCGTTCTTGGTGGCCTCCCGGAAGAGATCCCGCACCCGGCTGGCTCCCACGCCCACATACAGCTCAATAAAGTCAGAACCTGTGAGGGAGAAAAAGGGCACATGGGCTTCCCCCGCCACAGCCTTGGCCAGCAGCGTCTTGCCCGTTCCGGGAGGGCCCACCAGAAGGGCTCCCTTGGGCAGCCTGGCGCCGATCCTGGCATATTTTCCGGGGTTGTGGAGAAAGTCCACCACCTCCACCAAAGACTCCTTGGCCTCATCCTCCCCGGCCACGTCCTTGAATGTAACCCCCGTCTCCTTCTGCACATAGACTTTGGCATTGCTCTTGCCCACGCCCATGGGGCCTCCGGCTCCGCCCATCTTCCGGAAAACCACTCCCAGAAGAATCCACATCAGCACCACCGGCAGCACCACGTACAGCAGAATGTCCAGAATCCGCCCGGAATTATCGCTCAGCACCCGGCTTCCCTCCACGCCCTGTTCCTCCAGACGGGCCGTCAGGGTGTCCAGGTCCTCCATGAGAATGGTGGAGTAAGTGACCTTCATATTTCCGTAAAAAGGATAGCTCCCTGTGGAAGAAGGCTCCTTCCCGCCGCCGCTGTTTTTAAGCTGGAACAGCACCTGCCCGGTGCTCTGGACCTCCACGGTCTCCACATTGCCCCCGCTAAGATGCTCCAGGAACTTGGTGTAGCTCATCTCCTGGGTGTTCCCGCTGCCCCCGAACATCAGGTTCCAGAGCATAAAGATCAACAGAAGGGTGCTCAAAAGCGCCATAAGCACCATCATAATATTGGGACGTCTGGGCGGCTGATTTCCGCCTCCTCCGCCGCCCGGACCACCCGGGCCGCCGTTTCCCCCGTTGTTATATCCCCCGCCATTATCGTACTGGTTCATTTGATTGTCCATCGCAACTCCGTTTCTGGCCGTTGTCCAGCCCAGGCTTCCTCTGCCAAGGTATATTATAGATAGTAAGAAATCATAAATCAATAGCAGAAATGTGAAAAATACCAATTATCTCTTAAAGATTTCTAAACAATTTCGTGACCGCAGGCCCAAGCGGACTCCCAAATTTTTTCTTCCAATATGGCAGACTCTGTGTTAGAATATGCATGTGATTCAGAAATGTTGTTCCCCAAAACACTGTAGAACATACCACAGAAAGAGGCAGACAATGAAAATCGGTTTTGACAACGCAAAGTACCTGAAAATTCAGTCCGAACACATCAAGGAACGCATTGCCCAGTTTGGAGACAAACTGTACCTGGAATTTGGCGGAAAGCTCTTTGATGACTATCATGCCTCCAGGGTGCTCCCTGGCTTTGCCCCCGACGCCAAGCTGCAGATGCTGATGCAGCTGTCAGAATACGCCGAGATCGTGATTGTCATCAGTGCCGCAGATATAGAGAAGAACAAGATCCACGGGGACCTGGGAATAACCTACGACGTGGACGTCCTGCGCCTGCACGAAGAGTTTCAGAAGCGGGGGCTGTATGTGGGCAGTGTGGTAATCACCCACTACACGGGCCAGATCAGCGCGGATCAGTTCAAGGCCCGGCTGGAGAAAAAGAACATACGGGTATATCTCCACTACACCATCGAAGGGTATCCCGCCAACGTGCCCCTGATTGTCAGCGAGAACGGTTATGGGAAAAACGACTATATTAAAACTTCCAGACCGCTGGTGGTCATCACAGCCCCCGGCCCGGGAAGCGGCAAAATGGCCACCTGTCTCTCCCAGCTCTACCACGACAACCTGCGGGGAGTCAAGGCCGGGTATGCCAAGTTTGAGACCTTCCCCATCTGGAATATTCCCCTGAAGCATCCCATCAACCTGGCATATGAAGCCGCCACAGCCGACTTGAACGATGTCAATATGATTGACCCCTTCCACCTGGAGGCCTACGGGGAGACAACGGTAAATTACAACAGAGATATTGAGATTTTCCCGGTGCTGAACGCCATTTTTGAAGGGATCTATGGGACAAACCCCTACAAGTCTCCCACGGACATGGGCGTCAACATGGCCGGAAACTGCATTATGGACGACGAGGCCTGCTGCGAGGCTTCCAGGATGGAGATCATCCGCCGCTACTACACTGCCCTTAACAAGGTGGTGCGGGAAGATGCCTCCGAGAACGAGGTCTACAAGATTGAACTGCTGATGAAACAGGCCAAGATCAGCACAGCGGACAGAAAAGTCACCACCGCCGCCAGGGAGCGGGCCGAAAAGCTGGGAGTTCCCACCGCTGCCATGGAGCTTGCGGACGGTCATATCATCACCTCCAAGACCTCCGATTTCCTGGGCACTTCCGCCGCCCTGCTGCTGAACGCCCTGAAATACCTGGCGGGAGTGGAGCACAATATCAAGCTCATCAAACCTGAAGCCATAGAGCCCATCCAGGACCTGAAGGTACGCTACCTTGGGGGCAAAAATCCCCGCCTTCACACGGATGAAGTCTTAATCGCCCTGTCCCTGGCCGCCTGCAGCGACGAGAATGCAAAGCTCTCCCTGCAACAGCTCCCCAGGCTCAGGGGCTGCCAGGCCCACACCTCGGTAATGCTCTCTGAGGTGGACATAAAGATATTCAAAAAACTGGGCGTGGACCTGACCAGCGAGCCCATCCAGCACACCAGAAAACGCTATTGAGAACTTCCTCAGAGCTTTCAGCTGCCAGAACAGACTATAAAAACCGCCCTGCATTGCAGGACGGTTTTTTGTGCGAACTCATAGACCCCTCAGACCTTCATTTCATAATTTCTCTTTGCCGTATCCGTGATTGCCGCTTCTGATTTTCTCCACCAGGGAATCGGCATATTCTTTCTCCCCGCTGTCCGGCTCGCTCATAATATCCCGCGCCGCCCGGGTCAGCCTTCTTCGCACCAGGTATTCCCTGATTGACATATGATTCACATAGCGGAACAGTTTTTCCAGCGTTGACCTGGAACAATAACATGCTGCCGCCACATTCTCTGTGGTTATGTTATCATTCAAATGCTGTTCCATATACTCCAGCGCGTCCGCAAGGAGCTCCGCCTTGTTCATGCCCCCACCTCTTTTTAGGAATTATCAGAATATAGCTGACACAGCCTGCATTCCCACGTCTGTTTCGGTACCGATACGACTTGTTCTGTGAGATTGATTATAACAGATTTCCAGTTGGGCTTCCTGATATTTTGAGTAAAAGTAACCGTGAGTACCTTATGATTCAAATTCCCTGACTAAGGCCAGGGCCTTAGAGATTCCAAAATCTGTGCCGTCTCCTCCTGACACAGGGGTCTTCCTGCCGCGAGAGCCTCTCCTGCTGCTCTGCGGAGAATCTGCCTCAGCCGCTCTTTTTCCGTCACCCTCTCCCGCAGGCTTTCCCGAAGCTCTCCCATCCACATCAGGATCTCATCCACCCGGTCCGGGATCTGCTCCCCTATCCTCCTCTTTAACTCCACCCCCACGGCAGGGGACACTCCTCCGGTGCTGATACCCACGCACAGGGATTCTGAAGTGATCAGGGCCGGGAAAATAAAGTCACACAGATCCTGCATGTCCACCGCATTCACAGGCACATGCCTTTTTCTGCATATCCCCACAATTCTTTCGTTTTCCTCCCTGTCCTGGGCCGCCACCACAAACACCGGCCAGGAATCCAAATCTCTCTCCTGAAAGCACCGCTTCTCCACGCTGACGCCGGGAAAGCGCTCCACCTCCGGGGAGATTTCTTCGGCGATAACCCGCATGCGGGCCCCAAAGGATTGCAGTCTCTCCAGTTTCTCCAGGGCATGCACGCCCCCTCCGCAGACCAGGATCTCCCGGTCTTCCGTGTCCACAAACATAGGAAAATATCTCATAAATTCGTTGGCTCCTCATAATAATACTGCACTCCCGTCTCCGTCTCCACAGGCTTCACCCCCACGCCGTAGAGCTCCCGGGTCACTCCCGCCTCCAGAATCTCCTCCGGCGTCCCCCGGCAGAGAACCTTCCCCTCCTTCAGGGCCGCAATCTGATCTGAGATCTTCAGAGCCAGAAGAATGTCGTGGAGCACCAGGACCAGGGTCTTGCCCTCCCGGGACAGCCGCCTTGCCATCTCACCAAAACGGAACTGCTGGCCGATGTCCAGATAGGTGGTGGGTTCGTCCATGACAATCACCGGAGCCTGCTGGGCCAGGGCCATGGCGATATAGACTTTCTGGCGCATGCCCCCTGAGAGCTCTGCCATATGTCTCTGGGCGATCTGCCCGATATCCATCTGTTCCATGGCCTCCCAGGCAAGGGCATAATCCCGCTCTCTATACCTTCTGGGATAGTCCAGATAGGGAAAACGGCCATGGAGCACCATGCGCTCTGCCGTGATATCAGGCACATTTTTCCCCTGGGGCAGATAGGCGATTTTCCTGGCTGCCTCTCTTCGGGATAATCCTTTCACCGATATGCCCTCCACCTTGATATCCCCTCCCCAGAGGGGAATAAATCCCAAAAGCGCCCGCAAAAGGGTGCTCTTGCCGCTGCCGTTGCTGCCGATAAGGGTGGTAACTCTGCCCTCCGGCACCGTCAGATCCACCCCGTGAAGAACTTCCGTCCTGCCGTATCCCGCCGCCACCTGGCTCATGACAATCACGCCGCGCTCCCCTTCCATGCCATTCCTCCCCTCTCCCAAAGCCTGTCCTCCGGGTCCACTCCAAGGCAGCCGCCCCCAAAATTACTGTGCCATTTCCCTATGTCCTCCCCTGTGGCGGATCAGCAGATACAGGAATACAGGCCCGCCCACCACGGACATAATGATTCCCACAGGCAGCTCATAGGGAGCAAAAATCATCCGGGCGGCGGTGTCGCAGGCAGTCACAAATGCCGCCCCGCCCAGAGCGCAGAGGGGCAACAGCCTGCCGCTCTCACTGCCCGCCAGTCTGCGGACAAAATGAGGCACAATCAGCCCCACAAAGCCCAGCAGCCCCGAAAAACTCACCGCCGCCCCTGCAAGCAGCGCCGCCAGGGCCAGAAAAATCATCCGGTAACGCCCTGCCGGAAGCCCCACACCCTGGGCCGTCTCATCCCCCAGGGACACCACGTCCAGTTCATTGCAGAGAGTCAGAAGCACCGCCCCCGCCCCCAGGATCACCGCCCCTGCAGGAAGCACCCTGGCGTAGGAGACGGCAGAGAATCCCCCCACCCGGAAGTCGATACTCAGCATGGCCACATCCGTGTCCAGTACCGTGACGGATTCACAGACGGCGTTTAAAATACTGTTCAGCGCCACACCCCCAAGGATCACCGTGGTCTTGGAGGCATTGGTCCTGTGGGAAAAAAGAAAGATCAAAAGCACCGCCCCCATACTTCCCCCAAAAGCCGCCAGGGAGACCCGGAAGCCGGATAAAACCCCGAAAGCACAGCAGATTGTCACCCCCAGCCCCGCCCCGGCATTGATACCGATAATGCCCGGGGAGGCAAGCCGGTTTGCAAGCACATTCTGCAGCACCGCCCCGGCAAGGGCCAGCGCCCCTCCTGCCAGAAGAGCCCCCAGGGTCCGGGGCATCCTGGCGTAGAGCAGGATACTGCGCTCTATGCCGCTGCCGCCTCCGGACAGAATACGGGGCAGCTCCCAGGGTGCAAAAAACACACTGCCCATACACAGGCTGAGCACCGCCGCCCCCAGACAGCAGGCGGCCCCAATCCACACCAGAAGGCCCCGCTTCCTGTTCCTCCTCATGGAGCGCACACCTCCCCTCCCTTTTCGCCGGACAGGGCAGAGCCCCTTTCCCCGGCCCCCTGTCCGGAAAGAAAAAGCCCCCGCCTACTCCTCCCCATAGAGCATGCCCTCCAGGATCTCATAGGCTTCCCCCCAGCGGGCATTTGGCTTTAAATTGTACAGATGCTTGTCCAGAAAATAAAGCTGCCCCTCTTTCACCGCCTCCAGCTCGTTCCACAGAGGATTTTCCCGGAACATGGCCTCGATATTTTTCTTTGTGCCCTCTGTGTCGTCGCCGGACTGAACGATAAAGATCCTGTCCGGGTTGCAGAGAGCAATGCTCTCCACGCTGAGATTTTCCAGAAGGCTCTCCTCCGAATCGGCAATGTTGACACACCCAAAGCCCGCCAGCATCTCCCCCAGTACATTTCCGCTGCTGTTTTTGGCCCGGATGCTTGTGGCCGAAGCCCGCATCACCAGAACGCTCAGAGACTCCTTCCCCTCACACCGGGCAAGCACCTCCTGGATCTGTTTCTGAATGTCCGTGCCGTACTGCACATAGCGCTCCGGCCGTCCTGTTATATCCGTACAGATTTTCAGCACACGCAGATAGTCCTCAAAGCAGGCCACGTCAAAGTAGGCCGTGGTGATCCCCGCCCCCTCCAGGGACTGCCGCCAGTCCAGATGCTGCTGGGTGTTGGTGCTGGCCAGCACCAGATCCGGCTCCGTGGACAGAAGCAGCTCCAGACTGAGTCTCTTGGTCTCCCCCAGATTCACGGTTCCCTCCTTAAGAGGCAGGTCAAAATCGTCGAAGGCGTCCTCCGGGGCGGCGCAGACCTCCCCTCCTGCCAGATACCACATGTCCCCATAGCTGCCCAGCAGTACGGCCACACGCTCATGGCTTTGGACGGAGACTTCCCTGCCCAGATCGTCGGTGAAAGTATAACTCTCTTCTCCGCCTGCGGCCTCCTGCTCCTCCCCCCTGCCGCAGCCTCCCAGGCACCATGCCGCCACAGCCAGAACTGCAAAAGCCAACATCAGTTTTCTCTTCATATTATATCCTCCCCGGCTCATCAACCCCCGAAAAAATTCAGCCCGATAACACTACCGGGCTGAACCAGATTCCTGTATATTCTGTCTGTCTCCGAATAAACGCGGTCATCCGCCAGGCGTCAGCAGGTTGCCCCGCCCTTCACCTTTTTCTCCAGAACCGCCGCCTTATCCATCTCTCCATGGAGCAGTTTATCCTGCACATAGTCAAATCCCAGGCGGTTCACCGTATCTGCGAACCTCTCCCCTGTGACTCCCTCCTCCCGGAACAGTAGAATGGCCCGCTCCACGGTGTCCAGAACCTCCTCCTCGGTGGTGAAGATTTTCTCCAGTGCACGGCCGTTGGCAGTCTTCTTGCCCCACCTGCCGCCTATGAAAATCCTGCAGCCCTCCTGGTACTCCTCGGTGACGCCGAAAGGACATTTTCCCTTGCAGCGCCCGCAGCCGTTGCAGGCCTCTCCGTCCACCTTCAACATGCCCTCCTCCACCTTTGCCACCTTGATGGGGCATCCTGCCTCCACCTGGCATTTGCCGCAGCCGCGGCACTTGGAGAAGTCAAAAAGCGGCGCCCTGTAACCCACAATGCCCAGGTCGTTCAGATCGGGCTTCACACAGTTGTTGGGACAGCCTCCCACGGCGATTTTAAACTTGTGGGGCAGGGTCACGCCGTGGTATCCTTCATAAAAGCGCTCATGAATCTTCTCGCTCAGGTCAAAGGTGTCAATCAGTCCGTACTGGCATGTGGTGCCCTTACAGGAGACCACAGGGCGCACCAGGGAGCCCGTTCCCCCTGTCTCCAGCCCATTTTCTCCCAGGAAAGCAATCACAGGGTCAATGTTGTCATAGGACACACCCTGGATCTCCATGGTCAGACGGGTGGTCATAGTGACCTCGCCGCTGCCGAAGCGCTCCGCCGCCTCTGCAATCACACGGTGATCCGCGGCGGAAATCTTTCCGTTTTTGGTGATCACACGCACATTGAATACATCCTCATAGCGCTTGTCCTGAAGGCATCCCAGACTCTTTACGCGCTTGATCTCCTGGGGGGACAGCTTCCCACCCGCCGGACGGGCTCTCCTGATCACATTGAACGTGGCGCCGCCCTCCAGCACACGGGTGTTCACAAATCCCAGCGCCCGCAGCTTGTTCTGGGTCAGATATCCCCTCTTTCCCTTGGCGCACACAAGCAGAAGCTTCTCCTCCCTGCCGTACCCGGAGACAGCCTCCTCCACCCTGGCAAGGTCAATCCACTGGGCGCCGGGCAGGGTGGGCGCCGGATGAGCGTCCACAAGCCGATAGTCCCCGGCGGCGCCTGCGGCATACTCTGCAGGAGTAAAGGATTCCAGCCGCCCGGTCATCTTATTCAAAAGCACCCCGCAGGATGTGGCAAAGGGATGTATGGCCGTGGAAAAAGGCGGCGCATAGGCAAAGTCCATGGTGAGGAAATCTTCCACCTTTGCCCCCAGAGAAATCCCCGTCACCGCGATATCCGCCATTTTATCCACAGCGCCCCCGCCGATAACCTGCATTCCCAGAAGTCTGTGGCTCTCCCTGTCTGCAATGACCTTTGTGACAAAAGTTCCCGCATCGGGATAATAGTGCGCCTTGTCATCGGTAATGCTCAGAGCCGTGATGACCTGGAAACCTTCGGCTTTCGCCTGCTCCTCCGTCAGTCCCGTCCTGGCGCCGTTCAGGCCCCCTGCAAGCTTTACCACACCTGTGCCAAGACAGCCCTTGTACGCCGTCTCCTGACCGCTGAGGTTCAGCGCCAGGGCCCTTCCTGCAATATTGGCGGTGGAACCCATGGCAGACCACTGCCTCTTCCCTGTGATACGGTTCTTCACCAGGGCGCAGTCCCCCGCCGCGTAGATATCGGGCAGGCTGGTCCTGAGGAATTCATCCGTCACAATCAGGCCCCGCTCCATCTCCAGGCCAGTATCTCCCAGAAACGCCGTGGCCGGCCGGATGCCAGCCGCCAGAACCACCATATCCGCAGGAAGCACCCCTGCGCTGGTCTGTACATTTTCCACCTTCTGCCCGCCGCCGATGGCGTGAAGACCCGTCCCGGTGAGAATGCGCATTCCCCCTGCCTGAAGTTTTCTGCGGATATAGTCCGCCATCTCTCTGTCAAAGATATTGGGCATAAGCTGATCCGCCATGTCCACCACCGTGACGGACATTCCCCTGGCCATCAGGTTCTCCGCCACTTCCAGTCCGATAAATCCGCCCCCAACCACCACAGCCCGGCGGCAGCTCTGCTCCTGGGCAAACTTTCTGGCCCCGATAGCGTCCTCAGGGGTGCGTACCCGGAAGACTCCTGCCAGGGAGACTCCCTCCACGGGAGGTACCGCAGGCTCCGCTCCCACCGCAATCACCAGTTTGTCATAGGAAACCGTCTGCAGCCCGTCTTTCTCCACGGAGATGGTCTTTTCAGCCGGATTCACCGCCGTAACCGTGCTGCCCGTATGTACCCGGGCGCCTGTGAGTCCCATAAACTTTTCCGGGGTGTTCACAATCAGCTCCCCTTCCGTCTCTATGGCGCCGCCTATATAATAGGGCAGGCCGCACCCTGCGTAGGAGATATCCTTTCCTTTGGTATAGATGACAATCTCATCCCCGGGATTTTCCCGCTTCAGTTTTGCAGCCACCTTGGTCCCTGCTGCCACACCGCCGACAATGACGATTTTCATGCTGCTGCCTCCTTCTGACTTTTATTTTTCTAAAAAATCCGGGCCGTGCCCACGGACACAGCCCTTTTCCTTACAGCTTTTTCAGGAAGTTTCCGTCCACGCTGACTCCCTCGTTGACAACGATAAACGCATGGGGATCATACTTGTGCACCACCGTCTTTAAGCTGCTGACTTCATACTTGCTCAGGGTCACATACAGAATATGGGACTGCTCATGTGTGTAGGCGCCCTGGGCCTGCCACTTGGTGATACCCCTGCCGATCTCCTCGAAGACCGCCTGTTCCAGCTCCGTCGTGTCCGCCTTGGTGATAATATTGGCCTCCACATTGATGTTCTGGGTATGTACTTTGTCCATGGCCAGAGAGTACACTGCCGCAAAGATAACGGAGTACACCGCAATCTCCATGTCAAACAGGAAGATACAGATGGTGTACAGCAGCAGGTTCACCATCAGGCCCACCTTGCCCACGCTGAAATCCCTCTTCCACCTGGCCAGAAGAAGGGCCACCACGTCCATTCCGCCGCTGCAGGAACCCATGCGCAGGGCCACGCCGATACCGCACCCGGCGATAATGCCTCCCACCATACAGGAGGCCATGGTATCCCTCACCACCTGGGTCACTGGGATCAGGGACAGGAACACGGTCATGGATGTAACCGTCACCAGGGTCTTCACAAAGAATTTCCTCCCCAGCCGGGCAAAGGCAACCACAAAGAGAGGAATGTTGATAATGTAGTAAATTACACCGGCGATATCAAAGCTGTGGAATTCTATGTTCAGGTAGTCTGCCAGGACGGTACGGAACACCTGGCAGAATCCCATGACGCCGCCGGAATACAATCCGGCCGGCACCACAAAAAGGTTCAATCCCACTGCATACAGAACTGCTGCGAGGATACAGAAAAATGTCCTCTTTCCTTCATATATAATAAGCTCTTTTTTCATCTCACCCCAAGGTCTTCTCAACCTTCTCCTTCAAATCCGCTGCAGACATGGCTCCCACATAGTTAGCTGCCGGTTTTCCGTCCTTGAAAATGATGAAGGCCGGGATGCTGGATACATTGTAACTTCTGGCCAGCTCCATGTTCTGGTCGATATTGCACTTTCCAACCTTAACCTTTCCCTCATATTCCTCTGCGATCCTGGCCACCACCGGCCCCATCATCCTGCAGGGATTGCACCAGTCTGCAAAAAAGTCCACCAGTACAGGCTTGTCGGACTGCAGAACTTCCGCTTCAAAATTTCCTTCCGTAAATTGGTACTCCATCACTTGCCACCTTTCCGCACCGCCCACGGTGCCTTCCTTTCATCCGCGGCTGTCTGCCGTGGAGCCAGCTAATTTTTCCCCTGCCGGATTCAACAGTCTCTGACCGCACCCGGCACAGCCATCCGTAACTGTATTGTCATTACAGATGACATATTTGCAGATAGGGTTTCCCAGGCCGGAAAATTTCTCCTCATACTCCGTCGTCACATTGCCGGCCATCATTTCCGGATCCCCGTGAAGGTCATAAGTGCATGCCTCCAGCGTCCATCCCGCCGGCCCCAGCTCCTCCAGGGCAAAGTCAAAAAGCTCCCTGTTGTCAGTCTTGAACTCCAGCTTTCCTCCCTGCCTTAGAATCCGGCTGTAACGGGCCAGAAATTCCCTGGAGGGCAGCCTGCGCCTGGCGTGCCTGTCTTTGGGCCAGGGGTCCGAGAAATTCAGGTAGATCCGATCCACCTCTCCCGGGCCAAAGACCTCTCCCACAATCTCCGCGTCCATGCGCAGAAACTTTAAATTGGAGAGCTCTTCTTCCTCCATCTTCTGGACCGCCCGCAGCAGCACACTGGAATATTTTTCAATCCCCACATAGTTCACCTGCGGATGCCCCTTGGCCATAGTATGGATAAATTGTCCCTTTCCCATACCAATTTCAATATGAATGGGATTTTCGTTCCCAAAAATCCTGTTCCAGGAGGAGGCGCACTTCAGCTGCACCGCCTCCTGCACCACATAGGGGCTCTCCGCGATCACTTCCCGGGACCCTGTTATATTGCGCAGTCTCATGTCCACTCCAACCTTCCGGCCAGTTTCTCCCTGTCCTTATACTAACTGTACTTTAATTTTAAATACTTGTCAATCCATGAATCAGGAGGATTTCTGCCTTTCCCCAAAAATGCCCTTTGGTTTTCCGGCAGGATAGTGTATAATGAAAGAAAAAATCAGGAAAGGCTCATTTTTGCCAATGATACCAAATAAAACCACAATAAATAACATTTTAAAACATACTCACGCCGTTGCCGTCCCGGTGCTGCGGTTTCTCGCCCCCTGGGCCTGCGCTCTCTGTCTGGCCCTTCTGCCCCCTGCCCGGGCTCTGGCCCTCTCTGAAGTGGAATTGCGCCTGGAAACCCACCGGGCCATGCCTGTTCAATCCAATGAAACCGCCGACTGGCCCACGGGCCCTGTGGTGGGGGCCGAGTCTGCCATTTTGATAGAGGCCCAGACCGGCACCATCCTCTACGCCAAAAATATCCATCAGGCCCAGTACCCCGCCAGCACCACCAAGATTCTCACTGCCCTGATCGCCTCGGAAATGTGCCAGATGGACGAGATTGTGAACTTTTCCCAAAAGGCCGTCTTCGACACTCCCAGGGACAGCACCCATATCGCCATGGACACGGGACAGGCCCTGACCATGGGCCAGTGTATGGAAGCGCTGCTGATCCGCTCCGCCAACGAGGTTGCCTACGCTATGGCGGAACATATCACCGGCTCCACCGACTGGCAGGTCTTCGCCGACATAATGAACGAGAGGGCGGCAGCCCTGGGATGTGTGGACTCCCATTTTGCCAACCCCAACGGCCTGCCGGATGAGAACCACTACACCTCCGCCTATGACATGGCCATGATAGGAAGAGCTTTTTTTGCCAATGAAATGCTGTGCAAGATCACGGTGACGCCCCGCTTTGAGTTTCCCGCCACGGACAGGCTGCCCCAGACGAAGATTGAGAACAACAAGATGAAGCTGCTCCCGGGGGCTGAGTATGCCTACGAGTACCTGGTGGGCTGCAAAACCGGATACACCGACACCGCCAGAAGCTCCCTGGTGGCCTGCGCCGAGCGCAACGGCTTGAAGCTTATCAGTGTGGTGCTCCACGACGAAGCTCCCTGTCAGTATGAAGATACCATCGCCCTGTTTGAGTATGGTTTCGCCAATTTTGAGAAGGTGAATGTGGCCCAGACGGAGACAAGATACCGCATTGAGGATACGGGGCTGTTCTACAGCGGAAACGACATCTTCGGCAGTTCCCAGCCTCTGCTGTCTCTGGACAAGGATGACTTTATCATTCTCCCCAGAACCGTAGCCTTCCAGGACCTGGAATCTTCCGTGTCCTACCAGACCCAGAACGAGAACCAGGCCGCTCTGATCTCCTACACCTGCAGTGGTGTGCCCATCGGCTCCGTGGGGGTAAATTTTGCCTCCGCCAAGAACGGGGCTGTCTTGTTTGAAACGCCCGAGGACAAGGCCCCGGAGGACGAAGAATCCGGACCTCTTTTCATCAATGTCAAACTGGTGCTGATCCTTCTGGGTATCGCCGGCGCGGCGGCTGTCATCGTATTCCTGGTACGGCTGGTGCTGAGAAATTACTCCTTTGCCGGAAGACGGCACAGACCCCGGCGCCGCAGAACTCCTCGGCGCCGGTACAGAAGAACCAAATGGCTGGACGATTAGGGCATATTTTTTCTGTGATGCATCCTGGCCTGGCTGCCCCGTTCTCTGATGGAGGCAGCCTCCTGGTCGGAGATCAGTTTGGTGGTTTTGACCACATAGATTCCTCCGTCCTCCGCCCTGCGAATCCGGATTTTTCCCTTTAAATACCCATGGATCTCGCAGTGGGCAAGGCAGAAATAGTTTTTCCCGTTGGGCGTAAACCATTTCACTGTCTTGCGCAGATTCCTGCAGCACAGGTAACATCTGCTGGAGGCCACTTCACTGTCCGCAAGGGCATCCGATTTATTCTCAAATTCCCGTGAGATAAACTTCACATAGTCGTTAAACCGAATTTTTAACTCTGATTTCTTGTCCGCAGGGGGATGGAACACGTCATAGGAGATGTTCTGCATCACCTGGGGCTTCTCCACCAGGATCCTTGAAAGAATCCTGGCCGTGTAAAAGGCATCCCCAAAAGCCCTGTGAAAAGGAATCTCCTTCTCCACCTGAAGCACATCCACAGCGTGTTCCAGGGCCTTCCTGCTTTTTCCGTCCTCATAGGCCAGGCTGAACAGTTTCTGTATGTCCAGAAAGGCAATGGGGCCCTGGGCCAGGGAAGGCATGCCGAAATATTTCATGTTCCTCTGGAGCTCCGTCAGATCCATGCTGCCCCAGGTGCAGAACTGAAAAGGCTCCTGCCCGCACCACTCCAGAAACCCCTCCGCCGTTTGGACAAAAGGCGTTCCGTTTTCCAGTTCTTTCATCTGCAGATGGATGAGCCTGCCTGTGGCCTGGTGCATCCTCTGGTACACGGTGGGCTTCACCAGCTGGCTGAACTTTCCCGCCACCCGTCCTTCCTGGTCCAGCTTTACCGCGCCTATCTCTATGATCTCAAAGGGAATGCCCGGTTCCTCCTGGCCCGTATCACCCTGGTTCCATTCCAGGTCAAATACAATATAATTCATAAATTTTCTTAAACTTCCTTACTTCTCCGGGGATGGCTGCTAATAAGAGCGTCCCCAGTAAACCATTTTCTTTGCAGGCTTTCCGCAGCAGACGCAGGTGTCCGCCACATTCTCCTGTTCAAAGGGCATGCAGCGGCTTGTGACCGCAAGCTTCTCTTTGATCTTATCCTCACACTCCTGGCAGCCGCACCACATGGCCTTTACAAAGCCTGACTTCTCCCGGAACAGGTTCTCAAACTCTTCCATGGTTGAAGCTGTGTAGGTGTGGGATGCCATGTGGGCCTCCGCCCTCTGAAGCATCTCTCTCTGTATGGTGTCCAAAAGTTCTCCCACCCGGCTCTCCAGTTCCTCAAATGCCACTTCCACTTTCTCCCTGGTGTCCCTGCGGCAGAGAACGCATTTTCCTGCCTCTATGTCCTTGGGTCCTACCTCCAGGCGCAGGCAGGCTCCCCGCATCTCGGCTTCCGCAAATTTCCATCCGGGGCTCTTGTCAGAGTCGTCCACTTTCACCCGGAAATTCTTCTCAAGGATCCCCCGGAGCGCATAAGCCTTGTCCAGGACCCCTTCTTTTTTCTGCTGAATGGGAATGATCATCACCTGGGTGGGGGCGATTTCGGGGGGGAGTACCAGGCCGGAATCATCGCCGTGAACCATGATAATGCCGCCGATAAGACGGGTGCTCACGCCCCAGGACGTCTGATGTACATACTTCTGCCCGTTGTCTTTGTCGGCAAACTGGATGCCGAATGCTTTGGCAAATCCGTCCCCGAAATTGTGGCTGGTACCCGACTGGAGCGCCTTGCCGTCGTGCATCAGGGCCTCGATGGTATAGGTGGCCACGGCGCCGGCAAATTTCTCCTTGTCCGTCTTGCGGCCCTTGATCACGGGGATGGCCAGGACTTCCCTGCAGAAGTCGGCGTAAATATTCAGCATCTGGATGGTCCGCTCCTCCGCCTCCTGGGCCGTGGCATGGGCCGTGTGTCCCTCCTGCCACAGGAATTCCCTGGATCGCAGGAAGGGCCTGGTCTCTTTCTCCCAGCGGACCACAGAACACCACTGGTTATACACCCTGGGCAGATCCCTGTAGGAGTGTATGTCGTTCTTGTAAAAGTCACAGAAGAGGGTCTCCGAAGTGGGCCTCACGCACAGCCTCTCCTGCAGGGGCTGCATGCCCCCGTGCGTGACCCAGGCCACCTCGGGCGCAAATCCTTCCACATGATCTTTCTCCTTCTGGAGCAGGGATTCAGGAATGAACATGGGCAGGTATACGTTTTCCACCCCTGCTTTCTTAAATCTCTCGTCCAGCTGCCTCTGGAGCAGCTCCCAGATAGCATAGCCCGCAGGCTTGATCACCATGCATCCTTTGACGGAGGTGTAATCCACCAGCTCCGCCTTCTTAACCACATCCGTATACCACTGGGCAAAATCCACGTCCATGGATGTGATCTCTTCCACCATTTTTTTGTCTGCCATTTTTTACCTCCTATTCCAGTTCCGTCCCTGCTCTTCAACTCCCTTTCAGGGAAGAAATTCTGGCCGCATGAGCATGCGTCCACACTTTCTTCCGGGCGTTTCCGTTCCGGGACTGTTTTATATTATGAAAAAACGCCGGGCTTCCCATCCCCAAAGGGACCGGAAGCCCGGCGGTACCACCCTGTATTGCGCTCTCGCGCCACTCTTTTATGCCCTTAACGCCGGCCTGCGCCATGCTTCTCTCTCCGGCTCCGCATATGCGCCGCCGGGATCTCGCACGGAAACTCCAAGGCAGGTTCCAGACCCTCCCCATAAGAACCTTTCAGCCGCACCCTCAGGGGTGCCTCGTTCTCTCTCTGCATGCTTCCAGGCCTGTACTGATCCTCTTCACAGTTATCCTCTGGGGAAAATTATAGAACATGGTACATGTGTTTGTCAAGGGCGAAATTTCATCCTGGACACTGCTGTCAGTAATTTTTCAATTACTTCCAAAATACAGAGTGCCCGGGGACATTTTTGTGCTAAAAAGTGCGAAATTTATCAAAGTATTTGACAAGCTGCCATTCAGATAGTACAATATGCTCAAGCAAAAAATATCAAGGGGGCAAATATCATGTTTGGAGAACTTACAAACAAAGAATATGAACTTATGAGACATATATGGACCGGTACGGACGGCGTTACTTTTAACGAGATATTTACGCACATGAATCAGAAAAATCCCACTCTGAAGCGCCAGACCGTCAACACCCATCTGGTTCACCTGATCAAAAAGGGATTTGTGCGCTCAGAAGGCCCTGAGAGGAAAAGACTCTATTATCCTATGATCCCTCAGGAAAAATATGACAGTTTTCTGGCGGAACACATTGTGGGCGAGCTGTTTGACGGTTCTCTGAAAAAATTTGTATCCGCATTAACCACGGAGAGAGGTCTCACAGATCTGGAGATCAGCGAATTAAAATCACTGATAAGAAAAAAAGGAGTATGACATGAATCTGCTGTTTTCAATGTCATTGGCGGGCAGCTTGTTTTTCCTGGTTTACCTGCTCATAAGACCGGTTGTTTTACTGCGCTTCCCGTCCGCCTGGCGCTACCGGTTCTTAAAGATAACTCTGTTGTTTTTCCTGCTGCCCTTTCAAAGAGAGAGAACTGGAATCGGCGGCCTGCTGGAAGTCCTGTTTGGCTATGAAAATCATATACTCGGAAAGGATAAATGTCTTGAAATTGATACATCCAGATTACATATTACTTTTCCTGACGGGCGCACTTACATGAAAAACCAGGAATTATTACAGTTTGCATATGCAACTTGGGGAACGGTGATTCTTGTAATTACATTATATTATTTCATAAAGTATATACGATGTAAAATGTTTCTGCAAAAAATCAGCACCCCTCCCTCGTCAATTAAACTATACACAGACCATAAAAAGGCAAAGAAACGAAGGAAAAAAGTTAAGCTGTTATCCAGTTCCCACATTGCTGTCCCATTTACCATGGGCTTTATCTCTCCTCTTATCGTCCTCCCCGCCTCACTCAGCGAAAACAGCAAGAGGAACATGGCATTATCCCATGAACTGACCCATATCAGAAATCGAGACGCTCTGATCAAGCTCTTATGCCTGGCAGCCATATTCCTTCACTGGTTCAATCCCCTTGCCTATCTGCTGTATTGGGAAATCACCAAAACCACCGAACATGTATGCGATGAAATAGTCACAAAGGATATGACACAGACGGAGAAAACTAACTACCAGCTGATGCTGTTGGAGATGAAAGACCAAGAGACAAGCGGAAAGTTTTTTGTAAATTCCTTCAGTGGAAATTTTAAGGTTTTAAAAGAGAGAATACTTGTGATGAACAAAACCTTAACCACCAGAAAAATCGTGCTCTCAACTTCTTTCGCGCTGAGTATACTGCTCTTCTTCTTGGCTCTGTTATCTTATTTCTCTTATACCCCTGTAATGGAACTGGCTATTATGCCTGATAGTAATTTTGATGAGGTAATGGCATATGAGAACTTTTGTAATTGGGATTCACAGATGTTTATAGTAGATCCTTCCCTTGACCCTTTCAAAGTGAATGAATATAATGAATCTTTCAAATTCTACTCTCTCTATAAGATTAAACCACATATATCGGCTGACACAGCCCCCAAGCAGAAAGACCCCTGTTTCACAAAGGCCACTCACAAGGCGTCTTCCACAGCTATTTCAGGAAAACTTGGATAAAACAAATACTTTTTAACAGTCCAAACTTTCGTCCGGATTAGTTCCTCCGCCAGGCACTGCAATCTATAGTACCTGGCGGACACACATCCGTCTCACCGATTCTTATTCTGATTGTTATTTATGATACTTTTTATCTCAGACGAATGCCCTGGTTCCTCCATCACTCCACCTGATGCCGGGCAAAGGTGCGTCTGGCCCCAAGGCTGCACAGGACTGCTGCCGGATCCGCCTCACCAGTTCCTCCTCTCCCATGGAGCTCCCCTCCTTTTCCCTGCCTGTCCCCCTGCTATATTTGACGGAGCTTCAGGGAAAAAAGATTTAAACCTATGAAAAAAATCCGGCATTTCTGCCGGATAATTCAAAAATATTCCCATCTTAATGATGCGCACAGCCAGCCCATAATGTATCTTCCCTCAGGCCGGAAATTCTTTATAAAGTTTCAGGTTCACAAAGCCGTCCTCCACATTGACCTCCGCCCTGTCCACCATCATCCCCACAAGCAGCAGCTCGTTGGTGTCAAAGGAGTCCCCCACACCGGCCAATTCCCAGTAGATATCCTCGATGCCGTTGTTTTTCGGTTCCGTCAGATATCTCTCCATATCCCGCAGCTCTCCCTCACATCCCGGTTCATAGTTGGCCCGGAAAGTAATGATTCCCTGGCGGCCCTGCTTCACCACGCTGGAACTGATCTGATCCGCCCCCAGAATCAAAAAATATGTGGTCAGCTCTGCAATAATCTTGGCAACTTTCTTTTGTTCCTGCAGCATAATTCTATCCTCTTTCTCTTTTTTTCTGTCTCATCTCTGACATAAAGCTCTCCAGGGCAGGCACCATGATAATTGCCACCCACCCGGCGCTGAAGCCGTTGTTATAAAGGTTCAGCCCCCCATACATCTGAGAGGTGCACATGACCACAGCTGAATGGAGCATGCCCGCGAACACCCCCGCCACCGGGCCAAACCGGCCGGAGATTGGGGAAAGCCCCACGGAAAACACCGCTGCCAGCTGCATGCCTGGGGTCACTGGGGAAAAATGGTTCAGAAAGGTGGACAGGAACACCCCCAGAAGCACGGGCAGGTAGTTTTTCACATGAACCCCAAAGGCGGCAAAGCCAAAAGCCGTCAGCACCGCGCCTACCACCGGGCCGGAGAAATCCCCGCCGATAAGGCAGATATAGGTGGCGCAGGCTCCTCCCACCATCCCCATATTCATCAGAGCGCACCCGGGCCCCTCCATCATCACAAAATCCGTCACCGCCCGGCCGGGATGCCTCCATACTCTCAAAAGTCCTTTCAAATCCCAACGGTTCAGATACAGTCCAAACAAAAAAGCCAGAAGGCAGTAGCCGTACAGTCCCAGTACAATCCATGTGGGGCTCCCCTCCCTCCAGATCATCACGGACTCACTCTCCAGTCCGAAGGATTTCAGCACACACACCATCACAAAAGCTACAATTCCCGCCGAAAATCCCACATTGAACAGGTTGTATCCCATGTGCATGGTGGCTGTATGCATGGAAAGGCTGGGCAGGATAAAACCGATGAGCATCCCCACCACTGCCGCGGCCAGCAGATTGATCTTCCTGTCAAAGGGCAGAAGGAACACCAGCTCTGTCACCAGCGGAGCCAGGCTGGTCCCAAAAAGAGCGGTGTATATGTATCTGCCCATGGGAGAGCCGTGCGCCTTGGCATAGAGAAAAGACCCCAGAAGGATGGGCAGAGTGTTCACTGGATTTTTCCCCCATAGAGCATAGCCCGCGTTGATGGACACCGCCGCCAGGGTCAGTCCAGAGAACGGCACATTCTCCCGTCTCACCAGGGCAATCCCCATGGCCATCACCAGACCCGCATTCACAAAAGCTGCCCCGAATCCTGCCAGTTCAAAATAATCCGTGATCAGAGCATCCCTGGATACCACAATGGTCCAAAGCCCCCGAAACAGCTCCCCTGTTCCATGCCCCTCCTGCACCATCCCCACGCACCCCGCCGCCAGCAGCAGCAGTACGGAAAAGATACAGAATGCCTTCAGTTCCCTGCCCTCCAGTCTCTCCCTGATAGTCTTTCCCTCCATCCATACCTCCTATGCATCATCTTAGAATCTGCTGAAAAATCACTCTTCACAATCCTCAGAGAGTGTTTCAACTTACATTCTGTCTACTGACATCTTACCATCTGCCCAAGATTTTTGCAACCGAAAGCCGCCCATAAGCCCTGCTTTCCTTTGACGGTCCTGGAAAAGCCCCCTTCCCTCCACAAAAAGGCAGCGGAAACCAGTCCGCTGCCTTTTTGATTTTATTTCTTTTTCCGCAGGACAACGAATGCGCCGCCTGCAGCCGCTAACACCACAACGGCCACGATCCCGACTATCATCCAGACACTGCTGCTCTCACCTTCTGCAGCAGAAGTTCCCTGGGAGGATGCTTCTGAAGCTTCTGACTCCCGGGAGGAGCTCTCTTCAGAGTCCGCCTCCTGGTCAGCCCCCTCTTCAGGAGCCACCACATTGTCCTCTTTTACCAGCACCAGAGCCGACACAGGCGCCACAGCGGCGCTGCCGGAGCTGATGGAGGCCAGGGCTGTGGTTCCTGCCTTTTCCCCGTTCACATAGACGTTCCAGTTCCCCTCAGGAAGGGAAACCGTGGTCTCCTTCTCATTGGCATTAAATATGATAAAGATTTCCTCTGCCGTCTCCCCGTTGACACCGCCCTTTATGTCAAATGCGGTCACATTGGCCTCCAGGCCATCCACCGCGGAGACATTGGAAGCCACCTCCTGAGCCGTCCCCAGGCGCAGCGCCCCATGTGCCTTACGGAAAGCGATAAGTCCCTTATAGTACTCATAAACCTGTCTGTAGGACTCCTCCTCCAGATCACTCCACTTGAGACTGTTGACCTTATCCCCGGCAGAATAGCTGTTGGAGTTAAAAGTCCCGTCATCGTTGACCTTGGTGCGCAGCATCTCTTCCCCTGCCTGCAGGAAAGGAATGCCCTGGGAAGTCATGTACACCACAGCCGCCAGATTGTTCATCCGTATCCAGGCCTCCTGTCCCGCCTCCGGCCTTGCGGTCTGCAGATGGTCAAACAGGGTCAAATTGTCATGGCAGGAAGCATAGTTGACAGTCTGTGCCGGACTGCCGCACCAGGAGTCCGCTCCCAGGAAGCATCTTTCGATAACCTCCTCCATGCCCTCCTTGCCGGAGACATAGCCCGGGTCCTTATCGTCAAAAACGCTGCCCTTCAGACCATCCCTGATGGTGTCGTTAAAGTAGGCAAACCTCGGCGTCTGGGCAGAATTCTGCTGGGTGGCCATGGTCAGCCCTTCCTTGGTGGCGTTGGTGGTCATGGTCCAGCCTTCCCCGTAGAAAATCACATCAGGATGATCCTTGTGTACCTCCTCCACAATGGCATTGACGGTCTCTATGTCCAGAAGCCCCACCAGGTCAAAGCGGAACCCGTCAATATGATATTCATCCGCCCAGTAGGACACAGAATCCACAATGAACTTCCGCACCATAGCCCGCTCGGAGGCAGTGTCGTTTCCGCAGCCGGAACCGTTGGAGTACACACCCTCCTCATCCACTCTGGAGAAATAGCCGGGCACAATCTTGTTAAAACAGAAATTAGCGGCATCCTGTACATGATTGTACACCACGTCCATAACCACACTGATGCCATTGTCATGGAGAGCCTTCACCGCCTGTTTGAACTCTTTCACCCGGACTTCCCCATTGTAGGGATCCGTGGAGTAGGAGCCCTCGGGCACATTGTAGTTCACCGGGTCATAGCCCCAGTTGAAAAGATTTCCCACCGTGTGCGTCTCATCCACGGAGCCAAAATCATACACCGGCAGCAGATGCAGGTGCGTCACACCCAGATCTTTGATGTGATCCAACCCTGTGGACACCCCTCCGGGAGTCTTGGTTCCTGTCTCTGTGAGCCCTAAAAATTTCCCCTTGTTGGTGATACCCGAATTCTCGTCCACGGACAAGTCGCGCACATGGAGCTCATAAATCACCGCGTCATTGATGCTCTCCCCTGCGTGAGGGTTGGTATCCTGGGCCCATCCCTCCGGATCGGTGCTGTCCAGATCCAGCACCATGGCCCTGACACCGTTGACGCCGGTGGTCCTGGCATAGGGATCACAGGCCTCTCTGGACGTGCCGTCGATGGTTACGGAATAGGTATAGTAAACCCCGCTCAGATCTCCCTCCCGGGTCGTCACCCAGGTGCCGTTGACGTCGGAAGTCATCTCCACTTCCTCCGTCAGGTCGTCCACATAGCTTTTGCCCGACTCATAGAGCTTCAGGGTGACGGACTCCGCAGTGGGCGCCCATACCCGGAAAGTGGTGGATTCACTGCTCCACACAGCCCCCAGGTCATCCCCTGTGTAGGTGTACTCCGCCTCGAACTCCGGCGTGGAGTAGACACTGGGCATTCTTACGCTGTAGGTGGAGCCCTCATAAGTGATGGTGTAACTTTTGGCAGAGTCCAATTCTCCGGCCAGGGTCACAGTATAGTTATAGTCCCCTGCGGCCTCCACACCGGAAATGCCGATCTCTCCCTCTTTCCCTTCAATGGAGAAGACCTTCTCCAGGCTGCCCTCAATCTCCCCCGTCATAGTGACAGTAACGGTACCGTCATTATTGTAGACTGCGGATTTCAGCCTTGTGCCTATGACCACGTCATCTCCATACTCCTTGGTATAGCCTTCCACACCGGACTCTATGTAGATATGTACCGTGCCGGAAATAACCTCGGAAATGTCAATAAACTGGTCCCCGTCAAAATCTTTCACCCAGTCCTGGGTACGGACGATAAATCCCACACTTGTGATGCCGGGGCTGATCTCCTTGGTGGCAACCATCTCGCCGTTCTCCTCGGCGAAAGCCACTCCGCCGCCCTCGCCCCCAACTTCCCACAGCCATACATCCCAGCCCTCATAGCTGCCGTCCTCCCTGTGGTAGTGCAGCTTCAGAACCGGGCTTCCCTCCGCCCTGGCCACCATGCCCTCCGCAAGCGCTCCGGCGGCAGGCAGCAGGAACAGCAGCAGCGCCATCACAAACGCCCCCGCTCTCGTTCTTGCATACGTCTTCATCTTCCTCTCCTCCGTTACGAAACTTTGTGAAATTTTGTCGAAACTTCACGAAACTTTTCTATATTATATCACTCTATAAACGAAATGTAAATAGAAAAATGGAGAGAAACAGGAAGAAATGAAAAGAAAATATAAAGACTAAAGCAAGAAAAAAGGGACAGCCCCGGAAATGGTCTGTCCCTCTGTATTACTATCGAATATTACGGTACATGGGCCCGTAAGCGGCACATGCCCTGTAGTCCTGTCCTTCCTTGTCCATGCCAAAAGCATTCCAGGCCGCAGGACGGAAGATATCCTCCTCCGGCACATTGTGCATACACACAGGAATGCGAAGGATGGAAGCCAGGGTGATCAGATCCGCCCCAATATGCCCATAGCTGATGGCGCCGTGGTTGGCTCCCCAGTTATTCATCACATCATAGGCCGTCTTGAAAGCACCCTTTCCTGTGGTCCTGGGTGCAAACCAGGTGCAGGGCCATGTATAGTCAGTACGCTTCCAAAGCACGTCCGTCACTTCGTCAGGCAGCTGTACCGTGTAGCCCTCGCAGATCTGCAGCACGGGGCCCAGACCTTTCACCAGATTCAGCCGGATCATGGTCACAGGCATGGTGGATCGGGTCACATACCTGGAGGAGAAGCCGCCTCCCCTGAAGTAACCATTGTCCGCCTCACACCAGGTGGTGGCATCCAGGCAGGCTTTCTGATCCGCCTGCGTCATCTCCCAGAAGGGCTTCATAACGCCCTGGCCCTTCTCATCCTTCACCTCGCCGCAGGCATCCAGGCAGGCAGCGCCGGAGTTGATCAGATGCAGGAAGCCCCCTGCCTCTTTTGCCACACCCTCCAGCTCATAGCCAGCGGCCTTCTTCACCGCCTCAGGACTCCAGTAAGTGCGCACATCCGCGAAAATCTGCGCTCTTCCTGTGAGCAGCTTCATAAACAGCATACCGATACCGTTTAAGGTGTCATTCTCCGTGGCCAGAATGTAAGGCTCCCTGGCGCCGTTCCAGTCAAAGGAAGAGTTCAGCACCGCCTCGGGGAAATCGCCGTTGGGGTAGAAATCCGTCCACTGCCTCTGGCCCTGGAAACCGGCTGCCAGAGCATTGTGGCCCACCATCTCCTCCTCGCAGCCCTGGGGCAGACCGGAATTGCCGTTCATCAGATCCTCGATGATGCAGGCCATCTTCACCACGAACTCCCAGTCCTTCTCTTTCTGCTCGTCACTGCGCTTCACAAAGTCAGGATTCTTGTCAAAGCCTTCTCTGCAGTTCTCCTTGGTCCATGCCAGAGCTTTCTCGTACTCTTTCACATTATAGATCCCCTCGCTCATGCGGCGGATGATCTCAACCTCGTCCACGGACTCCATGCGCATTCCAAGGTATTCTTCCATAAACTCAGGATCGATGATGGATCCCGCGATGCCCATGGTCACGGAGCCGATCTGCAGATAAGACTTGCCCCGCATGGTTGCCGCAGCCACCGCCGCCCGGCCAAAGCGCAGCAGTTTCACCTTCACATCCTCCGGGATCTCCGTGGCATCCGCTTCCTGAACGTCACGACCATAGATGCCGAAGGCGGGCAGACCCTTCTGGGCATGTCCTGCCAGAACCGCCGCCAGGTACACTGCACCCGGGCGCTCCGTTCCGTTAAAGCCCCACACACCCTTGATGGTCATGGGATCCATGTCCATGGTCTCGGAGCCATAACACCAGCAGGGGGTCACTGTCAGCGTCACCGACACCCCCTCCCTCTGGAACTTGTCCGCGCAGGCAGCCGCCTCGGCCACTCGGCCTATGGTGGTGTCGGCAATGACAACCTTCACCGGCTCCCCGTTGGAATAACGGATATTCTCCTCAAAGAGCTTTGCGGCGCTCCTGGCCATATTCATGGTCTGCTCTTCCAGGGACTCCCTGACCTTCAGCGGCCCCCTCCTGCCGTCAATCGTGGGGCGTATGCCGATAACCGGATACTCCCCTATGAGCCTGTTCTCTGCCATGTTTCTTGTCCTCCATTTCTTATACTGTGGCAATGTTTTCCTGTCCTCTATCATAACATACTTTCGGGAAAATGCATATGAAAAATGCAATTAAATAGAAAGAGTTTGTATAAGCAGACCCTTTTTTGAAATATTTTTTAAGAATTTCGAGAAAACTATTGACCTTCCCCTTTGTGGAAGGTATAGAATGCACTTGTAAACAACATTTTCGGAGGAATCCCATGAAGATCAACGAAGTAGAACAGGCAGTGGGCATCACCAGAAAGAACATACGTTTCTATGAGGAGCAGGGGCTGCTCAAGCCCGGGCGGGCCGCCAATGGCTACCGGGAGTACACAGAGGAAGATCTGCAGGTTCTTCTGAAAGTGAAATTGCTCCGGAAACTTGCCATTCCCCTGGAGGAGATCCGCAGGCTCCAGTCCGGGCACCTGACCCTGGAGGACTGCCTGCGCAGGCACCTGATCACCCTGGAGAGGGAGAGCAAAAACCTGGAGGCCATGGAAAAATTCTGCGGGAGAATCCTTTCGGAGGACTTGACCCTGGGGTCCCTTCCCGCGGACCGGCTTCTGACGGAAATGGAAAACATGGAAGAAGGAGGAACAAAATTTATGGATGCTCAGAGGCAAGACAAAAAAATCAGAAAACGCGCTTCCCTGATTGTGGGCGGTGCGGCCATTGTGGTGATGGCGTTTCCCCTGGGAATAATCCTGTGGTTCACCCTGCAGTACCAGATGCCCCTGCCGGCTGCACTGATCATGGGAGCTTTTCCAGCCGGAGGCATCCTGTGCACCCTGGCGGTACTGAGAGAGAGAATGCACGAAATCGAAGGAGGAGAATTGTATGAAGCTTCTAAATATTGACTATATCCCCGGCAAAGAAATAGAGGCCCTGGACGTGGTAAAAGGCACTGTGGTATACACCAAAAACGTGGGGCGGGACTTTATGGCAGCCATGAAAAATCTGGTGGGCGGCGAGCTGGTAGGGTATACCCAGATGTTGAACGAGGCAAGGCAGATGGCTGTAAAACGCATGGTGGACGCGGCGGAACTCCTGGAAGCGGACGCTGTCATCAATATCCGCTACGGCACCAGTTCCGTTATGTCCGGCGCGGCGGAAATCATTGCCTATGGAACAGCAGTAAAAATCAAAGAATAAACCACAAATTTCCTGACCTTATAAAACCCGGCACATTCCATGCCGGGTTTTATAAAGGACAGATTCTAGGTGCAGAACCTTCCCCCTACTGTACTGTCATGCCGGGCAGGCCCGGCCCCAAAGATGTCACAGGGGAATGGGCAGGCTCTCCCTTCAGGCCTGCACCAGAATCTGACCCATCAAGCCTTTCGGCCCTTCTTTATTATATAGTTCAATCCCCATTCTGTAAAGGGCCGATTTCCACAGATTGGCAAAATCTAAATCCCCCTGCCTGCCCTTAGGTTTTCCATGCGGTAGAGTTTCAGGGAATTCTCCCAGACGGCCCGCAGCAGCTCCTCCTGGGACACTCCTTTTATCGCGGCTGCTGCTGCGGCCACCAGGGGCAGGTAAAGGGAACTGTTGCGCTTTCCCCTCCAGGGCTCCGGGGCCAGGTAGGGACAATCCGTCTCCAGCACCAGCCTGTCCAGGGGAATGTACTCCACCGCCTCTTTCAGTTTCCTGGCGTTGCGGAATGTGACCACCCCGCCGATGCCAAAGTAAAATCCCATGTTCAGGAATTCCCTGGCCATCTCCCTGGAATAGGAATAACAGTGTATGACGCCCCCAATCTCCCCGGCTTTTTCCCCTCTGAGAATATCCGCCGTATCGCAGGCGGCATCTCTGGAGTGAATCACCACCGGAAGGCCGCACTCCCTGGCCAGGCGCAGCTGGCGGACAAACCATTCCTTCTGGACCTCCCGTCCCGGTCCCTCCCAGTGGTAGTCCAGACCAATCTCCCCCACAGCCACACATTTCTCCTCCTGACACTGCCGCCTCAGCCAGTCCAGTCCCTCCTGGTTCAGCTCCCCGCACTCACTGGGGTGCACCCCCAGGGCGCAGTACACATGGGGCCAGCGCCGGGCCAGTTCCAGAGACTGCCTGCAGGATGCCAGGCTGGCCCCCACATTTACCACCCTGGCAATGCCCTGCCCCGGCAGCGACGCCAGCAGCTCCTGCCCATCCTCCTGAAAGGCTTCATCGTTGTAGTGGGCATGGGTGTCAAAAATATCCGTAAAATCAGGGCCGTGCATTTTTCTCCTCCCCATAGTACACTCTGCTCTCCTCCAGAATGGAGAACTTTCCCTGCTGCAGGGAAAGAATGGAGGCGGCACAGTTAGGCAGCCCCATCTGCCAGAAACGCTCCAGGGGAATCTCCGCCACCGCGCTTAAAATACACCGGTTCAAGGCGCCGTGGGCCACCACCAGAATGTTCTCGCACTCCCCCTCCAGAGGAAGAATTTTCTCCTCCAGAAAAGCCCGGCCCCGGGCCATGGCCTCCTGGATGGACTCCGCCCCTGAAGGGGGCACATAGCTCTGGGGCCTGCAGAAAAAATCCTGAAGGGGATGGCCTGAACCTGGCCGCTTGGCCGCGTCAAAGTCAGCCCCCTCGTGTTCCCCGAAGTGCATCTCTTTCAGACGCTCATCCCCCTCAAGAGCGATATCCCTGTCCCCCAGGAGAATCCTGGCGGTCTCCCGGGCCCTGCTGAGAGGAGATGTATATGCCCTGTCAAAAGGGATCTGCGCCACAGCCTGAGAGGTTCTGACCGCCAGCTCCCTGCCTGCCTCATTTAGAGGAATATCACTCTGTCCCTGCAGCCTTCTGGCCCTGTTCCAGTCCGTCTCCCCATGCCTGAAAAGATATATTTTCACCGCCAGCCTCCCCCTTCCACAGTTTCTTCCATGGTATATTTTGTATCCCTGGCATACCCTTCTCTAAACTCTGTCCTGCTCTCCGCCTATTTTTCCCCTGTCACATTGAAGTCAAAGGAAAAACCGCCTTAATGAGACGTATCCACCTGGACAATACTGGAGTCCCCCTTCCGGGCCTGCTCCAGCACCGCCGCCGCCAGCTTCTGAAAGGACCCCCAGGAGGAGCTGGCCCCGCTGATGGCATCAATCTCTCCCTTTCCCTGGTTCTCCAGCAGCTGTCCGGCATAGTTCCGGGTATATTCATTTGGATAAGTTCCGTTGGAGTGAAGCATATTCTGCATATATGCATTGTCCCAGCTCTTGATAAAACCGCTGGCATTCTCCGCATTATACTCCACGGATACAATGGCTCCTCCCTTTACCATAATGGTAATATACTCTTTCCATCCATGGCTGAACTTGGCGGCCTGAGCCGTGTAATAGCCGTCCTGAAGCTCCTGCGTGCTTCCGCAGGAGGTCAGCAGCAGCACTGCCGCCGCCAGAGCCAGAATCCTTCCAATTATCCGCCTCATGCTATACCCCTTTCTTCAACACAAATCTTTCCACCTGGCACCGCAGGGCCTCCGCCTCTTTGGCCAGAAGACTGCTGGACTCCTCGGTCCCGCCGGCATTCTGCAGGTTCCGATCCGCAATGGAGGATATCTCCTGGATGCGCTCCTCCATAATGGCCAGGGCGGTCTGCTGTCCCTTCACCGCAGTCACCAGCCGATCCGAGATCTCGCTGATCTGACAGGAGACGCCTGAGATCTCCTCCAGAGATCCGGCGGTGTCCGCAGTGAGTTTCACGCCGGTCTGAATGATAGTTTTGGTGCCGTTCACAATCACAGAGGCACTTTGAGCCGCCTCCGCGCTTCTGGAGGCAAGTTCCTTCACCTCCTGGGCCACCACCGTAAAGCCCTTTCCGGCCTCCCCGGCCCGGGAGGCCTCTACGGAGGCATTGATGGACAGAATATTGGTCTGGAAGGAAATATCCTCTATGGCCTTGGCAAGCTTTATCACTTCCTGCACATTGGCGCTGATATCGTCCATGGCCCGGGAGAGCGCCCCCATCTGCTGGTTGGCCTCCTGGATGCTTTGGGCTATTTCCCCTGTCTTGGCCCGGGTCATGCGGGTGCTCTCTGTGACACTGTCCAGACGCTCTTTCACATTGGACACTTCACAGACCAAAGCGGCCGTGGACTGGTTCTGCTCCAGAGAAGCCTGGTGCAGCTGCACGGACTGCCCGTTCATCTCGTCGGACATCTCCGCAAGGCGTTCCGCGGCAGCGCTGAATCCCCCGATGGTCTCATTCATGGACCGAATAATATGCTCCAGACTTCCTCTGATCAGCACAAAGTCTCCCTTGTACCCTTCTCTGGGAGCCACATTCAGATTTCCCTCCGCCACCTGGGACAGAACCTCCTGGATGTCCGATATATACTCTTTGAAACTTTTCGTGGTTTCCGTCAAAGTCCGGGCAAGCACTTCCAGCTCATCCCCTGTGTGAACGGAGACATTTTCCCCCTGCAGATCCCCCTGGGCCAGAGCCACCATCCGGCCTGTGACTCTCTTTACCGGCCGGGAGATAGACCCTGACAGACGCAGCACAAACAGTATGGAGATCAAAAACACCGCCAGGGTAGCCCCCAGCGCCAGCAGCATTGCGCCGTTAATGGTGTGATCATAGTCCGCCTTGGGAATCTGGATCACCAGCGACCACTGAGTACCTCTGACAGGAGAAAACGCCACCAGCATATCCGTTCCTCCCACAGGGAACTCCGCCGCTCCCGTCTCACCGGTGGTCACTGAAGCCATGGCATCATGCTGCCCGCCGCAGAGCTGGTATAGAGTGCTTCCCTCACGGACCAGAGCCTGATCCGGATGCCCGACGACGATGCCCTCCCGGTTGACCATGTAGGCCATGCCGTCCCTGCCCAGATTGATGCTGCTGATCACATCGCTGAGAGTGTCGTATTTATAGACCCCCACCAGATAAAGGGCGGTTTCCCCGTTCTCCTTCACCGGCATTCCCATGGTAATGCCCAGACGTCCCTCCAGGGCGGTGGTGGCAGAGGTGGTCAGATTATCCGTCTCCTTCAGAAGAGAAAAGAAACCGCTCTCTATATTCTCCGGCGCGTTTCCGATCCCCTGGAGCAGCTGCCCTTCCAGATTATACAGAGCAATGGTATAAAATTCGTAAGTCTCGGCTGCCTCCGTCAAAACATACTCGCGGACCGCCTGAATCTCCTCCTGTGCCACCGCTCCCAAACCCACAAAATTCGTCTCCTGCACGCCACAGTCCCCTGCAATGGTCATCATCCGATCCGCCAGCATATGTATATTGGCCTCCACGGTCTTAGCCGACTGCCGGGCCATGGGCTGCAGACTGTCCAAAAGAATACTTTTCGCCAGGTACTGCAGTGAAAGTACCATGATTCCACAGCACACTGTGACCAACACCAGAATATTGAGTGTAGTATTCCTCAAAATCCGCCCGCTGAGGCTATGTCTCATCTGTCTTTCTCCCACGTCTCTCTCTCCTTTTCCCAATAATAAAAATCCACCCTTTCCTCTCCTCAGACCTTTGCCCTGGCCTGAACAATTTACGGACGGCAGACTTCGTAACTGAGTATAGCACAAAGGATCTACAAAAGGAAGCCCAAAACCAATCACTTTTCCCGAACTTTCCCCAAAAGTTTTCCCAGCCCGCCGGTCAATTCCTGCAGTCCCAGGGCAAAGTAGGGAAGCATCAGCAGAAGGCCCGGAAACACATACCTTGTCTTGGCCTCCCAGACAATGCTGAACAAAAACATGCCGAACACTGCTATCAGCAGCACATACTTCTCTATGGACATTTTATCTCTCCAGTGTGCCAGCAGCCAAAGCAGAATACAGCCGTACATAAACATCTGAAACGCTTTCATATACAGCTTGATCAGTCCCCCCAAAAGTTCTTCCTCATAGATCATCTCCACAATGGAGGACTGCTCTCCCACAATGTTGTTATTCATAATAATACTCTGGTACATGGGCGCCTGCCACTGAGAGTTCACCTTGGTCTTGTAAAAATACCACATATACGCCGGGTCCTCTCTGAAACGGCCTAAACTTTTTCTGATATCCTCCAGGGCAGTCTCCGTCGCCGCTTCCACATTGTCCCCGCTCTCGGCAAAGATAATGTACTCATAGTTGTCATGCCAGCCAGGGTGGCCGTTGGGTTCATGCAGTCCCATGGCCACATACAGAATGGCCGGAATCGCCCGGGCTTCCGGATCCCACACATCGCGGTAAATCCATCTCAGGGCGCCCTGCAGCAGCACAACGCCCGCCAGCACCCCCAGCCCGGCCGCCAGCACCTGCCGCTGAAATCTCCCCAGCAGCCTGACCAGAACCACAATCCCGAAGGCAATCAGCACAATCAGTGTATTCTTGCGCAGCTGTACTGCAATTCCCGCTGCCAAGGCCAGCGCCAGAATCCTTGCAACCGTAACTTTCTCCAGACAGGCCAGAAAGAGCCATGCCGCCAGCAGCGCAAAAGCCGTAGAGCTCAGGTCTCCGTAGACAAAAGCCGTGTAGGCATACATGGGAAAACAGGTGACTGCCAGCACCAGGTAGAATGCTTCCGCCCTGCCGTTATCCCCGGAAATCTTCCTCAGAACCTGGCACCCGGAAAAAATAATCACCGGCAGCATGCAGGCATTAAAATATTGAAAAGAAAGATAATTGCCCCGGCCAAAAATCAGGAAAAACCCTCTCAGCAGCGTTGTCAGTCCCAGCTGCTGACTGTACCTGGCCAAATACCGCCCTTTCCAGATACCGTTAAAATCCCCGTCATTTAAGGCGTTGGCATAATCGCAGAGCATGCTCTGATCCGCAATGGGCGCCGTCTTGCTGGCCCCCACCCAATAGATTCCCAAAAGAAGCGCAATTACGCATGTGATTCCCAAAAAGATATTTCGGTTCCATTTTTTGAGTATCCTGTCATACAACAGACCTGCCAGAAACATTGCCCCGCCAAAAACCAGCGTGATCAGGATAATACGGAAGGCCGAATTCTGCTCCAGGATAATGTACTCATCCGCCCGGTCCTCTCTGTTGACCCCTGTTATAAAGACGCTTACAGCGAACAAAACGGCGTACAGCGCTACCGCCATCACATGAAAACTTCTCACAAAAAATCTGTCAATGCTTCTTACCTTCATCTTCCCCTATTGCTGCCCTCTTTTCTTTTCCATCCTCCAGCCAATGCCCGTTTTCTGTGTCCTCCGGGCAAAAGAAAAGAACCGGCCCCAAGGCTCCCATGTCCTCAAAACCAGTTCCTTCAAATGCACCGCCAGGGGCTCGAACCCTGGACACCCTGATTAAGAGTCAGGTGCTCTACCAACTGAGCTAGCGGTGCGTCTGCTATATGTTCTCTGCAATTCCCTGCAGAGTGTTGTCCGGGAAATCTCTTTGTTACCTGTTTCTTAACTGTTTTTTAATTCCCTTAACAACAAAACCAATTATAATATACCTTTCACCAAAATGCAAGTGTTTTTTTAAATTTTTTTTTAAAATTTTTTAAGGCTCTCTACAGTCCCTGCAATACCCGTAAATCTCCAGTTTATGTCCCGTGACCACAAAGCCTGTACACTCTCCTGCCTGCTGCTCCAGAGAGAGCCGGGCAAAGGGACAGCTTCTCAGAGGAATCCGTCTGCGGCAGGCCAGACAGACCGCATAATGGGTGTGCCCGCCCCTGTTGAGCCCGTACACCGCCGTGCCGTCCCCTGACCAGGCGCTTTTCTCCACAAAACCTTTCTCCTCAAAGACGGCCAGAATGCGGTATACCGTGGACACGGCGTATTCCCCTCCGCCGGAAAGCTCCTCCGTCAGCCGGTAGATCTGGGCGGCGCTCAAAGGTTCCTCCGCCTCCTGCAGAACCCTGTACACATTTCTCCGCTGCCTGGTCCACTTCAGCCCTGCCGGAAAGACCAACTCCTCCTCCCCGGCTCCCTCCTGTGCCTTCATCTTCTGTCTGCCGTTTCTCTCATCCATATCAAACGCCCCCTGTCAGGCCGCCAAAAAGCCTGTCGCAATCCCTGCTCCCACACCGATACAATAGAGCAGCCCCAGTATTTTCAAGTTCTCTTTCCTGTCATGATTGACCCGAAACAGCACCAGCAGGCCCACGCCGGACCCTGCCAGAAGCCCGGCCATAGCGGATCCCAGGCCCATTGCCCCCTCTAAATAAAGCCTTGTAATCACCACGGATCCGGCACAGTTGGGAATCAGCCCCACCAGTCCCGCCAGAAGAGGCCCTGCCACGGGCCTGTTCAGAATCAGGCCGGCCAGAACATCCTCCCCCATAAAATGCAGCGCCAGATTCAGCCCCAGGGTCACGGCAAACAAAAAGAGAACAATTTTCAGGGTGTGTCTCACCGCGGAGCGGAAGATTCCCTTTTCACAGCTGCAGCGCTCCTGGGCACAGATATCCCCGATACTCCCCCGGCGATGCCTGCCACTTTTTCCCGCCGCAAAGTCAATCACCAGGCCTGCCGCCATACCCACTCCCGCTTTCAGCAGCAGAATCCTCACCACCAGCTCCCAGGGCGCCCCCTGGGACAACAGGATGGGAAGCATTTCATCGGAAGTGGACAGATACACCGCCATAAGGGTTCCCAGGGTAATGACGCGCCCTGCGTAAAAATTGGAAGCCGCAGCGGAAAACCCGCACTGGGGCACAATCCCCATCAGCGCGCCCGCCACCGGCCCCCAGCCTCCTGCGCTCCTGATCAGTTTCCCGGCCCTTTCCCCTGCCTTATGTTCCAGGCACTCCATGGCCAGGTACGCCAGAAACAAAAAAGGGATCAGCTTCAAACTGTCCATGACAGATTCTTCTAAAACATGCAGCATCTAAGCCAGCCTTTCCGGGCCGCCCCAGGGACAGGATATCTCCCTCCATGCCAGCCGCCCACAACCCGAAAGTTGTCGCCTCTTTAATATGAAAGATATGTTCAGACAAGTGAATTGCAAACCATTTTCATTGCAAACCATTCGCATTAAGCAACTATAGCACATTTCAGAAAAAAGTCAAGAAAAACAATCCCTTTTACCTGGAGGACAATTTAAGGATCCACTCCCGGATCAGAGAGATCAGCTCCACTATGTCCTGGCTGACAAATTTTGACGGAACGGCAATCTCCTCTCCCTCTCCCATCCACAGAGAGGCGTTTAAAGTCTTAAGCATTTGGAACCGGCCCGCCGCCCCGGGCAGCTGTATGCCCATTTTGGAGAGCAGATCCGCCGCCTCAGAAAGCGTCTCCTGATCCCGCACAGAAAATTCCACCCTCACATGGGTCTCCTCCTGGGACCTCTGCATGTCAAACCACAGGTCTGCCCCTTCCCTCTCCAGCCCAAAGCGCCTTCCGCCCTCCGTTTCCTCCCTGGACATAAAAGCAAGCAGGGCGAAGTACTGCCCTCTGGAAAATTCCCTGATGGTCGGCAGGGTAAACTCCCGCATACCGCTCAGATCCACGTCAAACATCTGCTCCACCTGTTCCAGGGTCATATACATGTCATTCTCCTGGCGGGGCATCAGGTGCCCCAGCAGAGGATACTTCTCCGTAAGGTTTTCCCGGACCACATTATAGAACACCGCCTCGTTGATCATGTCATTTTCACCGCTCATGTACAATTCCACCAGGGGTTTTTCCGCCCCCATGGGATAGATCCACACGCGGATCCTGTCCTGCCATACACTCCCCTTTACGGTAAGATGGTACAGAGCCTCCTCATCCCGGCCTGTGAGAAATGCCAGAACTTCAAAAAGCTTCTTCTGTTCCTCTTTCATTCCCTCCTTATCCATCTCCACTTCCATCTCATAGGAAAAATAGGCAAAATCCATTTTTTCCTGAAGACTTCCCGCCCAGTACCAGGCAGGATACAGGTACCAGGCCCCGGCCGCCGCGGCCACCGCCAGCAGAACCAATACCACCGCCAAAATCTTTTTTCCCTTTTTCATAATCTTTTCATAACCTATTCCTTCCCGGTTTCCTGTCCTTTTTATTTTACCTCAGGCTCAGGGGAAAAACAAGGCAGGAAACCATGGACCGGAAAACACTCCCAAAAAATAGTCAAAACCGCTCCTTGCACTTATGAATAAATTATGTTATTATCCACCATATATTCCTGTTCCATCAACTGAAATCATTGGCAATATTGCCAATGGGGCAAGCCAAAAACACAGGCATGCTTTCATATATTTGACAAGACTAACCGGAGGTGTATCTTTTACCATGGCAGTGTTGACACATTCAGATTCCCATGGGTACTCAGGGGCCGTATATGACGGCGGCACAGGTAAACCCATGGTCTCGGTTGCAGTAAGCAACGGCAGGGACGTTGTACTGACAGACTCCCAGGGCCGTTTCACCCTTGACGGCTGGTGCAAGGCGGATTTTGTCACCGTCACCGTTCCCACAGGTTATTGGTCAGAAAATTACTATATTCCCGTTTCTGACAGTGAAACAGGCTACGACTTCCACCTTGACAGGCTGGAAAAGGATCTCACAAATCATTCGTTCTTACAGGTGACAGACAGCGAAGTGGGATCCGGCGGCGCCGGCCCCTGGGTTGATTTTCTGCGGGGGATCGCGGACGAAACCCGCCCTGCCTTTATCGTCCACACAGGGGATATCTGCTACATAGAGGGGCTCAAGGCCCATATCCACCAGATGAACAGCAAGAACATGGGCGTTCCCGTCAGGTATGTCATCGGCAACCATGACTATGTTCACTGGGGAGAGTATGGAGAAGCCCTGTTTGAAAGCATTTACGGGCCTGTTATGTATTCCTTTGACGTGGGGCAGATACATTATATAGTCACTCCCATTGTTTACGGTGACGTACAGGCAAAATACACCCTGCAGGATGTGGCAGTCTTTCTTGAAAACGATCTGAAGCATGTTTCACCTGACAAGAAAGTCATTGTCTACAATCACAATTACTGCGAGGGCGACGAAACCGGCTTTGTCTTGGGCAAATCCCTTCCGTCAGAGCCTGTGGATCTCAAAAAAAGAGGGCTTCTGGCGTGGGTTTTCGGCCACTGGCATTACAATTATCTCAATGAGATTGGGGGCATTTTCAACATAACCACTTCAAAGCCTGACGGGGGCGGCATTGACGCCTCGCCCGCCACCGTCAGGAGTGTTGTGCTTGAGGGCAGCACCCTTGCGGCAAGCCGCTGCCATTACAACCACTTTACAGGTTCCCGGCCTTCCACTCCCTGTCAGTGGAGCCTTTCTCTGGGGAACAGCATTCTCTATTCTGCCCCCGCTGTCAGGGACGGCGTCATATATGTGGGCACGGTTGACGACGGCTGGCCCAAAGACTGCGGAATTGCCGCTGTTCATGAGGAAACCGGCCGGCTGCTCTGGAAATACAGAACCAGGAATTCCATCAAAAGCGATATCCGCATAGTTGACGACAGGATTATCACACAGGATACCGAGGGCAATGTGTACTGCCTTGATCCCACAGGGAAGGAAATCTGGACAAAACGGGTGGAGCTCCTCTGCCCCAACAACTCCAGCAACAGCATCGCGGTAAACGAGGCCTACCTGTACTGCGGGGGCCAGCAGCATGTATACTGCCTGAAGATTTCCGACGGCTCCACAGTCTGGCACACGCCGCTGTCAGAGGGCAATACCTCCCCCTGCGGTTTTGTACTCTATGAAAATATGCTGTTGGCAGGGGCCCACTGGGATAAGCTTTACGCCCTGGACAGGACGTCGGGGAAGGTACTCTGGACAAACAAAAGCCATCGACTGAGCTATTTTATCACCACCCCTGCGGTGTATCAGGGCTGTGTATATGCCGCCTCCTGGAACAGGCTGTATAAAATTGACGCTGCATCAGGTAAAACGCTGCAATACAGGGACTTCGAGGATTACACCTTTAACAGCGCCTCTGCCCCCTATGCGGAAAATGGCGTCCTGTATCTGGGAACCACCGACAGGGGCGTTGTCGCCGTGGAAACGGAAAGCCTGGAAAATCTCTGGACCTTTGAGACCGGCCCCAGCCTGATCTACACTTCCCCATACAGCAGCGGCAGTATCGCCACCGTTGACAGTGATATCGTTCCTATGGGCGATAACCTGTGCTTCGGCGCCTCGGACGGGGTACTGTATATCCTCGATAAAAACGGGAAAAAGCTCGCAGACTTTTGTATAGGATCCCCTGTAAATCAGGCTTCCATTGTGGACGGTGCGTCTGTTATCGTGGCAGATTTCAGCGGAAACCTTACCCACCTTTAAGGAGAAAATATGATTGAGAAAAAACTGATGGATTTCCTGTGCCGGGAAACCTCCCCGGAACAGCTGGGGGACGAAAAATTATTACACAGCTGCCCTGACTTCGGGCAGGCCGTGGGGGAGGCAATCAACGGCGGCCGCCTGATTCCCTTTACCGTGGAACTTGGCAGCCACCTGAAAGAAATGGATCTGTATAAGGCATGCCTTCTGTCCAATTTTATCGGCTTTGCCTGCGAAAAAGAGGAGAACACCTCCGCAGGCCCGGACATGATACACCTGTTTGCAGCGGCCTGCCAGAATGTGTATGATCTGTTCTGCAGTACTGGCGCTGCGCTTCCGCCGGATCTGCCCCTGCTCTATAAGCAAAACAGCACCTGGGCCAAGGCTTACTGCGGCTTCAATATTCTGTGTATCTCCGCCATGGCCTTCCTCTCCAGGGATTCCGGCCTGCGGACACTTCTTGCAGAGCTTGAACTGGCGGAAAAAATTGAATTTCTCATAGAGGAAACTCCCAACAGCCCCTACTTGAAATCAATCTACTATGTGGACACAATGCTGAAAACCTGCAGTGACCTGAAGCTTCTGGTGCTTCAGCCCGGCAGGCGGCAGGGGTTCTATGCCACGGCGAACGATCTGAACAACTGCTTCCATCTCCTGTTTTTGCTGGAGGAGGAGATCGCTCAGAAATGTGGGGAAAAATACGGCGCCAATTTCCAGGCGGAGGACCCTGTCATAAGGCTGGCCCATGGGGAATATCCGGAGGAGGTCTGGGTATACTCCTATACCACCTGCTTTATGGAGTGCAATTACACCACCGCAGGCCATGAGAACTTTCAGAATGACGACGCCATGGCAATGATCTGGGGCGAGATGCCGCCGGATTGTATTCCCATGGTGGATGGCCGGGCAGTTATTGTGCTGCTGAACAGCGGTCCCACCCGCAGTTTTGATGTGTCCTTCCTGTCAGTGCCCCATGAGGCCCTGAATCCCTATGTCCAGATAGAAGAGGAGCTCTCCCCTGAGGAGTATGACGCCTGGATGAGAAAATTCAAATGATAGAAAAACAGAGCTGCCAGAATGTTCTTTTCTGTGAGCGCCGCCCTCACCTGCTTACCACGGAAATGCTGAACATCCCTGAAATTCAGCATTTCCGTCACTTCCATGCCCTACCGCTCACTGACCACCTGAAAGATGTAGAATTTTAAATAATAGGACTGATCCGCCGCCCAGAGGATGGGGTGATCACAGGACTGGGTGCGGAATTCCACCTGGCGCAGTCTCCGGCGGGCCCCTGTGGCCGCCTCCCGAATGGTCTTTGCAAAAAGATCCGGGTCCATAAAATGAGAGCAGGAACAAGTGGCCAGAAATCCCCCTTCCCGCACCAGCCTCAGTCCCCTCATATTGATCTCCCGATAGCCCTTGACGGCATTTTTCACAGAACTGCGGGACTTGGTAAACGCAGGAGGATCCAAAATCACCACATCGAACTGCTGCCCTTCCTGCTCCAGGCGGGGCAACAGCTCAAACACATCCTCACACTGAAAACGTACCCTGTCCTCCAGGTGGTTCAGGCGGGCGTTCTCCCGGGCCTGTTCCACTGCCAGAGCAGAGGCGTCCACACCCAGAACGCTCTCCGCCCCCGCCATGCCCGCATTCAGGGCAAAGGAACCTGTGTGGGTAAAGCAGTCCAGAACCCTCTTCCCCCTGCAGAATCGGCTGATGGCGGCTCTGTTGCCCTTCTGGTCCAGGAAGAATCCCGTCTTCTGGCCATCTTCCACATCCACCATGTACTTCACGCCGTTTTCCACAATCTCCACCTTTGTGTCAAAAGGTTCTCCCATAAAGCCCTTGCTTCGCTCCATACCCTCCTGCAGACGCACCTTGGCGTCGCTCCGCTCATATACCCCGCGGATGACAATGCCCTCCTGGGCCAGCACTTTCTTCACCGCCTCCACAATGACCTTCTTCCATCTGTCGATCCCCAGGGCCAGGGACTCCACCACCAGCACATCGGAAAACTTGTCCACCACAATCCCAGGCAGAAAATCCGCCTCCCCAAAGATCAGACGGCAGCAGGAAGTGTCCACCGCCTGCCTGCGGTACTCCCAGGCATCCCTGACACGCTGCTCCAGAAACGCCTGGTCTATCACCGCATCCTTCTGCCGGGAGAGCATGCGCACGGCAATCCTGGACCTGGTATTGAGAAAGCCGCATCCCATGCAGTAGCCGTCAAAATCCCAGACGGATACCACATCCCCCTCCTGAAAATCCCCTGTAATGGTGTCTATCTCATTGTCGTATATCCACATACCTCCCGCTTTCAGAGTCCTTCCCTGACCTTTTTTCAATTTTACAACCGTCTGATACATTGTTCTCCTCCCAACGCCGGCATGAAGCAGCCTCCCATTCCGGCTTTTTTCAATTTTTTCAATATTTTATTCGTTTTTCCCTTGACAATCTGCCCTTTTTTATTTATCATTAGGGCTGGTAAACGATGCGTGGCTCAGCTTGGTAGAGCGCTGCGTTCGGGACGCAGAGGTCGCAGGTTCGAATCCTGTCGCATCGACTCCTTGGCAGAAGTGCCGGAAGCCTTGATTTTAGAGGGTTTCTGGTCTTTTTTTGTGCCTGGAAACGGATGCTTGGAGAGCGGTGAAAAAGGGTGCTTTCCAACAAAGTTCCAACAAAGTGTAAGATAATGTATGCCAGAGGGTTTTTAAAAGGGGGCTGAAGGTGGTCCGCACAGTAAACGCACGCTTTTCTCTTGCTTGCAATTCCCATCTTACAGCCTTTTTCCTGCTTCAGGAGGTTGGTGCCTATATGACGCAGCACATTTACATTTTCTGCCGCATTCCCGGCCCTTATCCTGCTCTTATCCTCCCGGAATCCTATGTCCAGCACCCAGTGCAGGCTGTTCTTCACTCCCCAGTGCACCCTTTTACACTTTTCCCTGTCTCTTCCGGGGGAAGTAAAGATGCAACCTGTTCCCATTCCTGATCGGTAAGTTCGTAACGCCTTAACATAGTATCAGCTCCCTTTTTCTTTATTTTAGCATGAATTAAAGATGGAAACAAAGGTTTTGTGCTTTTTTTAATTTTCAAACACGCTCTAGGAAATGTAAGATTTTCTGAAAACATTGAAAACTATGCAGAAAGATGGTATAATCAACACTAAATAAATTTATACACGAAAGGAAAAAACATATGGATATACAGGATATTACAAAAGAGCAGTTTGAAACGCTGATACTGCTCCGGTCTTTAGAAGAGTTTATAGCAGACAAACATGAGACTTTTCCGAGCCTTAGTGAAGCAGTATGCAATTTTGCAGATAACCAGGACACGGAAGGATTCAACAGGCTTGCAAAGGACATCTGCAGACTGACAGAAACAGGATATGTCAAATCAGATATGACAGAGATTTCAGAGGAGGAACTGGAGTTCAATATGATGCCCGAAGTAGAGGGGATTACTCCAAAAGGAAAGTCGGCACTGGAAGCATTGGAACAGGAGGTAAAGAGGGATATCGCAGAGGGAAAAAAGATAGTTCTCTTTGAGAATTTCACTTTATTCAATTTTGATGTAAGTTTGTTTGGAGGAGTGGACTTCAATTTAATAAAAGAAGCAGGTGGATTATTTAAGTCCATAGGAAAGAGATTGTTGAATGGCAAATAAGAAATTGTTTAAATCAGCAGTCATAATAACAGCGGTCATGTTATCCGTCAGTGGATGCGCAGGGGGGGGCAGTAAGCAGACCGAGCCAGTTATTGCGGATGCATCCGTAGAGACACCAGAGCCAGAGGAAAGCGTAGAAAGCACAGAGCCTACACCCTCTCCCACTGTTGAGCCTGCACAAGAAAATATAGAGGATATAGTTTCATGAGAAAGCGAGGGCAATATAGAAAAGTGAAGAAAGTGCAATAAATGAGGAAGATACAATAGTAGAATCAGAATATACAATAACACCAATGGATGAAAAAACATTTTATACATTACAAAACTGTAATTTACGTGGTTGTCCTGGAACAGACTATGACAAAGTAGGAAGTTTAACATATGCGCAAGAGATAGTATGTAATGGAAAAGTAGAGGATGGAGACAAAGAGTTGTCAGTACTCAAAACCGAGGATGACAGTACCCAAATGGTAAGTGCGAAGTTAGTTTCCCGAACCAAGCCCCAACCCCAATCCAATGGTGGAAGTGAAAGCACTACCACACAACAGCCTAGCGGTGGAGGCCAACCCTCTGGCGGTGGCAACGGCGGTTCCGGTGGAGGCCAACCCAGTGGTGGTGAAGACCCTGGTAGTGCACCCATGGGTGGAGGAATATTCTCAGGCCTTCCCGAATATGGTGCTGGAGGATATGATCCTAATGTTGGAGAAGGATTGGACTGGGAATAAACAGTTACATATATAAGTGTATTAATAATCTTTATCTAGTGCATATTAATAGAAAGTATTATTATTTTGTGTCATAAGATTATACGAATAAGTGTATCAAAGCATATACAATCTCATCCATACCTTAAAATAGCATTATTGCCATCAGATTATTAACATAAAAGTTTACACAAACAAGTATAAAAAGAGCCACTTGAAAAACAAGCGGCTCTAGTGTATAATCTAATCAGAAAGGTTGATCGGACACGAAGTTCCGATTGCCCTCAGTAGTTTAAGATTAATAAAGAAATAGCATCTTACTTTCTCAGGGTAGGGATGCTATTTCTTTTTGTGATTGTCTATGTAAGACAGAGCCGCAAAGATAACAAGCAATAATGTCAAAACTT
>OFFX01000317.1_pt1 | contig 42002 bp, 39 predicted proteins | sample 1521511 | NCBI WGS metagenome assembly OFFX01 (sample SAMEA3504125, study PRJEB24116) | mouse gut metagenome | biome: mouse gut; feature: mouse-associated habitat; material: faeces | place: Denmark | collected 2011
TGCTTTAGCAATCTGATAGGCATGTCCATTGTGAAATGGATTGTACTCTGCAATGATACCTACTGTTTTCATAGTCAATTACCCCTCTTACTTCCGAAAGTGTTACGACAAGTTCCCCTTTTATATTATATATAGCAAACTCCACCATGCTCAATCTGCCGCCTGGCAGGCCGTATGGCCATCCATGCTATGAAAGTCTAAGACTTTCATTCGTAAAACTCTATTTAGAAACGAAATCTGCCATGTCGTTTACTATAGTTTATCATAAATAAAATATTTTGCACGCTGTAAATGGAAAAAGATACAAAATTAACAGGTTTACAGGAGTTCTGTCTTGTATACAAGCCGTTCTTTTTGTATAATTAATTTACTGTTTCTATTTATGATGGTATCCCAGTGTAGAATATGGGTGTTTGGGAAAAGCTGTCAAAATGCATACAAGGAGGGTACAGTATGTCTTATATTGACTTGATGAAAGAGAAAGCAAGGAGTGATAAGAAGACGATCGTTCTGCCGGAGACTAATGACAAAAGAACTTTGATCGCAGCGGCCAGTATTCTTAAGGAAGAGATCGCAGACATCATTATGATCGGCAATGAGGAGAAGATTATGGACGGTGCCGGCTGGCTGGAGGTGGAGCTGGACGGCGTGACGATCATCGACCCGGAGAAGTCGGAGAAGCTGGACGACTATGTGAATATTTTATACGAGACGAGGAAAAACAAGGGGATGACGCCGGAGAAGGCGAGGGAGATTCTCTTGAACGATTATCTGACCTTCGGCGTGGTGATGGTCAAGGCCAACGACGCGGACGGCATGGTGGCCGGCGCCTGTCATGCCACGGCGGATACGCTGCGGCCGGCACTGCAGATCTTGAAGACGGCTCCTGGTGTGAAGCTGGTATCCGGTTTCTTTATTCTGGATGTGCCGGACTGCACTTTCGGGGAGAAGGGGACGTTCCTTTTCGCGGACTGCGGCTTGAATCAGGATCCGACGGCGGAGGAGCTGGCAGCCATTGCGGATACTTCGGCCAAGAGCTTTAAGAGTCTGGTAGGAGCCAAGCCGATCATTGCCATGTTGTCCCACTCCACAAAGGGCAGTGCGAAGCACCCGCTGGTGGACAAGATGGTGGAGGCCACCCGCATCGCTCATGAGCAGTATCCGCACCTGTGCATCGATGGGGAACTGCAGACAGACGCTGCTCTGGTGCCGCATGTGGCCAAGTCCAAGGCTCCCGGCAGCGAAGTGGCGGGTAAGGCCAATGTGCTCATCTTCCCGAATCTGGACTGCGGCAACATTGGTTATAAACTGGTACAGCGACTGGGCAAGGCAGAGGCTTACGGGCCTATGCTGCAGGGCATCGCAAAGCCGGTGAACGATCTTTCCCGAGGCTGTTCCTGGCAGGATATCGTGGGTGTGGTGGCGCTTACGGCGGTACAGGCCCAGCTTGCGTAAAATTTTTGTTGACAAATGGAAAACCCATGGGTATAATTGTTTGAGTGTGGATAGGAGTCAACTATGTTCGTGAATTTAACTGAAGTGTTACTCAATGAGGACAAGGTAGTCACGATGCAGGCAGAACCGGAGGTCAGTCAGGTTACGATTGGCGGGGAGACATTTCCGGTGAACAATATGACACCTTTTGCGATGACCTTTACCAATCTTGAGAAGGGCAGAGCGCGGGTGGAAGGAGAGGGGAAGATTATGTTCTCCGCTCGTTGCAGCAGATGTCTGCGGGAAGTGAACACGACACTGGAGCTTGCAATCGACAGGACAGTGTATGCACCGGACAGGATGCCTTCGCCGGAGGACGGTGACGATCAGGAGTATATGAACGGTTATCAGATGGACGTGGAAGAACTGCTGCGCAATGAAATTGTGATCAACTGGCCTATGAAGATTCTGTGCAGGCCGGACTGCCGCGGTATATGCCGCCAGTGCGGACAGGATCTGAATACGGGAACATGTGACTGTGACACGTTTGTTCCTGATCCCAGGATGGCAGTAATAAAAGATATCTTTAACGGGAGTAAGGAGGTGTGAGACGATGTCAATCTGTCCTAAGAACAAATCTTCCAAAGGGAGAAGAGACAGGAGAAGAGCAAACTGGAAAATGACTGCCCCTACATTGGTTAAGTGCAGTAAATGCGGTGCGCTCATGGTACCCCACAGAGTATGTAAGAAGTGCGGCACATACAACAAAAAAGAAATTATCGCAGTTGATTAATGCGGGTGATATTTGAAGAGATCAAGGGATCGTAGAGCGTATGATTCCTTGATTTCTTTATTTTGCGGCTTTCTTTTATCGTAGACTTTGGTTTTCTCATATGGTATACTGAAACAAGAATATCTCTATCTGAAGAGTTTTCTGAACGTGGCCGGGGTTAACCTGACAGATCTTGATGAGATCAAAGAATAAAGTGACAGAAGCTGATACGAGGTGCAGTTATGAGCGAGTATATTAAGGTCGCGGTGGATGCGATGGGCGGTGACAATGCCCCGCAGGAGATCGTGAAGGGGGCGGTGGAAGCCGTCAACGAGGGCAGTAAGGTCAAGGTATATCTGGTGGGTATGAAGGAGGCGGTGGAGAGAGAGCTGTCCGGTCATACATACCCGAAGGAGCAGATTGAGGTGGTGCCTGCTTCCGAGATCATAGAGACGGCGGAGCCGCCCGTGATGGCGATCCGCAAGAAGAAAGATTCCTCTTTGGTGAAGGCGCTGAATCTGGTGAAGGACGGAACCTGTGATGCCTATGTATCGGCGGGGAGTACAGGTGCCACGCTGGTTGGTGGACAGGTTATCGTGGGCCGGATCAAGGGGGTGGAGAGACCGCCGCTTGCGCCGCTGATTCCGACGGCGACGGGATGTTCCCTGCTGATCGACTGCGGAGCCAACGTGGACGCCAGACCTTCCCACCTGGTGCAGTTTGCCAAGATGGGTTCCGTCTATATGGAACATGTGATGGGGATCAAGAATCCGAAAGTGGGTATCGTGAATATCGGGGCGGAGGAGGAGAAGGGCAATGCGCTCGTCAAGGAGACCTTTCCGCTCTTGAAGAACTGCCCGGACATCAACTTTATCGGCAGCGTGGAGGCCAGGGATATCCCGGCCGGCGCGGCGGATGTGGTGGTGTGCGAAGCCTTTGTGGGGAACGTCATCTTAAAGACTTACGAGGGCGTGGGTGCGACCCTGATCTCGAAGGTGAAGGAAGGCATGATGACGAGTCTGCGCAGCAAGATCGGCGCGCTTCTCGTGAAGCCGGCCCTCAAGCAGACCCTGAAGGCGTTTGATCTGGAACAGTACGGCGGTGCGCCGATGCTGGGCCTCAAGGGACTGGTGGTCAAGACCCACGGCAGTTCCAAATCCATAGAGATCAAGAATTCTATTTTACAGTGTATCACCTTTACCGAGCAGAAGATCAGCGAGAAGATCCGGCAGATGCTGCAGACTGACGGGATCGTATCCGGAGAGAAATAGCAGACTATGAGAAACGAGAGAGAAGGCGAAAGGGGTAAACTGTCAGAATGGAATTAGAGAAGCTAAAAGAAGCGATCGCGGATATATTGAGCGTGGACCCTAATGAGGTTACAGAAGAGACGACTTTTACGGAGGATCTCGGGGCGGACTCCCTGGATGTTTATCAGATCGTGATGAAGATCGAGGAGGCATTTGAGATCGAGATTCCGGCCGAGTCGATACAGGAGATCTCAACGGTGGGAGAGGCCGTTGAGCTGATCAGAAATTCTATTTAAGAAAAGCGGGAAGCCCTTTGCATTTTGAAAGGGCTTTTTAAATGCAGGAGGATTTCCATGTTGACGAACAGACTAAGACTGCTGGAAGAGAGAATAGGATATTGTTTTCAGGATAAGAAACTGCTGCGGCAGGCACTGACTCACAGTTCCTGTTCTAATGAGCAGAAGATCAACAAATTGCCGGATTATGAGAGGCTGGAGTTCCTCGGTGATGCGGTGCTGGAGCTGGTGAGCAGCGATCATATCTTCCGGGAGAATCCGGAGATGTCGGAGGGAGAGTTGACCAAATTCAGATCTTCCATCGTCTGTGAGCCGGCCCTTGCTTTCTGTGCGAGGCAGATCGGACTGGAAGAGTTTATCCTGCTGGGCAGAGGGGAAGAACTGACCGGCGGCAGGAAGCGGGATTCCATCATATCGGATGTGATGGAGGCCACCATCGGCGCCATTTATCTGGACAGCGGCATCGAGGAAGCGCGGGCGTTTATCGGCCGTTTTATCCTGTCGGATCTGGAGCATAAGCAGCTGTTCTATGATGCGAAGACCATACTGCAGGAAGAGATCCAGAAGGAGAACGGCGGCGTGCTTCGTTATGAGCTGGTCCGGGAGGAAGGGCCGGAGCATGACAAGACTTTCGTGGTGGAAGTGATGGTCGGTGACAGGAAGGCGGGCCGCGGAAACGGGCATTCCAAGAAAGCGGCGGAACAGCACGCCGCTTATGAAGCGCTTCTTCGGCGTAAGGTGGTGTCTGCACGGAAGAATTAGACAGGAGCTGCCGGAATCCTGTGTGGATGATACGGCAGGCGTCAGTCCGGTTGTGAAGATGTTTGTACGGTAGTAGAAAGACAGATTGAGGTACGTATGTATTTAAAAAGCATTGAGGTGCACGGATTCAAATCCTTTGCCAATAAGATAAATTTCAAGTTTCACAACGGTATTACCGGTATTGTGGGGCCCAACGGTTCCGGAAAAAGCAACGTGGCGGATGCCGTCAGATGGGTGCTGGGAGAGCAGCGGATCAAGCAGCTTCGAGGTTCTTCCATGCAGGACGTGATCTTCTCCGGAACGGAGATGCGAAAGCCTCTGGGTTATGCCTACGTGGCGATCACGCTGGACAATACGGATCATCAGCTGACCATCGACTATGATGAGGTGACGGTGTCCAGAAGGCTGTACCGGTCCGGTGAGAGTGAATATATGATCAACGGCTCCATCTGCCGTCTGAAAGACGTGAACGAGCTTTTCTACGATACCGGTATCGGTAAGGAAGGATACTCCATTATCGGACAGGGACAGATCGAGAAGATCTTAAGCGGCAAGCCGGAGGAGCGGCGTGAGCTGTTCGACGAGGCTGCCGGTATCGTGAAGTTCAAGCGCAGGAAGTATGCGGCACAGAAGAAGCTGGAAGACGAGAAGCAGAACCTTGTCCGGGTCAACGACATCTTAAGCGAGCTGGAGAAGCAGACCGGGCCGCTGGAGAAGCAGGCCGAGAAGGCCAGAGTCTACCTGAAAAAGAAAGAAGAGTTAAAGACGCTGGACGTAAATGTGTTCCTGCTGGAGAATGTGCGGGTACGGCAGCAGCTGGCGGAGACGGACGGCAAACTGACGATCGCCGGCGGGGATCTGGAAGAGACCACGAAGAAGTATGAGAACATCAAGGAAGAGTACGAGCAGATCGCCGGCCGGATCGAAGAACTGGATCAGGCCATCGAGACGGCCCGGGCGACGCTGACGGATACCGGGGTGATGCGTTCCAAGCTGGAAGGTGAGATCAATGTCTTAAAGGAGCAGATCCACTCGGCGGAGGGCAACGAAGAGCATTTACAGAGCCGCATCCGCAGTATCAGTGAACAGATCAACACACGCACCCGGGAGAAGGACGGCATCCTTGCGGATAAGGAGCAGACGGATCAGAAACTGACGCAGCTGGAGCAGGCCAGAACAGAAGCCAGGCAGCTGCTGGAGGAGACCCAGAGCCGGATCGAAGAACTGAATGATCACATCGAAAGTGGGAAGAATACGATCATCGACGCCCTGAATAACCGTGCCACGATCAAGTCCAAGATGGGGCGCTACGATACCATGCTGGAGCAGATCAACATCCGCAGGGCGGAGCTGAATTCCAGACTGCTGCGGGCCAAGTCCGACGAGGCGGAGCAGACGGAGACCATCAAGAAGCTGGAAGAAGAATTCGAGGCTGTGGGGACTGCCATCAAAGAACTGGGGGAAAAGCAGGAGACGATGGAGGAGCGGCTTTCGCTTTTCCGGGAAGAGCTGGCGGAGCGGGACCAGAAGCTGCGGGATACCCAGGTGCTTTATCATCAGCAGAAGTCCAAGCTGGAGGCGCTGGCCAACCTGACGGAGCGCTACGAGGGGTACGGCGGCAGCGTCAAGGCCGTGATGGAGCGCAAAGGCCAGGAGAAGGGCATCATCGGCGTGGTGGCGGATATCATCCAGGCGGAAGCCAGATATGAGACGGCCATCGAGACGGCTTTGGGCGGCAATATCCAGAATATCGTCACGGAGGATGAGGAGACCGCCAAGCGCATGATCGGTTATCTGAAAAAGGCACGGGCGGGCCGTGCCACCTTCCTGCCCCTCACCAGTATTACCCGCCCCCAGGAGTTTAAGAATCCTGACGCCCTGAAGGAAAAAGGCGTAATCGGCATGGCGGACGAACTGGTGAAGGTGGAGAAGAAATACCGGAACGTGGCGAAAGCGATGTTAGGGCGTATCGTGGTGGTGGACAACGTGGACAATGCCGTGAAGATCGCCAGAAAGTTCGATTACGGTATCCGTATGGTTACGCTGGAAGGCGAACTGCTGGTGCCCGGCGGCGCCATCAGCGGCGGCGCTTTCAAGAACAACTCCAATCTGCTGGGCAGACGCCGGGAGATGGAGGAGCTCAGTAGGAAGGTCAAGCAGTACGTGGTGGATATCGACAATCTGTTAAATGATATCGAGCAGACGAAACGAAACAGGAACAAGCTGCGTCTGGAGATCGAGGATGTCAAAGGGCAGCTGCAGCGTAAGTTCATCGAGCAGAATACGGCCAGAATGAGCGTGGCGCAGGCCCGGGAGAAGAAGAGCGAGACGGAGGAAGGCTTCGACGAGCTGAAAACAGAACAGCAGGATATCGAACGGCAGATCAAGGAGATTCAGGTCAATAAGGATGAAAACTTAAGAGAGCTGGCAGATTCCGAGGCGCTGGAGAAGAACGTGGAAGCGCAGATCGGCGAATTCCAGAAGCAGCTGGAGGCAAAGCGGACGGAGGAATCAGAGCAGTCGGCCAAAGTATCCGAGTGGGATGTGGAAGTGGAGAAGATGCGCCAGAGCGCGGATTTCCAGAGACAGAATCTGGAACGTGTGGAGGGCGAGATTGCACGCCACAGCGCAGAGCTTAAGGAGGTGCAGGAAGGTCTGCATCTGGGCAAAGAAGAGGTGGAGCGCAAGAAAGCCAGTATTCTGGAGATCGAGAAGACTATTGCGTCATCCTACTCCGCCCAGACGGACGCGGAGACGAAACTGAAAGAGGATATCGCTCTTAAGGAAGAGCTTGCGGGGAAACAGAAGAACTTCTTTGCCACGAGAGAAGAACTGTCCGAGCGGATGACGGCGCTGGACAAGGAAGTGTACCGTCTCAACAGCCAGCGGGAACGGATGGAAGAGTCCATTGAGTCCCAGATCAACTATATGTGGGACGAGTACGAGATCACCCTCTCCGATGCGGAGTCCATGAAGGACGAGGAGATGAACGATCTGCCCGCCATGAAGAAGGAGATCACGGCGCTGAAAGATGCGATCCGCAAACTGGGGGACGTGAATGTCAATGCCATTGAGGATTACAGGAATCTGATGGAGCGTTACACCTTTTTAAAGACCCAGCATGATGATCTGGTGGAGGCGGAGAAAACGCTTCTGGGGATCATCGAAGAGCTGGACAGCTCCATGCGTAAGCAGTTCAATGAAAAATTTGCACAGATCAACAGAGAGTTCGACAAGGTGTTCAAGGAGCTTTTCGGCGGCGGTAAGGGAGCGCTTGAGCTGATGGAGGACGAGGACGTGCTGGAGGCGGGCATCCGGATCATTGCACAGCCGCCCGGCAAGAAGCTGGTCAACATGATGCAGATGTCCGGCGGGGAGAAGTCCCTGACCGCGATCTGCCTGCTGTTTGCGATCCAGAACTTAAAGCCGTCGCCCTTCTGTCTTCTGGACGAGATCGAGGCGGCGCTGGATGAGAGCAATGTAGGAAGATTTGCCAAGTATCTGCACAAGCTGACGAAGAATACACAGTTTATCGTGATCACCCACAGGCGCGGCACGATGGAGAAAGCGGACCGCCTCTACGGTATCACGATGCAGGAGAAGGGTGTGTCAACACTGGTAAGCGTAAATTTGATCGATAAGGAATTGGATGACTGATGAGTGAAGAGAAGAAGGGTTTTTTCAGAAGATTAAAAGAGGGACTGACAAAGACGAGGAACAATATCGTTCACGGGATCGATTCCGTGTTCAACGGATTTTCCAACATAGACGATGATTTCTATGAGGAACTGGAAGAAATCCTGATTATGGGCGATATCGGGGTGCAGGCCACCGAGGCGATCCTGGAACGGCTGCGGGAGCAGGTGAAGGAGAACCATATCAAGGAACCGGCCGACTGCAAGTCCTTTCTGATCCAGAATATCAAGGAGCAGATGCAGGTGCAGGAGACGGCCTATGTGTTCGAGGAAAGACAGTCTGTTGTGCTGGTGATCGGCGTCAACGGCGTGGGCAAGACCACCACCGTGGGCAAGCTGGCCGGGAAACTGAAAGGGCAGGGAAGGCGGGTGCTGATCGCGGCGGCAGATACTTTCCGTGCGGCGGCAGGCGAACAGCTGAGTGAATGGGCGGACCGTGCAGGGGTGGATATGATCGGCGGCAGCGAGGGTTCCGATCCCGCCAGTGTGATCTTCGATGCGGTGAATGCGGCGAAGGCGAGGAATATCGACGTGCTCTTATGCGATACGGCGGGCAGGCTGCACAATAAGAAGAACCTGATGGAGGAGCTTAAGAAGATCAACCGGATCATCGACAGAGAGTTTCCGGATGCCCACCGGGAGAATCTGGTGGTGCTTGACGCCACCACCGGCCAGAATGCGCTGCAGCAGGCGAAGGAGTTCGGCGAGGTGGCGGACTTGACGGGCATTATCCTGACCAAGATGGACGGTACGGCCAAGGGCGGCATCGCGGTGGCGATTCAGTCGCAGCTGCAGATTCCGGTCAAGTATATCGGCGTCGGGGAGACCATAGAGGATCTGCAGAAGTTCGACGCGGACCAGTTTGTGGACGCGCTGTTTTCCGTGGATCAGACTGCCGGGGACGGGGAAGAAGAGCGCTGAGAAGCGATTTGTTGAGGAAGTGCGGAAGGGTATTTTACAGGGGACGGGAAAGGAGCAGAGAGACAGGCGATGAAGGAATTGTCATTGGATAAGTTCGAGGAGGCATATGAGATCGTCAAGGAGGTGGCATCCGAGACGAAGCTGATCTACAGCGATCATTTCAGTGCGCGGACAGGGAACAAGGTGTATCTGAAACCGGAGAACATGCAGCTGACGGGGGCCTATAAGCTGCGGGGGGCCTACTATAAGATCAGTACGCTGTCGGATGAAGAACGGGCGAAGGGGCTGATCACGGCGTCGGCCGGGAACCATGCGCAGGGCGTGGCCTATGCGGCGAAGTGCTACGGCGTGAAGGCGGTGATCGTGATGCCCACGACCACGCCGCTGATCAAGGTGAACAGGACGAAAGGTTACGGTGCGGAGGTGGTGCTGCATGGCGACGTGTACGACGAGGCCTGTGCCAGAGCCTATGAACTGGCGGCAGAGAACGGGTATACCTTTGTGCATCCTTTTGACGATCTGGACGTGGCTACGGGACAGGGCACCATCGCCATGGAGATCATCAAGGAACTGCCGCTGGTGGACTATATTCTGGTGCCGGTGGGCGGCGGCGGACTGGCTACCGGTGTGTCTACGCTGGCCAAACTTCTGAATCCCAAGATCAAGGTGATCGGCGTGGAGCCGGCAGGGGCCAACTGTCTGCAGGAATCCGTGCGGGCCGGCAAGGTGACGACGCTGGAGAAGGTCAATACCATCGCGGACGGCACGGCGGTCAAGACACCGGGCACGGACATTTTCCCTTATCTTAAGGAAAATCTGGACGACATCATCACGGTGGGGGATGAGGAGCTGGTGGTCTCTTTCCTCGACATGGTGGAGAATCATAAGATGGTCGTGGAGAACTCCGGTCTGCTGACGGTGGCGGCTCTGAAGCATCTGGATGTGAAGAATAAAAAGGTTGTGGCGATTCTTAGCGGCGGCAATATGGACGTGATCACCATGTCCTCTGTGGTACAGCAGGGCCTTGTGCTGCGGGACCGGATCTTCTCGGTGTCCGTGCTTTTGCCGGATAAGCCGGGCGAGCTGTCCAGAGTGGCGGACGTGATCGCGAAGCAAAACGGCAATGTGATCAAGTTAGAGCATAACCAGTTCGTCTCCATCAACCGCAGTGCGGAGGTGGAGCTGCGCATCACCATGGAGGCATTTGGGACGGACCATAAGAACCAGATCATATCATCGCTGCAGCAAAACGGCTACCAGCCGAAGCTGATCCGGGCCAGCATCTGACACCGGTATCTGACACGCCGGGCAGGCGGACATATGGACTGAAAATGATATAGAGATGACAGGATCCGCATGGTTTTTCTGTGCGGATCTTATGGATTTTGGCAGGCGGTTTGACAGGATACGCAGTCATGAAATGAAGGGAATGCGGTTACACTATAGGAGAAGATGAGTTTAGCCCGCTGACCGTGGCATGAAGGAAAGGCAGATCATGATGGAAAATAAAAAAATTTCAAAAAAAAGCAAGACAGAATGGGTAAAGAAATATATTATTATAACAGCGGCGACTTTTGTCTATGCGGTGGCGGTCAGTTTTTTTATCGATCCCAATGATATGGCGCCGGGCGGACTTACCGGCGTGGCGATCATTTTGAGCAGACTGGTGCCGGTCAGTACCGGTACGCTGATCCTGCTGTTAAATATCCCGATCCTGATATTTGGCGTGTGGAAATTCGGGATCGGCCTGACCATCTCGACGATCTATGCCACGGTATCGATTTCCTTTTTTACCAATATGTTATCAGGCGTGGAGGCGGCCACCGATGATATACTGTTGGCAGCGGTGGCGGGCGGTATCCTGCAGGCGATCGCCATCGGTGTGATCTTCCGGGCCGGGGCGACCAGCGGCGGCGTGGATATCATCATCAAGGCGCTTAAGTTAAAACTGCCGCATCTAAAGACGGGCAATCTTTTTCTGATGATAGATGCCACGGTGGTGACACTGTCGGGAATCGTCTTTCGGGATGTCAGCGCTGCGCTGTATGCGGCGGTGGCGGTAGGGTGCTGCTCGGTGGCCATGGACGTGGTGCTCTACGGACGGGACGAGGCGAAACTTCTCTATATCATCAGTGACAGGCCGGAGCAGATCACGCAGCGGCTGTTGGAGGATCTGGATGTGGGCACTACCTATATCAACGGGCAGGGCGCCTACAGCGGCAATGAGAAGCGGGTGATCATGTGTGCGATGAAGAAGACGGTATTTCCGAGAGCGGAGGAGATCGTGAGGGAGGAAGATGCGAATTCCTTTATGATCGTGACCAGCGCCACGGAGATTTTCGGGGAAGGCTATAAGAGCTATTTTGGCGAGCGGATTTAGGGATGACGGATTTTTCAAAGATAGGAGAAACGTATGCAGGAAATGAATTTGCGGAGTAAGAGACATAAGAAAAAGCGCAGGAGAAGCGAGAATGGAATCCTGGTGGGATCGATCATACTTTGTCTGGTGACTTTGACGGCTATTACGATCACGCTGATCATGGTATTTCGCTATCGGGCTATCCAGATGGAAAATACGGTGGTCATGAATGAGCTGGAGTCTGTGCGGATGGATGAGACGGTCACTTACACGCAGGGCGAGGTGGACGCCATGATCGCCAACGCAGTGACGCAGACGGCCGACGAGACGACGCAGGCGGTACAGTCTGATTTTCTGGAGAAATTAAAAGAACTGATGTTAAACGGCGACGGGACGCTTGCCATGCTCCGCTATTTCTATCCGGATGAGATCGTGGTGGCGGATGCGGGGGAGTATCACTTTTTTCCCATATCCGATGATCTGGCACGGCATACATACGATCTGGAGAAGTTTGTCAGGAACGGCGATCAGGTCATGAACTATTATGACAACAGTCAGTGGATCTCCCGCAAGGGGATTGACGTGTCGAAATATCAGGAGGAGATCGACTGGGAGCTGGTGGCCGGCGACGGCGTGGAATACGCCTTCATCCGTCTGGGGCTCAGAGGATACACGAAGGGTGAGATTCAGGAGGATGAGAATTTCAAGGACAACATTAAAGGCGCGCTGAACAATGATATCGGTGTCGGCGTATATTTCTTCACGCAGGCGGTCAGTGTGGAGGAGGCGGAAGAGGAGGCGCAGTTCGTGCTGGATGCGCTGGAGCCTTACCCGATCGACTATCCGGTGGTCATTGATGTGGAGGCGGTCTCCAATACCAGCGCCAGGACGAAGGATCTGACGAAGGAGGAGCGGACGCGCTGTTGCATCGCCTTCTGTGAGAAGATCAGGGAGGCAGGCTATACGCCGATGATCTACGGCAATATGAAGACATTCATGATAATGCTTGATCTGGCACAGCTGGAGGCGTATGACAAATGGGTTGCTTTCTATGACGAACCGATGTATTATCCCTATGCCTTTAAGATCTGGCAGTATACGGATGAGGGCAAAGTCGCAGGAATCGAAGGGAATGTGGATCTGAATATCAGCTTTGAAGAGGCAGACGGCGTGCAGGACGAGTAAATTAAAATACTGTTGTTTTCGGGCAGGGGTTCATGATAAAATAAGAGCAGTTAAAATTGCAGAAAGGCGGGGTTATCAATGAAATACGAATTTGAAGGAACAGTGGAATTCCGTGAGAATGAGAACACGATCGCGGTGCCCTTTAATGTATGGGAAGTGTGTGAGAAGGTGGGAGACGCGCCGGTCAGGGTGTGCTTCGACGACGTCTGCTTTATATGTGATCTGGTGCCGAAGGGACAGGGATATTATGATATTCCGGTCAATCCGGATACGCTGGCCAAGGTGGAGCTGGGTAAGAAGTATCTGATCTCGATCGAGATCGTGGGCAATGTGGTGAGCATGGGAGGCAGTCCCTACAGCACGGAACATCCGATCCGTAAGATCGACAGCGTGGATCTGGTGACGCAGCCCTGGGACGGTCTGTGCGGACAGGCCTGCATAGCCATGATCGCGGGTACTTCGCTGGATGAAGCCTGTGATATCATGAAGTGCCGTGAGTGGCAGGCGAACATGAGCAAGATGATTGCCACGCTGGAGTATCTGGGAATTCGCCATGCGGACAAGATCGTCTATACGCTGGGCAAACATGTGGCGCTGCCGCACTGCTGCATCATCATGGAGAAGATGGGCAGATACAGTCATTATCTGGTAGGATTTGACGGCCATTACTACGAGCCGAACCAGGGTGTGCTGAAAGAGTTTGATCTGAGTAAGATGGTGGGGTATCTGGAGATCGTTACAGCGTAAAATAACCGCCTGACAGCAGGAGTCGAGAGATGAAAGCTGTCGGGCTTTTTTTAACAATTCAAGGCGGCGCCGGACAAATTGAGCATAAAAAGATGCGGGACAGGCGATTCCCATCCCACATTTTCACTTTTTGTGTAAGAAAGCAGATCCACAGCCGGCTATCCGGGCCGGACGAAATCTTATACCACTTTAAACTTCTCGATATAAACCGGGAAGGTATCCGTGCCTTTCATCTCTTTACCGGCGGTGATCGTCACATTCTTGTCTGTGATCAGATATTCCACATTCGCGCCCGCTTCCACCACGGTATCCTGCATCAGGATGCAGTTCTTCACGGTAGCGCCTTTGCCGACTTTAACGCCTCTAAAGATCACGCTGTTCTCTACTTCGCCCTCGATCACGCAGCCGTCAGCCATCATTACATTCTGCACTTTGGCTCCGTCCTTGTAGTGGGTCGGGTTGTCGCCGCGGATCTTCGTATAGATGGGAGCGGAAGAGAAGAGCGCGTCCAGATTGTAGTCATCCAGCAGCTTCATGTTCTCCTCGAAGTAGCTCTTCATACCGCTGATGCGTGCCACATATTCCGTATACTTGTAAGCCTGTACATTGAGCTTGCCAAGCTGCGGCATGATAACGTCGCGCATAAAGAAGGAACGTCCCTGGATGTAAGCGTCATTTACGATGTCGATCAAAAGCTCGCGTCTGACAACGAAGATATTCATGGACAATTTCTGTACGCCGTCGGTCTTCGGATTGATGTAAACTTTCTTAAGCCGTCCGTCTTCCACATCAAAGGTATAGTAGAAGATCTTGTCATTGGTCGGATAGTTCAGCAGTTCCTCGGGTATCTCCTGCTCATTGTAGGCGATTGTCATATCCGCACCGCTGTCGATATGGGCCTGCAGCATGGCGCTGAAATCAAAGTTCACCACCACGTTCGTATCGGACATGATCACGTATTCTTCTTTCTGGTCCCGCAGGAAGTCCAGAAGGCTTGCCAGTGCGCTTGCGCGTCCTACATAGGGACCGCCCACTTCCTTCTCCGCAAAAGGAGGGAAGATGCGCAGGCCGCCGTTCTTGCGGATCAGATCCCATTCACGGCCGGAGCCCAGATGATCCATTAAGGAGTGATAGTTCTTGTTCACCACGACAGAGATATTGTCAATGCCGGAGTGGGTCATGCTGGACAGAATAAAGTCAATGACACGGTAACGGCTGGCAAAAGGGATGGAAGCCATCAAACGCACGCTGACCAGTTCCGGAACCAGAGCATCATAACTGTTTGGGAAAATAATACCGACTACACTTGTGTTTGATTTTACCATTGCTCTTCACCACCTTCTACATTATTTCTGACCATGGCGTTGGGGCCTACCACGGCATTCTCACCGATGGTAACACCGGAGCCGACGGTTGCCACACCGTTCTCATCGCCCGAAGGCATTGCGCCCACCACGGCATTCTCACAGATTGTTACATTCTCGGCTACGATACAGTGCTTCACCACGGCGCCTGCCTTGACGGTCGTGCCGCCCATCAGTACCGCATCCTCGACAACCGCGCCGGCATCCACTTTCACGCCGCCGAAAAGAATGGAGTGCTTCACGCTGCCCTTGATCCGGCAGCCGTCGGTGATCATGGAATTCTCCACGACTGCGCCGGGGTTGATCTTGTGTCCGGTCATGCCGGCATTGCGGCTGTAGATCTTCCAGTCCTCGTCAAAAAGGTTGATGCCGCTGTGCTCGGGATCCAGCACTTCCATGTTGGCTTCCCACAGGGAAGCGATGGTTCCCACATCCTTCCAGTAGCCGTTGAAATGATAAGCATACATCTGACGATGGTCACGCAGAAGGTTGGGGATGATGTTGTTGCCGAAATCGTTCTCGGAATTCGGATCGGCTTCGTCCTCTTCCAGATACTGTTTTAAGATATCCCAGTTGAAGATATAGATACCCATGGAAGCCAGATTGGACTTCGGGTTCCTGGGCTTCTCCTGGAATTCGGTGATCTTGTCATTCTCGTCGGCTACCATCAGGCCGAAGCGGGGAGCCTCCTCCCAGGGTACTTCCATAACGGCTACGCTGAATTCTGCGTTCTTCTCCTTATGGAATTTCAGGAAATCACTGTAATCCTGCTTGCAGATCTGGTCACCGGAAAGGATGATGACATATTTGGGGTCATAGCGTTCGATAAAGGATATATTCTGATAGATTGCATTTGCTGTACCTTTATACCAGTCTGAACCGTGTGCCTTCTGGTAGGGCGGCAGTACGTGCACACCTCCGTAAAGACGGTCCAGATCCCAGGGCTGGCCGTTGCCTATGTACTCATTTAATTCCAGCGGTTGATACTGGGTCAGGATTCCCACGGTATCAATGCCTGAATTAACGCAGTTGGAAAGCGGGAAGTCGATGATACGATACTTGCCGCCAAAAGGAACTGCAGGTTTTGCAAGCTTCTCGGTCAGCGCATACAGACGGGAACCCTGTCCGCCGGCAAGAAGCATTGCAATCATTTCTTTTGCCATATTACTATTCCTCCTTTTAAACTTTATAAAAAGATTATATAACAAAATCATGGAAAATAATAGAAAAATCCGAAAAAAGTCGAAGAAAATTATAATCTTTTTCTATTGACATTTCGAAGAAAGTGTGAATAGATAAAAAGTGGTAAATTTATGCCGAAAAAGCGAGAGGAATGAAATCGGCGGGTCAGTCGACGGTTGACGGCTCTTTTTTTGTTGCCTTGCGGGCGCTGCAATGATAAAATAGACTTATATTTTGAAGAATTTTGTCTGCAAAAGGAGTGTATACATGAAAGAAGTCAGAATATTGGAGATCAAGCAGAGCGTCTTTGCGGATAATGACAGACAGGCGCAGCTTCTGCGGCAGGAGCTGAAGGAGAAGAAGCTCTTCCTGCTCAATCTCATGTCCTCGCCGGGATCCGGTAAGACAACCACGTTGATGAGAACCATAGAGGCGCTGCGTGACACGTTGAGAATAGGGGTCATGGAGGCAGATATTGATTCCGACGTGGATGCCAGAACGATCTCCCGGTCCGGCGTGAGGGTCATTCAACTGCATACCGGCGGGATGTGCCATCTGGATGCGGAGATGACAAGGCAGGGGCTGGAAGGACTGGATACGGCGGAACTTGACCTGGTGATTCTGGAGAATGTGGGGAATCTGGTGTGTCCGGCGGAGTTTGACACCGGGGCGACGAAGAATGTCATGATCCTTTCGGTGCCGGAGGGACATGACAAACCGCTGAAATATCCGCTGATGTTTTCCGTCTGTGATGTGGTGCTGGTGAATAAGATCGACGTGCTTCCCTATTTTGACTTCGATCTGGAGAAGTGCCGGGAATATGTGCACAGGCGCAATCCGCAGGCGAAGGTCATTCCGATCTGCGCCAGGACGGGGGAAGGGATGAAAGAGTGGACGGACTGGCTGCTGCAGGAAGTGAGAGGAGAGGGATATGGAGAGAAGACTTGACAGGGAGAAATATCCGGAGTACGTATATCCGGAGCATAAGCCGGATCACAGTAAGCCGGAGCGGGAGAGCATCGTAAAGCTGGGTAAGATGATCACGGACAGGATTCCCCAGAAGCTGGGGATCAAGAAGATCACAAGAGATGATCCGGAGTACTGGGGTCTGGCGGGCGTGTTGACCGACGAGGAGGCCGAGATCGCGCTGAAGATGGGCGTGCGCAAGCCGAAGACCCTGCCGGAGATGGTGCGGCTTACGGGAATTCCGGCCAGAGAGCTGGAACCGAAGCTGCAGGAGATGTCCGTGAAGGGCATTCTGGAGTACAACTGGGAGAACCCGCAGCGGGAGAAACAGTATGTACTGCCCATGTTTGTGCCCGGCTGTGGTGAGTTTTTCAATATGAACACGAAGGTGATCGAGGAGCACCCGGAGGTGACGCTGTTCTTCGAGCATATGTCGAGACTGCCGCTTGAGCATGTGACGCCTTTCGTGGGGGAGGGCGGCAACGGCATCGGGATGCATGTCATTCCGGTGGAAAAGGCCATTGAGATGGAAAGCGAATCCATCAATCTGGAGCATATATCCTACTGGCTGTCGAAGTACGAGGGGAAATATGCGGCAAGTCCCTGTTCCTGCAGGCGTTCCAGATTGAAGCATGACGAGGGCTGTGCGGACGATCCGGAGGGCTGGTGCGTGGCAGTGGGCGATATGGCGGATTATGTGGTGGAGACCCAGAAGGACGGACGCTATATCACGAAGGAAGAGGCGCTTGAAATTTTCAGGCAGGCGGAAGAGAACGGTTTCGTTCACCAGATCACGAACATCGACGGCGCCAACAAGATCTTCGCCATCTGTAACTGTAATGTGAATGTGTGCTATGCGCTGCGCACTTCGCAGCTTTTTAATACGCCGAACATGTCCCGTTCCGCTTACATCGCGAAGGTGGATAAGGAGAAATGCGTGGCCTGCGGCAAATGTGTTGAGTACTGTCCGGCAGGTGCGGTGAAGCTGGGACAGAAACTGTGTAAGAAGGACGGCAGCGAAGTCACCTATCCGAAGATGCCGCTGCCCCAGGAACAGAAGTGGGGCGAGCATATGTGGACCCACAATTACCGGGATGTGAACAGGATCAACTGTTACGATACCGGCACGGCGCCCTGTAAGACGGCCTGTCCGGCCCATATTGCGGTGCAGGGGTATTTGAAGCTGGCGAAAGAAGGGCGTTATGAAGAGGCGCTGGCGCTGATCAAGAAAGACAATCCGCTGCCGGCCATCTGCGGGCGCATCTGTAACAGGCGGTGTGAAGATGCCTGCACCCGCGCGACGCTGGACGAGGCGGTAGCCATTGATGCGGTGAAGCGCTTTGTGGCGGAGCGGGATCTGTGCGCCGAGACGCGTTACATACCGAAGAAGGTAGTGCCTTCCTTAAAGGGGGCTTTCGAGGAGAAGATCGCCATCATCGGTTCCGGACCGGCGGGCCTGTCCTGTGCCTATTTCCTGGCGGAGAAAGGGTATCGGCCTACCATCTTTGAGAAAAGTGAGAAACCCGGCGGTATGCTGACTTACGGCATTCCTTCCTATAAACTGGAGAAGGATCTGATCGAGGCGGAGATCGGGGTTATCAAAGCCATGGGCGTAGAGATCAGGTGCGGTGTGGAAGTGGGCAAAGACGTTACCATTGATCAGCTCAGAGCGCAGGGCTATAAGGGATTCTATCTTGCCATCGGCTGTCAGGGCGGCAGAAAACCCGGTGTGCCGGGTGAGGACGCGGCCGGGGTCTATACGGCGGTGGAATTCTTAAAAGAGGCGGGACAGAAGGAAGGCTTCGACCTGGGCGGTGACGTGGTAGTCGTTGGCGGCGGCAATGTGGCCATCGACGCGGCCAGAGTGAGCACCCGCTGCGGTACGGGTAAAGTATCCATGTTCTGTCTGGAAAGCCGGGACGAGATGCCGGCCAGCAGAGAGGAGATCCTGGAGGCGACGGAAGAGAAGGTTGCCATCCACAACGGCTGGGGACCGCAGGAAATCCTGACGGAGAACGGACGGACCGTGGGTGTGGTATTTAAGAAGTGTATCCGCGTCTTTGACGACAACCATAGATTTGCTCCGGTTTACGATGAGCAGGAGACAATGACCGTTGCCTGCTCTGCGGTGATCTTCAGTGTGGGTCAGGGCATTGTATGGGGAGACCTGCTGCAGGGTACGAAAGTGGCGCTGAGACCGAATGGCGGCGCTGTTGCGGACAGCCTGACTTATCAGACGGCCGAACCGGATATCTTCGTGGGCGGTGATGTGTATACAGGGCCGAAATTCGCCATTGACGCCATCGCGGCAGGCAGAGAGGGTGCGGTATCGCTGCATCGTTTCGTGCACGAACACTGTACGCTGACCATCGGCAGGAACAGAAGAGACTTTATCGAGCTGGATAAGGAGAATATCTTTATCGCCAGCTATGACAATACGGACCGCCAGCGGCCGGAGAAAGCGGAGGAGGCGCAGGCACGCTCTTTCCGTGATCTCTCCCACACGCTGACGGAGGAACAGGTGAAGGCGGAGACATCCCGCTGCCTGGGCTGCGGCGCATCGGTGGTAGATCCTAATAAGTGCATCGGCTGCGGCGTCTGTACAACGAAATGCGTCTTCGATGCTATCAGCCTGCACCGGGAGCTGCCGGGCTGCTCGGAGATGGTTAAGTCGGAGGATAAGCTGAAATATGTGCTGCCGAATATGGTGAAGCAGTCGTTGAAGGTGAAATTTAAGAAGAAGTGAGATTGTGTTTATGGGTTGCAGGAGTCCGGGCCGTCCGGGCCGGGTGTCGTGTACCGGCAGTGTTACAGAGTGATAAATAAGGACGGCAAGGAAGCGGAGTGAATGCAGTTTTCCGGCCGGAAAGGGCCGGAAGGGCAGCGTGCTGGCAGAGCTGTTATTTCACGGCGGAGGGCGGAAGAAGACAGGCAGGAGAGCGGACTGGAGAAAAAGCCGGAAGACAGGCAGGAAAGCGAACTGGAGAAGAAGCGGAAAGACAGGCGGGAAAGCAGGATGCATGAATTAGGTGTAGTGTTTCATATTATGGACAGTCTGGAGAAAGTGGCGGTCGAGAATGAGGTGACGGGTATCTCCAGGGTAGTGCTGGAGCTGGGCGAAGTATCGACGGTGATCGAGTCTTATCTGCACAACTGCTGGCAGTGGGCGGCGAAGAAGAGAGAGCTGTTCCATGAGGCGGAGCTTGTGGTGGAGACGATTCCTGCGCGCACCTACTGTGAAGGCTGCGGTCAGACCTATGCCACCGTGGAGCACGGGAAGATATGTCCCTGCTGTCACAGCCCGGATACGTGGCTTCTGCAGGGGAATGAGTTTAATATCAAAGAGATAGAAGTGTATTGATGTGAAAGATAAGAGGGGAGAGTGAGTAGTTATGTTTCATTTGAGTGGCGGCATGACAGGTTGGCAGATTTTGGGCTGGGTGATGGTATTTGCGGGACTGATCATCATGAATGAGATCGCGCGGCGTTCCAAGGCGGGCGGTGCAGTCTGTTTCTTCGTGATTCCGGCGGCATTGACGGTTTATTTTATTTCTATTTATGTGGGTGCGGCACAGGGCGCGGAGTGGGCGCTGAACAACCAGACTTACGTGCATATGAACAGCTGGTTCCATTATGCCAAGCTCTATGCGGCGCTGGCCGGCTGTATCGGTTTTATGATCATCAAGTATCATTGGGGCGGACTGGGGAAATCCCATGCCTTTAAGGTATTTCCTTTTGTGATCGTGGCGATCAACATTCTGATCGCCGTTGTCTCGGATTTCGAGTCGGCTGTCAGGGCAGGTTCGATCATGGGCGGCTGGTGGAAATCCTCCGAAGGCGTATGGCTTTACGGCGGCTGGTGGAATATCTTAAACGGCATCGCCGGTCTGATCAATATTTTCTGCATGACAGGCTGGTGGGGCATCTATTCATCAAAAGACAAGAAGGATATGCTCTGGCCGGATATGATATGGTACTATATTCTGGCTTACGATATCTGGAACTTCCAGTATACGTATCTGAATCTGCCGACCCATGCATGGTACTGCGGCTTTGCGCTGCTGCTGGCGCCGACGGTGGCCAATGCCCTCTGGAATAAGGGCGGCTGGATCCAGAACCGCGCTAACACGCTGGCGTTGTGGTGCATGTTTGCGCAGGTATTCCCGTTGTTCCAGGATGGCAGCCGGTTTACCACCGTATCTTCCGTATACGGAGAAGCCGGGGCAGCGGCAGCCTTCGGTGAAGCGATGCCGGCTATGGCCAATCCCACGGCACAGGGAATTATCTCGGTGCTTTCAATCGTGGTCAATGTGGTAGTCTTTGCGGTCATCCTTGTGCGGGCGAAGCAGCAGAAGCGGAATCCGTATACCAATGAGATCTTTAAGGATCAGAAAGATTTCAAGATGGCGATGGCAAGGGCGGAATAACAGAGTTACAGAGTTTTATGTGCAGGAAAGGTTTTTCGGAGAATGAGAGTTCTTCGGAAAGCCTTTTTGCCTTATAGAATTGTATCAGTATATTCCCTTTTTTCTGAAGGCTGACAAAAGTGCGCTCAATAGTACGTTTTGAAACGCCTGTCTCTGCCGCGATCATATCGGCAGTTCTATCCGAATTTCCGATTAGCAATCTCAAGACAGCCTTTTCTGTTTTATTCAAACCGACATTTAAACCGACATTCAAACCGACATTTTTCAGCTTTAAAAAGAAAGTCACGAAGGAACTCCTTTCAACATAAACCAAATTGGGCAGACAATGTCTACTCAACTCGCTTTGTCTTATCAAGGAAATTGACGTTTTTTATATGTCAGGAAAAAGCAGAGGAAGAAAACAGAAAATAGTATATTTGAAATAATGTATATAGATTGTCCAAAGTATTTATGCTAAGATAAAATCAAACGGAACACCGACCGGGGAGGAAATTAGATTGAGCGAACATAGATCGAGAAACAATATGGGTGGGATAAGCATACAGCAGTATAAGACTGATGTAGGATTTCGGACACTTGTAGAAGGCGTAAACGAAAATCTATATATTATACCTAAATATCAGAGAAAATACCGTTGGAGTAAAGAGCAGGTGATCTCACTTGTGGAATCGTTGATTCGGGGGCTGCCGATTCCGCCGATCTATACCAGTAGAAACGACAGGAATCAACTGGAAATATTAGATGGGCAGCAGCGGATTTTGAGTTTGTTTTTTTATTATATAGGTTATTATTTGGATCGGAAGAAAAATAATTCTGTAGATTTTTCAGAAATTGAAGTAGAGGGTAAATCTTTTAAGGAAGCGTTGAAGGATCAATTTGCATTGGAAGAACTTCATATCCGGCTGATGGAAGAAGGCGGAGAAGAAGTCAGTGTGGATTATGCAGATCTCCCTGTGGAAATGAAGAGGCGCATAGATTATACATCTATTACGGTGATAGAGATCAAGATTAATGATGAGGGTCAGCGCACAAAGGTCTTAAGGAAGATTTTTGAGAATTTAAATGCAAAGGGTTCACTTTTAACGCAACAGGAACTGAGAAATGGAATATACGTCTGCGATTTTTATAATATGCTGCAGAACTATAACAGACATAATGAGAAATGGAGAAAAATATGGGGGAAAGAAGATGCAGCGGAACGAGACATGGAAATGTTGCTGCGGCTTTGTGCATTAAGAAGATATACCGGCATTAAAAGGAAGGATGCAGGGAATTTTGATTTTACGATAGAAGAATACCATAGTTCCTATGGGAAATTGTTAGATAAATTTTCAGAGACAGCCATGAAATTCAGCGCTGATCAGATAGAGGAATATCAAAACAGCCTGGTTCATTTTTTTGATTTATTTGAAGTGAATATTACGCAATCGTCAAAAGTCGCATTGTTGGAGAGCTTTTATATTGTATATGAAAAATTAGGTGTTGATAAGCCGATTACTTCTGCAATCTATGAGCAGATTTTGAAGGATTCCAAGTATATATCGCATGCAAGGCAGGGGACTGTGAAAATGAAAAGCATGAATGAAAGGTGGAAGACAGTATATGAGATTTGGGTCAGACATGATGGAGCACATGATTGATAAAGTATTGTGGGAAGAACTACCTTATACTGATTGTGTCGTTATTGGAGATAATTCCAGTGGAAAGACAATGCTGTTAAAACTCTTTATAGACAGAACAAGGGGTAATAGTGCACTATATTTTATTGATGCGGTGAATCGCGGATTTGACGTAAGAAGGATTTCCAGGACGGCTGAAAAACCAGAATATAAAAAAACAATTTTGGAAACAAGACTGCAGGAGGCGTATTTTAATGTTGTAGATTCGTTTAATTGCTTCGGGACTTTAACGGAGCGGATTGAAATGATCTATCAATTATATGAAAAGGAAGTGCAGGATCTATTCTGTGAATTGACAAATGACAGATTTCGTATACTTTATGATGATCCGTTAGGAGAAGTTGATTTTGGCAATGGCAGGGGACTTCTTTCCAGTGGATATCAGGCTGTTATACGGATATTACTGGAGCTATTGTATTATCAGGATATGGAAATAAAGAAGAATGCAGTACAATCTGCATGGGTTGTGATCGATGAATTGGACGAGTATTTATCTCCCAGATACTCTGCCGTCATATTGGAATTTTTAAAGGAAAAGTTTCCATGGGGAAAATGGATCGTAACCACGCATTCCTGCGATCTTGTAGCGTATACACAGGATTCTAATTTACTGATATTGGAGGAGGGTAACGTCGAAGTCATTGATATCAACGACTACCCCTCTGTCACTGAGGTGCAGATCATCTTTGCAAGGGTGTTTGGCAATTCGGCAGTCTCAGATTTGGAGACAGATAATATATTGAGAAGACTGCTTAATAATAAGATGAATCAGGCATGGGGGAAAAGAGATGAAGAATGTCTTGCACAGATGGAAAAAGAGAAATTGACGGCTTCACAACAGCTGATTGTACGACAGATACGAGAATGGTGAACAGAAAATGGAAGATTATTTACTGATTGAGATGCCGGTATTCAGCCCACGCTATAAGAAATGGAAAAAGTATGGATATAAAAATCCGATAGAAAAGAAAAATCTAAAGGATGCATTGGAGGAGAGTACGGGTGGATACTGTATGTACTGCTACTCGCGCATTCGTGTGGACGGAAAACTATTTGCCAATTTAGAACATGCAATTGAAAAAAGTAATTCGGAGAAGTTGATTGAATGTATCCCTGATATTGGTTTATCATGTTCGGTTTGTAATCAAACGTTTAAACGTATTGGGGAGCAAAAAAGGAAGATTCAGAAAATTGATATTGATCAGTATGAAAAAGCAAGTAAATGCTCTGTTAATTTACGAAAACAATGCACAGTTTCCTGTAAAGCATTAAGGGAATTACAGAAGCGGTACAGTGATCTGTCGGGCGCAGAAATAATACTACAGCCCATGGGTGTTAAAGGAAGTGATTCCGATAAGGAATTGCTGCTACAGTATAATGTAATGAAAATGGAATTTGAACCTGCGGGAAATACAGATACATATTCTGATAGGGAAATGCAGTTTATAGAGGCACATATAAAAAGATTTTGTTTGAATGATCCCCAATATCGTTCACGTCAGTTGTTTGATCTTGTCAGAAATATTATTGATAACAATGGAAAAATACCGGTATATGAATACAATAATCTGGTAGCGCAGCTTTTTTGTGAAAAGATATCGGGTAAATCCCAAAATGAGATATTGAAAATATGTAAGAGCATTTTTATCCTTTCATTTCCGAAGATGTAGAACATAAGATTCTGTGCAGATTTCCAATGTTGTTAATGACAGAAAGGCATACAGACATGTATAAAATATTGATCATTGAAGATGATGCTGTGATCTCGGAACAGGTCAGCAGGTATCTGGCCAGATGGGGTTACGAGACAGCCTGTGCGGAGGATTTCGAGAATATCCTGCCGCAGTTTGTCTCCTTTGCTCCGCAGCTTGTGCTTCTGGATATCGGGCTGCCTTTTTACAATGGTTATTACTGGTGCGGGGAGATCCGGAAGGTTTCGCAGGTGCCGGTGGTGTTCGTCTCCTCGGCCTCCGACAATATGAACATCGTGATGGCGATGAATATGGGCGGAGATGATTTCATCGTCAAGCCTTTTGATCTGGAGGTGCTTCTGGCCAAGGTGCAGGCGATCCTGCGGCGGACTTATGCATTCCAGAATCAGTCGACGGTGATGGAGCACAGGAACGTGATCCTGAATCTGGCGGATATGAGCCTGCTGTATCAGGGGACGAAGCTGGAGCTGTCGAAGAACGAATTCCGCATTCTGCAGCTGCTCTATGAGAATGCGGGCAGGACGGTGAGCCGGGAGACGATCATGAAACGGCTGTGGGACAATGAGTGCTTCGTGGACGACAATACGTTGACGGTGAATATGAACCGTCTGCGCAGGAAACTGGAAGAGGCGGGGATTCAGGACTTTATCACGACGAAAAAGGGTGTCGGCTACCAGTTGAGTGACGGCGTGTAGAAGTTTCATGAAGGGCAGAAGGAAGAATAAATCCGGAAGGAAACAGGACTTATATGAGACAGAAGGAAAGAAGCCGCAGGATCGCACTGTCTTATCTGAAAGACAAATATAAAACAATACTTGCCTACGTCTTTATCGTGGCGGTCTTTTTTATGGTGGCATTTCTTTACGGCTATGAACAGATTTATATAGATATGCTGTATGCGGTGCTGCTTGCGCTGTTTTTCGGCGGGGTATTTGTGGCGGTGGATTTTCTGCGGTATTTCAGGCGGTGTATGGCGCTTTACCAGTCATTGGAGCGCAGGGAGGAACGGCAGAAGAGTCTGCCGGAGGCGTCGGGCCTGCAGGAAGTTTTGTATCAGGAGATGCTGGAGGACATGCGGCAGGAGAATTGCCGGCTGCAGACGGAATACGACAGAAAAAAGAAGGACATGGCGGACTACTATACCATGTGGACCCATCAGATCAAGACGCCCATTGCGGCGCTGCGGCTGCTTCTGCAGGAGGAAGAGACAGGAGAAAGCGCGCGGCACGGCGGACGTCAGGCGGAGCGGGAGGAGCTTTTCAAGATCGAGCAGTATGCGGAAATGGCCCTTTATTTTGCCAGACTGGACAGCCTGTCTTCGGATCTGCTTTTCCGGCACTGTGACGTGCAGGAGATCGTAAAGCAGGCGGTGCGCAAATATTCGGTCCTTTTTTTGCGCAGCGGCCTTTCCTTTCAGATGGAAGCGTTTGAAATCCGGGCGGTGACGGATGAGAAATGGCTGTCTTTTGTGGTGGAGCAGGTCTTTTCCAACGCGCTCAAATATACGCATCAGGGTGGTATCGCCATCTACGGTGCGGATGAGACGGGCAGCAGGAAAGAGGGGCGGACATCCTATCTTGTCATTGAGGACACGGGAATCGGTATTCGGGAGAGCGACCTGCCGAGGATCTTCGAGAGAGGGTTTACCGGCTATAACGGGCGTATGGACAGGAAATCTACGGGAATCGGGCTGTACCTTTGCGATCAGATCATGGGCAGGATGTCCCACACGATCCGCGTACAGTCATCCCCGGGCGAGGGGACGAAGGTGATCCTGGGATTCTTGCAGCAGGCATAACCCCGGCACAACAGCATATGTGACAGAAACGTAAGGTTGGAGGGAAGAAATGTTAGCCAGATACATGGCAGCGCATTTCTTCTTTGTCTATAATCATCTATGTAAACGGAAATCATACAGCACATACGGCAGTCTGGTCAGCAAACGCCAGACTGCGGCAGTGCAGAGCAAAGCTGTGAAAAAAGGAGTGGGATACAATATGGCATTATTAGAAGTCAGGAATGTGAAAAAGGTATATACGGCCAAACTGGGAGCAGTCAAGGTACAGGCGCTGAGCGACGTGAATTTTTCAGTGGAGGAAGGAGAGTATGTGGCGATCATGGGAGAGTCGGGTTCCGGCAAGACGACGCTGTTAAATATCCTGGCCTCTCTGGATAAGGCCACCAGCGGCCAGGTTCTTTTGCGGGGAAAGGATCTGTCGGAGATCAGGCACAGAGACATCTGCGCGTTCCGCAGGGAGCATCTGGGATTCGTCTTTCAGGATTTTAATCTGCTGGATACGCTGACCTTGAAGGACAATATCTATCTGCCGCTGGTGCTGGCGGGAGTCGATCACCGGGAAATGGAAAGGAGGCTGCAGCCGCTGGCGGCAAAGCTGTCCATCGCGGAGATTCTGGAGAAATACCCTTACGAAGTGTCCGGCGGACAGCGGCAGCGGGCAGCGGTGTGCAGGGCGCTGATCACGGAGCCGGATATCATTCTGGCGGATGAACCTACGGGGGCGCTGGATTCCAGGGCGGCGGGTAAGCTGCTGGGACTGTTCGGAGAAGTGAACAGAGAGGGACAGACGATCCTGATGGTCACGCACAGCGTTCAGGCAGCCAGTCATGCAGGGCGTGTGCTGTTCATCAAGGACGGCTGTGTATTCCACCAGATCTATAAGGGCGGTCAGAGCAATGAGGCCATGTACAGGATGATCTCCGATGCCCTGACGGTGCTGCAGACGGAAGCGGCAGCGGGCAATACGGCAGATGCAGATTTACAAACAACAGTGCAGACGATTGAGAGAAGGGCGGTGTGATCATAGATGAAAAGCGGAAAAGAATCAACGATAAGGGGAAGGGCGGTAAACAGGACATCGGCGAATAAGATTCTGCCGGTAATGGCGTGGAAGGGGATCTTAAGAAACGGGAACGTGTATTTTCCTTATTTGATTGCAGGCATCTTTTCGGTGTTTACCTATTTTGTATTTACTTCCATCCTGCACAACGATATCATCAAGGTGCTGCCGAGAAGCAGTTATGCGTGGATGATGCTGTATATGGGAAAGGGGATCCTTTCGCTGATCCTGATCCTCTTTCTGGTCTATGCCAACAGTTTCCTGGTAAAAAGGCGGCAGAAGGAATTCGGTCTGTACCACATTCTGGGACTGGAAAAGAAGCATATCGGCATCATGCTGTTCTTCGAGACGATCCTGCTTTATGCGGGAGCGGTGGCCGGCGGCGTGCTCTTTGGGATGGTACTTTCCAAGCTGCTGTTTCTGATGCTGCTGCGGATGTGCAACCTGTCGGTGGAGGTGAGCTTTGTCTTTTACCCGGAGGCGTTTCGGGAGACGATCGTCTATTTTCTGTGGGTGTTTGGCGTGAACTTTGCGGTGGGGCTTTTGCAGGTCGGCAAAGCCCGTCCCATCGAGCTGATGAGCGGCAGTAAGAAGGGCGAGAAGGAGCCGCGGTTTTTGCCGGTTTATGCGCTGGCCGGTGTGGCGGCGCTGGCGTTTGGCTATTACTGTTCCATCACTTCTAAGCTGGACAGCATGATCTTCGTGGATTTTGTGCTGGCGGTAAGTCTGGTGATCGTGGGAACGTATCTGCTGTTCGCATCGGGAAGTATCGCTTTCCTGAAATGGATGAAGGGCAGGAAGAAGTTCTATTATAAGCCCGGCAATTTTGTCACCATCTCGGGGATGCTTTACCGCATGAAAAAGAATGCGGCGGGCCTTTCCAATATCTGCATCTTTTCCACGATGGTGATCATTACCCTGATCTGTACGGTTTCGCTCCATCTGGGGATGGACAGTCTGGTGCATTTTGTACATCCTTACGATATGACGGCGCTCTACGGCGAAGAAAAGATCGCCGAAGAAGAGGTAGCGCAGGAGATCGCAGCGCTGGAAGAAAAGTACGGGCTTGCGGCCACAAGAGTGGATATCTATGACAGAATAAGACTGGCGGTGAGAAAGGAAGGGGACCGTTTTGTCATGCGGCAGGATAAGGTACGGTTCAGTGATTATGCGGAGGATTACAGGCTGGAGATCATAACGGCGCCGGAGTATGAGAGGATCGAGAACCGGACGGTGGACCTGCAGGACAATGAGGTTTTACTCCATTGCAGCGGCAGGGATTACGGGTATGACAGCGTCGATTTCATGGGCGTGAAGCTGCAGGTGAAGGAGGAGCTTACGAGTTTCTTTCCCTATCCGAAGGCAGCGGACAATACTTTTGGCGCCTGCTATGTGATGGTGGTGAAAGACAGACAGGTACAGGAGCAGTGTGTGCGGGCCTGGGCCGAAGCAAACGGTGTGACGGAGATGGAGACCTTTCTCGAAAGTGACTATCGGTTTATCGGGATCGTTTTGGCGGGAGAGGACGCACAGAAGAATGCTTTTCTGGGAGAATTTGCGCAGTGGTGCCAGAGCAGGCCGGGATTTTTCGATCTGACGGACAACGTGGAAGGCAGGCGCGATCTGGGAACCATGTACGGCGCGCTGCTGTTTCTCGGAATCTTATTCGGCCTGATCTTCTTTATGTGCCTGATCCTGATCATGTATTATAAACAGATCACGGAAGGGTATGAAGACAGGAACAGTTTCGACATCATGCAGAAGGTAGGCATGAGCGACCGGGAGATCCGGGGCACGGTGCGCAGGCAGATCCTGATGGTGTTCGGACTGCCGCTTGCGGGGGCCGTCATGCACACGGCAGCAGGCATGGTGATGGTAAAAGGGCTGATGGGAGCCGTATCCTTCTTCCGCGTGGATCTGCTCTTCTGGTGCACGGTGGGTGTGATCATCGTATTCATGGCGGTGTACGGCGTAAGTTATACGATGACAGCGAAGACCTATTACAGGATCGTGCGGCATGAGTAGGATTGTCAGGCGGCGATTCGGAAACCGGCGGGTTCAGAGACAGATCGTATCTCCGCAGGACAGATAGTGCAGATGTTTCATGGTCTGTCTCATAAAAGCGTATTGTTTTTCGCCCGTGCAGTGGCACGTGTAGTATCTGGTGGGAAAGCTGTCCAGATATTGGGCATAGGTTCTCAGCGTGTCGTCTAACGGCAGTTTGGAGAAATGAAAGCCGCCGATCAGGACATCGGGCCGGAACCAGTCGACGATATCCAGAATGCCTCTGTGGGAGCAGCCGCTGAACAGAATCTTTTGCCCATTCTCTTCCACAAGCAGATACTGTTCGTGACGGAAATCTTCCGGTCGGAAGGCGCCGTCTTCCAGCATGGTAAGGCCGAAAGCGCCCAGATCATGGCGCTTTTGTGCCTGCGCGCAGGAATGAAGCGTTAGGCCGTCGGCAAGGACGGTGGTGTCGTCGGTAAAGACCAGCTGCCTGTGAGCGGCGAGGGCGGTGTCCAGTCCGATGTATTTTTCGGTGCCGTTGTAATGAGGCTCGAAGGCATGGAGGTTTACATAAATTGGAGCGGTACGGTTTAACGCAAGGAACCGGGCAAGGCCGCCGCCATGGTCGTAGTGGCCGTGGGAGAGGATGGCGATATCCACTGCCGCCAGATCAATGCCGAGCACGGAAGCATTGTGCGAGAAAAGGGCGGTCTGGCCCATGTCAAAAAGGATCCGGTGCTCTGCGGTCTCGATGTACAGGCTTAAGCCGTGTTCCGCAGACAGCTCCGGTCTGGCGGAGGTATTCTCCAGAAGGGTTGTGATTTTCATAGAGTGTCCTTTCTATTATGATATCCATTTGACTCCAACAGCATGCAATCATCCTGCGCCAATGCACCAGGAAGTAACGATTTGCTGTGCTGAGGAGCAGATGGGATATTTTTTGCTGGTAATGCCCTGTATTTAATACTATAATACAGATTATGCCGTCTGTCGACCGGCTGCACAGACTGTTTTGTTTTTGCACCTGTACAGGCGGGAAACCATTCGCTGGAATGTATACAGGCGATCAGGTACAGCGTACCGGAAAGGAAATGAGAGTATGGAACAAAAGAAGGAAAATCAGGCAGGTGAAATGGTTCGGGCGGATGGGGTTTTATACCGTCAGCTGGATGCCGATGAAATCGACCGGGCGTTATTCGCGCACTTCATACGGCATCAGAACGTAACGTTGTGTCACCGCAGGGTTAACGGGGCATGGGTCATCAGAGAGGATCCGTTTACAGACGACTGGACGGAGGAGGATTACCGGATTCTGGTGGACTGTCTGAAAAATACAGTCCGTACGGGTGGTTTTGTGTACGGTGCCTTTGTCGACGGGGTATTGAAGGGCTTCACTTCCGTGGAGGCAGAACTGTTCGGCGGGGACAATCGGTATCTGGATCTGTCGTGCATTCATGTGTCCGAAGATATGCGGGGCAGAAAGATCGGGCGGATGCTTTTCCGGGCTGCCGCAGACTGGGCGGCGCAAAAAGGAGCAGGTAAGCTGTACATTTCGGCCCATTCGGCGGTGGAGACGCAGGCCTTTTATCAGGCCATGGGCTGTGTGGAGGCACAGGAATACAATCAAGAGCATGTGGAGAAGGAACCCTATGACTGTCAGTTGGAATACAGGCTGTAGTATTGCGGAGCGTTGTGCTTCCAGAGAAGGGGAGGCGGTGAACGGGGAGATTCTGATTTGTCTGCAGGGAATGTTATCGCCGGCGGGTAAGTCGTACGAAGCTGACTGGACGGAGGACGTACGGTCCTTTTATCCGGAAATGATAATTATGGCGTTACCTCGAATTTATAGCCGGAGCGGATCAATGTGACAATAGATCGGCCCGCATCCCCCAGCTTGTGCCGCAGCGTTTTGATATGGGTGTCTACGGTACGGGTGGTACCTTCGAAATCGTAGCCCCAGACATGATTTAGAAGCTGCTCTCTGCCGAAAACCTGTCCGGGATTGGACATGAGGTAGGAGAGCAGCTCGTATTCTTTAAAGGTAAGTGAGATTTCCCGGCCATTGGCCCAGACTTTTTGGGAGGCGGGCTGTAGAGTGATACTGCCGGCATTTACTGTTTTAAGGGGAGCACAGCCGGAACGTCTGAGGAGTGCGTCGGCCTTGGCGAGCAGTATTCTGGGGCTGAAAGGTTTGGTCATATAGTCGTCCGCACCGCAGTCGTATCCTTTCAGCTTGTCGTCCTCCGTACTTTTGGCGGTAAGCAGGATGATGGGCGAGTCGCTCATCTCCCGTGCTGAGCGGCAGACCGAAAAGCCGTCCAGATGAGGCATCATAATATCCAGGATGATTAAGTCCATGGGGCTGTTTTTTAAAATGGCGAGGGCGTCTATGCCGTCGTCTGCCGTAAAGCAGGTGTGACCGCCTTTCTGCATATATTCTGCGATAATGTCCTGCATGGCTTTTTCGTCTTCCACGATGAGAATGTTTGCCATAATGCCTCCTGATCATTGTTTATTCCTGCGAAGCAACGAGCCTGGCTGTCAGGCTCGCATGGATATTTGACTGCTGTTACAGATTTGATTATATTTTGTATTGTGGGAAAAGACAAGAGGAACAGGGTATTCTGCATATGGATTTAAGATTTCGCAGAGCTGCATGAGGCGGGTCAGGCTTGCAGGAGCAGCAGCCGGATTCCAGTTTGCGGCATATGTGAAGAGAAAGACACGAGAGGATTTTATGTAACGGCAGAAGGCCGATTTCCGTGGAAGGATAGATGTTTAACAGATTAAAATTACCATGAAATAGATTTCACAATGATATATATGGAAAAGCAGGAAAAATTATGAAAATTGACAATTTACAATACAGGGCAGGAAATGTATGATATAGCCATAAGTGAAATCGGTAACATATCGATGCCACATGGACCATGATAGGAAAAACCTGAAAACTTTTTAAAAAATGCGGAGGTGATGGATTAGAACGGAAAGTTATGGATAAGCTGTTTATAAGGGGAATTTAAGTCAATCCGGTGCTGGTTCTGCAAAACAGGCAGTAGAACGTAAAACATAACAAAGGCAAAATGAAGTAGTAAAGGAGATTGAATCATATGCAGCAGGTGAATGTTAAGTTTAACGATGTTGAACAGATCAGACAGTTTATTAAGACAATTGACAAATTCGATACCAATTTTGATTTGGGTTCCGGCCACAGAGTAGTCGATGCGAAATCCATTATCGGCGTGATGGCGCTGGATTTCTCGGGACCGCTTCAGCTCAGATATCACTCGGACGATGCCGATATCAGGGCAAAGATCGCACCGTTCATAGCATGTGAAGGTTAAAAGGGATAAAATAAAGATAACAGAAAGCCTGCGGGTATCCTGATAGGGGATAGGTTCCGCAGGCTTTCTGACATTTGGCCGCTCAGTCGTCCACGTCGAAATTCTCCAGCATGCTCTTTTTCTTTTCCGGTTTCGAATCGCCGTGTTTTACAAACAGCATCGTACAGAAGGCCAGCACGCTGAACACCACCGCGTAGGGGAACAGCGTCCGGTAGGAGATGTGCTCAAGCATATATCCGGAGAGAATCGGTGTGATAACCTGGGCCGCCATCGAAAAGGTGTAATAATACCCGGTATATTTTCCCACGTCCCCGGCTGCGGAAATTTCCACCACCATCGGAAAGGAGTTGACATTGATCGCCGCCCATGCAAAGCCGATGATACCGAAGAACAGGTTCATGGTCACGTGATATGCGCTGTAAAAGGCGGCGCACAGGTAGCAGAATGTCAGAATCGCGACGCCGATGAGAATCGTCTTTTTCCGGCCGATGTGGCTGGATAGTATTCCGATCGGGATATAGCTGACGATCGCTGCCACCGTGGCGACCATCAGACAGTTTGCATAACCGCCGTTTTCCAGTCCCCAGACATGGGTCGCATACCGGGAAAACGCGGTCGTGACGGCGTTGTAGGCGATAAACCACAGCGCGATGGAGAGCAGCATAAAAATCAGACTCCGTTTTACCTCAGGCGGGAGCGCTTTGCTTCCCGCTCCGGCTGCGTCTGCTGCGCCGGATTCCTCCTCAGGCGCCATTTCGCGGAGCAGCTCTTTTTCCTTCACGGTAAAGAAGAGAATCGCAACGCACAGTATCATCAGAAGGCCGATGGAGAGAAACAGCGGAAAATAGTCCGGCGTCGTCCCGGCCCCCACCAGCAGCCGGATCATAATCAGGGAGTACACGCCGCCCACGGCGCCCATCAGATTGATCACGGCATTTCCCTTGCTGCGCAGAGGGCCGGGGGTGAGATCCGGCATCAGCGCCACCGAGGGAGAGCGGTACAGACCCATCGAGAGAAGTACCATGAACAGGACTGCGATAAACAGCGGAAGATTCCGTCTGTTGTCCGAGACGGGCAGCAGCAGCAGAAACCCGGTCGCAAGAACAGTTCCTGTCAGGATAAAGGGCATCCTCTTTCCGATGCGCGTGTCGGTCCGGTCGGAGAGAGCTCCGAAAAACGGGAGCAGAAACAGCGCCAGAATATTATCTGCCGCCATAATGACCCCGGTCACGGTTTCCCCGAGATCGAATGAGTTTTTCAGGATCATTGGTATGATGTTGTCATACATCTGCCAGAAGGCGGAGATGGACAGAAAAGCCATGCCGATAAAGACAGTTCGTCTGTAGTTTAGTTTCATAATTGTATCCTCCATTGACAGCTTTTCCGGATGTGTCCTTTCCGATTCATTCTGAAACAGAATTGCCGGAAGACTGAAATTACATTCAGTATAACATAATCTCCCGGAAAAAGATATAGTCCCGGCTGGAAGATTCCGGGGATGAAAATAAAATAGTATTGTCTGTGTGTCTGTGGTAGAATAATATCACGAAACAAAAAACAGAAACGGGGTGAATCACCATGAAGCAGTTGAGGACCCGGTGGGGCCGTATTCCGGACCGGCAGAATGTATGGCAGGAATATCCCCGCCCGAATTTTGTGAGAGACAGTTATCTGAATCTGAACGGGGAATGGGATTACTGCATCAGCGCATCTGCGGATACACCGCGGTATGACGGCCGGATTCTGGTTCCCTTCTCGCCGGAAGCGGACCTCTCCGGCGCCGGAGAGATACTGGGACCAGGGCAGTATCTCCATTACCGGAAATATTTCCGGCTTCCGGACGGCTTCCGGAAGAAGAGGGTGCTGCTGCATTTCGGCGCTGTGGATCAGGAATGCAGGGTATCTCTCAACGGAGTCCTGCTCGGCGTGCACAAAGGCGGCTACCTGTCTTTTCATTTTGATGTGACGGATGTGCTGCGGGAGGAGAATACACTGACGCTTCTGGTGACAGACTGGACGGAAAAGCGCCCTCATGCACGCGGGAAACAGAAGCTGTTAAAAAAAGGGATGATGTCCTCCATCTTTTATACGCCCCAGAGCGGAATCTGGCAGACCGTATGGATGGAGAGCGTGGAAGATCCTTATCTCGAATGGGTAAAAATCACCACGCTGTTCGATGAAAATGCCGTGCGGCTGCGGGCAAAAGCCGTTTTCGCGTGCGGGGAGACCGGCGTGCCGGAAAGAAAGGTTCACGTGAGGATCTCTGGTCAGGGACAGACCGTTGCTGAAGCGGATATTCTTCCGGGGCGGGATTTTGTCATGGCGCTGAAGGAGGTTCACCCGTGGACTCCGGAAGATCCTTATCTTTATGATGTGCGGCTGTCGTTCGGGAAGGATCAGGTATCGTCTTATTTCGGAATGCGCAAAGTGTCAGTCGGGCGGGATGGACGCGGGATTCCGCGGTTTTTCCTGAACAATGAGCCGTGTTTTTTCAACGGTCTGCTGGACCAGGGGTACTGGCCGGAGGGACTGATGACGCCGCCGTGCGATGAGGCGCTGCAGTATGATATCAGAATGCTTAAAAAACTCGGCTATAATACCATCCGCAAGCACGTAAAAATAGAGCCGGAGCGTTTCTATTATCACTGTGACAGGCTTGGAATGTTTGTGTGGCAGGATATGCCCAACGGGGGCGGCGATTACGACATGCTGTTTGTGACCTATCTGCCAAATCTCTGTGAGCGTTTTGCGCGGGAGACGCCGGATCATCAGTACGGCAGATTCCGGAGAGCTGACGCAGAGGGCAGGAGACAGTATTACCGCGATCTCAACGGGATGGTAAGGCAGCTGTATAATCATCCCTGCATTGTGGCGTGGACGCCATTTAACGAGGGGTGGGGGCAGTTTGACGCGCGGGCAGTGTCGTCAAAGCTCCGGAAGCTGGATCAGGGCAGACTGATCAATGAGGCCTGCGGCTGGTTTGACCAGAAAGGCGGTGATATGCACAGCATTCACAGTTATGGACGCCATCTGAATATGGAGCCGGAGACGGAACGTGTGCTGGCCCTCACGGAATACGGGGGTTTTGCATATCCGGTCAGCGGACATACCGCCTGCCGCAGGCAGTTCGGCTACCGGCATTGTGCTACCGGCGAAGAGCTGACCGGGTGCTATCGCAGGTTTCAGGAGGAAAAATTGTTTCCCTGTATCGAAAAAGGACTTTCGGCGGCGATCTATACCCAGGTCAGCGATATTGAGGAGGAAATCAACGGGATTATGACTTATGACCGCAGCGTGTTAAAGCCGGATCCTGAAGTCGTCCGGGAGCTGAACCAGAGGTTATATGAACTTTTCAGGGATTCCGTCCGGTTGTCTTTCCGCGCCTGATGCGCTATAATGGACACAGCACAGGATAAAACGGAGGGGATCATCTGCGATGATAAAGCTTATTTATGTGATAATCATGAATCTGTTCCGTGCGCCCTATATGATTTCAAAAATGCGCAGGGAAGCAGACCATCCGGAGAGATATTCCGAGACAGAGCGTTATGAGCTCGCAAGGCATGTTATACGGCTGATGAAGCTGACCGGAGGTATCCGCACCAGAGCCTACGGAACGGAGAACCTGCCCGCGGAGGGTGGCTATATGATGTACCCGAACCATCAGGGAAAATATGACGCGCTCGGAATCATCCACACGCACCGGAAGCCGTGCTCACTCGTTATGGACCGGGCGAAGTCCAATACTATTCTTGTGCGGGAATTCGTGGATCTGGTTCAGGGAAAGCGGCTGGACAAGAAAGATGTGCGCCAGGCGATCAGAATAATCAATGAGGTGGCGGGGGAGGTAAAACAGGGAAAACGCTATATTCTCTTTCCCGAGGGCGGTTATGAATTTAATAATAAGAACAATGTCTGCGCTTTTAAGGCGGGAAGTTTTAAGATTGCGCTGAAAACGAAGGCGCCCATTGTCCCCGTCACCCTGATTGATTCCTATAAGGTATTCAACAGCTTTCATTTCGGACCCGTGACCACACAGGTTCATTATCTGAAACCGATTCTTTATGAAGAATACGGCGGCCTGAAAACACAGGAGATTGCCGGGCTGGTGCGCGGCCGCATTCAGGAAAAAATACATGAGGTTCTGAATACAGGCGCACCCGGGGCCGCGCATTCGTGAAAATGATTACACTTCCCGCAGTTTTACATATCCGGCTGCGGTGCGCCTGCGGTTCTCCTCAATCGCAGCGTAATGCTTTCTGGTCGTGTTGACATCCGAGTGCCCCAGCACGTCCGCAACCAGATAAATGTCGCCGGTTTCCTGGTAGAGGGAGGTGCCGTAGGTGCTCCGGAGCTTGTGGGGCGTGATGTGCTTTACGCTGGTGACAAGTCTGGCATACTTTTTGACGAGATTTTCGACGGAGCGGACATTGATGCGCTTATTCTGCATGGAGAGAAACAGGGCATTGACGCTGCCGTCCTTTGCCGTTATTTTCTGCCGTTCCTCATAATAGGGAATCAGGGCGGAGCGGACTTCCTCACCAAAGTAGACAACTGTTTCCGTCCCGCCTTTGCGGTGGATTTTGATCCCGTTGTTGCGGAAATCAACATCCATAAGATCAAGCCCCACACATTCGGACACGCGAATACCGGTTCCCAGGAGCAGTGTCAGCATTGCGAGATCGCGCACTCTGGTCTTGTCGTGGTATTTCTGCTGGCGTGCCGTGAGATTCTCTCCGGAATCAACCTCATCCAGAAGTCTGGCCACCTCGTCGATATCAAGCCGGATAATATTTTTCTCATGTATTTTCGGCATATCCACTTTCACGGCAGGATCGTCCTCGATCAGCTCATTTTTAAAATAATAGCGGTAAAAGGAGCGCAGAGACGCGAGTTTGCGCTTGATGCCGCGCTCATCGTTCGTATATTCCACACCGTCTTTTTCATAATATTTCAGATAGGAGAGATACTCCTCGATATCCATCGGCGTAATCTCGTTCAGAATGGAAATGGGAATCTCGCGCAGCGGCATCTTTTGGCAGATGGGATTGACAGTCTGGAGATACTCAAAAAAGCAGCCGATATCATAGGCGTACGCCAGCCGCGTGCGGGAGGCGGTCGTCGCCTCGATCCCGATAAAAAACTGCCTGCAGAAAGCGGGAAGCTCATCCAGAAGTCTGCGCAGTTTTACTTCATTTTTGACATTAACCTTTTCATGGTAGGCTTTTTCTTTCATGTGGTCGCTCCTTTCTGAAATTCACTTATTCTGCAGCCGCACGCCGCGGCGGCCATCCCGGAATCTTTCCCTCCGTGATCGCCCGGAACATCCTCGCCTTTGCGCCCGGATTTTCGAGCTGAATCTGCCGCAGCAGGTTTTTGGCATATTCCCGTCTGGTCACACCGTCCGCCGGACAGGGATTTTTCACAACGGGAAGCGTGTACCTGTTCTGAAATCCACGGATTTCAGCCTCTGTGACGTACATCAGGGGGCGGATCACCGTCAGCTCCATCCGGTCCAGATAAGACCTGGGAGAGAAAGAGTGAAAACGGCCTTCATAGATCAGGGAGAGCAGCATCGTCTCGATGATGTCGTCCTGATGATGGGCATATGCCACTTTATTACAGCCGGCCTCTTTTACCGCGGTATTCAGGGCTCCCTTGCGCATCTTCGCGCAGAGAGAGCAGGGGGATGTCTCTTTGCGCCTCTCAAAGATAATTTCCGCGATATCCGTGCGGACCACCTGGTAGGGAACCCCGAGCTCATCACACAGTGCCCGGACAGGAGAGAGATCGAAGCCCCCGAATCCGAGATCCGCCGTGACGGCGAGCAGCTCAAAGTGCTTTGGATAAAAGCGCTGCAGATGTTTTAAGGCATAAAGCAGGGCGAGAGAGTCTTTTCCACCGGATATGCCTACCGCGATATAATCGCCGTCGTCAATCATCTCATAGTCGTCGACAGCGCGGCGGGTATAGCTTAAAAGTCTCTGTAGTTCCATAAAAACCTCCATTTTATTTAAGGTTTGTTTCGAAAATGATTGCAAAACAGTGTGGGAAACCGTATAATAAAACTGTTTATGTGAAAATTTTAACAAAGGAGTAGCTAATTCATGAAATTTGTAATTCAGCGCGTCCGCAACGCTTCCTGCACGGTGGATGACCATGTCACCGGTTCCATCGAACAGGGGTTTCTGGTGCTGATCGGGATTGCGGACACCGACAATGAAGAGCTCGCGGATAAAATGGTAAAGAAGCTGATTGCCCTGCGCATTTTCGAGGATTCCGGCGGCAGGACCAACCTGTCCCTGAAAGATGTAAACGGGAGCCTGCTTCTGATTTCCCAGTTTACGCTGTATGCCGACTGCCGCAGGGGCAACCGTCCGTCCTTCACAAAGGCTGGCAACCCGGAAACGGCAAAACGTCTCTATGAATATATCATTCAGCTGTGCCGCCAGCAGGTACCCATTGTGGAACAGGGAATATTTGGAGCTGACATGAAACTGTCGCTGTTAAACGACGGACCGTTTACCATTGTGCTGGATTCCGACGAACTGTACTGTTAAAAACTGTTATAAAACACACGCAGAACCGGTCTGACATCCGGCTTTGTGCCCATGCGTGAACCGGCTTTGTGCCATGCGTGAAAAACGCTCCGGCATAGACACTCCGGTATGGAGAATAGTATAGCACAACAGATACAGGTATGCAACAAACTATTCGCGAAACACAAGTTTAACGAATAGTTTGCGGTATCTGATAAAAGGAAAGAACGAAATCCCGCGCTGTAAGCCTTGTAAGCCCGGGATTTCGTTCTTTCCTGATAAACAGTTCAGACCAGAATTATTTGCCGGAGTCAGAACCTCATCAGAACTTTAATTTATCGGGAGCATTCCCGGAAGCGTTCCGTGCATCCATGACTTCGCGGAATTTCAGGATTACGTCCACACATCCGTCCACGCCGAGCTTTCCGCAGTCGAGCGTCAGGTGGTAACTGCAGGCGTCCCCCCATTTTTTGCTGGTGTAATAATTGTAATAGCTTGCGCGCTGTTTATCGTTTTTGATAATCATATCCTTGGCTTTGTTCTCTGTCATGTTTCCGCGTCTGCTGACCATCTTAATGCGGTTCTCCATGGATGAATGAATAAAGATGTTCAGACAGTCCGGATTATCCGCCAGCGCATAGTCCGCGCATCGGCCGACAATCACGCAGGATTCCTTTGCACCGATTTTTTTGATGGTATCGAACTGTGCGAGAAATACCTTGTGATTCAGAGGCATATCCAGAAAAGGTGCCGAGGTGTAACCGTTTGTCGAATATGTATCCATCACGAGCGAATAAAGAAAGCTGTTGGTCGGTCTCTCATCATGATTTTCGAAAATCTCCTCACAGAATCCGCTTTCCTTCGCCGCGTGCTGAAGCAGCTCCTTGTCATACAGCTTTACGCCGAGTCGTTCTGCAAGCCGGTCCCCCACATCTTTACCGCCGCTGCCGAATTCGCGTCCGATTGTATATATCCTGTTTCCCATTTTAAAACCCCCTTTGCAATTACTGAAAATCCGTATATTTATTATAAACCATCTGTGCAGGGAAAGTAAAGATTTTTTTCCAGCTATTTGTTTCCCTGGGACAGAATTTTCAGTAATTTTTCAAAATATTCCGGCAGAGGGGCTGTAATTTCAACCGATTCTCCCGTGCGGGGATGAAGAAATCCGATCGTCATCGCGTGCAGTGTCTGTCCTTCCAGCCGCCAGGGACTTTTCCCGCCGGAATACAGGGTATCTCCGAGAAGCGGATGACCCATGTGAGCCATATGGACGCGTATCTGGTGGGTCCGCCCGGTCTCCAGTTCAAATTCCATATAAGTATATCGCCCGAAACGCTCCAGCACCCTGTAATGCGTGACGGCATTTTTTCCGCCGCGGACGTTTACCGCCATTTTTTTCCGGTCCACGGGATGCCTTCCGACCGGGATATCGATTGTACCCGTATCCTCCGGCATATTTCCGCAGACAATCCCGCGGTAACGCCGCGTGACGGAGTGAACCCGGATCTGCTCCGCGATGGAGACATGGCTCTCATCGTTTTTACAGACAATCAGAGACCCGGTTGTGTCCCGGTCAATCCGGTGTACAATCCCGGGCCGGATCATGCCGTTGATTCCGGACAGACTGTCCCTGCAGTGATACAGGACGGCATTGACCAGAGTGCCCGAGGAATGACCTGCCGCCGGGTGGACAACCATTCCCTTCGGCTTGTTCACAACAAGAAGGTCGTCGTCCTCATAGAGAATATCGAGCGGGATATTTTCCGGGAGAATTGCGGTCTCCGCCGCTTCGGGAATGACAATCCGCACCTCATCGTTCTGCTTCAGACGGTAACCGGCTTTCTGCGCTGTGCCGTTGACTGTAATGTTTCCTTCCCGGATGAGCTTCTGGAGAAACGAGCGCGACTGCTGCGAGGCTCCTTCCGTGCGCTGCGCCTCGTCCGCATGCCGCAGGGTTCCCTGTGAAGCTGCGTTGCTTAAATACCTGTCCAGCCGCTCCCCATCCTTTTTATCATATATAAAACAGGTCACGCGACGATCTGCCTCCCCCAAAATATACTCCTTTCCACGTCATTTACTTCATACGGATCTGTTGCGGATCATTTCCATAATTTACCCGAGAATCCGGTCAAAATCTTCCTCTTTATAATAGAAAATACTCAGCAGAATGAGAAGGAATGCTCCCACTGTCACATAAATGTCTGCCATATTAAAAATCGGGAAATCAATCAGACGGAAATAAAAAAAATCCACCACATAGCCGCACAGGACGCGGTCGATCAGATTCCCGACCGCGCCTGCAAAGAACAGGACTGCGATCAGATTCAGCATAAAATAACGCCGCTCAGGCGGTATTTTCCGGAAATACAGCAGGAGAACCGCCGCCAGGACCACAACAGTCATGGCGACAAAAATCCACCGCTGATTCTGGAAAATGCCAAAGGCCATACCGCGGTTTTCCAGATAGCGCAGCTCAAAGACGCCATCCCAGAGAACAAAC
>OFFX01000322.1_pt1 | contig 41258 bp, 53 predicted proteins | sample 1521511 | NCBI WGS metagenome assembly OFFX01 (sample SAMEA3504125, study PRJEB24116) | mouse gut metagenome | biome: mouse gut; feature: mouse-associated habitat; material: faeces | place: Denmark | collected 2011
TTTTAAGAAATAAATTCCGGGGAATCAAAAAACTCATTTAACGTAATCCCGAACCCCTCGCACAGCTTTTCTATCGTGAGCATGCCGGGATTTTCCGTGGATTTATCCACAATATGCATGATAGTTCCTATCGGTACTGCGGATGCGCATGCCAGCGAGTAATAAGTCATCCTCCTTTCCCTGCACAAATTATTGATTCTTTCCGCCAGCATATCCTGCTCTTTCATCTTTCATCCTCCCGCATATGGAATTATTGTTCACAATTATACATGAAAATAACCGCCATGCCGGAGCTTGCTGCCCGAAAACGATAAAATGAAAAATAAATTGAAAGATTTATGGTATTTATTTCCGGTCAGGGGCAATCCGGTACTTTACAGGGGAATGTTCCCGTGCGCCGTCTTCTTTGCCGCCGCTTTTTTCCCGGGGTACAGCTCCAGAACCTTTATGATGTTCTCCCTGGTCAGATGCGGGTCGATGACCTCGTCCACATATCCCATATGCGCCGCCTCAAAGGGATTTAAAAACTGCCGGCAGTACTCCTTTAAATACTGCTGCCGCTCCTCCCCGTCCGCATTTTTAAACAGCACGTCCACGGCGGCCTCCGCGCTCATCACGGCAATCTCGGCCTTCGGCCATGCATAGACCACATCCGCCCCCAGCTCCTTGCTGCACATGGCCAGATAAGAGCCCCCGTAAGCCTTCCGCAGAATCACGGTGATTTTGAGGACCTCCGCCTCGCTGTAGGCAAAGAGCATCTTCGCCCCGTGCCGGATAATCCCGCCCTGCTCCTGCTCCTTGCCCGGATAAAAACCGGACACGTCCACCAGATTCAGCAGAGGAATGTTAAAGCTGTCGCAGACCCGAATAAAACCGGCCGCCTTGTCCGCCGCATTGATATCGATGCACCCCGCCATCCGGGAGGACTGATTGGCAATAATCCCCACCGGATAACCGCCCACTCTGGCCAGCATGGTAATGATATTGGAGGCAAATTTTTCCTTGATTTCCAGACCGCTCCCCTCGTCAATCAGGCAGTCGATGATTTTGTGCATGTCATAGGCATGGCGTTTGGATTCCGGTATCACGGAGGCAATGGTTTTCCCCCTCTCCCCGTCAAAGGCATACTCCTCTGCCCGGGCGGGGCTTTCATGAAAATTATCCGGCAGATACTGCAAAAGCCGCCTGATGTACCTGATACAATCCTCATCGTCCCTTGCCACATGGTCCGCCATGCCGCTGATTCTGGCATGGATTTCAGCGCCCCCCAGCTCGTCCATGGTGACCGTCTGGCCAATGGCAGCCTTCACCACCTTTGGACCTGTGATGAACATGTTGCTGGTCTCGTCCACCATGATAATAAAATCCGTAAGCGCCGGGGAATAGGACGCCCCGCCTGCGCAGGTTCCCATGATTGCCGATATCTGGGGAATTTTCCCGGAGGCTTTCACATTATTGAAAAAAATATTTCCGTGCCCGGAAAGCCCTAAAATCCCCTCCTGCACCCTTGCGCCGCCCGAATCAAAAAGCCCCACTATGGGCACCTCCATCTGCAGCGCCTTGTTTTGGATATTGGATATCTTTCTGGCGTTCATCTCGCTGATAGAGCCGCCGAACACCGTGAAGTCCTGGGCATACACGCAGACCGTCCTGCCCTCCACCTTTCCGTAGCCGGCAATCACGCCGTCCCCCTCCGTTTTGTTTTTATCCATTCCGAAATAGGAACAGCGGTGCTCCAGATACACATCGGTCTCCACAAAGGTGTCCTTATCCATCAAAAGCTGTATGCGCTCCCAGGCGGAGAGCTTGCCCGCCGCATGCTGCCTGGCCTCCCGCTCCCTGCCGTGAACCTTTTCCTTCCTGACTTCCAGATTTTTTAATTCCTCTTCCAGTGCCATTTTCCGATTCCCTCCGGTTCTGTCCATACCCCTGTCAGTTCTCGATTATCTGCTTTATTTTCCGTTTACTTTTCGTCCGCCCGGCATTGTTCCGTATCTGTCTTTATCTGCCGCCCGCCTTTTTCCGTATCTGTCTTCATCTACCGCCCGACTTCCAGCTCCCGCAGATATTTCTTTATCTTCTCGATATGCGGCCGCTCGTACCATTTTCCGTCCATCTGCAAAATCCCGTCCGCGCTGTTCTCAAAAGCCTCCACAACCCTTTGCAGATAACCCGGGTCCCTTTGACGGTAATACTCCTTAACCGCCGCCGCCTGGGCCGGGTGAATCAGGAGCTTTCCCGAAAAGCCCAATCCTTTGCTTTTCTTGTAATCCTCCATGAATTTATCCATATCCCGGATTTCCATGCTCACAGTATCCAGAGAATATTTGCCGTGATAAAAAGCATACATCACCAGCCGGTTCCTTGCATAAACCGTCGCTTCCTCCCCCGCCTCAAAGCCAAGCTCCTTACGGAAATCCTCTCCGCCGAAAGCAAGCCCGCTCACCAGAGGGTGGGCTGCAATTTTCGGCAGTTCCATAATCCCTTTCACACTTTCCAGGAGGGCAATCGCTTCCTTCCCCTTCAGATGCTCCTGATAATCCTCCAGAAGCGCAATATCCTCGAATTTGGGAAGCATGAAGCCTGCAAAGTCAAAGCCGCTCAGCGCTTTTATTTCCCTGTCAAATCTTTCGCCGGAATTTACCCGCACATACAGCTTTCGGCTTCCCCCGTACCTTTGCAGAATATCGGCCGCAATCAAAAGCCCTGCGTCCTTCTGCGCCGGGGCAAGGGAATCCTCCAAATCCAGAATAACGGCGTCCGCTTCTATCTGCCCGATACGCCCCGCATATTTTTCCTTTGCCGGTACAAAAAGCCAGGTTTTGCCTGTCCCTGTCATTTTACCTCCCCTGCGCTCCCGGCGCAGCTTATCGTCCGCCTAGTTTCCTTCGGCGTTTTTCTTCTCATGCTCCCTGATTTTGTTTACGCAGTCCATCACCTTGTTTGCCCGTTTCAGCATAGGAGGCCCCACCACCTTGCCCTCCAGGGTGGCAATGCTCCGCCCTTCCTCTCTGGCCTTTTCCGCAGTTTCCAGTACTGCCGCGGCATGCTCTACTTCCTCTTTTGACGGACAAAAGCACCGATTGGCCCAGGGAATCTGTACGGGATTTACCAAAAGCGCCCCCGCAAAGCCCATGGAATACGCCATCCTCTCCTCCGCCATAAAGCCCGCCTCGTTCTTCAAATCCATATAGGGCGTATCAATGGGGAGAAGATTGTTCATCCTTGCCGCCATCACAATCATCGCCCTTGGAATCTCGAAGGCCTTCGCAGAATATTCATGAGTTCCCCATATACTGTCAAGATAATCCTCCCCGCCGAACAAAAGCGCGATGATTCTCTTACTGCTGCCCGCAATGCTTTGTACCTGTGCAACCGCCCCCGCCGTCTCAATCAAAGGCAGTAATTTGACGGTTCCCTCCGGCAGTCCGTCCCTTTCCTCACATTTTTTCAATAGATTGGAAAATTCCTGAATTTCAGAAACGCCCTTAATCTTGGGCGTCACCACTCCCAGAATCCGCCTGCCGTCAATCAGCTTCAAATCCTTAATCAAATCCCCCGAGCCAAGCTCATTTACGCGGATAAAAAGCTGCTTTCCCGCAAATGTCCCGTCAGATAAATATTTCCCAAGGGTGTCCCTTGCCTCTTTCCTCTTTGCCGGCGGCACCGCGTCCTCCAAATCAAAGATAATGGCGTCCGCTTCGCTTTTCGCCGCCTTGTCCAGAAACTTCTCATTGTATGCGGGAACGAACAGCATACTTCTTAAAAGATAATTCATGGTTTTTCCTTTCTTAAGTTCATTTTTTATTACTCATAATTATAACAAACCTCATCGCCCTTTCCAACTATTATTCTGCCTGTACCTCGGAAATCACATTCTATTCACAAACTCCTCCACCCCCATCTCTCCCAAATCCTGTTTCCCATCCTCCGCATCCCGGCATCTCACCGTCACGGTACCATTCTCCTGCTCTTTCTCCCCTACTATCAGCATATAAGGAACTTTCTCAAGTCGCGCTTCCCTGATTTTATACCCCAGCTTTTCGTTCCGCCCGTCCAGCTCCGCCCGGATATTCCGACTCTTAAGCTCCGCCATCACCTTTTCCCCGTAAGGCAGATACTTATCCGACACCGGCAAAACCTTCACCTGAACCGGAGACAGCCACACAGGAAACTTTCCAGCGTAATGCTCGATTAAAATGCCGATGAACCGCTCGATAGAGCCGAACACCACCCGGTGAATCATAATGGGCCGGTGCTTTTCCCCGTCCGCCCCCGTATATTCCGCATCAAAACGCTGGGGGAGCTGAAAGTCAAGCTGAATGGTTCCGCACTGCCAGGTACGCCCGATGGAATCTTTCAAATGAAAATCCAGCTTCGGCCCGTAAAAAGCGCCGTCCCCCTCGTTCACCGTATAAGGGATTCCCATTCCTTTTATGGCGTTTTCCAGCGCCGCCGTTGCCAGCTCCCACTCCTCCTCGCTGCCGATGCTGTTTTCCGGCTTTGTGGAAAGCTCCACATAATAAGTAAAACCAAATTTCGTATAAAATTCGTCAATGAGCCTTGCAACGTTCTGTATTTCTCCTTCAATCTGTTCTTCCGTCATAAAAATATGCGCGTCGTCCTGGGTAAAACATCTCACCCGCATCAGGCCGTGAAGCTGACCGGATTTTTCATGTCTGTGCACCAGCCCCAGCTCCCCGAGGCGCATGGGAAGCTCCCTGTAGGAGCGGGGCGCCATTTTATAAACCAGCATTCCGCCGGGGCAGTTCATGGGCTTGATGGCATAATCCTCCCCGTCAATCACCGTGGTATACATATTTTCCCGATAATGGTCCCAGTGCCCGGAGGTCTCCCAGAGCTCCCGGTTTAAGATGACGGGCGTGGAGATTTCCATATACCCTTCCCTCTCATGAACCTCTCGCCAATAATCAATGAGCAGATTTTTCAGTATCATTCCTTTGGGAAGGAAAAAAGGAAAGCCCGGTCCCTCCTCCATAATTGTAAACAGCCCCAGCTCCTTTCCCAGCTTCCTGTGGTCCCTTGCTTTCGCCTCCTCCAGCATTGCAAGGTATGCATCCAGCTCCGCCGCTTTAGGGAAAGAAATTCCGTAAATCCTCGTGAGCATTTTGTTCTTTTCATCCCCCCGCCAGTAAGCGCCGGCAACGGATAAGAGCTTAAACGCCTTAATCAGGGAAGTATTTGTAATATGCGGCCCCGCGCAAAATTCCTCATAATCCCCCTGCCTGTAAAAGCTGATGCTTTCTTCTTCCGGGAGATTTTCAATCATTTCCAGCTTGTAGCTCTCTCCCCGCTCCCTCATGTAAGCCGCCGCATCTTTCCTGGCGACCTCAAAAGCCGTGAGCGCAAAGGACTCCTTCACAATTTTCCTCATTTCCCTTTCAACATCCGCCAGATTTTCCTCCGTAAAAGGAAAACCAAAGTCAAAATCATAATAAAAGCCGTTTTCAATGGCCGGCCCAATGGCGCATTTCGTTTCCGGGTACAGACGCTTCACCGCCTGCGCCAGCACATGGGCGCTTGTGTGCCAGAACGCTTCCCTGACCTCCTTTTCCTCAAAATTCCCTTCGATAATCTGTCCGTTTCTCTGTAATACTTTCATTTTCCCATCCTCCTATTCCAGTTCCGCTTTGGCCCTTCCAGTACTCTTTTGTCTGGTACAAATTTCGGCCGCTTTGCGTCCGCAAATTGTTCCGTGCACTGTCCGGGCCTTCGCTGTTTTTCCCATTCCTCTTTCTCTGCCACGCCAAAAAGCACCCTCAGATACACTATAAAGTATATCTAAGGGTGCCTTACGCACGGTTCCACCTTAACTTTTCACTTCAGATTCCGCCAAATGCTCCGCTTTACCGGCGCCAAACATGCCTGCGCAGCTTATCGGCAAATCCTATCCCTGTAACGCGGGCAAACGGCGGCACTTAACAGCTTATCCCTGCCCCTGCTTTCCTCCGTGGGCATTGGCATACGCCTTAGGCGTCGCAGCTTCGGAATGGTTTTCACATATCTTCCGCATAAACGGCTTCCACCATACGCCGCTCTCTCTGGATGCTTCCCAAATGCTACTCTTTTCCGTCACAGCTTTTCTCTGACTTATCTGCATAGTAGCACCGACACAGAAATTTGTCAATTACCAAATTTACTCATACTTATTCGACTTCAAAATTACTCTCACCAGTCTCACAATGCAGTCCCGCAGCTCCTTCTCCGAAAGGGTTCCGTCCGCCAGCTCCTTTCGGATATTCTCATGGTCGGCGGGCTGTCCCGGCATTACCAAATCGTTACCGGCTCTCATGCAGCCTGCCGCCGTGCAGTCCTCATCGTTCTCGGTGGTGGTCCAGTCGGTCATAATCGCGCCGTCGAAGCCCCACTCTTTTCTTGCCGCTTTCGTACAGGTATCGTAATTATTCGCGGCGTGGACGCCGTTAATCAGGTTGTAGCTGGTCATGATGGACAGGGGATGAGATTCCTTAATGGCAATTTCAAAGCCCTTTAAGTAAATTTCACGCAGCGCGCGCTCGGAAAGAATGCTGTTGCTTCCCTTCCTGTTATCCTCCTGATTGTTGCAGGCAAAATGCTTAATCGTGGTGCCGCATCCCTTTACGCTCTGGACGCCGCGGGTCATTGCCGCCGCAATCTTTCCGCTTACCAGCGGGTCTTCCGAATAGTATTCGAAGTTTCTCCCGCAAAGAGGATTTCTGTGAATATTCATTCCCGGCGCCAGCCACAAATCCGTGCTGAACCGAATCATCTCGTCTCCGATAATTTTTCCCACTTCCTCAATCAACGCCTCGTCCCAGCTCTGGGCAAGGAGGGTTCCCACGGGAATTGCGGTGCAGTACTGATAATATTTTTCCCCTTCATATTCCTTATCCGGCGCAAAAATGCCATGCTCCACGCTTGCCTCGAAAGGCAGCTTCACAATCTGTCCGTCCTTCACATAGTAGGTGGAGTTCAAACGAAGCCCGGCCGGTCCGTCCGTCAGCACAATGCTTGCAATGCCCTGCTCTCTTGCGCAGGAGCTGGTTTCGCCCGCAGAGCCCGGAACGGAAATCCCGGCGGCTCCAAGGTTGCTTCCCTGTCCTTTGCCCGGGTCGCCTGTTGCAAGCAGAATCATCTGCTCCACGGTCAGCTTATCCACCAGTTTAACGGCCTCGTCCTCTTTATCCTCCGGCGCATCCGAATAGTCAATCACTTCCGTTGTAACCTCCGACAAGTCAAGCTCCATTACAGGAAGTCCCTTTTCCTTTCCTTCCGCCACCCATGCGTCATAGCGGGCCTTTCGTTTTTCCGCAGGCAGGGAAAGCTCTTTAAGCTCTGCTTTCAGCGGACAGATATTGTCCACCTTCACAAGTGCCTTTCGCTCTGCGAGCTGCAGCATCCCGGAAAGTCTGCTTTCTCCAAGGCAGTTGCCGACCCAGACACCGTAAGTCCCTGCTTCCAGTACCCACTCGCCTGTGCTCTCCTCGTAAGACGCCATCTGGTAAACGGGGAAACGAACCGTAAGCTCCTCACTCTCTCCCGGGGCAAGTTCTTTTGTCTTGGCAAAGCCGCAAAGCCTGCGGTATTCCTTCTCAAATTTTCCGTCCGGCGCGGACACATAAACCTGAACGACCTCCCGTCCGCTGTATTCTTTCCCTGTATTTGTCACTTTAACTGAAACGACGACTTCCGGCTTTTCTTTTCCTTCCACAGAAACCTTCAAGGTCTCCGCCTGAAAATCCGTGTAGGAAATTCCGTAGCCAAAGCCATAGCGCACCGGCACCTCGAAAGCGTCAAAATAGCGGTATCCTACATAAATGCCTTCCTCATAGTACTCGTCGTCCACATTGCCGTTATTGTGGGAAAAGGTTTTGGAGTTTGGATAATCCTCATAAGAAAAAGCCCAGCTGTCCGTAAGCTTTCCGCCTGGATTCGTCTTTCCGCTTATCACATCGGCAAAAGCGTTTCCGCCCTCCATGCCCGGCTGAACGATATAAAGCAGGGCGCAGATGTTGGAGAACTCGTCCATAAAGGATAAGTCAACCAGCCCGCCGGTGTTTACCACTACAATCACCTTTTCATAATTTTCGCAGATATCCCCAAGCATCGCCTTTTCTTCGTCGGTCAGGTAATAATCCCCCGCCCTGTTAAAGCGGTCGCTGCCCTCCCCGGCAATCCGGCTGATAACGTAAATTGCGGTATCCGTATCCGTCTTTTCCGCCTTCGGCCCTGTGGGCGGATAAAAAGGAACCGACGCATAGACATTGAAAAATTTCATGGCGTTGCCCGCCGCCTTTTCCAAAATCTCGTCACGCCACGCAATCCTCGCGTCTTCATAAATTTTGTCGTATTCTTTTACCCAGTCCGCTGTGGTAATCTGAAATCCCGCGTTCACCATTCCCTGATAAATGGAAACGGCCTCCCTCTCGTTCACATCGCCGGAGCCGGTGCCGCCCTTCATGGTCTTTCCCGCGCCCGCGCCGAAAAGAGCCACCTTGCTTCCCTCCTTTAAGGGAAGTACACGGCCTTCATTTTTCAGAAGAACAATTCCCTCACGGGCCGCTTTCCTTGCCAGCTCCCGGTGCGGCGCTTCATAGGACTGCGGCTCGGGACTTTTCGTTCCCGTAAAACTTCTCTCCTTTATTACTCTGCTCATCTTTCTTTCCTCCTGTTCCTTTGCGCAGATATATGCCATATAAACTACAAAAAAATCTTTTCTCCTGTTTTAACAAAATAACATATGCTATGGTATTCTTTTCTCTCATACAGCTTCGCCACAATCTCCCGCATACGCCGGTTCAGTCTGTGGTAACAGCCCTTCTGCCCCTGAAAAAGCCCGTAAATATAATCTCTGGCTCTCTCGTCAAGAACCTGCATGGCTTCCTCAAACAATGCAGGCTCCTTTTCCATCCTTAATCCAAAATCACAGAAAACAAAGGCTTTCTCCTCCCCGTTTTCCCTGCATTTTTCCGCAAGATAAGCCGCCAGGTTACCGTCCCGCTTTTCATCAAAAGCCCGCTCCCGCCAGAGTACTCCTCCCAGCGTCCCTTTCTCCGCTCCTTCTGTCGGTTTCTTCGCCGGTCTTTCTGTCGCTCCTTCCGCCGGTTTTTTCGCCGGTCTTTCTGTCGCTCCTTCCGCCAATTCCTTTGACGCCCTCGCCCGCCGGAAGCTGGTGCGCCCATATTTGTCGTGGTCAACCACGTAAACCGGAGCCGGAGAATGGCCTTTTCCGCTTCCCGGCTCCTCCAAAAGCAGGACGCCGGTTTCAAGAAGCCGCTCCCGGACGGCTTTCTGCACACGCTGGTAAGGCGTGGGAAAGGAAAGCTGCTCCGTTATCTGTTTTACCGTATATCCCAAATCCGCCAGATGGCGGATTGCGCCGCCGCTGGCCGCCTCAAAGGTGAAATCGGCCAGCGCGGCTTTAAAATAATCCTGTTCAGACATATGCTTGCTCTTTCACAAAATCTTTGTCCGGTTCCGATATATGCAAATTATCTCAGTCGATTTTCAAAATCAGGTTGATGATTCTCTTTGCGCAGGCATGCATTTCCTCTCTGGTAAGGCAGCCCTTCTCAAGAGCCATGAGCAAACGCTCTGGATAACCGCAGCCCATCTTCACGTCGTTTCCGGCCTTTACCTCCTTGTAATGCTCGCCGCAGGTCCACCAGTCCGTGGTCACACAGCCCTCGTAGCCCCATTCGCCGCGAAGAATCCCTTCCAGCAAATCCGCATTTTCGGAAGCTCTGTGTCCGTTGACAATGTTGTAGGAAGTCATAATCGACCAGGGGTCGGATTCCTTCACAATAATCTCAAAGGCTTTCAGGTAAATTTCCCTTGCCGCCCGCTCGGAAACTCTGGAATCGCTGTTTTTGCGGTTGGTTTCCTTATTGTTAAAGGCAAAATGCTTTACCGTAGCGCCTACATGGTTGGACTGAATTCCCTTTACCATTGCGCTTGCAAGCTTTCCGGCAAGGAAAGGGTCTTCCGAATAATATTCAAAGTTTCTGCCGCACAGAGGGCTTCTGTGAATATTTACCGCCGGGGTCAGCCACATGGCAATGTTGTTTTCCTTCACTTCCGCTCCGCCGGCCGCACCCACCGCTTCTATCACGTCGGCGTTCCAGCTGCATGCGAGCAGGGTGGAGCATGGCCAGCATGTGGTGTTCACGCCGCACTGAGGCGCAATACGCAGTCCAGCCGGTCCGTCCGCCGTCATAATGGAGGGTACTCCGTACTCCGGCAGATTGCCGTAGCCAAAGGTATTCGCCACCCCTGTATTGGGCTGTCCGCCGAGAATATGCGCCATTTCCTCATCTGTGAGCTGTGCCAGAAATTCGTCCACGGACAGCTTTCCTTCCGCAACCTCCATCAGCGTATGTACTCCGGCCTTGTAAGGCTCCTTCCAGAGCTGGAAGCGTTCCCTTCCTCTAATCGCCGGCGCATAGCCCTCCAGCAAATCCTTGGACATCCTCTCAAGCTCTCCTGCATCCGGGTCGTTTGCCTCCCCTTTCGGCAGCTCCTCATAGCTTCCGTCAGAAAGCATTCTCTTTGCAAGCGACGAAGGAACCAGCCTGCTTTCAAGCTGCTTCACCACAACGTCCTCGTCAACCGTATAAACCAAATCCAGCTCCTTTGTATCCCGAACTGAGGTTCCCACATGGAAAAGATAATCTCCCGCCTCCAGTACATAGGCTGCTTTCTTTATCTTGCCAAGGTCGTCATAGGAAGCCATCTCCTCCACAGAAAAGCGCAGGTAAACTCTCTGGGTTTCTCCCGGCGCAAGGAGTCTTGTCTTTGCAAAAGCGGCAAGCTGCTTTTTGGGCTTTCCAAGCTTTCCCTGCGGCGCTTCAAAATATGCCTGTACCACTTCCTTACCTGCCCGACTGCCTGTGTTGGTCACATGCACTTCTATATTCACATTGCCCTTCTTAACCTTTGCGTCTTTGGCTTTTACTTTAAATGTGGTGTAGGACAAGCCGAAGCCGAAAGGATAGTTTACCTTTTCCGCAGCTCCCGGTATGGTTTCAAAATAACGGTAGCCCACATAAATATCGTCCGTGTAAGCCACATAATCTCTGGATTCATGGAAATTATAAGTGGAGGGATAGTCCTCCAGCGTCTTTGCAAAGGTATCGGAAAGCTTTCCTGAAGGATTTCCTTTCCCCACAAGCAGCTCCGCAGCGGCCAGACCGCCTTCCATGCCGCCCTGCCATGCCATCAGAACCGCGCCGATATCGTCCTCGTCCACGAACCAGGAGGTGTCCACCATGCCGCCCACGTTCATTACCACAATTACGCGGGAAAAATTCTTCTTCACGGCGTCAACCATAGCCGCTTCCTCCCTTGAAAGGCAGAAATCACCGTCGGCAAAAATCCTGGCGGAAAGCTCCGTCATACGCCGTTCGTCGTCCCACATGTTCTTGTTTTCCGTATCGATAACGCTCTTTCTGTCCCAGCCTTCTCCCGAAAAACGGCAGATGGAAATGATAGCCGTGTCCGTGTAAGCCTTTGCAAGGGCAAGCAAATCCTCCGGCACTTCCGGCTCTACGGTCATGCCCGGAACGTTCCCTTCGGCATACTGCCTCTCCACGTCCTTTCTGTAATAATCGCATAACGGCTCAAATATGCTGATATTATCTTTTTGCAGTTTCAATCCCTCATACAGATTGCGGATATAAGCCACCGTCACGTCGCCGCTTCCGCCGCCGCCCTTTACATAGTCAAAGGTGCCTTTTCCGAAAAGCGCAACCTTCGCCCCTTTCGGCAGCGGCAAAATGTTTTTCCTGTTTTTCAGAAGTACCATGCCTTCCTTGGCAGCTTCCTTTGAAAGCTCGATATGCTGTTTTGAGCCTGTAAGCCTTTCTCCGTTTTCCCCTAAGGGAAGCCCCGGCTGATATAAGGCGCGTGTCCATTTGTCCATAACTAAACCCTCCTGTTTCTTCACGTTTTCAGTTATTTTTATTGTAACTGTTTCCGCTTATGAGGGCAATCCTGTTTTTGACTTTCTTATATGTCGATTTTGACTTCTTTATTTGGCCCTATGGTTCTCTATCCGGCCCGCTTACTTTCCCCGGACCTTCCGGAAATCTATTGCTGCGATTACGCAGTTGTCTCCGTTTCTGATTTCACAGTCAAATCCGTGCAAATCCATAATTTCCTTTACAATCGTAAGCCCGATTCCCGTTCCGCCGGTCCCGGTTCTCGCATTCTCTCCCTTCACAAAAGGCTCCCAGACATGAGGCAGTTTATCCTCTGAAATCATAACGCCCGTATTCTTTATTTCAAGGCATTTCATATTCAATGTTATGGTAATTTCATTTTTCTCCGGCGTATACCTTACGGCATTTCCAATCAGGTTTTCCAGCGCCCGTTTCATCAAAGCCTTGTCCGCGCTTACCACCGACTCCCCCGCCTGTCCTTTAAGCAGAACATTAAGCTCCTTTGACCTTATTTCAACCTGGAACTGCTCCAGAACAGCGCCGGCAAGCTCCCATAAATCAGTGTCCTCCTTTGCCGGAATCATCCGCGGATTTTCCAGCCTGGCCAGCTCCAGTACATTTTCTATGATGGCGTTCATCACGGCGACATTTTTTAAAATCCCTTCCGCATAATAATTCCTCTTTTCAGGATACGCATTTTCCCGCATGATTTCCGCATATCCCGATATTGCCATCAGCGGCGTCTTCAAATCATGAGCCAGCGCGTTCGATGTATTTCTGTAATATTCCTCCGCCTGAATGCGCTCCCTGTAACTCCTGTAATAATGTCTTGCAATGAGAAAGGTAAGCAAAAGCACGCTGAATATTACCGTAAGGTCCGTCATTACTATCCTGCGGCTATACCTGCTCCACGGACTGACTAACGCGCCGTAGCGCAGCTGATAGACCTTATCATCGGCTGTAAAGTACTTTCTTCCATATAAATAGGTAACGCCATATAAATTCACCGTTTCAGCGCCCGCTCTCTCCCGCTGGCTGTTCATGGGAATCTCCTTCAGCCTTTCCAGTAAAATATGGTAATCCTCCTTCGTTATCAGCCGCCATGCCTCATATTCCTCCGGCTTCGACTCGCACAAAAGATTTCCTTCCTCGTCATACAAAGCCGCCACCATACGGTTTTTTCCCAGATTTAATATCTCTTCATATTCTCTTTGCACTGTTAAATCCTTTTCTTTCAAACACAGCGTAGCTTCATACGCAATTTCAGATGCCCGAAGCTCATCCCGCATGTAAAGTCCTATGAAAAGTACAGCCGTTATCATCACCAGCGCAAATATTGTCAGCGAAATCACCGGAAGCGCAATCCATGCCCAGGTTCTGCAAAAGCTTATCTTCTTTTTCCTGTTTGGCGTTTTTATTCTGTTCATTTTTACTCTCCGTCCATTCTGTAGCCCTTTTTAATCACCGTCTTTATCTGCTTTCCGTACTTTCCAAGCTTTTTCCTCAGCTTCCTGATATGATTATCCACCACTCTGTCGCTCCCTTCAAAATCATATCCCCATACGGATATAAGAATCCTCTCCCGGCTTATTGTCCGCCCCCGATTCTCCAAAAGATACCTTAAAAGCGCAAATTCCTTTGGCGTAAGCGCAAGTTCTTCCTCGCCCGCATACGCAATTCTTCTATCGGGCAACAGCCTGACGCCCCCCAGCTCCATGACATTTTCAAGCACCATCCCCTTTGCCCTTTTCACTAAAGCCCTGACCCTGGCATATAAAACCGCCAGCGAAAAGGGCTTCACCACGTAATCATCGCAGCCCAGCAGATAGCCCTTAAGCCTGTCCTCCTCCTGTCCCCTTGCCGTGAGAAAAATCACCGGAACAGCACTGTCTTTCCGCAGCTTTCTGCACAGTGAAAAGCCGTCCATCCCCGGCAGCATAATGTCGAGAATTACAATATCAAATCCGCCCTCCGCTATCAGCGCAAGCCCCTCTTCCCCGTCCCCTGCGCTGATAACGGTAATTTCATCCTCCTCCTGTTTAGTTCCGGCGCCCGGAATACTTTTGCGGGACGAAAAATAATCCTCTATCACTTCCCGAATTCCGGCGTCATCCTCCACTAATAACATCTGCAATTTCACTTCCTGCCGTCTCCTTCTTATAAATCCTGTGGTTAAAGGTTCGACTTTAGTATAACAATTTTGTGTATCCTTTTTATGTCCTTATAAAAAATCATTGAGAAAAAGTATAATAATGGTATAATTGTAGTATAATTAACCCATAAAGGAGGGCTAAACAATGCCGCAAATTATTCCTATTAAGGATTTGAAAAATACATCTGAAATTTCCGATATGTGCCATAAGGCAGACGGTCCCATTTATATTACAAAAAACGGATATGGAGACATGGTAATCATGAGTATGGAAATATACGAAAATACCATGAGACAGCTTTCTATGTACAGAGATATTGAGATATCTGAAAAGCAGCTGGAAACCGGGCAGATAAAAGACGCCAGAACTGCTTTGGCAGAAATGAGGGCAAAATATGGCTTATAAGTTGACTATTACAGAACATGCGGACGAATTGCTTGATAATCTTCTATATCACCTGTTATTCAGATTGAAAAATGAACAGGCTGCCCAGCATCTGTTGAGTGGAATTGAAAATGTATATGGACGTCTGGAAAAAAATCCTTTGCAATTTCCACTCAGCAGAAATACATATCTGGCAAGTAAAGGTTACCATGAGGCAATTGTACCTCAAATGGATTATATCGTTGTTTTCAATGTCAAAGAGCATTTTGTAAATGTGACCGGCGTGTTCCATCAATTGGAGAATTATCATGATAAGGTGTAAGCAACAGTCAGCACACTTCTGGAACTGACCTTACGTTAAATAAAATCTGCCCCCTATGTCGGCTACTCCACAACAGTAACAAACGCTACCCGCGGAATCTCCACTTCATCCGCTTTCCCGCAAAGCTCCCCGGTATCCGCATTTCTCCTGCACAAAACAACATTCCCGCTCTCCTGATTGGCAATCAGCAGATAATTGTTATCCGGCGTGATGCAAAAATTCCTCGGACATTTCCCGAACGCCCCATAGTATCCCTTTGTTTCAATAAGCCCGGTGGACGCGTCCGCTTCATATAACACAAGGCTGTCCATTCCCCTGTTGGAGGCATACAGATATCTCCCGTCCATGGAAAAATGAATATCCGCCGCAGTATTTACTCCCTCATACCCCTCCGGCAGCGTACCCACCGTTTGTATATTTTCATAGGTTTCTCCGCCGTCTTTTGTCTCATACACAAACACCTTATTTCCAAGCTCCGCCGTCAGATACATAAATCTCCCCTGATTTCTGAAAACCAGATGCCGGGGTCCTTCTCCCGCAGGCAGATAAATCTGCGCGTTCTCTTTCGAAAGCGTCAATGAGGCGTCTTTCCCGATATCGTAGCAGAATACCCGGTCAAGCCCAAGGTCTGCCAAATAAAGCCGTCTGCCGTCCTCTGACAACTGCGTGCAATGCACGTGAGGCCCGTCCTGCCTTACAGGATTTGCCCCTGCTCCCATGCTCTCATGCTGGCAAAAAGAGCAAACTCCTCCAAGGGAACCGTCCTCCCGAATCCTCCCTGTGAAAACGCTTCCGCTCATATAGTTTGCCGCTGAAAAGTGTCTGCCATCCGGCCATACATTGATATGGCACATGGCTGTTCCCTGCGTAACAATGGAATTAATAAAAGCCAAATCCCCGTTTTTCCGGTTCCTCCGGTAGGCGCTGACCATGCCCTCCCCGCTGTCCTCTCTCTCGCTCACCGCATACAGATAATCCGGCGTCACCGCCAGAAAAGAGGGGCTGTCGCTTTCCCTGTAAGAACGGACAACCCGAAGCGTTTCCTTTTCCGTATCCAGCTCCAACTGATAAATGCCCTCAGTATTTTCCTTATCTGTATATGCGCCTGCATAAACCTGATATAACATCCTTATCCTCCTTTTCCGAAAGCAGAAAGTCTCTGCTCAAACTATATTTTCTACTTTATAACGCCCTTCTTCACCTTTATTGTTTGTCAGCCTCCTGTCTGATTTCCGGCGCCGTCATTCTCCGCCGTACGCTCACAGCTCAGCTTATATCCATCCCTTGCCCACTTATAAATACTCCCGAATGCCACCACAAAGTAAATAACACACGCTATTTTTGTACTGCTGTACCATGACGGATAAATACCTGCCATATCCAGCAGCCATCCGATTACAAACGCCGGTGCTCCCGCCGTTGCCCCCCAGTAAACGGCATAGCTCACAGCCGCAAACATTGGCCGGAACCGCTTACAGAATTTAAACCAGAACCATGAGGGCTTGTAGTTCTCTCCATAGAACAGCTTCATATAATAATCGAAAACGCTTTTCGAGGGAATAACCGGATATTCATATCTGTTAAAATTCCACGCCGTCAGCACAATCACCAGAAAGCCCAGCAGATTCGCCGTAAACAGCGCGCCCCATCCAAATCCGAATCTGCTCACCAGAATATTTCCCTCTCTTGCCAAATCCGGCGTATTTACAAAGGTCACAAGTCCGTCCATAAGGTGAATCAGAAGATTCCCGGCTGAAAGCCTGATAAAGCGGTATTTTGTTTTCACTCCCGGCTTCCACAGCACCATTACTGCCGCCAGAAGGAGCATTGCTATAACGAAAATCATGATTCCTGTTTTAAAGCCGTCTCCCAGCTTTCCCGCCAGAAAAATTGCGGTAGGGCCGTCCGCCCCGCCTATGATGGAATTGGACGCTGTGTTACCGTTCATTTTAATCCTCCGGTTTGTTTTTTTATATCTTATCACAGGTGTATTTTAAAATCCATTAGCTTCTTTCAGAATGAAGCTTCATTGCCCTCTCCCCCATTGCCATTACCAGAAACACAAAAGGCAAATTCAGCACCTGAGCAAAGCTCACCATATTATGAGCAAGATAGCAAAGAATACATACGATTGCCATACGCGAATAGAAATCCCCTTTCTTCGCATATCTTATAATAAATGATACAAAAATCCCCAAATATAAAATAACGCCCATTATCCCTGTGTTTATAAGACCTGTAAAAAGCTCGTTGTGAGCATTGGTCAGCCTTTCGCTGCCAAAATTCTCCCGAAGACTCCCGGCAACTTCCGGCAAGGAATATGCATAGGCGGAAAAACAGTCCGGTCCTGTGCCCAACAGCTTTTTTTCGAACGGCATCCCGGCATACATTCTGGCTCCGGCTTTCAATGCCGCTCCCCTGCCGTTTCCCCAGTTCTCGTCAAATAAAAACGGGCTGGTTCCGGTAACGTCCGCGGCATCGGAAATGCTTTGCCAGGTGTGAAAGCCTGTCAGTATAAGCCAGAACAAAATTCCTGCCGCCAATGCGAGAGCCATAATCCTGCGCGCCGTTTTTGCCTTTCTCCCGGCATCGGCTTCCTTTTCTGCTTTCTGTCCTCTGGCAAAATCATGATTTTTCTTCTTTAGCCATAAAAATATGATGAAAGCCGCCGCCCCAATTACCAACGTTACATTGGAATCCGTCAGATATCCACATAAATTATCCGTTTCATAGTTATATCTGTCAGGCAGCAAATGCCGCATAGCCCTCACAAGCTGCGCCGCCAGTCCCCACAGACAGACAAGAAGGCTCCAGATTGCCAGCCATGTTCGTTTTTCCAGGGACAGCCAGAGTAAAATGAAAAACAGCGTTCCATAAAAAAGAAAAATACTGCTGCTGCCCTGGCAAAACCCTGCCATAAATGCAATTATCGCATAGCCTGCCGCAAACCGCTTTTTTGCTTTTTCTTTATATAAATAACTGTCGTTATTATTTCTTTCATTTTCCGAAAACAAAAATATGTATATTCCGACGGGCGCCAGAACCGTCAAATATCCGCAGAACCAGTTGATATTCCCTAACGTGGATATAAATGCCGGCTGCCTGATTTCCAATGGAATTATGTAAATCGAAAACCTGTCCAGAATCCCCAGCAAAAATACTGCTGCGGATGCCGCCATGCTCACATACCAGATAAAAGCTTTCCCGTCCCAAAGCCGTGATATGAAATAGTACAGGCCGCACAGGGTAAGCAAGGGGACAAGTCCGATATGCCACCCTTCCGTTCCCCAAAGCGCCTCCTGCCGGTAATCCGACAGTACATAGGAGATAAAAATCTCTGTGGCATACAGCGCTACAAACAAGTCTGTCGCTGAAAAGTTCTCCCAGCGAATCAGATAAGGCTCCCTTTCTCTTATTCTCCGGCGCAATACCTGGATATAGCGGCACAGGCCAATCGCCCCGAGAATTGCAGCGGCAGCCAGTGAACAGTATATAAAAAAACGGTACTTTGCCTCACCGATATCCACATATCCTTTTTCCATATAAAAAGGATATATCCCGAACATCAGCAGCAGATAGGCCGAGCAAAACAGCTCTCCTGCCGCCTTAAGCACCGTCTTTTTGCCAGATAATTTATTTGAAAATCCATTGTCTGCCTGATTGCCCGTCACCAGCTTACCCTCTTTAAAATCCGCTAACGCCTCACATGATAATCACTTTTACAGTATAACAGGGATTCCACTTACCTGCAAATCCTCTGGTTATATTATCGGAAACTGCAATGATAACAACCGTCGAATTTCCGAACGAAGATTATAAGACAGCCGTACACCGTTATTCTTCTTTTTTTCCCCACCAATACTTACAAATCTCGCAGATAATCACCAGCGACAGGGGCCCCTTGATGATTCCCCAGACGCCAAACAGATGAATCCCCGCAAATACCGCAAACAGAATTCCTACCGGCCACACGCCAATCTTCTCCCCTATGAGTTTTGGCTCTAAAAACTCCCGAATCAGCGCGCAGACAGCGTAAAGGCACAGACACAGAACCGCCTGCAGATAGCTCCCGTTTATCAGGCGGAATATTGCCAGAGGAACCAGCATAATGCCTGTCCCGATAAAAGGGAGCATATCCATAAATCCCGTCAGTACTCCGTAAAAAATGCCGCCCTTCATGCCCATAAGCGCCAGTACAAGCGCGCATACCGTACTGATAACGCACAGGATAATCAACTGCGCCTTTATGAATGTTTTGACATAAAGAATCACCTTTTGCCCGACTTCCCTTATTCCCTGAAACTCCTCATCCTCCCGAAGCTTTGCCATTACCTTGTCAAAATCCTTCATGATAAGCAAGACTGCAATAAACATTACCACGAAGAAGCTGACAAAGCTTACAATATTCTTTGCATAATCCATAGACTTTCCCATGATGGCGGGTAAAACCTTTACTTCAAGATTTTCTATAAAAATGTTAACCTGCTCCAGCACAAATTTTTCTATTTGAACACCGTCCACACCAAACTGCCGCTCCATCATATTGCAGCAGTCCCCCAGCAGATTTCCAAACTCCTCCTGATAATCCGGCAGCTCTCCGGCAATCCTTCCTCCGTTTGCAAAGAGCGCCGCCATCAACGCCCATATCAGTACGATAATCAGTACGCTGGCGCTAAATAAAATGATACCGGCCAAAACCGGCTTGCGGATTTTTATTCTTTTGTGAAGCGCCTGAACCAGCGGATTTAAGGTTCCCGCCACCAAAAAGGCCAAAATAAAAGGCGATGCGATGGGGCTTATATACTTCATAGCCAAATAGACCAATAAGCTTACCACCGCCGCCACAAGATATTTCTTTCCGACATTTGTTAAATTTAGTTTTAACATAAAAATCACCCACACTTTGCCGCTCTCGTTGAAACACTATAGCTAGTATGGGTAATTTCATATGAAATATGAATTGATTTTTTCTAAATTTATCTGGTAAAGAAAGGTAAAAATATTTCCTCCTCCGGCCGGCTTTCAAATGTAAGTACTTTTTTGGTTACAGGGTGCTCAAAGCTCAGCTTATATGCGCACAGGGCAACGCTTTTGCATCCCGCCCTCTGGCTGAGCTCCTTCGAATATGGGCTTCCATACTTGCCGTCACCGAGAATCGGCATTCCCTCATGCGACAATTGCGCCCTGATTTGATGATGTCTCCCTGTAAGCAGAGAAATATCCACCAGAGAAACCTCCGCTTCATGCTCCATGCCTTCTCCGAGCACCATCAGGGTTTTCACCCTTTGATAATCTAAAACCGCTTTTTTGGCTCCCGGAGTATTTTCATCGACCACGAAAGAATGATTGGTTTTGCTGTCCTTATAAAGATAGTTTTCCAGTCTGCCTGATTCCTTTACCGGTCTTCCGCAGACTACTGCATAATAATTCTTCTTTAGCCTATCCTTCTGGAGCTGCCTTCCAAGCTCCGAAGCCGCCTGTTTTGTTCTGGCGAACACCAACAGCCCTGATACCGGCTGGTCCAGTCTGTGTACCACGCCAAGATAGGGTTCCCCCCGTTCTGTGCGTTCGGGCTTTTGAAACAGATAATTTTTCAGCTCGCTAACCATATCCTGCTGTCCGCATCTGGCTGTCTGAGTCGCAATTCCGGCCGGTTTAAAAATCACTATAAGATGCTCGTCCTCGTAAACAATGTTTTTTAACACAAAAATCTCATCCCCGCTCTCATCTCTGGCATTTGTCCTATAGGAACCTGCTTTATACCTTAAACCGGTATCCCACTCCCCAAATCGTCTCAATGTACTGAGGCTTTGCGGAATCATATTCAATCTTTTCCCGTATCTTTTTGATATGCACCGTCACAGTGGCAATGTCGCCAATCGAATCCATATCCCAGATTTCCCGGAACAGCTCTTCTTTTGTGTATACATGGTTCGGGTGCTCCGCTAAAAATGTCAGAAGGTCAAATTCCTTGCCTGTGAAAGCCTTCTCCACCCCGTCCACAATGACCCGCCTTGCCGTCTTGTCTATACGGATACCGCGGATTTCAATAATGTCATTGTTCTTTTGGTTTGAGCCCACCAGTCTGTCATATCTTGCCATGTGCGCCTTGACTCTGGCGACCAGCTCACTGGGGCTGAAAGGCTTGGTCATGTAGTCGTCCGCCCCAAGGCCAAGTCCCCTTATTTTGTCAATATCATCTTTTTTCGCCGACACCATGATAATCGGAATATTTTTATCCTCGCGGATTCTCTTGCAGATTTCAAATCCGTCCATCCCCGGCAGCATCAAATCAAGCACAATCAAATCAAACTTTTCGGACAGGGCGGCTTTCAGCCCCTCGTCTCCCTGATGCTGAATCTGAACTTCAAACCCGCTGAGCTCCAGATAGTCCTTCTCCAGGTCCGCAATCGCTTCTTCGTCTTCGATAATTAAAATTCTGCTCATCAATTTTTCCTCCTGATTTTTCTTGAGCAGGCACATTCCATGCGAAGTTCCTTCGCTGGTGCCTGCCTGGTGATAAGGCATCCTCCCGCTTTGCGAGTCCCTCCTTTTCACAATTATTCCGCTTCCTGATATTTTCTTATTACGAAGTGCATACAGGTGCCTTCGCCCTCTTTGCTGGTGGCCCAGATATAGCCTCCGTGGTCCTCCACAATTTTTTTCACAATGGAAAGCCCGATTCCGCTCCCGCCCTGTGAGGAATTCCGGGAGGCGTCCGTCCGGTAAAAGCGCTCGAATATCTTCGGCAAATCCTTCGCCGCAATTCCTTTTCCGTTATCCTCGATTTCAACGCGTATGGAATCCACCTCGTCCAGCAGCCGGATATCTATCTCGCCTTTCGGCTTGTCCAGATACTTGACGCTGTTGCTGATGATATTGTTTATCACCCGCTTTAACTGCTCGGGGTCTGCGATAATCACTGTGCCCGGCGCGACCAGATTGGAATAGTCAAGTGAAATATTTTTCGACTCCAAATCAAGCCCCACTTCCTCAATACAGTCGCCAAAATAATCGGAAACATTGATTCTGTGAAAGTGATAGGGAATCCTGTTAGAATCAATTCCCGAATACACTGTCAGCTCATTGATAAGGCGGTCCATATCATTGGCTTTATTATAGATGGTTCTGATATATTTGTCCATTTTTTCAGGCGTATCCGCCACGCCGTCCATAATCCCTTCCACATAGCCTTTGATGGCCGTGATGGGCGTCTTCAAATCATGGGAAATGTTGCTGACAAGCTCCTTGTTCTGCTTCTCTGCAAAAATCTTTTCATCGGTGGACTCCTTCAGGCGCAGCCGCATATCTTCATAATTCCGGTAAAGCTCGCCAATCTCCCCGTCCTCCTTTTCAGGAAGCATATATTCCAGATTGCCCTCCGCAATATTCTGCATGGCGATATTAAGCTGGTTAATCGGAATGAAAACGCCTCTGCTAATCCAGTTTGTCAGGAACATACTTGTAAAGATAAGGATTACCATAATGGCAATCGCCATATCCACAAACAGCCTCCTCGACAGGATGGAATTCATTCTGCTAATCACAAAAAAGCTTCCCTCAGCACCGTCGGAAAAGTAAAAATCCATCTGCCTTACCAGCTTTTTCATATCGTCAAAATAAACGCTTTCCTCCAATTCCTGATTGAATATTTCCCCCTGGAACTCCGGCAGTCTGTCAAAAATCTGTTTTGCCGCCAGTTCGTTTCCCGTATAATAAATCTGATTATTTTTGCGCACAATAATATAGGAAGATTTATTTTCAATCTTTTCGTTAATATCCGAAAGCACGTCAATATCTTCCAGCCCCGCTTCATCTTCCCTCAATATTTCTTTTGCCTGCTGAAATATTTCCCTGGAAATGAGCCGCGAGGCATGCGTCGGGTCAATGAGCATGTTGTAGTCCTCATTGCGGAATCCGTATTCCTCCTGCTCATGGATAAGCGCGCCGCCGATGCACAAAAACGCCGTGCAGGCAAGCACTAACGGAAGTAAAATAATTGTCAGAAATGTAATAATAAGTCGTGTCTTGAATTTCATGATAAACCTCCGGCAGGAATCCAAGGGCTCCGCCCGCCCCGCCTTTTATAGGTATTATACCATATACCGTAAACACTGGCTTATTAAAGAATATCTGAAACTATAAAAAATTTATAAATTACCTTGACTTTATTTCCAAAAGAGATATAATATCAGTAATGATTACTATTATTTAACTAAGGAACAGGCATGAATTTAAAGCATAGCAAACAGCGGGAAACTATAAAAGAATTTTTGTCCACCAGAAAAGACCATCCTACTGCGGATATCGTCTATACGAATGTGCGCAAATCCTTTCCCAATATCAGCCTGGGAACCGTTTACCGGAATCTGACTCTGCTTGCCGATATCGGGGAAATCACAAGACTGAGAGTAGGCGACGGCGCAGACCGTTTTGATTTCGATACCTCGCCTCATTATCACTTTGTCTGCTCTGATTGCGGACGCGTTTCCGATTTTGATTTTCCGTTTATGGAGCGCATGACGCAGGTCGCCCGTGAAAGCTTTAAGGGCGAAATTGAGGGACATATAACTTATTTTTATGGCCGCTGTGAGAACTGTAGTAAACAGCAAATGCCGGTCTGCAATGCTAATTACAGCATATAGCTGATTGCAGAATGTAATCAGGACAATTTGCAAAACAAACCGCATTTGATGAAATTTTTTATAAAGAAAAGGAGAAAGAAATTATGAAATTTGTATGTCAGGTATGTGGCTATGTTCACGAAGGCGACGCAGCACCGGAGAAGTGCCCCGTTTGTAACGCACCCGCTGAGAAGTTTACCGCTCAGGGCGATGAGATGACATGGGCTGCCGAGCACGTGGTAGGCGTTGCCAAGGGTGTCAGCGAGGATATCATGGCTGACCTTCGCGCAAACTTCAACGGCGAATGCACAGAGGTTGGTATGTATCTTGCAATGGCAAGAGTAGCTCACAGAGAAGGTTATCCTGAAATCGGTCTTTACTGGGAAAAGGCTGCTTACGAAGAGGCTGAACATGCCGCTAAATTTGCAGAGCTGCTTGGCGAAGTAGTTACGGATTCCACAAAGAAGAACCTTGAGATGAGAGTTGAAGCCGAGAACGGTGCGACCGCCGGCAAATTTGACCTTGCAAAGAGAGCCAAAGCCGCTAATCTGGATGCAATCCATGATACCGTTCATGAGATGGCCCGCGACGAGGCGAGACACGGCAAGGCATTCGAAGGCCTTCTTAAGAGATATTTCAGCTAAAAACAAACTCTCCCCACCCGGAGAAAGCTTTTAAAAAATGTTTTAGATTTATACTGAAAGGAGATACTCAAAATGAAAAAATATTTTTGTAATCCCTGCGGATATACCTATGACCCTGAAAAAGGCGACCCTGAACACGGAATCGCTCCGGGAACAGCTTTCGAAGACCTTCCGGCTGACTGGTGCTGCCCGCTCTGCGGCGTAAGCAAGGATATGTTCCAGCCTTGTATTGATAATTATAACTAAATTTAATTATTGAATTAAGACAGCCAATGGCGGCCTGCTTTAGCGGGGCGGCTTTTTTGTGCGGCAACGAAAAAACGCTGCCACGCTTCGCGAAACAGCTTAGTGTAACAAAAACCCCGCACTTTCATGCGGGGTAAATGACTTTTTTATTAAACTAACTCAAGAACTACTTCCAGCGCTCCGTCGCCTTTGCGCTGTCCAATCTTGATAATTCTTGTGTAACCGCCGTTGCGGTTAGCATATTTCGGTCCGTACTCGTCAAAAAGCTTGGCAACAAGGTCTACCTTCTTTGTGCCTCTCTTTCTTCCGGCATTTGTAGCGGGAACTTCCGTCACCGGATATAAAACCTTGAGAAGCTGATGTCTTGCATGAAGTCTCGAAGGCAAATCCTTCTTGATTTCTTTCTCAACAATCTCGTATTTGGTAACTTTCTTTCCATCTACTACTTCTTTTACTCTCTTTCCGTCCTTATCCTTTAAGGGAACCTTGGCGGAAACCTTAACCATCTCGTAGTTATCTCTTTCCTTTACGGCAAGGGCGATAAGTCCGTCTGCAATCTTCTGAACTTCCTTTGCTCTGGCCTGTGTGGTAACGATTTTGCCTTTATAAATAAGAGCGGTTACCTGATTTCTGAGTAATGCTTTTCTTTGGGAAGATGTCTTCCCAAGTTTTCTGTATTTTGCCATTTTCCGGCTCCTTTCTCAACGGTGCGGATTCATCCGCCCTTCATGGCACATTCGGCTACGCTCTTTGGACTTACTTACCGAATGCTCATATAAACCATTCATGAGAACGCAGGGCATACTCTTTGGCTTTACTGCCGTGCGTTGCACAATGGATTACGCTTCCTCGCTGGGATTCAGCTGCAGTCCCAGTTCTTTCAGTTTCGCTAAAACCTCTTCTAAAGACTTGCGTCCCAGATTACGGACTTTCATCATGTCCTCGGAGGTTTTATTTGTCAATTCTTCAACTGTGTTAATACCAGCTCTCTTCAAGCAGTTATAGGAACGGACTGACAGTTCTAACTCGTCAATGCTCATCTCCAGTACCTTTTCTTTTTCATCCTCTTCCTTCTCCACCATGACCTCTGCTGTCTTGGCATTTTCGGACAAATCAATGAAAAGGCTTAAATGTTCGCTAAGTACTTTTGCAGCCAGACTAACCGCCTCGTCAGGAACCAGTGTTCCGTTTGTATAGACATCCAGCGTCAGTTTGTCAAAGTCTGTAATCTGACCGACACGCGTGTTCTCGACAGTGACGTTCACTCTCTCAACGGGCGTGTAGATGGAATCTACCGCTATAACACCGATAGGTAAATCTTCACCTTTATTCTTATCAGCGCTCACATAGCCTCTGCCTTTGGTGATGGTCAGTTCCATGTAAAGCTTGGTATTTTTGCCATTTAAGGTCGCAATTGTAAGGTCAGGATTAAGGATTTCAATATCCTGGTCGTACTGAATGTCAGATGCCTTGATGACACCCTCTCCTTCATACTCTATATATGCAGTCTTCGGCTCGTTTGTATCACTGTTGTTTTTGATGGCAAGGCTCTTGATGTTCATAATAATCTCAGCCACATCTTCCTTAACGCCTTCAATAGAGCTGAATTCATGAAGCACGCCCTCAATCTTAACCTGGCTGACCGCAGCGCCGGGCAACGATGAAAGCATGATTCTTCTAAGAGAGTTGCCAAGGGTGATACCATAGCCTCTTTCCAGAGGTTCTACGACAAATCTGCCATATTTTTTATCCTCAGATATCTCTGCCACCTCAATATTTGGTCTTTCAAAATCAAACACTGCAAATACCCTCCTTTACGAACAACGAAACTAATTCCTGTGATGGAACGCCGCCAAGCGGCATTTAATGTTTACTTGGAATATAACTCGACGATAAGCATCTCATTTACAGGAACATCAATCATTTCTCTCGTAGGAAGGTTCTTAACTGTTCCCTTTAATGCTTCCTGGTCTACCTCAAGCCACTCAGGAACCAGTCTTCCCCCTGTTACTTCAAGGATATCCTTGTATCTCTGTAAAGACTTGGATTTTTCTCTGATTTCAATCACATCCCCGGCTTTAATCAGATAAGAGGGAATCTGAACTCTCTTGCCGTTTACAAGAACGTGCTGATGGCCGACAATCTGCCTTGCTTCCCTTCTTGTTCTGGCAAAGCCCATACGGAAAATAACGCTGTCAAGTCTGCTCTCAAGCATAACCATCAGGTTCTCACCGGTCATGCCTTTCATTCTGTCAGCTTTCTCGTAATAATTTCTGAAAGGTTTCTCCAATACGCCGTAAATGAATTTGGCTTTCTGTTTCTCTCTGAGCTGAAGACCATACTCACTTACCTTTTTGCCTGCCCTTGCATTTGTTCTGTTGGACTTTTTGTCATATCCCAAAAATACAGGGTCAAGGCCAAGCGCTCTACATCTTTTTAATACAGGTACTCTGTTTACTGCCATTATTTTTACCTCCATAATGACCGGACAGGAAAGAAAGCAACACATTTTTCTTTCCCCGTGATATTGTTTACAGCGCGGGTGCGCCTTCTTCCAACTGTTAATATTACTTTACTTTTGCGCGACTATACGCGGCGGCGCTTCGGCGGACGGCATCCGTTATGAGGAACAGGCGTCACATCCCTGATACTGGTTACTTCCAGTCCGCATGCGGAAAGAGCACGGATTGCCGCTTCACGTCCCGAACCGGGGCCCTTAACCATAACGTCAACTGTCTTTAAACCATGTACCATAGCCGCTTTAGCTGCTGATTCCGCTGCCATCTGCGCTGCATAGGGAGTAGATTTCCTTGAACCTCTAAAACCAAGACCACCGGCACTTGCCCAGCTTAAGGCGTTTCCTTCTGTGTCTGTCAATGTAACAATTGTGTTGTTAAATGAAGACTGGATATGTGCCTGTCCACGTTCAACGTTTTTCTTGACACGTCTTTTTGTCACTTTTTTCGTAACTTTTTTTGCTGCCATTTAAACTAACCTACTTTCTTTAAATTAATGAATTGTTTCTCACACTCTGTCCCGGACTATTTCTTCTTATTAGCAACAGTACGCTTGGGACCTTTTCTTGTTCTTGCGTTTGTCTTTGTGTTCTGTCCACGTACAGGCAGACCTTTCCTGTGACGGATTCCCCTGTAACATCCGATTTCCTGAAGTCTCTTGATGTTCATGGCAACTTCTCTGCGGAGGTCGCCTTCCACCATGTAATCAGCCTCAATAACCTCGCTGATTCTCTTAACTTCATCATCTGTCAGCTCTCTGACACGGGTATCGGGATTAACCTTTGCTTTTTCCAGGATTTTGTTGGAACTGGTTCTTCCAATCCCGTAAACATAGGTAAGCCCAATTTCCACACGTTTTTCTCTCGGTAAATCAACACCTGCAATACGAGCCATTTACGTTTCCTCCATTTTCTTTTACGCATTTTTATGCGTCGATACTAATTGATTGGGGCAGTTTATGCCCAATCGGATTTTCCGATTTTACGCGAAATTCTTCACGAACCAAGAAGTAATCACTAAGGCTCTTTCGTACAATTATATTGGCTAAACACAATTGGACAAGAACCTCCTGCTTTTATCGTCCTCCGGCGACGCCGGAAAATTACGCTTCCGGCAAAAATATCTTTGCCAGAAGGCATATCTTTACGACAATTTGCAGTGGATTATCCTTGTCTCTGTTTGTGCTTGGGATTCTCACAGATTACTCTGATACGTCCTTTTCTTTTAATAATTTTGCACTTTTCGCAAATCGGTTTTACTGATGATCTAACTTTCATGTTAAACCTCCTTTCAAAAAAGACCGTTTTACATTATAGCATGAAATAACGTTTATTGCAAGAAAATTATTTATCTCTCCAGATAATTCTTCCCTTGCTCAAATCATAGGGTGACAGTTCCAAAGTAACTTTATCTCCGGGGAGAATACGGATAAAATTCTGTCGTAATTTCCCACTAATATGCGCAAGCACCCTGTGTCCGTTTTCAAGCTCCACCTGAAACATGGTATTGGGGAGCTTCTCCACCACAGTTCCTTCAATTTCAATCACATCAGCCTTTGACATTGCAACCTCCTCTTACCTTAACAGCGCGTTTAATTTCTTCATTATATATAATCTGTCCGTTCTTAATCTTTTCCAGAAGGACTTTATCCGTGTCTGTTTTTACTATTTGAAGATGCTTCCTGTTCTTTTTCTTGGGGTTTTCCAGCTTTCTGGTTTTACCGTCTGAAAGATATACAAAATCCCCGTCTTCCTTTATTATGATATACATCTGCCCTTTGTCATGTCCCGCCCTGGATATGGCAAACAATCCTGTCATAATCTGCACCTTCCATCATACCGCCGAGGGCGGCGTAACTATCGGATTCTAAATTCCGCAAATTTTCTTAGTCCTCATGCCCTGCCCGGCAAAAGCGTAAGAATCTCCGGCTTTCCATCCGTTATCAGTACCGTGTTTTCATAATGTGCAGAGAGGGAGCCGTCCCGTGTGACCACCGTCCAGCCGTCCTCAAGCCATTCAACCTTGTAGCTTCCCATATTTACCATAGGCTCTATGGCAAGGGTCATCCCCGGCCGCAGCCGGATTCCTCTGCGCCATTGCCGGAAATTGGGTATCTGCGGCTCCTCGTGGAGACTGGTTCCAATACCATGGCCTACCAAATCCCTCACCACCCCATAGCCATACCCTCTGCAATAAGAGTCGATTGCATTGGATATGCTGTAAAGATAATTGCCGGCCAGGGCATACCTTATTCCCTCAAAAAAGCTCTGCCTCGTCACCCTAATCAATTCTGCCGCCGCCCGGCTTATTCTGCCTACCGGATATGTGCGTGCAGCGTCGGAATGATATCCTTCATAAATAAGCCCGGCATCCAGACTCACGATATCCCCTTCCTTCAAAATCCTCTTTGCAGAAGGAATCCCGTGCACCACCTCGTCGTTTACGGAAACACATATGGAAGCCGGGTAATCATTATAATTTAAAAAATTAGGCACGCATCCGTAGCTGCGAATCATCGCTTCCCCGAGAGTATCGATATCCAGAGTGGACATTCCGGGCTCGATTGCCTTTCCCAGCCTTGAATGAACCTCCGCCAGAATCCTGCCGGCTTCGCGCATCAACGCGATTTCCCGTTTTGATTTAACCGTTACCGCCATTTCAAAGCTCCCTGCCTTTCCTGTAACAGTTACCTGTCAAGAATACCGCAGATTGCCGCAAACACATCCTTCATGTCAATGGTTCCGTCCACTGTCCTTAAAATCCCTTTGGCCTGATAGAAGTCAATAAGGGGCTGCGTCTGCTCATGATAGACATCCAGCCGCCTGCCCACGGTTTCCGGCCTGTCGTCGTCCCGCAAAACAATCTCCGCTCCGCAGTCGTCGCAGATTCCTTCTTTCTTCGGAGGAACATTTTCCACATGATAGGTAGCTCCGCAGTTGATGCAGGCGCGTCTCCCGCTCATCCTCTTTATGATATTTTCATCAGGAACGTCAACGTCAATGGCGAAATCAATTTTATCGTCAATCTCGCCCAGCGCATTATCCAAAACTTCAGCCTGCGGGATGTTTCTTGGAAAGCCGTCCAGGACATATCCGTCTTTGCAGTCATCCTTTGCAACTCTGTCAAGAAGAATCTTCACGGTCAGTTCGTCCGGCACAAGGAGTCCCTGGTCCATATATTTCTTTGCTTCCATCCCCAGTTCGGTTCCGTTTTTGATATTGAACCGGAAAATATCGCCTGTGGATATATGAGGAATATTATATTTTTCTGAAATCATTTTTGCCTGCGTGCCTTTTCCGGCGCCAGGCGCACCTAACATAATTATTTTCACTTTTTCCCTCATTTCTGCGCTGCTCTCCTGTTAACCAAATACCCCGCAGCCAAACTGCGGGGCATCTGTTCCCCTCACCGGAAAAGCGCATGCTCACTGTATCTTATATGCATCCGCCTTGCGGAAGGTATTTACAGGCTACAGCCTTGCCAAAGCCTTAATCGTTCAAAAATCCTTTATAGTTGCGCACCAGCATCTGTGATTCAATCTGCTTAATCGTCTCGAGAACCACGCTGACGATAATGATAAGGCTGGTTCCGCCAAAGGATACCTGCGCTCCGAACACTCCGTTGAACACAAAAGGGATTACGCAGACTATAGTAAGACCAACGGCTCCAATGAATACAATATAGTTGAGAATCTTTGTCAGATACTCGCTGGTGGGACGGCCGGGCCTGATACCCGGGATAAATCCGCCCTGCTTTTTCATGTTCTCCGCAATCTCAATCGGGTTAAATGTGATGGAGGTATAGAAGTACGCAAAGAAAATAACCAGAGCGATATATACCACCAGCCCAATCGAGTAGACAGGCTCCCTGGGATTACACCAGTTGCTGGAGCTCAAACCTCTTAAAACATGCGCCCAGAAGCCGGTTCCCTTATATCCGGCAAAACCGCATATGATTACGGGAAGCTGCATCAGCGAAGATGCAAAGATAATCGGAATAACGCCCGAGGTATTCACCTTCATGGGAATGGAGGAAGTCTGTCCTCCCACCATTTTCCTCCCCTGAACCTTTTTGGCATACTGAACGGGAATCTTACGTGTGGCATCGTTTAAGATGATAACCAATACCACCATCGCCAGAATAATCGCCAGAATAATAAGCGCCGCAACCGCTCCTACCGCAATCGCTTTTCCAAATACAAACTGCTCAAAGAGCTGTGTGATATCCTGAGGAATCCTTGAAATAATGTTAATTACAAGGACAATGGAAATACCATTTCCGACGCCGTTTTCCGTGATTCTCTCGCCGAGCCACATGAGAAAGGCGCTGCCTGCGGTAAGCGCCGCAATAACTGTAATTACGTTAAGGAAATTATAATTCTCCAAAAGCCCGCCTCTGCCAAAGGTAACCGCCATTGCAGTTGACTCAATCAGCGCCAGGGCGATGGTCACGTAACGGGTGATGGAAGCAATCTTCTTTCTTCCGTCCTCCCCTTCCTTCTGCATTTCCTCAAGCTTTGGAATGGCAATCGTCAGAAGCTGCATAATAATCGATGATGTGATATACGGCGTAATGTTCAATGCCAGAATCGACATATTCAAAAAGGAACCGCCCGTAAACGCGTCAAAGAAATTAAACGCATCTCCTGTCTGCTGTGCGAACCAGTTGGAAAAATAATGTCTGTCCACGCCCGGAACCGGGAGCTGTGACCCTAAACGAATCACAACAAGCATTCCCAGCGTAAATAATAATTTTTTTCTTATTTCTTTAATTTTAAATGCATTTTTTAGGGTTGTAAACATTAAACCACCTCTGCAGTTCCACCAACAGCTTCAATTTTTTCTTTTGCGGATGCACTGAAAGCATTTACTTTTACTGTAAGCTTCTTGGTAATTTCTCCGTTTCCAAGGATTTTTACGCCGTCCTTAGGATTTTTAATTACACGGGATTCAATTAATGCGTTAACATCAACTACTGCACCATCTTCAAACTTATCGTTCAATACCCCTAAATTAATTGCCACAATTTCTTTATGGTTCGGGCAGGTGAATCCTTTCTTGGGAATTCTCCTGTATAAAGGCATCTGACCGCCTTCAAAACCCGGCCTGGTCCTTCCGGAACGTGCCTTCTGGCCCTTATGTCCCTTGCCGGCTGTCTTGCCGTTTCCTGAACCGTGTCCGCGGCCCCTTCTAAAATCATGATGCGTAGACCCTTTTGCCGGGCTTAAGCTTGATAATTCAATACCCATTGCTGACACCTCCTTATCCTTTATTCTTCAACCTCTTCAACCTTGACTAAATGTCTGATTTGCTGAATCTGACCTCTTGTAGCTGCATTGTCAGGCAGTACGATTGTCTTATTCAGCTTTCTAAGTCCCATGGCTTCCACGGTAGCCCTGTGCTTGGGAACTGCCCCGATAGGAGATTTTACCAATGTGATTTTTAACTTCTTTTGCTCTGCCATTATCTTCCCTCCTATGCCATTATCTCTTCCACAGATTTACCGCGCTTTCTTGCCACCTCTTCAGGCGTCTTAAGCGCATTTAATCCTGCAATCGTAGCAAGCACTACGTTCTGTTTATTATTGGAGCCCAGAGATTTTGTACGGATATTCTTGATTCCGGCAAGTTCGCAGACAATACGCGCGGGACCGCCGGCAATAATACCTGTACCTTCGGGTGCTTTCTTTAATAAAACGGAAGCGGAACCAAATCTGCCTGTAAAATCATGTGTGATACTCTTATGCTCGTCAATTGCAACAGCAACAAGATGCTTGATTGCATCCTCTTTTCCCTTACGGATTGCTTCGGGAATTTCCGTTGCCTTTCCAAGGCCGGCGCCAACATGGCCATTCATATCTCCAACTACCACCAGAGCGGTAAAACGCATATTACGTCCACCCTTAACAACCTTGGTTACACGCTTGATGGCAACTACTTTTTCAGTTAATTCCATGCCGCTGACATCGATGATTGTACGTCTCATGTGTTGTGTTTCTCCCTTCCTAGAATTTCAGCCCGGCTTCTCTGGCCGCATCGGCTAAAGCTGCGATTTTTCCGTGATATAAATAACCGCCTCTGTCAAAAACCACGGTATCAATGCCCTTTTCCATGGCTCTCTTGCCGATTACTGTTCCCAGATAAGCTGCCGCATCAACGTTATTTGTCTTTTCAAGCTGCTCCTTCACCTCTTTTTCAAGGGTGCAGGCTGCAACCAGAGTGCTGCCAGCCACATCATCAATAATTTGAGCATACATATGATTATTACTTCTATATACTGCAAGACGAGGTCTTTCAGCTGTACCGCTAATACGGTTACGTATTCTCATGTGTTTTTTAACACGAACTTCTTGTCTTGACTTTTTATTAACCATCTTTACACTCTCCTTATCTATTTCTTACCAGTTTTACCAACTTTACGTCTGATTACCTCATCAGCATACTTGATGCCCTTGCCCTTATAAGGCTCAGGTCTTCTCTTGTCTCTGATTTCAGCTGCAAACTGGCCAACTTTTTCTTTGTCAATTCCCTTGACGATAATAACGTTCTGACCTTCCACTGTCGTCTCAACGCCTTCGGGGTCAACCATCTCTACCGGATGTGAATATCCCAGGGATAAGGTTAATTTGCTGCCTGACTTTGCAGCCCTGTAGCCAACGCCGTTAACCTCAAGTTTCTTCTGATAGCCTTCAGTAACACCGATAACCATGTTGTTGATAAGTGTTCTTGTAAGGCCGTGCAAAGATTTCATTTTCTTCAAATCGTTCGGTCTTGCAACGGTAACCTCCGCTCCTTCAACCTTGATTTCCATCTCACCGGGGAGAACTCTCTCCAGCGTTCCTTTAGGACCTTTTACAGTCACTTTATTATTTTCTGCAACCTCCACGGTAACTCCCGCGGGAATCGCGATTGGCATTCTTCCTATACGTGACATGCCCGTACCTCCTGTTATATTTGCTGTAACAATCTGCTTCATATCTGAAAACCGTGTCCGCCCTGCGCCTGAGCAGTTTTCATGCTTTTACGGGTTCCCCTGACCGGTTAACCCCGGCGCCGTTACCATACGTATGCAAGCACCTCGCCGCCTACCTGCAGCTCTCTTGCCTTTTTGTCGGTAATCACTCCCTTGTTGGTGGAAAGGATTGCGATTCCAAGTCCGCCAAGAACTCTGGGAAGTTCTTCCTTGCCGGCGTACACGCGAAGTCCCGGTTTGGAAATTCTCTTTAAGCCGCTGATAATCCTGTCGTTTCTGTCAACGCCGTACTTAAGCGCGATGCGGATAGTCTTAAAGCTGCCTTCATCAATTACGTCAAATTTCTTTATATAGCCTTCTTCCAGAAGAATTTCAGCGATAGCCAGCTTCATTTTGGAAGAGGGAACGTCTACTGTATCATGTTTTGCAGTATTTGCATTACGGATTCTTGTAAGCATATCTGCAATAGGGTCGCTCATTGTCATTTTCTTTCCTCCTTAAATATATAAATGCCGCTTCGGCAATGCAACATCTCCGGCTCCACCACACGAAATTTGCTCCTGCCATACCACATGAAATTTGCTTCGCAAATTTCTAAATGGCTCCGGCTCCGCCGGAACTGTTACCAGCTGGCTTTTTTTACGCCGGGAATCTGGCCCTTGTAAGCTAATTCACGGAAGCAAATTCTGCAGATACCGTATTTTCTAAGAACAGCATGCGGACGACCACAAATATTACAGCGAGTATACGCCCTTGTGGAAAATTTAGGTTTACGCTGTTGTTTAATCTTCATTGATGTCTTAGCCATGAACTTACCTCCTTTTACTTAGCAAATGGCATATTGAATAATCTTAACAATTCACGTGCTTCTTCGTCTGTCTTCGCTGTTGTGACAAAAATGACATCCATTCCTCTTACTTTATCAATCTTATCGTACTCGATTTCAGGGAAAATGAGCTGTTCCTTAATGCCCAGCGAGTAGTTTCCTCTGCCGTCAAAGGAATTGGGGTTCACGCCGCGGAAGTCGCGCACACGGGGGAGCGCCAGGTTTACCAGGCGGTCAAGGAAATTATACATCTTTTCCCCGCGCAGGGTAACCTTACATCCGATGGACATCCCTTCCCTGATTTTGAAGTTTGCAATGGACTTTTTCGCTTTTGTAATTACCGCTTTCTGGCCGGAGATAATCTCAAGGTCCTTAACTGCGGATTCCAGCACCTTGGCGTTTTCCTTTGCTTCGCCAACGCCCATGTTGATTACAATCTTGTCAAGCTTCGGCACTTCCATAATATTCTTATATCCGAACTTTTTAATCATAGCATCTACGATTTCTTCATTATATATCGTTTTAAGTCTGCTCACGCTTTGGGTTCTCCTTTCCAAGAATTAATCAATCACTTCACCCGTTGACTTTGCAAAACGCACCTTCTTGTCGTTCTCAAATTTGAAGCCTACTCTTGTAGGTTTTCCCTTGTGAACATACATCACGTTTGAAATATCAATGGGCGCTTCTTTCTGAATAATTCCACCATTCTGGTTCGCTGCTGAAGGTTTTGCGTGCTTGGTAATCATGCCTGCGCCTTCCACAACGACTTTATGCTTCTTAGCATCAACGGAAACCACTTTTCCCTCTGTTCCTTTATCCTTGCCGGCAATTACCTGAACGGTATCGCCCTTTTTAATCTTTAAAGTTGCCATGCCAAGCACCTCCTATAATACTTCGGGAGCCAGAGAAACAATTTTCATAAACTGTTTATCACGAAGCTCTCTTGCCACCGGTCCAAAAATACGCGTTCCTCTGGGGGTCTTATCATCTTTAATGATAACAGCAGCATTCTCATCGAATTTAATATAAGAACCATCTTTACGGCGGGCGCCCTTAACGGTACGGACAACTACTGCTTTAACCACGTCGCCTTTTTTTACAACGCCGCCTGGTGTTGCATCTTTAACCGTAGCAACAATCACATCACCGATACTTGCATATCTTCTTGTGGAACCGCCCATAACTCTGATGCAAAGAATTTCTTTTGCACCTGTATTGTCAGCGACCTTCAGTCTGCTTTCCTGTTGAATCATGCTAATTCTCCTTCCGAATTATTTTGAACAATCTTATTTTGCTCTCTCAATGATTTCCACAAGTCTCCATCTCTTTTCTTTGGATAAGGGTCTTGTCTCCATCACTTTAACCGTATCACCGATATTGCAGTCATTGTTCGCGTCATGCGCTTTCAGCTTATAGGTTCTCTTTACGAATTTTTTGTAAAGAGGATGCTTTACACGCTCTTCGATTGCGACAACAATTGTCTTATCCATTTTATCACTGACCACCTTACCGGTACGTGTTTTCCTCAAATTTCTATCTTCCACGACGTCTCGTCTCCTTTCTTTGACAATCCAGCAACATAACGGCTTTCCGCCTTAATCCGTCCCCGGAAGCCGCGTCCTTACGCTTCCTTCTGCTTCTGGGTGATGACTGTCTGAATTCTTGCGATATTCTTTCTCACTTCTTTAATTCTTGCGGTATTATTAAGCTGGTTAGTTGCATTCTGGAATCTCAAATTGAAAAGTTCCTTTTTCGCGGCCACCAAATCCTCCGACAGTGCCGCAACAGATTTTGCCTGAAGCTCTTCTACATATTTTTTAGTTTTCATTAGATGCACCACCTTCCAAGTCCGCCTTAGAAACAATCTTACATTTGCAGGGAAGCTTATGTGTTGCAAGACGCAACGCCTCTTTTGCCAGTTCTTCGGAAACTCCTCCGATTTCAAACATTACGCGTCCGGGCTTTACAACCGCTACCCAATATTCCACAGCACCTTTACCGGAACCCATACGTGTTTCAGCGGGCTTTGCCGTTACCGGTTTGTCAGGGAAAATCTTAATCCATACTTTACCGCCACGCTTGATATAACGAGTCATGGCAATACGGGCAGCCTCAATCTGGTTAGACCTTACCCAGCACGGCTCTAATGCAACAATACCGAAGTCTCCATAATTAATCTTATTGCCGCGGGTTGCATTTCCTCTTATGGAGCCACGAAACTGCTTACGACGTTTAACTCTTTTAGGCATTAACATTATTTATCGCTCCCTTCCTGCACTGTCTTTTCTTCGTTCTTTTTGGCAGGCAATACCTCGCCCTTGTAAATCCAAACCTTAACTCCTACCTTGCCATAGGTTGTGTCTGCTTCTGCAAATCCATAATCGATATCGGCACGCAGTGTCTGAAGGGGAATTGTACCCTCGCTGTAAAACTCTGTACGGGCCATATCAGCGCCGCCAAGACGTCCGGAAACGGAAGTTTTGATACCGAGAGCGCCGCTCTTCATGGTTCTTCCCATACAGGACTTCATAGCACGTCTGAAAGAAATACGGTTTTCAAGCTGCTGGGCAATGTTCTCAGCAACAAGCTGCGCATCCTTGTCAGGTCTTTTTACTTCCTTGATATCAACCAGAACCTTCTTTCCTGTCATCTTGGAAAGCTCTTTCTTGGTCACTTCGATTTCAGCGCCGCCCTTGCCGATGACCACGCCGGGCTTTGCCGTATAAATAACAACCTTTACCCTGTCCGAAGCTCTCTCGATTTCGATTCTGGAAATCCCGGCACTGTATAATTTCTTTTTAAGGAATTTTCTGATTTCATAATCTTCCGCAAGAAAATCAGAAAAGTCCGCTTCTGCATACCATTTAGAATCCCAATCCTTAATGATGCCGACCCTTAAGCCGTGAGGATTAACTTTCTGTCCCATAAAATTATTTTTCTCCTTTCCGATTATCTCGCATCCAGTACAATTGTAATATGGCTCATTCTCTTTTCAATTCTGTAAGCCCTGCCCTGTGCCCTGGGTTTAATTCTTTTCATTGTAGGCCCCTTATTTGCATAGCATTCCGCAATATAAAGGTTTTCCGGATTCGGATACTTAGTAGGGTCCTGGCTGTACAAATACTCGGCATTTGCACGTGCGGACTCCAATAATTTTTTGATAACGCCGGAAGCATATCTGGGATTGTATTCCAAAATACTCTGAGCGGTTTCCACGTCCTTGCCCCTGATAGCATCTAATACGAAACATGCTTTCTGAACAGACACTCTTGCGTAAGATAACTTAGCTGAAGGTCTTGTATCTTTCTGCGCGTTTCTCTCTCTCTTAATTTGAGTTCTATGTCCCTTTGCCATGATAAAACCTCCTGTCTTACTTTACTCTGGACTTCTTCTCGTCCTTGCCGTGTCCTCTATAAGTTCTGGTTGCCACAAACTCGCCCAGCTTATGTCCAACCATATCTTCCGTCACATATACCGGCACATGTTTTCTTCCATCGTGCACCGCAAATGTGTGTCCCACAAAAGAAGGGAAGATTGTAGAACGACGGGACCAGGTCTTGATAACCTGCTTCTGTCCTGACGCATTTAACGCATCCACTTTTTTAAGCAGACTTGCATCTGCAAAAGGTCCTTTTTTCAGTGATCTAGCCATTTTCTTCTCTCCTCCTTAACTATTTGATAGCCTTGCCGTCTCTTCTTCTTACGATTAACTTATCAGAAGCTTTTTTCTTCTTACGGGTCTTAAGTCCAAGAGCAGGCTTGCCCCAAGGTGTAGAAGGACCCGGACGTCCGATTCCCGTCTTGCCTTCACCACCGCCGTGAGGATGGTCGTTAGGGTTCATAGCCGAACCGCGTACCGTAGGACGGATTCCCATGTGGCGCTTGCGTCCCGCCTTGCCGACCTTAACCAGGTTATGGTCGCCGTTGCCTACAACTCCAACCGTTGCGCGGCATACGATAGGCACCATTCTCATTTCGCCTGAAGGAAGACGAAGCGTAGCATACTTTCCTTCTTTCGCCATTAACTGTGCGCTGTTTCCGGCGGAACGAACCATCTGGCCGCCCTTTCCGGGATATAATTCAACGTTGTGTACCTGAGTACCGACAGGAATAGCGGATAAGGGAAGGCAGTTGCCGATTCTCACTTCCGCGTCGGCGCCGTTCATAACCTTCATTCCGTCTGTCAGACCTTCAGGAGCAATGATATAAGACTTCTCGCCGTCCTCATAACGGATAAGAGCGATGTTTGCCGAACGGTTGGGGTCGTACTCAATGCCGATTACCGTTGCGGGCATTCCGTCTTTATTTCTCTTAAAATCAACAAGTCTGTATTTTCTTCTGGCACCGCCGCCGCGATGTCTGGTTGTAATTTTTCCCTGATTATTACGACCGGCATTTTTCTTTAAAGACACTACCAGTGATTTTTCGGGTTTTGACTTTGTAATCTCGGCAAAGTCGGAACCGGTCATATTTCTTCTGGAAGGTGTATATGGGTTATATGTCTTGATTCCCATGACTTTATCTCCTTTCAAGCTCTCATTTCATATCGCACTTATGTGTGCATATCGTTTTCTTTTATAAGCCGGCAAAAATTTCAATTTCCTTGCTGTCTTCCGTCAGCCATACCATTGCTTTCTTTGTCTTTGCCGTTCTGCCTTCTACGACGCCGCGCCTTTTCTTCTTTCCCTGGATGTTCATGGTATTGACCTTGCGCACCTTTGCACCTTCGAACATCTTTTCCACGGCTTCCTTAATCATCGTCTTGTTTGCTTCGGGATGAACAAGGAAAGTATATTTCTTATCCGCCATGCCGGCCATACTTTTTTCGGTGATAACCGGTTTAAGGATTACGTCATAATATTGAATTGCTGCCATTATGCAAACACCTCCTCAATCTTGGCTACCGCGCCCTTTGTAAGAACCAGCGTGTCGCCTTTCAGGATATCGTAAACATTCATCGTCTGAACTATTGTCGTGTCAATTGCGGGAAGGTTTCTTGCGGACAGAACCACTTTTTCGTCAACCTCGGGAAGAACAACCAGCGCCTTGCTTACTTTCAGGTTATCCATAACCGCTTTGAACTTTTTGGTCTTAATCTCGTCCATCTTAAGCTCATCGACAACAATCAGCTTGCCGCCCGTTACTCTGCTTGTGAGTACGGACTTAAGGGCCGCTCTCTTTTCCTTTTTATTGATTCTGAAGGAATAATCTCTCGGCACGGGTGCAAATACCACGCCGCCGCCTTTCCACTGAGGCGCTCTGATGGAACCCTGTCTTGCATGGCCGGTTCCTTTCTGCCTCCAGGGCTTTCTTCCGCCGCCGGAAACCTCGGAACGGGTCTTCGCTTTCTGCGTTCCCTGACGCTTATTGGCAAGATGCTGCACAACAGCCATGTGTACCAGGTGCTCATTCACTTCCACACCGAATATCGCATCGTTTAATTCCATCGTGCCGACTTCTTTGCCTTCCATATTATAAACAGATACGTTTGCCATCTCTTTATGGTCCTCCTTTCATCTGACTGCTTAATTTGCAGCCTTCACAGCTTCTTTGATTGTAATAAGCCCCTTCTTCGGCCCGGGCACGGAGCCTTTGATGAGAAGCAGATTCTTCTCGGCATCCACCCTTACAACCTCAAGGTTCTGTACTGTCACCTTTACGCATCCCATGTGGCCGGGCATTCCTTTTCCCTTAAACACGCGGCTCGGTGAGGAGCAGGCGCCGTTGGAACCCTGATGACGATGGAACTTGGAACCATGGGTCATGGGACCTCTGTGCTGTCCGTGTCTCTTGATTGCGCCCTGGAATCCTTTACCTTTGGAAATAGCGGACGCGTCAACCATATCGCCGACTGCAAACATATCAGCCTTGATTTCGCTTCCAAGCGTATACTCTTCCGCATTGTCAAACTTGAACTCGCGAAGGAATCTCTTGCAGGGAACGCCGGCCTTGTCATAGTGGCCTTTCAGAGCCTTGCCAACGCCGTGCCTGTGAACGATTTCCTTTCTTCCGCCCTTGTCCTTATTGACAATTCTTTCTTTCTTGTCGGCATATCCGACCTGTACTGCACTGTAGCCGTCATTCTCGACAGTCTTAATCTGTGTCACAACACAAGGACCGGCCGAAAGCACGGTTACAGGAATCAGACTTCCGTCTTCGTTGAAGATTTGAGTCATTCCGACTTTGGTAGCTAAAATAGCTTTTTTCATTTCTTTACCTCCAATTAATTTCTACAGCGGGCCCATATCGGGCCATTCTAGTGCAGGGGTTGCACGCGCGCTTTACGCGTTTTGAGTTTTGAGAAGAACTTATTTTGTCTTCATCTTAATATCAATATACACACCGGCAGGCATCTCCAGTCTCTGCAGGGCATCGACTGTCTTGGGTGTAGGTGTGATGATATCAATCAGCCTCTTGTGGGTTCTCTGCTCGAACTGTTCTCTGGAATCCTTATACTTGTGAACCGCCCTTAAAATGGTAACAACCTCTTTCTTTGTGGGAAGGGGTACCGGTCCGCTCACCTGAGAGCCATTCTTCTTAACAGTTTCGATGATTTTTCTGGCAGACGCATCAACCAGCTGATGGTCATAAGCCTTGAGTGTGATTCTCATTACTTGACTTGCCATAAAAAAA
>OFFX01000327.1_pt1 | contig 41131 bp, 38 predicted proteins | sample 1521511 | NCBI WGS metagenome assembly OFFX01 (sample SAMEA3504125, study PRJEB24116) | mouse gut metagenome | biome: mouse gut; feature: mouse-associated habitat; material: faeces | place: Denmark | collected 2011
CGATTGGGCCTACTTTTTTCGGCCCAGCTTTTTCATAGATTACTTGACACTACCCTTATAGGATGATATGCCTTTCCCATTCCCACAGAACTGTTTTCCGTTTGATCCTCCTTTTCTTCTGCATCATCCAGTCCCTTTTTAATCATTTCACGATGCCGGTCTCTTGGCCCTTCAAAAATGTACTGTTTGATTAACTGCAGCAGCTCAATATCATTTGCATTGCACGAACATATTATTTCGCATATTTCTTCATCCATGTCCCTGTTATCTTCTTTAATGTAAGATATAAGGCATCTTATCAATACATCTGTAGTTTCCGGCAGTGCGCTCAAACACAGGTGTTTCAAATTATTTCTTACAACATATTGTGAATGTTCATTTAGTGCATTGACCATTCTCTTCAGATCTTCTATCGCAATAGCGTCCTCTTCTATTCTTTGTTGAAGTTGTAATAACCGATTCTCAACACTTTTGGCATCAAAGTAAGCGCAAAGCTCATTACTTACACTGGCAACAACAGGAATAGCTAAGAATGCTGGGTTTATTAATGATAATACGGAGGCTATTGGCGAAGCAACATTTAATGTCTTCTGGATAACTTCTTTTCTTTTATTTTTCTTCATCTTCTTCACACCAATATCCTCCGCACTTCACTTCAATAGTAATAATCTCTTGATTTTCAATAGGCAGCCACATTTTAACTCTTAATTATCTGTTCTGTTTCCAGAATTTATCCTATAGCATCATTCCAGAAACAAAACAAACCGTCTCTCGCTTGTATTTCCAATTATACCTTTTTTTATTTCTTCCTACAATCTAATTTTTCATATGCTCTCATCGTATTTGGAACATTAAAATGTAATTTATTTCCTGATTATTTTCCTGGCACAAACTGTTCCAGCACATCCATACTGTCCTTAGATGTATACCCCCACAGAATAGAGCTGAGCGCCCCGATGCACTCCTGCCTTTTCCTATAATAAGTCCGCAGACTGATGTCCCTGATATGTGGACGCAGTTTTTCAATAATCTCATCCACATTCCGCATCTGCTGTGGAGAAAGAAAAGTATAATAAAGCAGCCAGTAATAGCTCTCACCATTCTTATGTTTATTCCGCAATAAATCAATGGCATTATCTAAAAGTTTCAGCATCTTATGGCTTCGCTCTATGCACTGGGCATGGTGTTCTATGTCGCTTCCCGCAATGTCAGCGCCAGCCAGATAGACAGAATCCAGAAAATCCTCAATGGTGTTTCCATACTCAATCTCAAACCGGTTGCGCACCTGCTGGACGGATAACTCCAGGCTCCAGACCACATCCCGGTATTTCTTAAGCAGCTTCCATGTATCATGATACAATGGCTCATCAACAGTAATTGTTTCGCTTTTCTTTGCCATTCCAATCCCTCCCGGACTTTTTCCCATAACAGGTTTTCCAATTCCAAATCCAAGCAGATCCCTTCCCATAAGATTCGGGCAACGCAGTGATACTCTGCTTTTTATATCTGGCTGCAGCTTTTCAACTTGTGGACATAATGTCCACAAGTTGCGTCCCTGTAGCAGCTCCTTAAACATGCCGTCTAACACTCCATCCCTGCCTCCCGCCATCCGCCATGCATATCATGGTTGACTTCCTGCTGGTAATAATGATTCATTGTCATGGGCGCATTGTAAAGTGCCGTAACCATGTATGACTTAATATTTGTTATCCTGGTAGACGTGTTGCGCATACATTCCATCACATACTGAAGGTGTGACTCATTCAGAGTCAAAAATCTCGCCCTTACCAGCTCATACGGATAGTCTTCCCCTCCTACACGGACTGACCTGCGCTTTACACACACCACCTCACAGATAACAGCGTACAGCTCCTCATACAGAACTTTCTCGTCATACTTGTCATATTTCATGTGGTGGTCATATTCAATATTCTGCCTGATCAGATCCATGCAGGCGTCCGCATCTTCCATCCCATCCATGGAGCGGCCGTCTCCTGTCCCCCGGATAGATGGATTGATAGATGGCATACTATCTCCGCAAGAAATCTTTGAAGTATTCTCTGTATATGTCCCTCCTTTTTGGGAGGGTACTCCCTCCCATCTGGGAGAGAGGGTGTATACATTTTCGTCACCACCTGTATCCCTGCCGGGAGGGACCTGTATCCCTTTTGGGATACCCCTCCCTCCCATTTTTTCCATAGGGGGGTCCCATTTGGGAGGGAGGCTCCCTCCCGTTTCTTCCACAGGTATCTCCATTTCCGGAGGGAGGCTCCCTCCCATTCTCTCCACAGGTGTATCCGTTTCTGAAGGGAAGCTCCCTCCCATTTCTTCCATAGGTGTATCCGTTTCCGGGGAGAGGCTCCCTCCCATTCTTTCCATAGGTGTATCCGTTTCCGGGGGGAGGCTCCCTCCGATTTCTTCCACAAGCATATCCGCCGTAAAAGAAACATGTTTCTCCATGTCATATATTCCTGTATCTGCTTCTGCGGCAGGACTTCTTCCCATCCTTATCTCCGGAACATCCGGTACCGCAGGGAGTCCCCCTCCCATTCCGGTCCCAGTACCCGCCGGGCATGGCTTTTCCCTCCTGCCATAGTCCGGTTCTGTCTCCGGGTAAGTCAGCCTATATAATTGTTCCGGCATCAGCGCCAGATACATCACATTATTTGATACCAGCCCTTCCCCATGGAAAATTGTCCTGAATTCCCGTCTCACCACTCGCAGTTCCTCCAGCCTGTCGATTGCCGCTTTCACGGTTTTCTTGGATTCCCCAAAAAGATCCGCATAGTATTGGTAGCTCTGCCGCAGGATGTCCCCGGAAAACTTCTTTTTCCATCCCAGGATCTGGCCCGTGGACTGGCTCCTGACCTCCGCAGGCCGGTACCAGTACACAATATCCGCCAGGATGGCAATGGCCAGCAGATAGAGCTTCCCGTTCTCTTTCAGTATGGTTTTGTACCAGATTGTCGGTATCACGTTCCCCGTAATGTTCAGGGAGCCCATGGCATCCACAGTCTGGTTCCCACTGCTAAGATATCCCATCTCCGCCCTGTCCTTCCTTCCATTTTTCCAACAGTTCCAGGATGATTCCCTTTATTTCCTCATCGCTGTAAGCCTCCCCGAAATATTTATCCAACATGTCCCTTTTTATGGCGACCCGGCGCACCGGCGCTTTTTTCTCCGCCAGGATCTGCTCTACTACCGCAGGCATCAGTTCCCCGATTCTGCCATATTCCTTCAGCCTCGCGGACTGTCCGGTGCTGATTCCCGCCCCCGTCCGCCCTATAAAATCCCTTACCCAGCCCTGTGCTTCCTCTGTAAGAAAGGACAGGTCGATTCCCTGCACGAAACCCAGTTCCTTTCTGTCTACCATTTCCAAGAGTTCCTTCGACAGGCGGGAAAGCCAGATATACCTCTGAACTGTCTTTCCGCTCTCCCCGGCTGTCTCACCCATCTCCTCAATGGTTTTTCCCCCTGCACGGCTCCCCTGGTGCTTCAGCGCTTCATACTTCATCCGGTATGCCCTCGCCTTTTCACTGGGCAGCAAATCCTCCCGCTGGATATTGGAGTCCACCATAATCACAGTAGATTCATCGTCGTCCAGCTCCCTGATAATCACCGGCATCTCCTTCAGCCCGGCCAGTTCGCAGGCCCTCCGCCTGCGGTGCCCGGCCACCACCTCATAGCCACCCCCGGCATAAGGCCGGACAATCCCCGGCACCAGGATGCCGTACTTTTTCACACTCTCCACTGTCTCCTGCATCTTCCCGTCATCCAGCACCCGGAAGGGATGGTTCTTAAAGGGGTGGAGCTGGCTGAGGGGGACGGAAGTAATCACTTCGCCTGACTGCTCCCCGCCGCTCCCGAACAGGTCATCAAAGGAAGCCAGTCTTACTTTCTGCGCACTGCCGCTTTTCACTGCCTGCCGCCCCCTTTCCCTGTGCCGGGATGCCCTCCGTCCCCGGCAGGCTTGTCCCCGCCTCCGGCAGAGGCAAGCACCTCCTCCGTCAGGGACAGGTATCCTTCCGCCACGGTTCCCCTGGGGTCATGGAGATAGATGCTTTTCCCTTCTGCCGCAGTCTCCGCCGCCCTGACGGAGAGGGGGATGCAGTTTTCAAAAATATGTACCCTGTCCCCGTATGCCTCCCGGATCTGTGCGGAAATGTCCCTGGCAAAGTTCGTCCTGCGGTCCACCTTTGTCAGCAGGATTCCCAGGATCTCCAGGGAGGGGTTCAGCTTCCTGTGTACCCGGCCGATGGTTTTGATCAGCTGCTGAAGCCCTTTTACGGGCAGATAGGCCGACTCCACGGGGATCAGCACATAGTCCGCCGCCACAAGGGCATTGATGGTAATCATCCCCAGGGAGGGTATGCAGTCAATCAGGATATACTCATACTGTCCCCGCATCTTATCCAGATACTGGCGCATCACCGTCTCACGGCTCATAATGTTGACCAGCGCCGTCTCCAGCCCGGCCAGCTCAATGTTCGCAGGGATAAAGTCGATCCCCTCATCATGGCGGATGATGCCCTCCCCCGGTGTGATTTCCTCGTCATTGATGACTTTTTCCAGGATGTTCACCAGCGTCACATCCAGCTTGTCCGGCTCCGGGATGCCCAGGCTGATGGCCATGCTGCCCTGGGCGTCCGCCTACACCAGCAGAACCTTTTTCCCAGCCCTTGCAAGGCCTATTCCCAGGTTTACACAGGTGGTTGTTTTGCCCACCCCTCCCTTTTGATTTGATATAGCGATAATTCTACAACTATTTACAGTGTTTTCAATACATTCTCCATTCAAAGAACCTGCTTTGTTTCCTTCAGATAACCTGCACATATATTTTCCTCCAGCATCACTTATTCGTTTTTTTACTTCCGCTTTTTACTTTCACTTCTTGCTTCCGCTTCTTTTTCCACCTCCGCATACATGCGGAAAAAACGCTTCGTCCCCTTGTTCGCAAATGCCTCCGACACCCGCATTACCCGGACTGCTTCGCTTTGTTCCAGCAGCCGCCGGAACCATCTCAGATCCCCCAGCGTCCCCTGCATCCTGATTTTAAGCATCTTCTCCCTCCAATCGTTAAATCCTCCTGCGGGCAAACTCCGGATACCGTATCTTCACCGCTTCCCAGAAATAAACCGCATACTCACAGCAGAACAGATCCTCCACCGTGTAGCACCTGCATTCCCGCAGCTGCTCCTCACCGTCCCCATAATCGTAGACGCTGGGGGTTCCGTTGCAGTAAAGGTTAAACGCCATCCGGATAATCCTCCCGCTGCCGCTGGTCTGCCATCCCTCTCGCAGACATTCTGGCTTCACATCACCTGTACGAAAATCATAAATCTGTCCGGCAAATTTCCTTGTGTCCGGACTTAAGCCCAGGCAGTACACCAATGCCTTATGATACACATCCTGGCATCTGCACCTGGGCAGATACTCCATGTAAAAATCTTTATGGTGCTTGTCCTTGAAAATAATTGTGTAGGTTTCTTCTTTCACCGCACCTGTCGCCGTACTCATACCCATTACTTATCCTCCTCGCCTTATAACTCGATAACCATATGCTAAGGAACAATCTTGAAATAACTCATGCATCTGACTTGCCCAAATTTTCATAGTCGTCGTTGTCATCAGCCGCCGTAGCCCACTACGGCTCCTTCTTCCGCCTAGCCTATGGAAATTTATTCTGCGTCATCTGCACAAGTTGTTTTGCGACTATTCCTAATTAATTCCTACCCGGACAAGCCGGAACCAAACTTTTACCGCTTTGCTTCAGATTTTGCTGTTATACTGCATGTCAATAAAATCTACAGTAAACTTCAATGAAAGACCGTCAACCATATATGCACGCCTTAGTCAGATTAGTAAATTCTGGCAGTCTCAAATAACTCAGAATGACCTGCAGCACATTTCCAGATATTCTTTGATAAAAAACCAATCTAAAAGATTTGCCTTTGATTCCAAAACACAGATATGCCTGATTCCTTATCCTGCAGGTGCTCCTTCGACTTAACAGGAATTCTCCACTCCCTCCTTTCCTCCTGAAGAGGCGAACCAAATCAACTTCCTTCCGCACCTCCTTCTCCCACATTTTTCCGGGCGAAAAAAAGTAGGACCAAAGAGCCTGCAGATGACAGTCTATAACCGTCACCGGATTACTGTCAGAAGCTGATTTAGTCCTACCTAAATACAATATTCAGTTGTCCGGGGCATAGTTCCCCCGCCAGTTCGGTGTCAAACCTGCTCGTGTCAGGCTGATGTAAAATATCTGCTATTCGTTTGAAACGGGCCCGTCCTTACGCGAAAATGACCCCGCATCCGGCATTTTTCCGTAGGACTAAATCAACGAAAACCCTTTTATTTACCGGGTTCTGCCAATCTGCCAATATCATAACACAATCCCCCGTGACAAAAAATGTGGCATGAACACCTCTCTCCTTCAGGCCGTCCAGAAGCTGTTCTGTGTAAGCTGGGTGAGGGCCATCATCAAATGTAATTGCAATTCTTTTCACATCCTCTGCTTCCAGCCCCTCTTCTTCTGTGAGCACCAGACTGCTGTCCGCCGCAAGCATCTTTCCCTCCATTCCGTACAATCCCAAAAACAGCAATCCCGCCATTATATCAAACAGTAGGATTGCTGCCGCCGCTTTTTTCATATTATTCCCGACCCTGTCGCTTTCTCAATGCAATATATGCACAATAGAGCTCATCTCATTCACTCCATGTACTGGATCCCCGCATAACGCTCTCCCTCTGCATCTCTCCTGCCGGATCCCCGTATAACGCTCTCCTCTGCATCTCTCCTGCCGGATCTCCGCATAACGCTCTCCTCTGCATCCCTGCCGGATTCCAGCCTCCATAGATAAACCTAATCAAACTGAGCTGCATACAGTCGATAGTAAAATCCTTTCCGTTCCATCAGGCACTCATGAGTCCCCTGTTCTACCACATCTCCATGATCAACCACCAGGATCATATCTGCATGCTGAATGGTGGAAAGCCTGTGGGCAATTACAAAGCAGGTCTTATCTTTCATAAGTTCCCGCATGGCCTTTTGAATCCTGCGTTCTGTACTTGTATCCACATTGGACGTGGCCTCGTCCAGGATCAGCATCTTAGAATCATACAGCATGGCCCTGGCGATGGTCAGCAGCTGCTTCTGCCCCTTTGAGATATTTCCCCCATCTTCGCTGATAACAGTTTCATAACCCTGGGGCAGGCGCATAATAAAAGAATGGATATGGGCAGCCTTGGCCGCCGCCACTACTTCCTGCATGGTTGCGCCTTCCCTGCCATAGGCAATATTCTCAAAAATAGTCCCCTGGAATACCCATGTCTCCTGAAGCACCATGGCATAAGCTCCCCGAAGGCTTTTTCTGGTATAATCCCTGCAGTCCCGCCCCTCCACCAGAATGCTCCCCTGATCCACATCATAGAAGCGCATAAGAAGGTTGATGATGGTGGTCTTGCCCGCCCCGGTGGGCCCCACAATGGCCACGAGCTTCCCTGCTCCCACGGCAAGGTTCAAATTATGTATGATTGTCCTGTCCTTTTCATAGCCAAAATACACATTCTGCAGGGCCACATTTCCCTTCACATCCACCAGTTCCAATGCGGCTTCCCGGTCCGCAGTTTCCTCCGGCTCATCCAAAAGGGCAAACACCCGCTCTGCTGCCGCCAGAGCCGAATACAGCTCATTCGTAATATTGGCGATCTCATTGATTGGCCCTGAGAACTTCCTGGAGTACAGTACAAAGGAAGAAATCCCCCCCAGGGTAATGGCCTCTGCCATATAGAGAAAAGAGCCGAACACGGCGATAAAACACAGCCCAAGGTTGTTGATGGAGTTCACCGTGGGCCCCATGGTCACGCCATAATAATCCGCATCATAGTAGGCATTTGCAGCATTCCGGTTAATCCGGTCAAATTTTTCCGCCACCCGATCCTCATAGGCATATGCCATAATGGTCTTCTGTCCAGAGAACATTTCCTCCACAAAACCATTCATGATTCCATAATTTTTAGAACGCTTTGAAAATCTGGGCTGCGTAACCGCACGCATTTTCGTCACATACACCACCGCAGCGGGAATCGAGAGCAGAGCCACCACCGCCAGAGCCGGTGAGAGAAACATCATCATGGCAAAGGATCCCACCACCGTCACAACGCTTGTGAGAATCTGCACCACATCCGTTCCCAGGCAGGTGCTCACCACATCTATGTCATATGATACACGACTGATAATATCCCCCGCCTGATTCCTGTCGAAAAATCCCACCGGAAGACGCATCAACTTGGCAAAAACCTCCCTGCGCATCCCTTTGGCAATATGTCTGCTCACATACATCATGACAATATTGATGGTCACAGTGATCAGGGAAGAAAACACATAGGCCAAAAGCATCCTTCCCGCAAAATAATATACCCTGTCAAAATTGACTTTTCCTGCCCCGGCTGCCGCCTCATTGATGGCCGCACCCGCAAGGCTGGGGCCAATCAACGCCAGCACATTACTCACAAAGCACAGCACAAGCACAAAAGCCAAAATCCATTTATACTGTCCGATATAGGCAAACAGCCTTTTAAAAGTCCCCTTGGTATCTTTGGGCTTTCTGCGAATCGTATCTCTGGACGCCATAATCCCCTTCCTTTCTGCCGCGGATCTCCCCGCCTTTATACCGGCACCTGTCCCGGCGCCCTCCATGGCAATACCCGCCAGCTTCCCCTGAAGTATTCCCGGCTCTCCCTCACAATGCCCGCCAGCTTCCTCTCCAGGACTCTCTGAGCACTCCTCGGCAATGCCTGCCAGTCCCCTGACAGTACCCCCTGGAAACCTCGGCCGCTCAAGTTCAGCCTTCCCCCATCTGAGTCCTGAAGATCTCCTGGTACATGGGGCAGCTTTCCATCAGTTCCTCATGGGTACCATGTCCAATGATCTTCCCCTCATCCATGACAATAATATCATCCAATGCCATTATAGAACTGATACGCTGAGCCACAATAATGGTGGTGGTATCTTCATAGTGTTCCCTGATAGCGCCCCGCAGCTTCGCATCCGTCTTATAATCAAGAGCACTGGACGAATCATCCAGTACCAAAATTCTGGGAGACGCCGCCAGCGCTCTTGCAATCAGCACCCTCTGCCGCTGCCCGCCGCTTAAATTCGCCCCCCGCACCACCGCTTTGTGCCCGTATCCTTCCTGATATCCCTCGATAAATTCCTTTGCCATGGCATCCCCTGCAGCGCCTGCGATCTCCTCCATGGAGACATCCCTGCCAAAGGAAATATTTTCTTTCAACGTATCCGCAAAAATCACATCGTTCTGGAACACTACCCCGAACAGACGGTGCAGTTCATCCTTTTCATAGGTCCGCACATCCTTTCCGTCCACAAACACATGCCCCTGATCCGGATCGTAAAAGCGCATCAGAAGATTGATTACTGTAGTCTTTCCGCAGCCTGTGGCCCCGATAATCCCCAGGGAACCTCCCTTCTTCACCGCAAAGTCAATATTCTCCAGACATTTCTGCCTCTCCTGGCCGTCAAACCTGTCCTGACCAGTATCTGCTCCTGAAAAAATCTTCCCTCCGGCCGCAACACTTGTTGCTTCCCCTGCCTGAGACTCCTCCTGCAATCCTCTGCCCTCATCCCCCCTGCCGTAGCTGAAAGACACATGCTCAAAGACAATGTACTCTTCCCGTTGGGTGACGGCAGCCTCCTCCTCCGGAAGCGGCAGCAGATCTTCCCCCGTGCCCACCACTGCCCCAATACGCCGTGCAGAGGCATTGGCCTTGGACATCAGCATGAAAATGCGGTTCAGTCCCATAACCCCCATAAGGATCATATTAAAATATGTAAGGAATGCCAGAATCACCCCCGGCTGTGTGACGCCGGCATTTACCCGATATGCGCCCACCACCACCACAATAGTCAGTCCCACATTGAGCATAAAAGTCATAATGGGTCCCGGCAGCGCCATGACAATGCCCGCCTTTACGTCCCTTCCTGTGAGTCCGCTGTTGGCACTGTCAAAACGGCGGATCTCATAGTCCTCCTTGGAAAGCGCCTTCACCACCCGGATACCGGTGATGTTCTCCCGCATTACCCGCACCACATTGTCCACGCTCTTCTGCACCTTGTCGTAGAGCGGAATGCCCTTCATAGACACAAAAACCACAGCGGTGATCATCACCGGAGCCATAATGCAGAGGATTGACGCCAGTCCCACATCCATAGTGAGCGTCAGACAGATACCGCCCACCAGCATAATAGGCGCCCGGATCCCCATGGTCTGGCTGGATTGGATAAAGCTCTGCAGATTGTAAGAATCTGACGTCATCCGTGAATTCAGGGAAGGCAGACCAAACTCATCCAGCTGGCTGCCGGACAGATTCACAGATTTCCAGAACAGATCCCGCCGGATCTCATAGATACTCTCCTTTGCCACCCGCACTGACATACGGTTTGCCTTCACATTGGCCTGGCGCACATAGACTGCAATGAGCACCATCACCGCTCCCCACAGCAGCACCAGACTGCCCTTCCGCAGCGGCACCACATCATCCACCAGGTGTTCCAGCACGTAAGGAAGCAGAAGCTCCCCCACGGCCGCCGACAATTTTATTCCCATGGCCAGAGCCACCAGCTTTCGGTATTTTTTTACATAAGAAAATATAAATTTCATGCCCCCGCTCCCTGTTCTCTAATACACCCTTGCTCCAAAGACCTCTTCCACCAGATTCCTGCAATATTCCAGAGAAAAACTGCCATCCTGCAGACAGATTTCATTCCGCGACGCCAACTCCTCCGTATACTCTTCCAAAGGATAAACTGTGACACCTCCAACCCCCGTCTCCACATGACAGATCAAAGGCTCCACACCATAGTCTTTCACCACTGCGCGTCCTGCCTCATTCAATCCAATCGTGATCCGGGCCATACCGCCCACCATGCGGTTAGCCACTCCCTGCCCTGTACCCGAAGTCCAATTCACAAAATTTCCCAGCGAATAATAGACCAGAGTGCCCTCTTCCTCTTCACCATCCAGTATCTCTATGGGCTCAATCACATGAGGATGGGTGCCCAGCACCAGATCTGCGCCCTTTTCCGCAAACCATGCAGCCAAGTCCTTCTGTGACTTTGAGGCCTCCAGACTGTACTCCGTTCCCCAGTGGGGACAGACAATCACAAAATCCGCCTCCTCCCTGGCCTTCTGAAGATCCCGGGACATCCTGTCTTTCTCAAGCAGGTCCACCGCATAAGGCATGTCCCCAGGCAGGGCGATTCCATTGGTTCCATAGGTATAGTTCAAAACGGCGACTTTTATTCCTTCCTGCTCATATATGTATATCTCCTCCTGCCGCGCCTGACTTTGGTGGATTCCAAGCACCGCCATCTCCGGATAATTTTCTTCCCAGAAGGCCAGGCAGTTTAAAATCCCCCGCTTTCCCTTGTCCAGGGCATGGTTGGTGGCGTGGAGCACCACATCAAAGCCCGTATCCGCCAGAGCACCCCCCAGTTCATAGGGAGCGTTAAAGGACGGATAACCCGTCACCCCCAGCTCCTCCCCTCCGATAATCACTTCCTGATTAACAAGCGCCAGATCCGCCGCTTCTATCTCTTCCTTCACATGCGCAAAGACTGCGCTGAAATCATATCCGCCATCCTCCTTCCTGCCGCTCTCTGCAACCCGCGTGTGCAGCAGGACATCCCCCACCATCACCAGCGTGATCTCAGTAGCGGCCTCAGGTTCCGTTTCCTCCATGGAACCCACACCGGATTCAGGCTGGCCCACATCTCCCACCGATCCTGGCTGACCTTCACCCCCTGCCGCTTCCAGCTGATCAGACTCACCTGCACCTCCTGCCGCTTCCAGCTGATCAGACCCACCTGCACCTCCTGCCGCTCCCCGGCTTCCACTGCCGGGCAACAGCACCGCCACTGCCAAAACACAGACCAAACAGGGCAGTAAAACAAATACTAAACGCAACTTTTTACACTTTTTATTTCTCATGTATTTCATCCACTTCTTTCTTATGCCAACATTTTTTGCCAAACCAATACTATTTCTTTCAAGCGCTGTATGTATTCCATCCACTTATCATACGCGCTGAAAAATCTATGAAAATGCTATAAACTCATCATGGACAGTTTAAAAACATTTTCCTAAATACACTTTCTTAAATACAGACAACATATTCCCATTATACCCCTCCACGGTAAAATTTCAATCCAAAACTGCTTGGAAAATCGCTGTTTTTATGGTAGGGTAAACATATGCTCCCTTCGGGAAGACACCGTCTCCTCTGAGAGGAAAAGCACAGTCCAAATGGGCGGAACCGATTACACCGCCCTGGAAGAAAAGGAGAATCAAATGAAAATAGGAACCTGCGTCACACTCTCTTCCATAGGAGAGATGCCCGGCAAACTCTCCCTGCTGCGGGAGAACGGCTTCGACTCCTGCCAGCTGCTGTCCTGGGATCCCGTCCTCTGGACAGCAGAAAATGCCACAAATCTGAAAAACATGCTTCAGGACCACGCCGTGACCGTCTCCGCTTTCTGGTGCGGCTGGGAAGGCCCCAAAGTGTGGAACTTTTACGAAGGCCCCCTTACCCTGGGACTTGTCCCCCCGGAGTACCGCCAGACGCGCATCCGGAATCTCACCGACGGAGCCGACTTTGCCCACCTTCTGGGGATCACCGATGTGGCCACCCATATGGGCTTCATCCCCGAGAATCCAAACGACCCGGAATTTGAGGGCTTCTGCGCCGCTGTCCGCACTGTGGCACAGCATCTGGAAAAAAACGGCCAATACCTTCTGTTTGAGACAGGACAGGAAACGCCTGTCACCATGCTGCGCTGCTTTGAACAGACCGGCTGCTCCAATCTGGCCGTCAACCTGGACACTGCCAATGTGATCCTCTACGGAAAAGCAAATCCTGTTGATGCATTGGACGTCTTCGGAAAATATGTCCGCGGCCTCCACGCCAAGGACGGCTGCTATCCCACCAACGGACACGACCTGGGCCAGGAGACCAGAATAGGCCAGGGCAAAGTGGATTTCCGGGCACTCTTTACCAGACTGAAACAGCTGGGCTACAACGCCCCTGTTACCATAGAACGGGAAATCGACGGAGACCAGCAGCTCAGAGACATCCTGTATGCCAGAGAATATCTGGAGCAGATTCTGCGTGAAATTGATTAGAACTTAAATACCAGTCTGCCTGACACAACACCAGAGTATGTTTAAACTTTTTTGATAAATCTCTGTCGCAATCTGTGGACGATTTGGGTCAAATGAAGAGCGCACAAGAGACTGTGAACCTGCATTTGGCCCATGGATGCCGAAAAAATTCCTGCATAAACTCCTCTATATGCATATCATTAATGCATAAAAATTCATATTTCTTTTGACTTCAATGTATAAAAATAAAAATCCTAGGGCTTTCTGTATTTTTTTAATAAATCCATTGACAATTTATGCACAAAGTGCTAGTATCTCTCCATTGGCTTTCCGTCGTATCAAGGACCGGAAGGCCAGGCCAAATTTTTTGGAGGAGGAAAACATTATGAAAAAACCCATTGCATTACTGCTGGCCCTGGCCATGACAGTATCACTGGCTGCCTGCGGCAGCACACCCGAGGAGAGCGGCACAAGTTCCGACTCAAACGCCACCAGCCAGGAATCCGGCAGCGAGAACCAGGAATCCGACGCTTCCACACCGGATTCAGACAGCGGTGACGCTGACAATCAGGACGGCTTTACCACCGCCGTGGAAGGAAAACTCACCATGGCCACCAATGCGGCCTTCCCTCCCTACGAGTACATGGAGGGCAGCAATATCGTAGGCATTGACGCCGAGATCGCAGCTGCCATCGCCGGCAAACTGGGACTGGAACTGCAGATTGACGACATGGAATTCGACTCCATTACCGAAGCCATCAAAAGCGGCAAAGCCGATGTGGGACTGGCCGGCATGACCGTCACTCCCGACCGCCAGGAGGAAGTAAACTTCACCGTGAGCTACGCCACGGGCGTGCAGGTGGTCATTGTCACCGAAGACAGCGCTATCACCAGTGTGGACGACCTCTTCGCTGAGGGTGCCAGCCATGTGATCGGTGTACAGCGCAATACCACCGGGGACATTTACACCACTGACGACATTGAAAAAAAGGGCCTGGGATCCATTGACCGCTACAGCAAAGGCGCCGACGCAGTGCAGGCTCTGAAGACCGGAAAAGTGGACTGTGTGGTTATCGACAACGAGCCCGCAAAATCCTTTGTGGCCGAGGTGGAAGGCCTGAAAATCCTTGAGACAGAATACATAACAGAGGATTACGCCGCAGCCATGAGCAAGGACAACACCGCACTGTACGAGGCTGTCAACACCGCACTGGAGGAACTTCTTGCAGACGGTACCATACAGTCCATTATCGACAAATATATCGCAGCTGAATAAGCCCCGCACTTCCGGGCAGCGCTGACCGAGTGAAAAAACAGGGATCCAGGCAGCTGGGTCCCTGATTCATGACAATAGGAGAATCGTGTATGAGACCATCTGCCTCCCAAAGCTGGCCCCTGGTGGCGCCTGACTGGCTCCAGAACGGCCCCGGCTGGCTGAACGACATCGGATATGACTTTTACAAAAGCTTTATTTTCGACGACAGATACCAGATGTATATTAAGGGTCTGGGCAATACCCTGCTTCTGACCCTGCTGGCCCTGCTGATCGGCGTGGCCCTGGGAGTGGTGGTCTCCCTGATCCGCGTCTCCTGGGACAAGAACCACAGCGAAATGCACGGGGCAGGCAAAATCGCCCTGGGCTTTCTGAATGCCGTTTCAAAAGTTTACCTGACAATCATCCGGGGCACCCCCATGGTAGTGCAGCTGATGATCATGTACTTTGTGGTGTTTGCCTCCAGCCGGAACAAGGTCCTGGTGGGAGCTCTGTCCTTTGGCATCAACTCCGGAGCCTATGTGGCGGAGATCATCCGGGGCGGCATCATGTCCATAGACCAGGGCCAGATGGAGGCAGGCCGCAGCCTGGGCTTTGGCTATGTGGCCACCATGTGCCACATCATACTTCCCCAGGCCTTCAAAACTGTGCTGCCCACCCTTGCCAACGAGTTTATCGTTCTGCTGAAAGAGACTGCGGTGGCAGGCTACGTGGGCCTCACCGACATAACCTACGCGGGCAACATCATAGGTGGCAACTGCTATGACTATCTGTTCCCGTTGCTGATGTCTGCCCTGATCTACCTGGTGCTGGTAATGTTCTTCACCTTCCTGGTGGGCAGGCTGGAAAGGAGGCTGAGAAGCAGTGAGCGCTGATTATATCATCCAGGCAGAAAACCTGCAGAAACATTTTGACGGGGGCGGAATCAAAGCCCTGGACGGCGTAACCGCCTCCATTCACAGGGGAGAAGTAGTAGTGGTTATCGGTCCCTCCGGCTCCGGCAAATCCACCTTCCTTCGGTGCCTGAACCTGCTGGAAGTCCCCACAGGGGGCCGGGTGCTCTTTGAAGGCGCGGACATCACCTCCAAAAGCGCCAACATTAATCTCCATCGGCAGAAGATGGGAATGGTGTTCCAGCACTTTAACCTCTTTCCCCACATGACCATCCTGAAAAACATGACCCTGGCCCCCAGAAAACTCCTGAAAAAATCTCAGCAGGAAGCGGACAAAAAGGCCCTGGAGCTTCTGGGCCGGGTAAACCTGGCAGACCGGGCCGGCGCCTATCCCAGCCAGCTCTCCGGCGGCCAGAAACAGCGTATCGCCATTGTGCGGGCCCTGTGCATGGACCCGGAAGTCATGCTCTTCGACGAGCCCACCTCTGCCCTGGATCCGGAAATGGTGGGGGAAGTTCTGGAAGTCATGAAGGAGCTGGCAAAAGAAGGAATGACCATGGTAGTGGTCACTCATGAGATGGGATTTGCCAGAGAAGTGGCTGACCGTGTTATCTTTATGGAAGAGGGAAAAATCGTGGAAGAAGGCACCCCCGAGGAGATTTTCTCCGCGCCGAAACAGCCCCGCACCAGGGACTTTCTGGCCAAGGTGCTGTAATTATACTGCACACCAGTTAAATATGCAGTACAACTCGACTGCAGACCGCCAGCCAGGTGCTTTCATGAGTACACCACTGTAAATCCTGGCGGTCTGCAGTATAAGACATATTTGAGATACAAAAGGGAGATGCCAGGCACCTCCCTTTTTTTCATGCAGTCTTCGCTTTATTTCTTCTTCAGCACCAGATGCTGAGGCAGACCATTTACCATGAACGGCTGATAATCTCCATGGATCAGGGGCTCAATGTAGTTGATGAATTCATCCGTCACATAGTTGCCTTCCCTGTTCAGCCAGGAACGGGGAACAAGCTTCTCATGGTTGGCAATGCGATGTACATCATAGATGCCCACAGTGCTCTGGTAAGGATCGTCAGAAACACGGTCGATAACCACCATCTTGCCGGAATCGCCCTCATGAGCCGCCTTCACTGCTGCGCCGCCCACTGCGAACGCCTCGTCGATATCCACGCGGGATGCCATATGGGACGCGCTCCTCTGAAGGGTGGAGAACTCCACGCTGCGGGTCTTGCAGCCGATCTCTGCGCCCAGGAAGCCTGCCAGATATGCTGCAGTTCCCTGAAGCTGCTTATGGCCGAATGCATCCACATAGTCTCCGCCGCCGGACAGTTCACAGACGTACCTGCCGTCCTCCAGCTTAATACCCTCGGACACCGCAATAACCACCGTTTTCTTTTTCTTCAGCAGCTCCCTGGTGTGTTTCAGGAACTTGTCAATGTCAAAAGGAATCTCGGGCAGATAGATTGCGTCAGGTCCGTCGCACTCATCCGTCTTAGCCAGGGCTGTTGCGCCTGTAAGCCATCCTGCATTCCGCCCCATGACCTCGATGACTGTGATGATCTCCTTGTTGTAGGTCAGTCCCAGAGCGTCGCGGATGATCTCCTTGGTGGAAGTTGCAATGTACTTGGCAGCGCTGCCGAAGCCGGGCGTATGATCCGTAAGAGCCAGGTCGTTGTCTATGGTCTTGGGCACGCCCAGGAACTTCTGATGATGTCCCTTGATAATTGCATAGTCTGACAGCTTCTTGATGGTGTCCATGGAATCGTTGCCGCCGATGTAGATAAATGCTTCGATATCCAGTTTCTCCATAATCTGGAACAGCTTCTCATAGATCTCCGGATTCTCGTGGATATCCGGCAGCTTATACCGGCAGGAGCCCAGGAATGCGGACGGTGTACGCTTGAGCAGCTCGATGTCAATGTCGGAATGAATCTGGGTGGACAGATCCACATACATCTCATCCAGGAAACCCTGAACGCCGTGAAGCATTCCATACACCTTGTGGAATCCCCTCTCCTTGGCCGTCTTGTAGACGCCTGCCAGGCTGGAATTAATCACGGCGGTGGGGCCTCCCGACTGCCCTACAACAATATTACGTTTCTTTGCCATTTTAACAGTCCTCCAATAAAATAATTTGTGCAGACATACATTCTTTCCATCTGTAAAATCATAGCAGAATGAGAGCAAAATTACAACTAAAAAATCGCATATTTCCACTGTTTTTCTGAAATTCCTGCCAGTTTTCTCCGCTGAAGCCCTTTTCCGGGCGCCTGGAAAGATTTTTTATGTCATAATACTGTAACTCATCCATTCATAGAGCAGTTTCGTGCCCTCTGTGATCTCCGGCGGCAGCAGCGCACGAGCCACCAGTTTCAGCTCATCCTCCTCCTGATCCGTGCGTCTCAGACGGGCATAATCGCCGTCGATCTCTGCCACAATATATTCAAATCTGTTCATACCTTCTCTCCTGTTTTCTGCCTCTCTCCGATTCCTTCCATGCTTCCTCTCGTTCAAAAAGCATGGAGCCTGTGAGGCAAGAAAGGCGAAGGAGTCTGCCCCTTCGCCTTTCCATCTGATCCCTGAGCCGTAGCTTAAGAGAATAAATCCACTTCTCAAGTCATGCGCAGATGTGAAATTACATCATTCCGCCCATTCCGCCTGCACCTGCGGGCATTGCGGGAGTTTCCTCCTTAATGTTGGCCACAACGCTCTCGGTGGTCAACAGTGTGCTTGCCACGCTGGTAGCGTTCTGCAGCGCGCTCCTGGTAACTTTGACAGGATCAAGGATACCTGCGTTCACCATGTCAACATACTCCTCTTTCAGCACGTCAAAGCCCACGCCTGCTGCGGACTCTCTCACCTTGTTGATGATAACGCTGCCCTCCAGGCCTGCGTTTGCCGCAATGTGATACAGAGGTGCTTCCAGAGCCTTCAGCACGATATTGGCACCAGTCTTCTCGTCGCCTTCCAGCGTCTCCGCCAGCTTGACAACCTCTTTTGCAGCATGGACATATGCGGAGCCGCCGCCGCAGATAATGCCCTCTTCCACTGCTGCCCTGGTAGCTGCCAGAGCATCCTCCATGCGGAGTTTGGCTTCCTTCATCTCTGTCTCTGTAGCAGCGCCCACGCGGATAACTGCCACGCCGCCTGCCAGCTTCGCAAGCCTCTCCTGAAGCTTCTCCCTGTCGAAGTCGGATGTGGTCTCCTCGATCTGCTTCTTGATCTGTCCGATCCTGGCCTGAATCTCATCCTTCTGGCCCTCGCCGTCCACGATCACAGTGTTCTCCTTCTGCACCTTCACGGACTTTGCATGGCCCAGCATATCCATGGTGGTGTCCTTCAGCTCATAGCCCAGGTCGGAACTGATCACAGTGCCGCCTGTGAGGATGGCGATATCCTGCAGCATATCCTTCCTTCTGTCGCCGTAGCCGGGAGCCTTCACAGCCACTACATTGAAGGTGCCGCGGAGCTTGTTGACGATCAGAGTGGTCAGAGCCTCCCCTTCCACATCCTCAGCAATGATCAACAGCTTCGCGCCGGACTGAACGATCTGCTCCAGAAGGGGCAGGATCTCCTGAATGTTGGAGATTTTCTTGTCTGTGATGAGGATGCAGGGATTCTCCAGAGTCGCCTCCATCTTGTCCATGTCGGTGGCCATATATGCAGAGATATAGCCCCTGTCAAACTGCATTCCTTCCACCAGATCAAGCTCTGTCTGCATGGTCTTGGACTCTTCAATGGTGATAACGCCGTCCCCGCTGACCTTCTCCATGGCATCTGCCACCAGCTGGCCCACTTCCTCATCCCCTGCGGAGATAGCGGCAACCCTGGCAATATGCTCTTTGCCGTTGACCTTCTGGCTCATCTTGGAGATGGCATCCACGGCACTCTCTGTAGCCTTCTTCATACCCCTTCTGAGAATGATGGGGTTTGCGCCCGCTGCCAGGTTCTTAATACCCGCATTTACCATCGCCTGAGCCAGAACTGTAGCTGTGGTGGTACCGTCGCCTGCCACATCGTTGGTCTTGGTGGCAACTTCCTTTACCAGCTGTGCTCCCATGTTCTCAAAGGCATCTGCAAGCTCGATCTCCTTTGCAATGGTAACACCGTCATTTGTGATCAGGGGAGCGCCGAAAGACTTATCCAGCACAACATTCCTTCCCTTGGGTCCCAGAGTCACCCTTACGGTGTCTGACAGCTGATTGACACCGGACTCTAATGCTGCACGGGCTTCTGCTCCGTATTTAATCTCTTTTGCCATGATAATCATGCCTCCATTTTCCTATTATGAAATCTTTGCTGACTTTTTACGAAATTTTTCTCTCATCCTGTGGTTCTTCCATCCCTGCTCCACAAGCCTGCCACAATTCACCGGCACACGCTCTCATTGGCATATCCCGCCCTGATTCAGCTTCCTGCCTTGTTACAGAGAACACGCTCCCTTCTGCCGCCGCAGCCTTCCTTTACAGGCCCTATTGCATTACCGGCCTGCCAGGGAAATACCGCCCGCAGGGTTTCAGCTGTTGATGACAGCCAGGATATCGTTCTGTTTTACAATAATGAACTCTTCCTCGTCAAGCTTAACTTCTGTTCCTGCATACTTGGAGTAGATCACATTATCTCCCACTTTGACTTCCATCTTTACTTCCTTGCCGTCCACCATGCCGCCGGGGCCCACAGCAACCACTTCAGCCTGCTGAGGCTTCTCCTTGCTCTGTCCAGGAAGGACGATGCCGGATTTTGTAGTCTCTTCTGCAACTAACTGCTTCAATACAACCCTGTCACCTAACGGTACTAATTTCATGATAATTCCTCCTGTCATATACTGTTATTTCTTGTTAGCACTCATTTAATTCGAGTGCTAATCATCAAAACATATAATAATTTCATCCCTTTGTCTTTGCAAACACATCCTCAGAAAAGCAAGGTTCAATATCCATCCTATTCTCATTTTATCTCTTTTTTTCTCTCTTTATCTCACTTCTTCTATATGGAACTGATTTTATATTTATTTTAGAAATAAGTTCCAAAACATTTTCACAGAACTAATGCCTATCCTGGGGTAAACTTTATTCCAGGGACTGCCGATATAGATAACATAAGAGAACCAACGGCACTGGCACTGTTGAAATACACATCCAAGGAGGGATTGTCGCAGCAAAAGGAATTCAGAGCGGTTTCAAAGTGTATCCGGTTCAAATGGTTACTAAAATGCCAAAGCTGAAGCGTGAAAATGACCGGCCCAGACAGGAGCAACCCGGGTCGGGGAGACTTTCCTCCTTCAGCGTCCTTCTGGAACACGCGGAAAAGGATAATGTCCCTGAAAACGGCTGCCTGGTGACTTACAACGCCAAAAGCCAGCTCCAGACCCATTATTACCGCCAGTCCAGGGAGTATACCTACTGAACCAACAGAAAAGGGCTATGCTGCAACAGCATAGCCCTTTTCTGTTGGTTATCTCTCAATATAAACCATGGGTACATGCCCATTCTCCTCCCATTCCTGCTCTCTGTCCCGCTCTCATACCCATATAACACACTGTTTCTTCAGATTACTCAGCCTACCATATTAAATCATTGCCTCGCCTGATCTTTTTCGCCGGCCCTGACTTCTGTCAATTTTTCAAGACCGCCCCAGCATCACATCCATCAGCATCATCACTGCAAATCCCATTATGATCCCCATTGTGGCGGAATAGGGCTTTGTCTTCTGATTCCTCTGACATTCCGGAATCAGCTCATGGACAGCCACCAGAATCATGGCTCCTGCCGCAAAAGAGAGCGCAAAAGGCAGCAGGGCCTCCACGTAGACCACCAAAAGAGCTCCTACCACCCCCGCCAAAGGCTCCACCATGCCGGAAGCCTGCCCTGCCAGAAAGCTCTTCATGGCAGAACACCCCTCTCTGCGCAGAGGAATGGAAACAGCAGCTCCCTCCGGAAAATTCTGCAGCCCGATTCCCACCGCCACAGTCACCGCTCCCATGAGCTCCTCCATGCTCCAATGGGGTTCCAGGATCCCGAATGCCACCCCCACTGCCAGTCCCTCCGGTATGTTGTGAAGGGTTATGGACAGCACAAGCATGACAATCCTGCCAATTCTCTGATCCGGCCCTCCCCTGCCTCCTTCTGCCCGCCCCCGGGACCAGGATACAATCCGGTCGGACACCCACATGAACAGGGCTCCACACATAAACCCTGCCGTGGCCACCACTCCGGCGGGCATGCGGCACACCTGTCCGGCCCGCTCTATGGCCGGCTGCAGCAGAGACCAGAAACTGGCGGACACCATAACTCCTGCGGAGAAGCCAAGCATCAGATTCAACGCCCCCGGATCCGGCTTTCTGAAGAAGATAACTGTGGCTGCACCCAGAGCCGTCACGGCCCATGTCCCCAGGGTGGCAGCCAATGCCATGATTACAGACTCATTCATCCTGCATCCTCCCTAGACCATCATATGAATCCAGACGCAGAATGGTGCCTGCCAGAGGGATCAGAACAGCAGATCCAGTCCCACATGGTGCCTGCCAGAGGGATCAGAACAGCAGATCCAGTCCCACACTTGCCACAAGCTCCGCTGCCCCGCAGCAGACCATCACCAGAATGGGATTCTTTTTCCGCAGCCGCAGCACCAGAAAAGCCACCAGAAAAATGCCACACTCCAGCCACTGTATCTTTGAGGGATCCACCCCCGCCCCGCCAAAAGCCACAAGCATCAAAATAGAAAGCCCTGCGGCACCGATCAGAGCTGTCACCGCAGGCCGGAGACTCCCCATGACACTCTGGAGCAGGGACAGTTGCCTGTAGCGGTAATAGACGAAAGCAAGCAGGGACACAATGATCAGGGAAGGCAGAATGCACCCTGCCGTGGCCACCACCGCTCCTGGTATACCCCCGATGCGAATCCCCACAAAAGTGGCGGAATTCACGGCAATGGGCCCCGGTGTCATCTCCGCGATGGTGATCAGATCCGTAAATTCCCCCATGGTCAGCCACCCATGCTTTGCCACCACCTGGCTTTGGATCAGCGGCATGGCCGCGTATCCTCCTCCTATACTGAACATTCCCACCTGCACAAAACTCCAAAACAGATCCAGATAAGTCATCACACTTCCCCTCTCTTTCCAAACCATTGTCTCCTTTGATTGTACACGTTTTCCCCTTCTGCCGCAAGAGCCATTTCTCCTGCTTCTCATTTGAAGTCTTACTATTTCACTATTCTCTTCAAATGTATGATTTTTCCAGATAATTCTCCACCACCCCCAATTTCCCCAGATATCTCACAGAAATATTTAGTTTTCTCGAAATTTTCAATTATAAATATTCGTTATCTAAAATACTATTTCATAAAATCTAAAATCGGATAGAATAGGATTTAGAATGCCTAAACCACGTAAGAGAAAGGAGGTTCATCCCATGAAAGAAGTCGGTCCAATTCTCGCAAAACTGCGAAAGGAAAAAGGACTGGGAGAGAAAGAGCTGTCGGCATTGCTGAACCTGTCCGTAGGTACCATATCCAACTATGAAAACAGCGTCCACGCACCTGACTTAAACACACTCTGCAGGCTGGCAGACTATTTTGAAGTCACCACGGACTATCTCTTAGGCCGCACGGATTACCGCTGTCCTCCCGAAGCCCTTAAGGACTATGTGGTTTCCGACTACACTGTGTGTAAAGTCGTAAACACCATCCTTTCCTTTGATTCCGAGAAGCGCAATTCCGTCTTGATGTACCTGGACTATATGAAGGATTCCCACAATCGAGCAGGAGGCGGTAACTAACCGCCCTTCTCTCACGGCACCAGACATACGCTTTATGTATACGGCGCTTTCAGGAATTGACATGCACCAAGGAGCTCATAGGCAGTGGCTGAATCAATTTGGCCGCTGCCTATAAGTTTTTCTATAATCCTTTTTACAATAAGTCTCATGTGTTTTTTGTGATCTTTTGTAATCTTTCTTTTGCGGTTCTCTTTAGTGATTTTGCGATCTTTCTTTTACATTTTATACAATCCATGAATTAAACTGGATGTAAATGTGCGCCCCAGATGCATAGATACAGACTGCCGGGCAGCATGTCAACATACAACACACTGCCCGGCAGTCAATTTTACACTCTGGTTTTCTCCATAATTAATTCTTTTGCCAGCCATTCTAAAAATCAAACAGACTCAGCTGGTTGGACTCCGGCAGGTTCCCCAGCAGATTCAGGGAATCCAGCATGTCCACATTTGTCTTGGAAACCTTTGTGCGCTCTCTGAAATCCTCCTTTGACAGAAACGGGCCATCCTTGGCGGCCTCCACAATGGCATCAGCCGCTTTCTCCCCCAAGCCGTCAATGCTGTTGATGGAGGGCATCAGCTTGTCCCCCACGATCTGGAAAGAACGGGACTGTGCGCTGAAGACATCTATGGGGGTAAATTCATACCCTCTGGCATACATCTCCTGAACCACTCTCATGTCACTGTAAGCCGCCTCCTCTCTGTTGGAAAGAGGCTGGGCTCCCGGCTCCTTGTTGGCGGCAGCCTCCATACGCCTTTTGTAGTCTGCCATAACACCCTCCAGGTGCGCCCTGCCCTGGCACATGAGTTCATAGGAAAATGCCTTGGCACGAATGCTGAAAAAGGCGCCGTAATAAGCCAGGGGATAATGAATCTTGCAGTACCCAATGCGCCAGGCCATCATGACATAGGCCGCCGCATGAGCTTTGGGGAACATGTATTTGATCTTCTTACAGGAAGCTATGTACCAGTCCGGCACCTGATGCTCCTTCATCTCCGCAATCCACTCTTCCTTCAGCCCCTTCCCCTTTCGGACACTCTCCATAATGGTGAATGACAGGCTGGACTCCACCCCTCTTTGAATCAGATACTGCATAATATCCTCCCGGGTGCAGATTGCCGTGGAGATGGTTGCCGTGCCGTCCATAATCAGATCCCTGGCATTTCCAAGCCACACATCCGTCCCATGGGCCAGTCCTGAGATCCGAACCAGATCCGAAAAAGCCTGAGGTTGTGCGTCGATTACCATCTGCATGGCAAAATCCGTGCCAAACTCCGGAATCCCTAAAAGCCCCAGACGCGTACCACCGATCTGCTCCGGAGTAACTCCAAGAGCCTTCGTACTCTGAAACAGAGACATGACATCCTGGCCGTCCAGAGGAATGCTCAGGGGATCCACCCCCGTCAAATCCTGGAGCATACGGATCATGGTGGGATCATCGTGTCCCAGAATGTCCAGCTTCAGCAGGTTGTGGTCAATGGAGTGATAGTCAAAATGTGTAGTGACAATATCCGTGGTCATATCGTTGGCAGGATGCTGCACAGGAGTGAAAGAATTGATATCCTGTCCAAAAGGCAGCACCACAATACCCCCTGGATGCTGTCCTGTACTTCTTCGGACCCCTGCCACCCCTGCTGCCAGGCGCTCCATCTCGCTCTTGCGCCTGTGCCTCTGCCTCTCCTCAAAATAGTTCTTCACATACCCGAAAGCCGTCTTATCCGCAAGGGTTGCAATGGTTCCCGCCCGGAAGGTCTGCCCTGCGCCGAAGATAACCTCCGTGTACTTATGAGCCTTGGACTGGTACTCACCGGAAAAATTCAAGTCGATATCCGGCTCCTTGTCCCCCTTAAACCCCAGGAATGTCTCAAAAGGAATGTCAAATCCCTCCTTGTGAAGCTGCTCCCCACAGACAGGACAGTTCCGGTCAGGCATGTCCACCCCCGCCTTGCCCCCGTAAGCTTTTACATCTTCTTCCTCAAAATCCACATAGTGACATTTGCTGCAGTAATAATGGGGACTCAGGGGGTTGATCTCCGTGATGCCCGCCATGGTGGCCACAAAAGAGCTTCCCACACTTCCCCGGGATCCCACCAGGTATCCATCCTCCACGGATTTCCACACCAGTTTCTGAGCAATGATGTACATCACCGCAAAGCCATTCTTGATGATGGAGTTCAGTTCCCTCTCCAGACGCGCCTCCACGATAGCAGGCAGCTGGGGCCCATAGATCTCATGGGCCTTGTCATAACAGATCTTGGTCAGGGTCTTGTCGCTGTCTTCAATAACCGGAGGACATTTGTCCGGGCGCACAGGAAAAATGGACTCCACCATGTCAGCGATCATATTGGTATTTTTGACCACGATTTCAAAGGCTTTGTCACTGCCCAGGTAAGAACACTCCTCCAGCATTTCCTCGGTGGTGTGGAGGAACAGGGGCGCCTGGTCGTCGGCATCCTCAAATCCTCTGCCCGCCATGATAATGCGCCGGTACACCTCGTCCTCCGGGTCAAGAAAATGCACATCACAGGTGGCCACCACAGGCTTATGAAACTGCTCTCCCAGTTTCACAATGCGCCGGTTCACATTCTGAATATCCTCCAGGGACTGGATGCTGCGCACCCTTTCCGCCGTAACCATAAATTTATTGTTCCCCACAGGCTGGATCTCCAGATAGTCATAAAAATTTACAATTCTGGCTATCTGCACATCACTCTGGCCGTCCAGTAGAGCCCGGTAAAGCTCCCCGGCCTCACAGGCGCTGCCCAGAATAAGACCCTCCCTGTACTTTTCCACTAAGCTCTTGGGAATCCTGGGATGTCTGCTGCTGTAATAAGTCAGATGAGACTCAGTCACAAGCCTGTACAGGTTGATCCGTCCCATATCGTTTTTTGCCAGAATGATGGCATGGTATGTAGGGAGTTTTTTTACCAGATCCACGCTGGCGGCACCTTTTGCGTTCAATTGCCCCAGAGTGCGGATGTCCTCCTCCCCCAACATCTGAACAAACCGGATAAAAATCCACGCCGTACACTCTGCGTCATCCACCGCCCGGTGGTGATTCTCCAGAGAAATGTTCAAGGTCTTGGCCACCGCATCCAGAGTGTGTTTGGCCTGGTTGGGCAGCAGCACCCTGGCAATGCCCACCGTGTCCACATAAGTGAGAGGCTCCTCCGCCCCGCCGGCCTTCAGTCCCTGCCGCCTTGCGTTCTCCAGGATGAAACTCATGTCAAACCCTGCATTATGGGCCACAAGCACGCATCCCCGGCAGAACTCCAGAAATTCAGGCAGTACTTCCTCAATCAGACGGGCATCCTTTACCATATCATCGTTAATGCCCGTGAGCTTCTCGATCTCAAAGGGAATGGGCACCTGAGGATTGATAAATGCGGAAAATCTGTCCTGTACCTCCCCGCCGCAGACCTTCACCGCACCGATTTCAATAATGCGATTGTCAACAGGAGAAAAACCCGTGGTCTCAATGTCAAAAACCACAAAGTCCTCGTCCAGTCTCTGTCCCTGGTCCCCTGTGACAATCTCTTTCAAATCGTCCACCAGGTAGGCTTCCACACCATAGATAATCTTAAAAAAATCCTGCCTGTCCGGAGCTTTCTCCCCTGCCTCTTTGCACCGGTCTTTCTCCGCCTTATACAGGCTCTCCCACACATGGTAGGCGTCCGTGAATCCCTGTACCACGCCATGATCCGTTATGGCTATGGCGCGGTGCCCCCATTTGTAAGCCCGCTTCACAATGTCCTTGGCCTCGGACACACCGTCAAAATCACTCATCTTGGTGTGACAGTGCAGCTCCACCCTTTTGTGTGCTGCCATATCCATGCGCACAGTGGTAAAATCCAATATCTTTTTGATCCCCACCAGAGAGCCTATGGTGAGCTCATGGTCAAATTTGTCCAGCACAGCCATACCCTTGATCTTTACAAAGGCCCCTGCTTTCAAATCCTTTAATATCTCCGGCAGAGAATCGTTCCTGACGAAAATCTTCACCGTCATGGTATCTGTAAAGTCCGTCATATCGAACATGAGAATGGTCCGCTCATTTTTGATGGGCCGGCTGTCAACCTTGATGATTCTGCCCCGGATGACCACATCTCCCATCTCTCCCATCACTTCGTCAATGGGAATGCTCTCGTCCTCAAAATCCTTGCCATAGATCACATCCGCATTGTCGGAAGACTTTAAGGGACGGGAATAATCGCCGCCCCTGCGGAATTCTCCCCGCCTGGAGTCCCCTCTTCCCTGCAAGCTCTTGGTGCTGCCGGAACGGGCGCTCTCCTGGGATTCCCCGGCGCCAAAAGAAAAAGCATTGTTTCCGCCGGCATTTCCTGAGCCCACGGCCTTTCCGGAAACTGTCCTGCCGGCAGATTTGCCCTTGCTCCCTGATGCTTCCCGGGATTTTCCTGCAGAAGGCATGTCCCCTGCTTCCATCCCGTCCCCGTCGCTCCTTCTCACATGACGGAAAATTTCATTGACCCGCATCTGGATTTTCAGAGCGTCATCCTCCGCATATTTTCCGGTCTGTGCCTCTTTGTAGTCCACTGTGATCCGGGCTTGCAGGCCGCAGCGGTCCAGAAGTATCTTTTCCAGAACCCGTACAAGCTCCTCCTCCTTGCTCCTGTTCAGCACATTGTCCTCCACGGTAAACAGGATCTCCTCCTCCCCGGGATAGGAAATGTCTGCCATACGGAAGGCATTGTACTCAATGTGGCTGTACTCCCGCAATTCTGCCAGAATGCTCTCTCTATAAGCCTGCATCAGGTTCTGGGGCGTATACTGGGATGAAAGGCAAAACCTTTCATATATCCTCACAGTCAGGGCCGTCCTGGGAAAAAGCTGCTGCTTGATCTCCTTCTCCACAGCCCATAAATCTTCCTTAAATATCAGTCTGGAGCTGAAGAGATAGATGGATATCCGGTCTTTCGTCTTAGTGGCGGACACTCGCTCCACGTCTGTCTGAGCCATTTTGTCATGGAGTGTTCCTTCTATCTTCAATGTGGGAAAAACATCAAAAAATGGTTTGGTTTTCTGCATCATTTCCAGTTATCCAGTTCTTCCTTCAAAGTGTCCAGAAGGGACTCCTCCGGCACCTTGCGGATAATCTCACCCTTTTTTATCAACAGCCCCTCTCCCTCGCCGCCGGCAATACCGATATCCGCCTCTCTGGCCTCTCCAGGTCCGTTTACCGCGCAGCCCATGACTGCAACCTTCAAGTCCATGGGATAGCCTTCCACAAGCCGCTCCACCTTGGCCGCCAGACCAATCAGGTCAATCCTTGTCCTGCCGCAGGTAGGACAGGAAACCACTTCCATACCACCCTGACGCAGTTTCAGGGTCCGCAGAATCAATTTTGCCGCTTTGATTTCCTCCACGGGATCACCTGTCAAAGATACCCGTATGGTATCACCGATGCCCTGATTAAGTATAATGCCCAGGCCCACAGCGGATTTAATGCTGCCGCTGGCTACAGTACCGGACTCAGTGATTCCCACATGGAGGGGGTAGTTGGTCCTGGCGGCCAGAATTTCATGAGCCTCCACACACATAAGCACATCGGAGGATTTGATGCTGATCACAAGATTCTCATAGCCAAGTTCCTCCACCATACGCACCTTGTCCAGGGCGCTCTCCACAATGCCCCCGGCGGTAACGCCCCCGTACTTCTCCAGAAGGGGTTTCTCCAGAGAGCCGCTGTTGACGCCGATGCGGATGGGGATATCCCTCTCCCTGGCCATATCCACCACCGCCTTCACCTTCTCGGGTCCACCGATATTGCCGGGATTAATGCGGATCTTGTCCGCTCCGTTTTCCATGGCTGCCAGAGCCATTTTGTAGTCAAAATGGATATCCGCCACCAAAGGAATGTGGATCTGCCGCTTTATCTGGGCCAGAGCCTGAGCTGCCTCCATGTCAGGCACCGTACAGCGGATAATTTCGCACCCTGCCCGCTCCAGCTCCAGAATCTGAGCCACTGTGGCCTGCACATCCTGGGTTTTTGTATTGGTCATTGACTGGATAAGAATGGGATTTCCCCCGCCGATCTTCCTGTCCCCTATTCTTATAACTCTTGTACTGTCTCTATGCATATGAACCTCCTGGACTCCAATGATCTTTATGTCATTATAATCCATCCTTCCAGGATAATCCACCAAAATATTTTTGCCTGCCCACGGATCTGTCAGTTATTAAATCTATTGAGGGACATATATGGATCTGCACCCCTGCTGAAGGTTATCCTTTCCTGCAGAAATGGCCCGGACTTACCTGTATGGCCAGATCTTCCATGCAGAGCTGCATCAGACAAGTGACCGCCTGCCTGTCTGAAAGGGGCTGGGCCCGCTCTGAAGCAAAAGCAAGTTCCTGAATAATTTTTTCTGTGGACCTGGGATAAAAATCCAACGCCTGGTATACAGCTGCAAGGTCAGGGGACAATTCCCTTCCCACTTCACCCAGAGAAGCCTGTCCTCTCCCCCCGCGCTTTTCCGGCGTAACTGTCTGCTTTGCTTCTGTTTCCTGCCCCTTTTCCGCCACATTTGCCCCCTCTGCCTCTGTTCCCTGCCCCTTTTCCGCCACAGTCGTCCCCTCTGCTTCCTGACGTTCCTTTGCACAAATCGCATTCCCATTCTCAGGCAAGTTCTTCCCTGATTGACCTGTTTTTCCGGAGACATACCGCCTTCTTTGTGTCAAAATCCCCGCTTCATGGTTGTTTCTCTTACTCTCCCAGATTTCCCACACCTCTCCGGCAAATTCCTCCAGATCCAACACCACTCCTGCTCCCTGCCTGATCAGCCGATTACATCCATCGCTGAGCCTGTCCGTCATACGTCCCGGCACCACATAGACTTCCCGTCCCTGCTCCAGGGCCATATCCACCGTAATCAGTGTGCCGCTTTTGACTCTGGCTTCAATCACCACCACCACATCTGCCAAACCGCTGACAATACGGTTTCTGGGCGGAAAATTCTGGGGACGCGCAGGCGTTCCACCGGGATACGAGGAAAGTACTGCTCCCTGCTTTACAAGTCTTTCATAAAGCCCTCTGTTCTGGACAGGGTAACACACATCCACGCCGCTGCCGAGCACACCCACACAATATCCCCCTGCCTCCAGGGCCGCCTCCTGGCTGATGCCGTCAATCCCCCTGGCCATGCCGCTGACCACCGCTATGCCCCTGCGTCCCAGTGTCTCCCCCAGCAGCCGGGCCACATGCCTTCCGTACTCAGAACAGTCCCGGGCGCCAATGACCGCCGCAGTCGGCATATCCTCCTTGGGAAGTTTTCCCCGGAGAAACAATCCAAAAGGAGCATCGGGAATGGTTTTAAGTCTCTCCGGGTAACCCTCCTGCCAGAATGTCAAAAGCCGAATCCCCTCTTTTCTTATTCTGCAGTATTCCTCCTGTGGACGCCATCTGGCCGTAAACCCTGCAAGTCCCTCCACCTGTCTGGCGGACAGCACCCTGCCCCAGGTCTGCCGATCCGCAAAGTAAACCGCCTCAAATCCGCCGCACAATTCCCACAGCTGATGCAGCTGCCCGTTTCCCATTCCTGGAAAACTGCACAGCCAGCAGGCATACATCTTCTCCCGTTCCTTCCAATCCTCCTTCAAAGTACCACCCAAACCCATGCCTCCTTCCACAGATATGTAAGTATAATTCTATTTCATCAGATCTCAGTTACTGGCTCCTGTTCCAGACACAAATTCCCCCATATTTCCTTCCCGCACATTCTATCTAACAGATATCAACTCCCCCAATATTCCACAGAAGGCCTGTAGTAAGATGCCTCCATCAGATGTTCCACCCCAATCCGTTCCGCGCCTTCCAGATCCGCAATGGTCCTGGCCACTCTCAATATCCTGTGGTATGCCCTGGCACTGAGCCTCAAGGATGCATACAGCCGCTCCATACATGCTTCCTCCTCCACCCCCAGCGGACAGTATTTTTCCACGGCAGCAGCACTGATGTCCCCGTTAAACCTGCACCCCGTCCCTGCAAACCGGTCTTTCTGTACTTTTCTGGCCTTCCCCACCCTCTGCCTCACAGAGGCACTGCTCTCCCCTGCCTTTCTGTCCTTAAGGCTTCCATAGTTCACAGGGGAAAGTTCCACACACAGATCAATCCTGTCCAGAATGGGCCCGGACACCCTGCCCATATATTTCCGCACCTGGGTTTCCGTACAACGGCACCGGTTCGCATCAGGGTAATAGCCGCAGGGACAAGGATTCATCGGTACAACGAAATTGATACAATTCAACGATGCACCCCCTAAATGCACCCCCCTAAACCTAAAAAATGCGGGCCGGAAACTGATTATTCCGGCCCATAAAAAATTTTTCTTTCTATATTAAATAGCGCTTTTACACATCCGCCCCTCCGCTGAGGCTTTCACCTCCCTCCCGTTTTTGAAAACAAACCGGATGTCATCCCTGGCATAAACCGTGGCGTAGTCAAGGAGCGCCGTCCAAAGCTCCTCATCAAACTTTCCGCAGAAGCCGTCCAGCCTTTGCAGGCCGCCGATGAACCGCATATAGGTTTTCCGCTTCCCCTGCCTGTCGGAAATCTCCCTGGATGCCTTTTCGTACCCGTCCCTTGCCGCCTCGTACCGGGCGACCAGTTCATTGCGGCGTTTCTGGTATTCCTCCTGGTCCATGGGCGCGGCCTTGTTTTCCGCCACAATCCTTTTTACCATTTCCGCCACCGTCCTCGTTTCAGTCTGAAACCGGCTCTGCTCCACCTCCAGCTCCGTGGTGTCACACAGCGTCCGCATCATCACCTTGGTGTTCGCTATCAGCTCATCCTTTTCCGGGATGACCGCATTGACGGCTTTCACGAAGGCATCCTTTATCTCGTCCTCTGTAAGGTGCGGCGTCCGGCATTTCTTATCGTTCTTGAACTTGCGGTTGCACTGGAAGATCACCCTGCGGTATTTGTCCTGTGAGTGCCACACCTTGGAGCCGTACCAGTTCCCGCACTCGGAACACTTGATTTTCGAGGAAAATATGCTCGTGCTGCTGTACCTTGCGCCCATGCTCTTCCTCCGCTCCATCTCTTCCTGCACCAGCTCCCATGTTTCGGGAGGGATGATTGCCTCGTGGTTCCCCTCCACATAATACTGCGGGATTTCCCCCTGGTTCCTCTTCCGCTTTTTGGTGAGGAAGTCCGCCGTGTACTGCTTCTGCAGGAGCGCATCCCCTTTATACTTCTCGTTGGTGAGGATGCTCTTGACGGAACTCTGGTGCCAGGTGTCCTTCCCCGCGGGGCTCTTGATGCCAAGCCCCGTCAGCTTCTTGCCGATGGCATACGGGCTCAGTCCCTGCAGGAAAAGCTGGTATATCAGCTTTACCGTTTCTGCCTGCTCCGGGTTCACTCTCAGGCTGCCGTCCTCGCCTTTCTCATATCCGAGGAAAGTGCTGTAGGCAAGGCTGCCTTTGCCGTCCGCAAACTGCTTCCGCTTGCCCCAAGTGGTGTTCTCTGAAATGCTCCTTGACTCCTCCTGCGCAAGGGAGCTCATGATGGTGATGAGCAGCTCCCCCTTGGTATCCAGCGTGTAGATGTTCTCTTTTTCAAAATAAACCTCGATGCCCTTCTCCTTCAACTTCCGTACTGTCGTTAAGGAATCCACCGTGTTCCTTGCGAACCGGCTGACCGATTTTGTGATGATGAGGTCAATCTTCCCCGCCAGGGCATCCTCAATCATCTGGTTAAAACCATCGCGCTTTTTTGTGTTCGTTGCAGAGATGCCTTCGTCCGTATACACCCCGGCAAATTCCCAATCCTCCCGGCCGTTTATGTACCGGGTGTAATAATCGACCTGTGCCTCATAGCTTGTCGCCTGTTCCTCGGAATCCGTGGATACCCTCGCATACCCCGCCGTCTTCCGCTTTTTCGCCACCGCAATCGGACTGGAGTCAAACCGGTTCAGCGTGGCGGGTATGGTTGTTACTTTCTTTGCCATTCGACCACCTCCCCATCCGTAAAGTGAAATTCAAACCTGTCCTCGTATGCCGTCACTCCCGCAATCTCCTTCACAAAGCGGGGTTCGTAATCCTCCCGCCCCAGGACTTCCGCCGCTGCCTTTCGGAATTCATCATCCAGCAGCCTGCGGAAGGAACACCCCCGGCACACCCAAACCTTATATTTTTCCTTCTGCCCTTTCGGGCCCATCTTCCAGTAATCGCATTCCAGTTTCCTGCCGCAGCACCCGCAGGTGATTTTCTGCGAAAATGCGCTGCGGCCTCTTTGGTATGCCCGCATGACCTCTCTTGCCTTCCCGCTTTTCATGCGGAACTCAATGCGGTCTGCATTTATGACAATCTGCTCGACTTCCCTCCGGACTGCCACCCCGTCAAAGGCGGCAAGCTCCAGTGCGGCGGCCGCCGCCTGCTCCAGCTCCGTTTCATAGACCGGCCGGAGCCCGCACACATCTTTCCCTTTGCGCTCCCTGGTATTGCAGTTCCATTTCTTGCCGTATTTTGTGGTGCGCCTGCTCACCGAACGGCCGCATTCCCCGCATTTCACCAGTCCTGAAAAAGCCGTGAGCGTGGGGTTTTTATTGGCGGCGGCATCCGCCCGCTGCTCCCGTATGAGCTGCGCCTTTTCAAAATCTGCCTGCGGGATGAGAGGCTCGAACATACCCTCCACCATGTACATGGGCAGCTCGCCCTTATTCCTTTTCCTCGTATGCCCCTCGGAAATAAAATTCTTCTGCAGGAGCATGGAGCCCGTATAGGACGGGTTCGTGAGGATGAACTTGATGGTGGAGTCGTCCATCGGCACGCCTTTCTGCCCCGTGATGCCCCGCTTTGAAAGCTCCTTTGCAATCCCATAGGCAGATGTGCCGGAAAGGTACTTTGCAAAAATCTCCTTTATGACCTCCCCCTGCTCCGGTATGACGCGGTACATTTCCCCGTCCCACTCATATCCGTATGGCGCTTTATGCCCGTTCGGGATGCCCTGTTCAAACCGTTTCCGGATGCCCCACTTCACATTTTCGGAAATGCTGCGCGATTCCTCCTGTGCGAAGGACGCGAGCAGGGTGAGCAGCAGCTCCCCTTCGTCAGAAATGGAATGGATGTGTTCCCTTTCAAAATAAACATCAATCCCAAGCTCCTTCAGGTGCCTCGTTGCTGTCAAAGTATCCACGGTATCCCTCGCAAAACGGCTGATGGACTTTACCAGCACCATGTCAATCTTCCCGGCATCGCAGTCCGCAAGCAGCCTGTTGAAGTCATCGCGGTGGCTTGTGTCTCTTCCGCTGATGCCCTCATCCGCATATATGCCCGCAAACTCCCAATCAGGATTTTTTTGTATCAATCCGTTGTAATGGCTGACCTGCGCGGAAAGGGAATGGAGGAGCATTTCCGTCTCCATCGACACCCTGGCATAAGCCGCCACCCTCTTCCTCTTTTTCAGTTCCGGCAGAATCTGCCCGATTACGCTGATTCTCGGCATATCATCCCTCCTTGTCAGTGTCACATGATGCCATAGAATCGGCTTTATATCCACTCATTTCGGTCTGTAAACTAACCAAAATCGGGCGGTATTTTCCCCGGAAAATTGTATCAATCTGACCGTACTCCTCTGCCGTCATTGCCCCCTGTTCCATGAGGGATTTCGCTATGTTCATGGTGGCGTGGTACATCTTCTCATTCCGGAACTGCTCCTCACTCATCTGCGCCACCTCCGAATCTGTCAGCCACATAACACGCATGGCAGCAGTATTTCCTGCCGGCATTGCCGTAGGCCGTGAACGGCTTTTTGCAGTAAGCGCACACGAATTCATAACGTGCCTTCCGTTCTATCTGGTACGGGTGGCTGTTCCACCACTTATTGCGGCATTTATCGGAACAGAACTTCTTGGCTTTCCGTCCCGGATTCTGTTTTACCTCTGCCCCGCAGCATGGGCAGATACCCTTATCCCCATCCGCAGACGGCACTGCTGCTTTTATTTTCCCCGCACTCAGTCCCTTCCTCCGGCAAAATGATTTTACTGTGTTCTCTGAAATGCCAAGTTCCTGCGCAATCTTCATATATCCATAGCCAGCGGCCCTCATCTGCCGTATCCGGTCTTTTTGCCTGTCAGTCATAAAAACGCCTCCTCACTATACGGAGATTTGAACCGCAGTTCGGCGGGGTGTTTTCACAAAAAAAAAATAACGCCTGCAGGAATCCCAAAAGGAACTCCTGCAGGCGTAAAACCATTTATACCCTCTTTGCGTAATCCAGCGAAATCCATCCGTCTCTCTTTTCCTGGTAGGATTTCAGCAATCCCCACCTGGATGCGCCTTCGCCGTCTGCCTCCTCCACTATCGTGAAAGTGCCGGCTCCGGTATATTTCCCGGTCTTGCCGTGGTCAGTGCCAGGGCCTTTCCGGATGTTAAGGTTTGGGATGGATACCTGCACCAGATACGGCTTGAACGCTGCCGTACTGGAATACACTGCCTTCCCCGACTCATCAAACACGGAGCAGCCCGGATTCTCATCCGCACATTTCTTTGCGTTCTCCAGCGACTTGAACGCCCCTTTCTGCGAGGATGCGTCTGCCCAGGTCTTCCGGACGCGGTACCAGATTTCCGTTTCTATAGGAGCCGGGGAAGATGCCTCTCCTTCCGTTCCAAGGATGCCTTTCAGGATCGTGAGTATCTTCTCCCCATAGCCGGCGCCTGTCGCCCATCCCTTTCCGGCAGGGTTTTCCTTCTGCCCAAGCCACTCCACATATTCCGCACAGCCCCTTGTGACATATTTGAACCGCGGGTCAATGCAGGTGTTCTTGAGTGCGTCCGTGGAAGCATAGGCTTTCAAGTGCTGCACCTGCGCCCGGATGCCGAGCTGCGGCGTGTCAAAGGAATTCCCCTTTACACCGTTAGAAGTCACGCCCATGCCGCAGAAGTTGTTCTGTGAAAGCGTGACCGCAGAGCCGGAAAAGGTGAAGTTCCCGGTCTCAAGGCAGGACTGCGCAAAGGCAATGTCGCCACGGACTCCTTCTGCTTTTCCTTCCGAAAGGTACAGCGGAACCATGTCGAGGACGGACTGCGCCACGGACGGGTTCTTCGCTTTCAGATATGCTTTCATCTGCTCCGCCGTTGCCGTGGCATTCCCCATGATCTTGGTGTATCTGTCTGTGCCAGAAGCAGTGCCGCCCATTGCCGCTTTGACCGCCTTGCGGAATCCGTCCATCGTGTACCCCATCCCAAGCTGCGCCCACAAATGCTCCGGGTCGCCGTGGTTGCTGGCAATGCCCCTCGCACAGCCTTCCTTGTGGCTGATGATGACACCGTCCGCAAGCGGGTCAAGGCTGTACTTTTCACAGAGCATGGCGAACAGCTCCACCGCCGTCTCATAAGTCCTTTTCGCCACCGCCTTTGCCGCAGCCGTGTCGGAGCAGGTGAAATTGCTGCCCGATGTGTACTTGATACACGCCGGTTCGCACATTTCCACCCCGATATGGGTATTGTTGCCGCTGCCCTTGCTGCCGGAGCCGCAGTGCCACCCCCTGTGATTCCACGGTAATGTCTGGTAAGCCGTGCCATCGTTCCCGTCAATGAATCCGTGGACGCAGGATGTGTCATGCGCAGGGCTGTTCCATGAGTTGATGAATACGGACGCCTTCGGCTGCGGGCAGCCCACGGAATGGAGCATCAGCCCCTTTACCGTGATCTTCCTCCCTGCCGTGTAGCAGGGGTTTTTCGTCAGAATGCTTTCTACCAGTTTCATTTACTCGTCCCCCTTTTCTGCTTTGTCATGGAGCTGTGCCAGGATATCCTTCAGCTTCTCCGGGATGGGCAGCCCCAGGTGTCCGGCGTTCTCCAGGAGGCTCACGCCCTCGTTGGAGATATAGAAAAAGATGACCGCCGTCCGCAAAACGCTGCCTGTGCCGATGACCTGCACATCGAGGATGTTGGCAATCCCCACGAGCAGGAAGATCAGCACCTTCTTGGCAATGCCCCGGAACCCTACCTCGCTGGACAGCTTCTTATCCGCCGCGGCGCACATCACGCCAGTGATATAGTCCACCACGACAAAAGCGACCAGCGCATACAGCAGGCCGTCACAGCCGCCGAGGAAGTAACCGAGCCATCCCCCGACACCCGCAAAAATGAGTTGAATTGTGTTCCAGAATTCCTTCATAGTGAAACCCTCCTTAAAAAGATTTTTTGTATGATAAAAGGCCGCCCGCCAAACGGCGGACAGCCCTGTATCCAATGAAAATATTAAATTGTTTTTTGTTACTGCGTCCGTTTCCACATATAGCAGGTGATATACGGCTGCAGGTTGCTGTGTGCATTCCCGCTTCCTGCGGCGGCAGTTGAGCCGGATATTGTATGCGCATGTGCTCCCGCACTGGCAGTCGCCTTATTTGTAAGAGCAGTATAGGTCGTGCTGTCCACCAGGACTTTATTGCTGGCATTGTCAACGCCCCATGCTGACTTGGTCAGGCTTAAATTGTGCTTATGGGCACCGCCGCTGTCAGCAGCAAGCGTACCCTTTGCATGGCTGTGACTCGGCATCTGTGCCGTGGTAAGCGTGACCGTGGACGCACCGCCTGTCTTTTCCACCGTGCTGAAATTAGCGTCTGAAGCATTGACTCCCACAGGCACACGCCCCGAACCCCATGCCACCCATGTGCCCCCGAAAAAAGCTGACGGGTTGGTATTGTTTACGCTCATATAAATGCTGCCGACAGGATACACGCTGCCCGCTATGGAGCTGATATAATCTTTCAGCAACTTCCCGTATACCTTTACATCCCAGTCCTCCGAAACCTCAAAGCAGTTATCCGTCTCGGATACCTTTCCTATGGCTACTCCTTTTCCGCCGCATTTGAAGTCCATCACCACCGCAGCCGTTGAAACAATGTCCTGCACGGAGACCGTGTTGAACTGGTCTGCAATGGTGTAGCGTATGTCATAGGAGTATTCCGTGGATATCTGCCCGCCGCCAAAAACAATTGGGTCACCCGAAGAGAAGATGACGCCTGCATTTATCCACTGGCTGTCTGCCGATTTTTTGTAGTAAATCATCCTTGTGACGCGGTTGTTGTTCCCGCAGGGCGCACGGTTGTATAAAGCATTGCCGAGAATATACGTCCCGTCATCAGATAAATTCCCGCCGCTGTCACAACGCTGTGAAGTATAGGTTTCAAAGTACGGCACAAAATACCGCTCCACCGTAATGGTTACCTTTGCAGCCGCCGAAACCCTGCCCCTGGAATCGGTTACGGTTGCCGTAAAAGTGATATCGCCGTAGCTGTTCAGGAAACCCGTGGTAAGGCTTGCGGAAGAACCCGCAAAACCGCCGCCGGAAATAGAATAAGAGGCTATGGTTGAACCGTAGCTTCCCACAGCGCCGTTCACTGTCAGCTTTGCCTTTGATTTTGACTGTACATAAATCCCCCATGTTGATGGGACAGTTCCGTCAACACGCTCTGCTGTCAGACTGGTGATGGTCGGTTTTACACTTGCAGGGACGGTCAGCGTCATGGTGCAGGTCTTTGAACCAATACTCGTGCTTCCGTTGTAGGTAGTGCAGGTTATGGTGCAGGTGCCGGTAGTTGACTTCGGTATCTGATTTGCCAGGGTAAGCGGCGGAGTCCAGGAAACCGATGTACTTGCGGTCTTTGCAGCAATCGTTCCCTTTGCACTGCCAAAAGTATAGGACAGCGTATGGGTAAAAGACGATGATGCCCTCGTTACCGTGATGGTGCTTGCCATTCCGAGATTTACTGACTTCGCCGAAACAGAGGATGCCCTTGGAATAGTATTCAGCGTTACGGTCGCACTTGCAGTTATCTGTTCATAATAAGTCCCGCTGATGGTCGCCTGTATCTTAAACACGGCAGAAATTGTAATGCTCTTCGTGCCGTCGCTGTTATGAGAAACGCTCTGGGATACCGTACCAAGCGTGTGCGTACCTGTCCCTGATATGGAAGATGAAGTAAAGGATTTTGCGGTTCCGCCTATGGTACAGGTGTTGCTCCTGCTGCCAATCCCAAGGCTCCAGTCATTGATGAGATACAGCTTACAGGTAATGGTAGAAGCGTTTGCAGACACATCCTGCGCCTGGCTCCAGTCCACTTTCAGCTTATAATGCCCGCTTACGATTGAATTTGAAAAACTTCCGCTTGAAGCCATAGAAACCTCCTTCCGTTACATCGGGCCGCGCCATTTGATGGACAGATTCCCGTTTGCCCTGGGGATAAAGTCAAACCACCCGCGGCTTTCGTTTCCCAGGGACAGCTTATTCCTTATTTCCGCATTGGTGATGACAAGGCTCTGGTTGGAAATGTAGGCGATCTTCTGGCCGTTTTCCTTAAAGGCAAGGGACTCACCAGAAAGCTCCGCCGTGAAAGCATTGCCCACCCTGCCAAGCTCGATCAGCGCACCCTTGAAACGGATATATTCTTCCAAAAGCGACTGGTTCTCCGCAACCGTGCCTTTTATCTCATCCGTGACCTGCGTGAAGTCAAATCGTATTTCCGTGCTGTTCTGCGTGATGCTCGTTTCAAAGTCCTGCTGTATGGCTTCCAGTTCCGACCGTGAGATGTATTCCTCACGCACAGACAGATTGATCTCCTCCGCTGTCTTTGATATTTCGGAATAGCACTCGTGGATATTTTCTTTCAGCGAGTGCGTGGCGTCCAGGGCAGAGGATGCATCTTTGACTGCCGTGCTGATCTTGGATTCCTGCCCTAAGATATCCTCCTCCAAAGCGGAAATGTTCTGCCCCTGCTTCACCGAAGCGGAAGTCAGCGTTACGCCGCCTGCACCGATGGTTATGGTGTTTCCAGACGGATTGAGGTAATCCTTTGTCTTGGAAAGTACCAGGTATCTGCCGTCAATGCCGTGCGGGGGAGATTTACACTCCACATACTGCCGTGCATGGATATCGGGAATATCCGCGCCTGTGTCCGATTCATCAACAATGGTCAGTTCCATGTTTGTGATGCCTTTCGCAAGTTCGGACAGCCGCTGATTTGCTTTTCGCAGAAGATTTGACGGCAGGTTTACATCTTCCCAGATTTCCGTTTTCCATATCCAACCGATCTCTTTTACCGCCGCTTCATCAAACACATAATTTTTTCCGTCATTCACAGAAGTAATGTCAATCCGCCTGTCAGTTTCCGTTTCATTGCCCTCATCATCAGTTTCTCTGATTTTCGCCCCAAGGGGGATAAGGGCCGTGGCACTTTCCGTATGGTCGGTGTTTATCTTCACATCGGTGAGGTTCTTTCCAAACTCCACTGTCTGGAGCGAGGTTTCGCTGAAATCCGTAAGGTAGTCAAGCACCTTTCCATTTTCAGTGTATCTCAAACGAAGATAGCCTCCGTGGGTATTTATGAGCTTCTGTCGGACTGCATCCATTGTCACGGAATAATCTGAACTGCTGTAATGCACGTAATCGTTATCATCGGTGACTGTTACATTCCCGACCGTGAATTTTTTCTTATCCTCCACGGCTTTGTTATGCTCTGAAATGAAATACTCCAGCAGCCCTTTCAGCGTACCGCTGTAATCATAAGGCGGCTGGATTGTGTCTTTCAGATAGGCGAGTGCCGATTCGCACGTCCAGGTGTGGGTGTTGTAAAAATCCGTGCCATTATCCAAAGCCCTGCCTTCAAACACCGTATCATCGCCGCGTCTGCATACAATCACCGAGGACATCGGCTTGATGTCGGCAAGGTACGGGTGGTTAAAAGGTGCGGAAAGGGTCAGGCTGTCAATGCTTTCTGCGTCCTCCTGCACCTGTGCTTTTGTGACGGCAAGGGAAGATAACTGCGGGTGGTAGAACAGATTCCCGTCCACATAAATACGGAATAACCTCATAGCCGTCCCTCCCTGTACCTGAACGTGGCCGTGCCGCCAGTGATAATCTCTATCTCATTTTCTCCCTGCGCAAGCTCCAGTTCGGGAAACGTCCATGTGCCGGCACTTACAGTTTTCATGAACCTGTCAGTTCCTACCTGCCATTTCAGAGTGGTTTCC
>OFFX01000335.1_pt1 | contig 40741 bp, 34 predicted proteins | sample 1521511 | NCBI WGS metagenome assembly OFFX01 (sample SAMEA3504125, study PRJEB24116) | mouse gut metagenome | biome: mouse gut; feature: mouse-associated habitat; material: faeces | place: Denmark | collected 2011
CCAACCTGGCCACCATCTACGAGCGCGCCGGCCGCCAGCTGGGCAAGGCGGGGTCTATCACGATGATCCCCATCCTGACCATGCCCGAGGACGACAAGACCCACCCCATCCCCGACCTCACCGGCTACATCACCGAGGGTCAGATTATCCTCTCCCGCGAGCTGTACCGCAAGGGCGTCACCCCGCCCATCGACGTGCTGCCCTCCCTGTCCCGTCTGAAGGACAAGGGCATCGGCGTTGGCAAGACCCGCGAGGACCATGCCAGCACCATGAACCAGCTCTTCGCCGCCTATTCCCGCGGCAAGGACGCCAAGGAGCTGATGACCATTCTGGGCGAGGCAGCCCTTTCCGACACCGATAAGCTCTACGCCAAGTTCGCCGACGAGTTCGAGAAGGAGTATGTCTCCCAGGGCTACGAGACCGACCGGGGCATTGAGGAGACGCTGAACATCGGCTGGAAGCTCCTCTCCATCCTTCCCACCACCGAGCTCAAGCGTATTAAGCCGGAGATGATTGAGAAGTACCTGCCCAAAAAGGATGAGCAGTAAGGAGGCCGGATAATGGCAGTCATGCAGGTAAACCCCACCCGCATGGAGCTGAGCCGCCTGAAAACCAGGCTAAAGACCTCCATGCGCGGCCACAGTCTCCTGAAGAACAAGCGGGATGACCTGATGAAAAAATTCCTGGAGCAGGTGCGCCGGAACAAGGAGCTGCGGGAGCAGGTGGAGCAGATGATCATGGGCGTCTACGATGGCTTTGCCATTGCCGGCGCTGTTATGAGCCCCAATATGCTGGAGGAAGCCCTGATGCTCCCCAAGGAGCAGGTGGAGCTGGATATCAGCAGCCAGAACGTCATGAGCGTTGACGTGCCGGTGTTCCACTTCAGCCGCTCCGCCGCCGGGGATGAGGATATCTCCCCCTACGGCTTCACCTACACCTCCGGCGAGCTGGATGATTCGGTGGCGGCCCTGAAAAAGGTGCTGCCCCTGATGCTGGAGCTGGCCCAGATGGAAAAAAGCGCCCAGCTTCTGGCGGAGGAAATCGAAAAGACCCGCCGCCGGGTCAACGCCCTGGAGTACGTCCAGATTCCCTCCCTCCAGGAGACCATCAAGAGCATCGCCATGAAGCTGGACGAGAACGAGCGCGGAAATCTCGCCCGTCTCATGAAGATTAAGGACATGATGGTCCAGCAGTCCAGAGAGGCTATGGGCCAATAGCGGCGTGCCGCCGCCGTCAGGCCCTGCCCGGCCTTCGGCCTTACCGGTCGGAGGCCGTTGGTCTGTGCCTGGAGACCCAGCGCTCAAGCAGCTTTGGGCCATTGTTGGCGTGCCGCCGCTGTCAGACCCTACCCCCGCCCCCCTCAACGAGGGGGGCTTTTCCTTTGCAGGGAATTTTGGGTGCCAGGAGCGTGGGGGCCTGTGGGCAGGGGAATGTTTACATTCCGGTCATTGAATTTCCCGCGCTCTTGTGGTATCATAAAGGCTGTAGTAAAAGGTCCTTTTGCAATACAAAGGAGGAAAAAACCAAAAAATGAAGCATTTTGTGATATACGCCCTTGCGGCAGTGGTGATTTTTAGCATGCTGGGGAGGTTCGCAGCGGTGGAAACCGGCTCCGCAGCGGAGACAAGAGCAACCCAGGCAATGGTGGTGAAGGCCGCCGAGGAGGATGAAGTCCCGGAGATTCCGGTGGGCCTCCTCCAGGTGAATATGAGCAGCATGGATGATATGTACTTTAAAAACTCCCTGGTGGAGGAGCTGGGGGAGGGCTACGCCGTCCACGCCCTTTCCACCGCCGATACCTCCAGAAGCCAGTCTGCCATGTTCCAAAAGATGGTGGAAAAGGAGTACAAGCTCATTGTTGTGGAGCTGTTTGATGGGAAGCTGGCAGAGAAATACATCGACCTGGCCCTGGAGAATGAAATCAGCCTGATTTTTACCGGGGAGCAGCCCCCGGCGGAACAGATGGCCCGAATGGAAAATGTGTACTATGTGGGCACCTCGGAGGGGAACACACTGCGGGAGCTGGCGGACGCTGTCATCCTAGGGTGGAAGAACAACCAGCGGGCGATGGAGCTGAAGGACGATGACCGGTTGGTTTACAACGTCTTCGCCAAGGAGGAGTACGAGGAGAGCGAAAACCAGGAGACGTTGGAGGGCTACCTCACCGCCGCCGGTATGGAGGTGAAGCTGGGGCGCGCCAGTATCACCAGCGCCTTTGGCTTTGACGTGAAGACCGAGGTGGACAAGGCCTTCTACGCCGGGGGGGAAATTTTTATCTGCGATAGCAGCAGCTTCGCCCGGCAGATTTCCGAGTACCTCCACAAGGAGGAGTTTCCCACCGACCGGTTTGAAAAAAGCTGCATCTTTGTGACAGTGGCCGACGAGACCGCCCAGCGGATGGTGGAGGAGGGGACCGCCATGTTTGCCACTGGCATCAACGGCGGGGACACCGGCGAGGCGGTGGGCCGGCTGGCCAAGGTGCTGCTCCAGGGGGGGAAGCCCACAGCGGAGAATGTGGGTGTTGCCCCGGACCAGAATAAATGCCTCAACGTCACCAGCCGCACCATGCTCGCCGACCGCATCAGCACCCCGCCTCCGGCGGAGGAAGAGGATGAAGATGAAGAGTAAGGCTGCTGGTGCGGGAAAATTTCTGCGTCAACTGGATGCCGGTGGGGGAAAGGGATACAGCGTCTTTCAGACGATGGAGAAGGAACTCCTGCCATAAAAAAACAGCCGCTTCTGTGGGGAGCGGCTGCCTTTTTATTGACAGGGGATAGGGGGGTTTACAGCCGTCCGCCGCACTGGTTGCAGAAGAGGCTCCCCTGGGGGTTCGCCGCCCCGCACCGGGGACAGGTTCCGCTGCCGTTACCGCCCCGCAGCAGGGTGAGGGCGGAGGCGGGGAGAGCGGTAAGCCGCCCCTTCTCCACCGCCTTGCCGGCCTCCTGCTCCACCTGGTAGGCGCTGGCGCAGCCGGGACAGGTGGCGATATACCGCACGTGGTAGCGAAAAACAGGGATGAAGAATAGGTGGACATACTCAAAGCACTTGCAGAGGACAAAGGTCCCCCGGCGCCCGCACTGGGGACAAAGGGCCTCCACCGTCCCCGCCTGCCGGACCTTTCCGTCGGTGCCCATGATGAAAAACATAAGGGAGGCCTCCTTTGGGGAGTGGGATATATCAAGTATAGCACAAAGAAGCCTAAGACGCCAGGCGTAAAGGGGAAAGAAAAATGGATAGGGTCGTTTTTACCGTCTATCAGTATTGGCGGAAGGGTGAAGAACCGCCGCCGGAAAGCCGAGAGCTGGCCGGTTACTGCCAGCGCTATGGCTTGGTCCCAGGGGAGGACGAGCTGCTGCTCTCCGGCAGGCTCTGCGCGCCTGTCCGCCTGGGGGATACGCTCCTCACCGAATCCGGTTACAGGGTGATGGTGCAGGAGCTTTCCGCCTATGGCCGCCGCTTCGATGCCCTGGAGGCAGGGATGACCTGCCTGCTGCGGATTAGGATGGAGGGAGAAGGGACATTATTTTTGCCGGGGAATGCAGGAAAACCGCAAAAGAACCCCACATATCTATTGACCAAAGGCGGAGAAAAAGGTAAAATGTAAATTGGTATTTTGTCGGAAACAATACGCCATAGCCTGGGATGGAAGGGAGTTTTTGTGTGAAAAAAGCTATCTGTCTTCTGATTGCCCTCTCCCTTCTGCTTTCGCTGGGGGCCTGCGCTGCAAACAAGCCCTCCAGCCGCCCCCAGGAGGTGGTGAGCGGGGGAGGAGCCATCCACTTTTCCAGCAGCGAGGCGGACCGGGAACCGGCGGTGCCGGAAAATCCCCCCGCCGTGCCGGAGGAGGAGGGGCCTTCTTACGCCCCCATTCCCAGCTCCAGCACCCCCTCCTATGCCAGCAGCAGCATCAGCTACCCCTCCAGTTCCTCCAGCTCTGCCGCGCTCCCGCCATCCTCTTCTTCCAGCGTGGCCCCGGCGCCCAGCAGCACCTCTTCCAGCAGCCGCCCGCCCGTTTCCCCTTCCTCCTCCGCCTCCAGTGTTCCGGAGGACCCAGCCAGCCAGGAGGATGAGGAGGAGCTGGAGGAGGAAGATCCGGTGGTTCCCTCCAGTGGGGACGAGGTCCGGGGCATCTGGCTCTCCTACCTGGATTTGGGTCCGCTGCTCAGCGGCAAAAGTGAAAGCGCCTTTACCGCCAGCATCGGGGTGGTGATGGACAACATCAAGAATTTGGGCCTCAACACCGTCTATGCCCAGGTGCGCCCCTTTGGGGATGCCCTCTACTACTCCGATTACTTCCCCTCCAGCTATCTTTTCACCGGCACAGAGGGGGAGATTGGCAGCCAGCCCTACGACGCGCTGGAAATCATGATTCAGGCGGCCCACAGCCGGGGCCTGCGCATTGAAGCCTGGCTGAACCCCTACCGGGTGCGCACCTCCAACAAGGCCCTTTCCAGCGATAACCCGGCCCGGCAGATGCTGGACACCGGGGATGCCCTGCGGTACGACGGGGGCATCTACTACAATCCCGGCAGCGCCGCCGCCCGCCAGCTTATCCTGGACGGCGTCCGGGAAATTGTGGCGAACTACGATGTGGATGGCATCCACTTTGACGACTACTTTTATCCCCCCAACGCCTCCGCCTCCTTCGACCAGGCCACCTACCAGGCCTCCGGCTCCTCCAAGAGCTTGGCCGCCTGGCGGCGGGAGCAGGTGGATATCCTGGTAAAGGCGGTCTATAACGCCGTGGGCACCGGCACGGTCTTTGGCATCAGCCCGGCGGGGAACAGCCAGAACAACTACAACGCCCTGTACTGCGATGTGGAAAAATGGCTCACTACCCCCGGCTATGTGGATTATATCTGTCCCCAGGTGTATTTTGGCTTCAACAACTCGGTGAAGCCTTACAAGAGCACCGCCAAGGAGTTTAACGACATGATCACCCAAAGCGGGGTGAAGCTCTATGTGGGCCTTGCCGCCTATAAAATCGGAGACGCCCAGCAGGGCGGGAGCGAATGGGTCCAGAACACCGATATTATGGCCCGGCAGGTGGAATACGCCCGCACCCTTTCCAGGTACGGGGGCTTCGCCCTTTACCGGTACGATTCCCTTTTTAACCCCGCCGGCGGCGTGTCCGGGGCGGTGAAAAAGGAGATTGCCAACTTGAAGGATATTTTGTAGGCCGGATATCCGGTCTATCTAAAAGAGCAAGGACATCGGGAGGAAGCATTGTGCGGGATCTGCTGAACAACAATGGCAAGCTGGTGACGCTGATGGGGAGCCTCTTTGCAGGCATCATCGCCGTCACCGGGGCCGTGGCGCTTTTCCTGGGGGATATGGAGTATCCCCCTCTTTTTGCTGCCAGTTCTACCAGCCAAAGCACGCCTGCCCCCCAGGAGCCGGAGGGGCCGGGGGAGGATGCCACCCCGCCTCCGGCGGAGGACCCGGATAACTCCGGCTTTATCGACCCCCCGGCTGATCCCGATGGGGAGGAGCCGGTGATCTACACCTACAATAAGCCGGATGAGATGCGGGGACTCTATCTGATTCCGGGGCAGGATTTTCTTACCGGGGATAGCTCGGAGGAGAAGGTGAAGGCGGAGATAGACGCCGCCATCGGACATGCTGTCTCCATGAAGCTCAACACCGTAATCCTCCAGACGGCGGGGCAGCAGGGGGTCATCTACAACAGCAAAAATCTCCCGGCCCTCACCACCTTCTTTGACCCTCTGACCTACGCCATCTCCCAGGCGCGGGCCCAGGGGCTGTATGTCTACTGCATCTACAACACCATGTACGTGGGGGATGGGGAATCTATGGGCCGGGCCACCGGTATGGATGCCGCCACCCTGGACTTCATCCGGGAGGAGGTGGGGGAGTTTGTCCGGAACTACCATCCGGACGGCCTTTTCCTGGACCAGTATTATAATGAAGAGACCACCTCCTCCTATGGGGCTTACCTCAGCCAGGGGGGCGGCATCGGCTACCAGAGCTATATGCGTTCCCTTTCCCGCACCGCCCTGGAGACAGTTCTGAGCACGGTGGAGGAAAATGCCCCTGGGATGCAGGTGGGTATCCTCACCGACGCGGTGTGGGAAAATAAGTCCCAAAACGAGGCGGGCTCCAACACCTCCGCCTCCTGGACGGTGCTGGCAAACGGCAATACCGACGTCAAGGGGATGCTGGAGGAGGGAAAGTTTGATTTTGTAGGTGTCAGGGCCTCCGGCTCCACCAGCGATGGGGCCATCCCCTTTGATACCGTCACCGCCTGGTGGGGGAAGCTGGCTCAAAGCTGCGGCACCTCCATGTATGTGATTCACTCCGCGGACCGGATGGGCACCAACCACACCGGCTGGAGCAGCAACACCGAGATGGTGCGCCAGCTGGACAACGCCCACAAGGTGGAGGGCTACAGCGGCAGCGTCTTTAACTCCCTGGCGGCGCTGCTGGCCAATCCGGGGGGCGCCACCGATAACATCCTCAAATACTTAAACGACCAGACCAGCGCCCAGTTTATCCTTACCGAGCTGAAGCTCACCAAGCCGGAGCAGACCACCTACACCACCAACGAGGCCACCGTCATGTTCCAGGGGGCCAGCGACCCCACCAATAAGGTGACACTGAACGACAAGGAGATTACCACCGACCAAAATGGCTATTTCTCCGTCTCCCAGGAGCTGGCGGCGGGGCTTAATACCTTTGTCTTTGCCCATAAGGGGAAGACCGTCACCTACAACATCACCCGGCAGGTGAAGGTGCTGGATAAGGACAGCGTGGCCCCCACCGGCAGCATCAACATTGACGGCGGCATGAAGATTACCGTTTCGGTAAACGCCTACGCCGGTTCCACCGTCACCGCCTCCCTGGGGGGCAGCTCCATCACCCTGGTGGAAACCAAGGCGGAAGGGGATAACACCGATAAGACCTCCTCCTACGTCCAGTATTCCGGGGATTTCACCGCGCCGGAGGCCACCTCCTCGGCCCAGAAGCTGGGGACCATCACCTTCAGCGGCTCCTACGAAGGCTTTACCGACACTGCCACCGGGGCCACGGTGACGGTGAATAAGAAGGCGGTCATCGGCTCCGGCAAGGCGGTGGTAGTAAAGGCCAGCCAGGCGGAGACCTTCCCCAGCGACACCATGAACGACATCTCCAGCCCCTACTGCTTCCCCCTTCCCGCCGGGGCGCTGGACTATACCCTGGGGGATGAGATTGTCTACCGGGAGGGGAACAGCACCTACCGCTACTACCTCCTGGAATCCGGCCAGCGGGTCTATTCCAAGGATATTACCTCCACCTCCCAGAAGGCGGAGGACAACGTCATCCAGGGGATGACCGTCACCAGCACCTCCTCCTACACCGATGTCATCCTCACCATGACCCAGCCGGTAAGCTACGACGCCTCCTATTCCTCCAGCGGCATGAGCTTCGACTTTGCCTACACCAAGACGGTGTGCGGCAATATGCCGAACCTCACCAAAAACCCGCTTTTCTCCTCCGCTACCTGGAGCGGCCAAAAGCTGACCCTGGCCTTCCGCAAAAACAATGGCATGATAGGCTACCGGGCCTCCTACAGCGGCAATATCCTTACCCTGCGCTTTCACAACGTCCCCACCATGGAAACTGCCCGCATCGTCATCGATCCCGGCCACAGCGGCCCGGACAGCGGCGCGGCGGGGAACCTGGCCGCCTACCCGGAAAAGGTGGTGAACCTCCAAATTGCAAAGCGTCTGTACAATGTTTTGAAGAACAGCTACGGCGCCAACGTTTATCTCATTGATACCACCGGTTCCAGCAAGGTGGAGCTGGCCACCCGCGTTTCCCTGGCGGAAAAGCAAAACGCCCAGCTCTTCCTCAGCATCCACTGCAACTCCGCCGCCAGCACCTCCGCCAAGGGGAACGAGGCCTATTACTTCTATTCCTTCTCGAAGCCCTTTACCGATTATGTAAACAGCGCCCTGTATTCCGCCATGGGCAATTCCAACCGGGGCAGCAAGTACGGCCTCTATTATGTCACCCGCACCAGCCACTACACCTCCACCCTGGCGGAATGCGGCTTTATGAGCAACAACAACGAATATAAGCAGCTGCTGGATTCCGCCACCCAGCAGGAGATGGCCCAAAATCTGGCCCAGGCCATCGCCAATTACTTCTCCTCCATCCGGGTCACCGGCTACCAGAACGGCACCGAATCGGTGGGGGCTGTGTCCCAAATTCCGGTTACCGGCGTTACCCTAAATAAGACTGAATTGGCTCTGGCAGCGGGAGCCAGCGAGACACTTACTGCCACTGTGGCTCCGGAGAATGCCACCAACAAGACGGTGAAATGGAGCACCAGCGACGAGAAGATTGCCACGGTGGATGCTACTGGAAAGGTCACCGCCATCGCCCCTGGCACCGCCACCATCACCGCCACCACCGAGGACGGGGGCAAGACCGCCGTCTGCCAGGTGACGGTAAACGACAAGCCCCCGACGGTGGTTCCGGTAACGGGCGTCACCCTGGATAAGACTGCCCACACCCTCAAGGCAGGGGAAACGGTTGCCCTTCAGGCCACGGTCACCCCGGAAAACGCCACCAACAAAAATCTTTCCTGGAGCACCAATAACAGCAACTCTGCCAAAGTGGATGCCAGCGGCGTGGTCACCGCGGTGGCGCCAGGCACCGCTACCATCACCGCCTCGGCGGGAGAGCTGTCCGCCACCTGCACCATCACAGTGGAGGCAGAGGCCCCGCCTCCCACCCCGGTGACCGGCGTTACACTGAACCAAAGCAGCCTTTCCATGGTGATGGGCGATTCCCCGGTGACGCTGATTGCCACCATTACCCCGGCAGATGCCGCCAACCAAGCGCTCACCTGGAGCAGTGATAACGAGGCTGTCGCCACCGTCAGCGGCGGCACCGTCACCCCAGTGGGGGCGGGGACCGCCACCATCACCATCACCACAGCGGATGGAGGCCACACCGCCACCTGTACTGTCACCGTGGTGGCAGCGCCTCCACCAGAGGGGGGCGGGGGAGATGTCCCTGTGAATCCCGACCCGCCCCCGGCGGAGACCCCGCCGGATACGCCACCCCCGGCGGCATAGCGAGCGGACAATCCGCCCCAGCAAAAATACCCTCTATCCTGTCTTTTAACAGGATAGAGGGTATTTCTTGTCCCTCTTTTTCATAGATTGTAGGGAAGGGGGTATGGGGAAGTGAGAAACCGGTACTACAGAACAATGACGGTGCACCGGGGAAGGAGCGCCCCGGCGGGCCGTGGCAGGGGGGAGGAACCCCCTCTCACCTTCCTGGAAAACGTCACCGCCTTTACCGCCCTCCAAATCTTTCTTTGTCTCTTGGTGCTGGTGGCAGCCTTTACACTCCAGTTTATTGATGGAGAGCAGTACCAGCTGGCGGGGCGGTATTACCGTACCGTTATGGGCCGGGCAGAGGAGGACGCGGTGGAGGTAGGGGGCTTTGGGGAGCCGCTGGACTGGGAAAGCATCCTGCGGGAGCTGGAAAAAACGGTGATGGGCCAGGTGATCCGGGAAGGGGAGCCCCAGGGGATGGGAGGGGAAAGCCCCTATCTTCCCTCCAATCTGTACCAGGGGGAGGTGCTGGTCTCCGCACCGGCCCGGTATCCGGTTTATGGAGCCCTTACCTCCCCCTTTGGCCTTCGGGAGCATCCGGTCACCGGCGGCTGGGATTTCCACACCGGCCTGGACATCGCCGCCCCAGAAGGGGCCAATATCTACGCCGCCTACCCCGGCACCGTCACGCAGGTGGGCTGGTCGGATATTTACGGGAATTTTCTCATCCTGGACCACGGCGGAGGGCTCACCACCCGGTACTGCCATTGCAGCCTGATTCTGGCCCAGGAGGGCCAGCGGCTCCCGGCGGGGGCACGGATTGCGGAGGTGGGAAGCACCGGCATGGTTACCGGGCCCCACCTCCATTTTGAGGCCCAAGTAAACGGGGACCTGGTCCAGCCCCTTTATCTCTTCCAGCTGTGACCTTTTATTGGAAGGGGCTGCGAATCTCCCTCAGCTTTTGGTTCTTCTGCGGAGCGGTGCTGCTCCTCACCGCCGACCGCTCCGGCCTTTCCGGTCTGTTTTTCCTGGCCATTGCGCTCCATGAGGGGGGGCACCTTCTGTATATGCTTCTGGCCCGCCTCCCCCTGGGGGAGATCTCCCTCACCCCCCTGGGGCTGATTCTCTCCCTGCGCCCGGAATGCCACCCCGCTGCCGGGGAAAGTCTGCTATTAAATCTTTCCGGCTGCGCCGCCAACCTTGCCGCTGCCGCTCTGCTGCCCCTTTTCCCAGGGGGCGGCATGGCGGCGCTGCGCCTTTCGGCGGTAAACGCCGCCCTGGGGATTTTAAACCTGCTGCCCATCCCCGGCCTGGACGGGGCCCAGGCGCTGGAGGATTTGCTGGTGCTGCTGCTGGGATGGGAGCGGGGGGGTCGGCTTCATAGCGTCCTGATGAGGGGTGTCTGCCTGGCCGGGGTGGCGGGATGCGGATGGCGGCTTTTCACCCAAGGATTTGGCTTTTCCCGCCTTTGCTTTCTTCTAATTTTCCTGACCGCGCTGGGGCAAGGGCAGTAGGGAATAAAACGTGGTTGAAGCAGGGGAGAAAAAGCGGTATAATATAAGACAAACAAACGGTGGGGAGGATTGGAGATGAGGCAAAAAGACCGGCTTGCTGCCCTTTTCCTGGCCCTTGCCCTGGTGTTGGCCGGATGCGAGCCGGTGGAAAAGCAGGCCCAGGAAAAGCTGAACGGCGCCCTGGAATGGGTGGGGGGAAAGGTAGCCGGCGCTTTGGATAAGCTGGAAAACGCCGAGTATGAGGGCGGACCCTTTGAAAACAACGAGGAATCCGCCCGCGCCTATCTGCTGGGGCAGCTGAAGGAAAAATACGGCAGGGATTTTGTCATCACCGGCAGGGAGGACCTGCACAACTACGGTGCCCTTGCCGGGGCCACCTACCGCTGTGAGGCCGCCCCGGCGGACAAGCCGGAGCAGGTGTTCACCGCCCTGGTTTCCCAAAGCCAGTACCGGAAGGTCATCGACGATTACGCCATCTGGTTTTACAAGGAGGAGGCGGAGGCCCCGGTTCTGGCCTTCTGCAAGGAGTTTGACTATGTCCTGGACCAGAGGGTCTCCCTGGAGATGCCGGAAACATCGGTCACCTGGACCGGGGAGGACAGCCTGAAATTTTTTCTGAATAACAGCGGGGCCTATGTGAAGATTGTGCTGCGGCTGGAGGACGGCAAGGATGTGGACTTTTACGCGGCGCAGATTCAGGACTTTTTGAGCCGGGTGAAGGAGCTGGACTGCGATCTGCTCCTCCAGGCGCGGGCGGAGAAGACCTACATCTACCACCGGGAGCTGTCCATCTTAAAAGGCTTCGACCCCGCCTCCATCCCCCTGGAGGATATCCGGGAGGACGTGGAGATTATGATGAAGGTAGGCGCCCCCAGGACGGAGGAGGAGCTGGCGGAAGAGAGGGCAAAACGGGAAGCGGAGGAAAAAGCGAACGACCCGGACAGTGAGGTCCTGCCCTAGTTGAATCCAGAGATAAAATCGTGTATCATTATCACTGTCACAAAATCAAGTTAGGAGATATTTATGATACCAGCCAACATCGACCGTCAGCTTTTGAAGGTCCAGAAGCCCGCCCGGTACTGCGGGGGGGAGATGGGCAGCATCCAAAAGGACCGGGAAGAGGTGGACCTGCGCTTCGCCTTCTGCTTTCCGGACCTCTATGAGGTAGGGATGTCCCACCTGGGGATGAAAATTTTGTACTCCCTCATCAACGCCCAGGAGGGGATGTGGTGCGAGCGGGTCTTCGCCCCGGATACCGACTTCGAGGCCATTATGCGCCAGGAAAAAATCCCCCTATACGGCCTGGAGAGCTTCGATCCCATCCGGAAATTTGACGTGGTGGGCTTCACCCTCCAGTACGAGATGTGTTACACCACCGTCCTGAATATGCTGGAGCTGGCGGGGATCCCCGTCCGGGCCGCCGGCCGGGGGGAGGACTGCCCCCTCATCATCGGCGGAGGCCCCTGCGCCTGCAACCCGGAACCCATGGCCGATTTCTTTGACCTCTTCCAGCTGGGGGAGGGGGAGGAGCTGATGCTGGACTTCCTGGAGCTGGTCCGCCAGGCCAAACGGGAGGGTCTTTCCCGCCGGGAGCTGCTGCGCCGGGCCGCCGAGATACCCGGCATCTACGTCCCCTCCCTCTATGAGGTCACCTACCAGGAGGATGGCACCGTCGCCGCCGTCACACCCAGGGAGGGCGCACCGGCCAGGGTCCAGAAGCGCATCGTCAAAGATCTATCCGCCATGTACTTCCCGGATAATTTCGTGGTGCCCTTCACCGAGGCGGTCCACGACCGGGCCATGGTGGAGGTGCTCCGGGGCTGCATCCGGGGCTGCCGCTTCTGCCAGGCGGGGTATATCTACCGGCCCTTCCGGGAAAAGGACCCGGAGGTGCTGGACGGACAAGCCCGGACCCTCTGCGCCGCCACCGGCTACGAGGAGGTGTCCCTCACCTCCCTTTCCACCAGCGACCACAGCCGGCTGGAGCTGCTGATGGAGGAGATGCTCCCCTGGACCCAGCAGAAAAAGGTGAACATCGCCCTGCCCTCCCTGCGGGTGGATAACTTCTCCCCCCGCCTTTTGGAGCTGGTGCAGAAGGTCCGCAGAAGCGGCCTTACCTTCGCCCCGGAGGCAGGAAGCCAGCGCCTGCGGGACGCCATCAATAAAAATGTCACCGAGGAGGAGGTGTTTGCCACCGCCCGCACCGCCTTCGCCGGGGGCTGTACCTCCATGAAGCTCTATTTTATGATGGGTCTGCCCACCGAGACGATGGAGGATATGGAGGCCATGCTGGACCTGGCCCAGAAGGTGGTAGACCTCTTTTACCACATGCCGGAAAAGCCCAAGGGCCGGGGGGTGCAGGTGACCATCAGCGTGGCCTGCTTTGTCCCCAAGCCCCACACCCCCTTCCAGTTCGAGCCCCAGGACACCTTGGAACAGTTCCGGGAAAAGCAAAAACACCTGCTGGAAACGGTGCGGAGCAAAAAGATTCGGGTGAACTACCACGACGCCGCCACCAGCCGGGTGGAGGCCATCCTGGCCAGGGGGGACCGCCGCCTTGCCAAGGTGGTGGAGGCGGTTTGGCGGGCCGGGGGGAACCTGGAGGGCTGGGACGAGCACTTCTCCTTCCAGCGGTGGGAGGACGCCCTTTCGGCGGCGGGGCTTTCTGGGGATTTCTACGCCTGCCGCCGCCGGGACTACAGCGAGGTGCTCCCCTGGGATCACCTGGACTACGGCCTCACCAAGGAGTTTCTCATCCGGGAGGACAAAAAGGCATGGGAGAGCGTCACCACCGAAAACTGCCGGGAAAAATGCGCCGGGTGCGGCGCCAATCACTTGCTGGGAGGTGCCTGCTTTGAGGCTCATTAGGGTGTTTTTCGCAAAAAAGGACCGGGCCAAGTATATCTCCCACCTGGACCTGACCCGGTGCATGACTAGGGCATTTGCCCGCACCGATATCCCTGCCTGGTTCACCGAGGGGTTCAACCCCCATGTCTACATGACCTTCGCCCTTCCCATCCCCCTGGGGTTTGAGGGGCTGCGGGAATCCTTCGATTTTAAGCTCCGGGAGGATGATTTCCCCCTGGACCGGGTGGGGGAGCAGCTGAATGCCGCCCTCCCTCCGGACATCCGGGTGCTGGAGGCGGCAGCGGCTGTGATGAAGCCGGAGGCCATCCGCTGGGCGGATTACCGAATTACCCTTCACGAGCCTGCCGGAGGGGAGACCCTGGCGGCGGACTGGGAACGGCTGCTGGCAAGGCCCGCCATCCCGGTGGAAAAGAAGACCAAGCACAAGACCCAGGAGGTGGATCTGCGGCCCCTCGTCACCCAGCTGGGCTGCCAGGCGGAGGGGGAAAGCCTCACCCTGGACCTGCGCCTCCCCGGCGGCGGCGCCATGAACCTGAACCCCAACCTGCTGTTGGGGGCCCTTTGGGCGGCCCGGGGCGGGGAGGCGGAATATACCCAGGTGGTGCGCACCGCCATCCTCACCGGGGAGCTGGCGCCCTTTGCGTAACAGGAGGAGAAGACGATGCGGGTTGACGTGACCCTGAACATCCACTACACCGCCCCCAAAGCCCTGTGGGCCCGGCTGTGGGAGCTTTACACCGAAATGCCCGGCTGGCGGACCCCCTGCCCGGAGGAATACAGCCCCTGCTGGTTCGGCCCGGAGGGAGGGGGAAAATGGCTGGCCGCCAGCGTGGAGCCCGGCGGCCTCCAAATCTCCGGGGAGATGCCGGAAGAGGAGTGGAGCCAGTGGCTGGCCCTCTTCAAGGAGCGGGCCGGGGAAATTATGGGATATGCCATCGGGGAGCCGGCGGAGGGCTTTGACTTCCGGTATTACAGCGAATAAAGCCCCTGGCAGAATTGGAGATAAAAAAGGAGCCTTTTACAGGCTCCTTTTTTCATCTCCCCTGTTCCTTTGCCCGCTGGACATACCGCCGGGCGGATTCCCGGAGCCCCTCCCGCTCCTCCGGCGTCAGGGGCCGCACCGGCTTGGCGGGACGGCCGAAGGCCAGCATCCCGGAAGGAATCACCGTTCCTTCGGTGACTAGGGAACCCGCTCCCAGCATACAGCCCGCCTCCAGCACCGCGCCGTTTAAAAGGACGCTTCCCATCCCCACCAGGGCGTAGTCCCCAATGGTGCAGCCGTGGAGAATACAGCCGTGGCCCACAGTGACCCCCTTCCCAAGGGTGGTGGGACAGCCCCGGTCCACATGGAGGATGCAGCCGTCCTGGATATTGCTGTCCCGGCCAACGGTAATAGGGGCCTCGTCTCCCCGGAGAACGGCGTTGTACCAGACACTGACGCCGGGGGCCAGGGTCACATCCCCCACAACCTGGGCGCCGGGGAAGAGGATTGCCCCGGCGGCGATAGCTGGTTCTTTCATGGCGTATCCCCGCTTTCCTGTAATGTGATACTTGGTAGTATACCAGAAAAGAAAGGGAAGGTCAAAAGAAGAGAAACCTCTGTTATCACATCACTAGCGGTAGTAGAAAGTGTCCCATCCCCAAAATTTTTAAAGAAACCAGCTGTGTCACGGAACCTTTGCCGTTCTTCTTTTTGCTTCTTTTTCTTCTTTCGCAAGAAGAAAAAGAAGAGAAAAACAGTCTTACAACAGATTACGGTAGGTGGGCCGCGCCGCCTCCAGCAGGTCCTCCATCCGGGCCAGGACGACGTCCACGCCGCTGTAAAAAAGGCCGTATTCCCCGTGGCGGGCCAGGCTGGGGAGCTGGGCCATCCGCACCGTCAGCTCATCCAGCACGTCGTGGCGCACAAAGAGCACCAGGAGCCTTTCCTTCTCGTTCCAGAGGCGGAAAAGCTCCTCGCTTTTTTCCTCCAGCTGGCCGGTGGCCTCGGTCTGCCGCAGCTCTATAGCCAGGCGGTTCAGCTCCCCCAGCTCCCGCTCCTGGGCGAAGAGGGAAAAACAGCTGATGCCGACAATTAAAAACAGAAGGACCACCGCTGTAACAAGACGCTTCATACCGCACCCTCCCGCTTTACCATATGATAATTCCCCGCCCGGTCCAGGGTCATTACAAAAATATCCCCAATGACGGTGTGGCGGGAGGCGGCGATTCCCTCCAGCCAGGCCATATCCTTGCCGCAAAGGGCCAGATAATCGCTGTAAACATAGCCATCACTCACCACCACCAGAGGCGGGGCATTCTGGTCCGGCTGGTCCGGCAGCTCCAGGGTCTTGGGGGTGAGGGTGCGGGCGCCGTACTTCTGGTACACCGAGAGCTTCCCGGTAGTCTCCACCACCGCAAAGTCCACCTCATCCAACGCGAAGATTTGATTTTGCCGCAGCTGGGCCATCAGGTCGTCGATGGAGAAGCGCAGCTCCTGGAGCTTCTTTTGGTCGATTTCCCCGTTTTTTATCACCACCACCGGGCTGCCGCTGAAGACCCGCCGCATCCTCCGGCTGTGGAGATTTATGGCCGAGATGATAACCTCGAAGGTGACCAGGCTCAGGATGGGGAGCAGGCCGGAAAAAAGGGGCGTTTCCACCTCCTCAATGGGCAGGGTGGCAATATTGGAGATAAGGATGGTCACCACCAGCTCGGAGGGCTGAAGCTCCCCCAGCTGCCGCTTGCCCATCAGCCGCACCCCGAAGACGATGACCACGTAAAGGATTAGGGTGCGGAAAAATGTAACCAGCATCCTGTCATACCTCCCGGACATTTGGATTTAAAGGATAGTATCCCAAAGGCGCGGGCCTTTATCCCCGCCGGACGGATACATATTTCCCCACGCCCCTGGAAATATTGAAGATATTGAAAAAAGCGAGGTGGGGAAGATGGCACAGGAAAAGCGGCCAGCCTACAAAAAGCCCCAGGGGGAGGACGGGGAAAAGCGCCTTTCCGGCAGCCTGGAGGAGGACCTTCTGGAGATTCGGCGGCAGCTGGGCAACAGCGACGACCTGCTGATTCACCGCCACAAAACGGGGAAGACCGAGGTGGCGGTGGTGATGTTCGACGGCCTGGTGTCCAACACCCAGGTGAGCGATTTTTTGCTGCGCCCCATCACCCGCATCCCCCAGGATGTAGACACCGGCCCCAAGATCTATCGCTACCTGGGGGGCGGCGGCGTCCTCATGGCGGGGGAGCAGAAGGAGGTGCGCACCTTCGGGGAGCTGATGATTATTACCATGAGCGGCTTTGCGGTGGTGCTGGTGGAGGGGGTCCCGGCGGGGCTGGCCCTGGGGTACCAGGGCTTCAAGACCCGCGGGGTGGACGAGCCCTCCGGGGAGCGGAACCTCCGGGGCTCCAGGGAGGGCTTCACCGAATCCATCAACTCCAACATGGGGATGGTGCGCCGCCGGATCCGCAGCCCCCTTCTCACCATCGAGGGGAGCACGGCGGGGAAGATAAGCCACACCGCGGTGAAGATTTTCTACCTGCGTGGGGTGGCCTCGGAAAAGCTGGTGCGGGAGGTGAAGGAGCGCATCAGCAAGGTGGAAATCAGCGTGGTGCTGGATTCCGGCTATCTCCAGCCCTTTTTGGACGGAAAACGCCTCTCCCTCTTTTCCGGGGTGGGGGTGACGGAGCGGCCTGATACCCTCTGCGCCAAGCTCAGCGAGGGCCGGGTGGCGGTGATGGTGGAGGGAACCCCCTTCGCCCTCATCCTGCCGTACCTCTTTATCGAGCACTTCCAAAGCCTGGACGATTACATCCACCGGCCCTACTTTGCCTCCTTCATCCGGCTTTTAAAGCTCCTTTCCTTCTTTGTCACCATCCTGCTGCCGGGGTACTACGTGGCGGTGGTGTCCTTCCATCCGGAGTTGATTCCCCAGGCCCTCCTTTCCCAGTTTGTGGGCTCCGCCCTGGATACCCCCTTGCCGGTGGTGCTGGAGGCCCTGGTGGTCTTCTTCCTCTACGAGCTGCTGCGGGAGGCGGGGCTGCGCATCCCCAGCCCCATCGGACACGCTATGGGCATTGTGGGGGGCATCGTCATCGGGGACGCGGCGGTGTCGGCAGGGATTATCGGCCTGCCTATGGTCATTATCATCGCCCTTACAGCGGTAAGCTCCTTTGTGGTGCCCAGCCTCTATGAGCCGGTGACGGTGCTGCGCTTCGGCTTTATTGTGGTGGGGGGACTGCTGGGGCTGTACGGGGTGTACCTCTGCTTTGCCCTGCTGGTGGTGAACCTCTGCTCGGTGAAGTCCATGGGGGTGCCGGTAACCGCCCCCATCTCCCCGGCAGACGGCTACAGCTTCCGGGATATGTTCATCCGCTCCGGCTGGAGGCTGCTCCAGAAGGAGGACCTATCGGTGGAAAATCTCCCCGGCGCGGATGGGAAGGAGAAATAAACCATGGAGGAATCCTGCAAGATTTCGGTAAGCCAGCTGTTTTTGCTGCTCTTTCTCTCGCGGACCTTTTCCCTGGTGGCCTATTCTCCCTCCATCCAGGGGGGAGGGGAGCGAATCACCCTTATTACCACTCTCCTTTCCGGGGTGCTCCAGGGTCGGGCCCTGGTGGCGGGGGTGGCCCTCTGCCGCCGCCGCACCGGCAGCTCCCCCCTCATCGTCCCCACCGGCGGCCTCTACCAGGTGCTGGGGGGGCTATATTGGCTCTTTTGCACAGTGGTGTGCGTCTACACGGCGGTGAACTTTATCTCCTTTGTCACCGCCGCCGTCTATGACTACCGGTATGGTGGTCTGGTGGCCTTCACCCTGGTGGCCGCCGGGGCGTTGGCCGCCTCCCAGGGGCTGGAGGGTCTGGCCAGAGGGGCCGGGATACTCACCGTGCTGCTGGGGATTGGCTGCGCTGTCATCGCCCTGGGGCTGTGGCGGCAGTACGACTGGCGGAACCTCACCCTCCGCCTTCTCTCCCCAGGGGATACCCTACGGGGAACATGGCAGGGCTTTGCCATGAACGGGGAGCTGTTCGCCCTTCTTCTTCTCCTTCCGTACCTGCGGGGCGGCCCGAAAGGGGTCTCCTGCGCTGGATGGGTAACAGGTCTCACCCTGGCCTCGGTGGCGGTGCAGCTGATGACCATGCTTACCCTGGGGGTCTATGGCGGCCGGAAGGCCTTTCCCATCTTCACGGCGGTGACCTCCGCGGGCTTTCGGACCTTCCAGCGGCTGGATTCCATCTTCCTGGTGATTTGGGTGGTGCTGGGGCTGATGAAGCTGGCGGTCTTTCTTTCCCTCGCCGCAAACCTCGCCGCCGGGGTTTTCTTCCGCCCCTGGAGCGTCCGGTGGGTTTGGGGAAATGGAGCGGTGGTTTTGGCGGCGGCCCTGGCCCTTTGGAGGGGGCCGGAAAGGTGGATGGAGGGGTTTCACGCCGCCCTATCCACCGGAGCGGTCACCCTGCTGGGGGTTCTGCTGCTGCCCCTTTTGGGCAAGATGATGGATGGGGGGAGAACCAAGGAATGAAGCGATGGAGTGCCATACCGGTCCTGCTGCTGGCAGCGGCCCTATCCCTGGGGGGATGCTCCCGCCGGGAGGACCTGAGCAAGCGGGCCATTGTGACAGCGGTGGCGGTATCCCGGAAGGAGGACGGGGGATACAAGGTCCGGACAGAATCCCTCTCCCACCTGGGGAGCGAGGAAAAAAGCTGGGAGAGCCGCACCGGAACGGGAGAAACCTTTGCCCAGGCGGTAACCAACCTGGAGCTTGCCGCCGGAAAAAGCCTCTACCTGGACGGGTGCAGGGTGCTGCTGCTGGACGGCTTTGCGGACCGGGGGGAGCTGGAGACCCTCCTGGAGGAGATTGATTCCCACGGAGGCGTCCGCCCCCTGACCCTGGTGGCAATCAGCCCCGGCCTTTCCGCCCTGCCGGAGGAGGACGAGCAGGAGGAAAGCGCCGGGGAGATGATTTTTTCCCTCCTGGCCGGGAGGGAGCTGACCCAGGTGAACCTGAAGGACTGCTTAAACCTTTTGGAGACGCCGGGCCGGGGACTGCTCATCCCCATGGTGGAAAGGGAGAAGGGAGAGACCCAGGTGAGCGGGTACCTTTCCCCTGGGAGCATCGGCCTTTTAAAGGTGCCGGCGGGGGCCGGGCGGCTGCTGCCCTTTGCGGAACCGGAGACGGAGCGGGTCTATACCACCGTGGGGGAGGGCTACTCCGCCGACTGGGTGCTGGAAAAAAGCGCCATAAAGCTGCGCCCCAGGGTGGAGGAGGGGGAGGTCTCCTTTCTCCTGGAGGCAAAGGTGGAAGGATATCTCCTTTCCGGCCGGGGGGAGATAGGAGGGGAGAAGCTCCTTCATGAGGCCCAGGAGGATATCTGCCGGCAGCTGCTGGAGGAATACGCCTATGTTCTGGAAAAAATTGCCAGGGCATCGGGCAACGACCTCTTTTCCATGGGGAAGCATCTGGAGCTGATGGAGGGAAAAACCTGGCAGCAGGTTGGGGAGGACTGGGAAGAGCGGCTGCCAGAAATTCCCGTGGAGCTGCGGGGCAGCGTTCTTTTGCGGGATAAAAAGCGGATTGACCGCCAAAGCTGAAATTTTTCCGGCAGACCCGAAAAATGCTTCTGCCGGAAAAACTTCTGTAGGTGGGCTGCCAAAGGAAAGATGTCCAAAATCCCTGGCGAATTTGGCCGCAAATAAAAATCTTCTCCGGGTACAAATTAAATGGAGAAGTTGTGCCGCCGGCACAGCTTCTTAGAGCCTATTCAAGATCTCCGGATGTGCCGAATGGACGGGAATTTTTTCGTCCAACAAGGAAAAAAGCGGAGAAATACTTGGTGTATTTCGAGCACTTTTGACGCAGCTTGGGCGGAAAAAGACCCATTCAGGCGGTGCGCCAGGAGATTTTGGATAGGCTCTTAGAGCCTACTGACATTTTCATTTTAAACAGGCCCTTAGCAAAGGAGATGATTTTTTGAGAAAAATGGCGAAAGGGGTCGCCACGGCGGTGAACTGCTGTCTGTTGGCGGTCCTGATTCTGACCACATATATACAGAAGCAGCTCCCCGACCGGTACTCGGTGGTGGCGGGGGAGGAAATCACCTTCACCTGCCCCTATCCGGTGCAGATGGTGCGGAGCCAGGCCCAGGGGGAGATTCAGGCGGCCTACAGCAGCGCCGGGGAAAGCTACCAGATGGACCTGAAACTTTTGGGGACCATTCCGGTAAAGACGGTGGAGGTCCAAGTGGTGGACCGCAAGCTGGTGACCGTTTCCGGCGCGCCCTTTGGCATCAAGATGTTTACCGACGGCCTGATGGTGGTGGGGATGAGCGACATTCCAACCACCGGGGGCCGGCTGAACCCTGCCCGAACGGCGGGGGTGGAGGTGGGGGACATCCTGAAAACCTTTAACGAGACCCCCCTTTCCACCAACGAGCAGCTGGCGGAGCTGATGCAGGAAAACGCTGGGGCCCCGATTCAGCTGGAGGTAAAGCGGGGCAATTCCACCTTCCAGGCCCAGGTGGAGCCGGTGCGCTCCGCCGGGGACGAGCAGTACCGCCTGGGGGTTTGGGTGCGGGACAGCTCCGCCGGCATTGGCACCATGACCTACTATGACCAAAACAGCGGTATCTTCACCGGCCTGGGCCACGCCGTTTGCGATGTGGACACCGGGGATATTATGCCCCTGCAAAGCGGGGAGGTGGTCCCGGCCCGCATCACCGGCTGCAAACGGGGGGAGGCTGGCTCCCCAGGGGAGCTGAAGGGGCGCTTTACCGAGGAACCGCCCCTGGGCAGCCTTTCCGCCAACACCTCCACCGGGGTGTACGGCCTGCTGCGCAATCGGGGCATCTACCTGGGGGAGGAGCTGCCCCTGGCTATGAAGCACGAGGTGGAGACCGGAAAGGCCTACATCTATACCACCACCGAAGGCAGCCGGCCGAAAAAGTACGAGATTGAAATTGAGAAACTGGTGATGAGCGAGGAGGAAAAGGGGCAGAACATGGTAATCCACGTTACCGACCCCGCGCTGCTGGAAAAAACCGGAGGGATCCTCCAGGGGATGAGCGGCAGCCCCATCGTCCAAAACGGAATGCTGGTGGGCTCGGTGACCCATGTTTTTGTGAAGGACCCCACCCGTGGCTTTGGAATTTTTGCGGAAAATATACAGAATAATGCAAAAAACGTTTCTTTTTATCAGAAAAATTCGGCGTAATTCTGGGGAAATGGCGAAAAATGTAAAATAATAGTGATTAAAACCAAGTTTATTTTCCGAAATATTGTTGCGTATTTTGCGGGAATATGTTATTATAAGTGCGGCAAGACAAAATTCCAGATGAAAAAGGAGTACCCGCAATGAATAACAGGAAAATTGCCCTTATCACAGAAGATGAAAAGGAATTTGGCGAAAGGTGCAGGGTCTGCCTGGAGGAGAAGGGCTTTGAGGTGGAATACACCCCTAGAAACGGCAAGGAACTGCTGCGGAAAATACGGGAGGAAAACCCTGCGGCGGTGCTGATGGAGGTTTTCATGCCGGAGCTGGACGCCCTGGGGGTCATCCGGGAGGTGCTGAAGGAGGAAGGGGAGCAGCGGCCCCGGCTTTTCACCATCTCCTCGGTGGATCACGCAGCCATCACCGACGAACTGATTCGGGCAGGGGCCACCTATCACTTCACCCGGCCTTTGGACCCGGAGATGATGGCGGAGCGCATGGAGGCCTTTGCCGGCTTTAACCCGCGGGAGCCTCTCCTGACCGAGAGCCGCCGCAGCTCCTACAATCTGGAATCGGTCGTCACCGCCATCATCCTGGAAATCGGCGTTCCCGCCCACATCAAGGGCTATCAGTATCTGCGGGATTCCATCATGCTGGCGGTGGAGGAGCCGGACGTCATCAACGGCGTCACCAAGGTGCTCTATCCCACCGTAGCCAAGAAGAACGGCACCACCGCCTCGCGGGTGGAGCGGGCCATCCGCCATGCCATCGAGGTGGCTTGGGACCGGGGCGATGTGGACGTGCTGAACTCCTACTTTGGCTACACCATCCACAACCTGCGGGGAAAGCCCACCAACAGCGAGTTTATTGCGATGATTGCCGATAAGATTCGCCTGAACAAGAAAAACCAAAGCCGCTAAAGGGGTTTGAGGGGAACACCTGGGAGGGCCGCCTTCCAGGTGTTTTTGTTTTGGGGAGCTGAAATCCCACTGGGGCGAAGGCAAATCCGCTGCCCCCTTTTCTAGGAGTGTCCAAACCACACAGATTTTTCTATTTAATTTGCTGTGTTATTGGCCCCTTTTGACATTCTTCTTTTTGCTTCTTTTTCTTCTTTTGCAAGAAGAAAAAGAAGGCGGGGCTGGGCGGCAGCCCAGATTGGTATAAAACGCATGTTTGGACACTCCCCCTTTTCTTTCCGTCTTGAATCGAAAAAAATGCTGTGTTATAATAGGTAGAAATCCCAGGAGGAAACTTGTCGAAGGGAGGGGAAACGGTGCTGGAGCATCTAAAGTCCTGTGTCATCGTCTGCGGCCACTACGGGGCGGGCAAAACCAACCTGACCGTAAACCTGGCCCTGGCCGCCGCCCAAAGCGGGGAGGCGGTGAGCGTTATTGATATGGACGTCGTAAACCCCTACTTTCGCACGGCGGACTTCCAGGAGCTGTTCCGGGAAGCGGGGATACGGCTTATCGCCCCCATCTACGCAAACACCAACCTGGACCTGCCGGTGCTGCCCCCCAGCGTGGGAGCGGCTATCCGGGAGAAGACCGGACGGCTTTTTCTGGATGTAGGCGGGGACGACGACGGGGCGGTGGCCCTGGGAGGATTTTCCACCCTTCTGGAGGAGCGGGGGTATTCCATGCTCTATGTGGTGAACAGCCGCCGGGAGCTGGAGCCGGAGCCTGGGGAGGAGGCGGCGCTTCTACAGCGCATCCAAACCGCCTCCCGGCTGAAGGTGACTCACCTGGTAAATAATACCAATCTGGGCCCCGAAACCACCCCGGAGGTGCTCCGGCAATCGCTTCCGTACCTGGAGGAGGTTTCCAAGCGCACCGGCGTCCCGGTGCTGGGCGCTGCGGCGGAGGAGCGGCTGGCCCCCTATCTGGAGGCGGAGGGACTTCTGCCTGTGCGCGTTTATGTAAAACCACCCTGGAGCTGACCCCTTCGGCAGCCTTCCAATAGGGGAGAAAAGAGGTATAGAAAATGGCAAGAGCGATCATCGACGAGAAGATCTGCAAGGGCTGCGGCCTCTGCGTCAGCGTCTGCCCCAAAAAGATTCTCGCTTTGGCAGTACACCGGATGAACGACAAGGGCTATAATCCGGCGGAGGTCACAGACCAGGAAAGCTGCATCGGCTGCGCAATGTGCGGCATCATCTGCCCGGACAGCGCCATTGCGGTGGAAAAGTAGAAAGGTGGTTGGAATATGTCAGAGCGCGTTTTGATGAAGGGAAACGAAGCGATGGCGGAGGCGGCCATCCGCGCCGGCTGCCGCCACTTCTTCGGCTACCCCATCACCCCCCAGACCGAAGTGGCGGCCTATATGTCCAAAAAGATGCCGAAAATCGGCGGGACCTACCTCCAGGCGGAATCGGAGATTGCCGCTATTAACATGGTGCTGGGGGCGGCCTCCGCCGGGGTGCGGGCCATGACCTCCTCTTCTTCCCCCGGCATCTCCCTCAAAACAGAGGGTATCTCTTACATAGCGGGGAGCGACCTGCCCTGCCTCATCGTCAATGTGGAGCGGGGCGGCCCCGGACTGGGGGGCATCCAGCCGGCCCAGTCGGATTACTGGCAGGCTACCCGCGCCCTGGGCCACGGGGATTTCCATGTGCTGGTTTTTGCCCCCAGCACGGTGCAGGAGGTGGTGGACCTGGTCTTTTTGGCCTACGATCTGGCGGAAAAATACCGGATGCCCGCCCTTCTTCTCTCCGACGGCCTTTTAGGCCAGATGATGGAGCCGGTGTCCTTCCCCGACCCGGTGGAGGGCGGCGCTGAAAAGCCCTGGGCCGCCTGCGGTCACCAGAACAAGCGCCCCCACAACATCATCAACTCCCTGTACCTGAAGGCGGACGAGCTGGAGCGCACCGTGGTGGAGCGCTTTGCCCGCTATGCCCAAATCGAGGCGAAGGAGCAGCGGTGCCAGCAGTACCTCTGTGACGATGCGGATTACATTCTTGTGGCCTTTGGGGCCACCTCCCGCGTCAGCCAGTCGGCGGTGGATACCCTCCGGGCCCAGGGGATAAAGGCGGGTCTGCTGCGGCCCATCACCCTTTGGCCCTTCCCCAAGGACGCCATCCGCGCCCACATCCCCCATGTGAAGGGATTCCTCAGTGTGGAGATGAGCATGGGCCAGATGGTGGACGACGTCCGCCTGGCGGTGGAGGGAAAGGCGCCGGTGGGCTTCTTCGGCAGAACCGGCGGCGTCATCCCCAAGCCCTCGGAAGTGGTGGAAGCGGTAAGGAAAATGGCTGGAGGTGACCGATAATGGCGATGGTATATCAAAAATCCAAGATGCTCACCGATGCGCCGCTGCACTACTGCCCCGGCTGCACCCACGGCATCATCCATAAGCTGGTGGCGGAAAGCCTGGAGGAGCTGGACGCCGGGGGCAAGGCGGTAGGCGTCGCCCCGGTGGGCTGCTCGGTAATGGCCTACGACTACTTTGCCTGCGACATGGTGGAGGCCCCCCACGGCCGGGCCCCGGCCATTGCCACCGGCCTCAAGCGGGCCCTCCCGGATGGGATGATCTTCACCTACCAGGGGGATGGGGACCTGGCCGCCATCGGTACGGCGGAGACGGTCCACGCCGCCACCAGGGGGGAAAACATCACCGTCATCTTTGTGAACAACGCCATCTACGGCATGACCGGGGGACAGATGGCCCCCACCACCCTGCCGGGGCAGGTGACCCAGACCACCCCCTACGGCCGGGACGTCACCACCGCCGGGTTCCCGGTGCGGGTGTGCGAGATGCTGGCTACCCTTTCCGGGGTGGCCTACGCGGAGCGGGTATCGGTGGATACCGTCCCCAACATCCGGAAGGCCAAGGCCGCCATCAAAAAGGCCTTTGAGACCCAGGCGGCGAAGAAGGGCTTTTCCATTGTGGAGGTCCTTTCCACCTGTCCCACCAACTGGGGTCTGACCCCCACCGAGGCCCTGGAGTGGCTGCGGCAGAACATGATGCCCTATTATCCCCTGGGGGTCTACCAGGACCGCACCGCAAACGAAAAGGGGGTATTCTGAATGAAGGACTGGAATTTTGTCTTTGCCGGCTTTGGCGGCCAGGGGATTCTCTTTGCGGGCAAGGTGGCCGCCTACACCGGGATGGTGGAGAACCGGGAGGTTTCCTGGCTCCCCAGCTACGGCCCAGAGATGCGGGGGGGTACCGCCAATTGCAGCGTCTGCCTCTCCTCCCGGCCCATCGGCTCCCCCCTGGTGCTGGAGCCGGACGCCCTGGTGGTGATGAACAACCCCTCCTACGATAAGTTTATCGACACGGTAGCCCCTGGCGGGGTGGCGGTTATTGACAGCGCCCTGGTGGACCGCCGGACCAGCCGGGAGGACATCACCGCCCTCTATGTTCCGGCCACCCGCCTGGCCCAGGAAAACGGCATCGGAAAACTAGCCAACCTCATTATGCTGGGAGCCCTTTGGAAGGCCACCGGCTTTGCCTCGATGGAAGCCCTGGAGGCCGCCATCCAGAAGGTGGTCCCCCCCTCCAAACCGGAGCTGGTGGAGCTGAACATGAAGGCTATCCGCATCGGCACCGGCGAGGCGTCCCGCGGGTAAGCCCCGCTCCTTGGGCGATGCCCAGGGAAGTCCATCAAGAATTTAAATCAAAAAAACAGGGGCCGGCGCGGTGTGTTCCGGCTCTTTTTTTATTTTCTTCTCTGTGGTACAATAATTTTGTCACTTTTGGGGGAAGAAAAAATTTTTTTCAAAAACAAGGAGGGAAGGGCGGATGTTTCGTCTGATTTTGGGTCTCACCGGCACCGGCAAGACCACCGAGATTTTTCTTCGGGCAATGGACTGCGCCCGGCAGCGCCGCCGGACCATCCTGCTGGTTCCGGAGCAGTTTTCCTTCCAGGCGGAGCGGACGGTGTACACCACCCTCACCGGGGAGGAGGCCCTTTCCATCTCGGTCCTCAGCTTCTCCCGCCTGGCGGAAAATATCTTCCGGGCCTGGGGAGGTCTGGCGAAAAAGCGCCTCACCGATACCGCCAAGCTGGTGCTGATGAAGCTGGCGGTGGAGGAGATGAAGGATACCCTCCAGGTGTACCAGCGCCAGCGGGGCCGCACCTCCTTCCTCCAAACCATGCTCCAAACGGTGGAGGAGCTGAAGCAGAGCGGCACCTATCCGGAGGAGCTTTCCGCCATCGCCCAGGAGCTTTTGGACCCCCAGCTGGCAAAGAAGCTGGGGGATATCGCCAGTATCTACGGGGCCTACCAGGCGATGATTCACCGCAGCTACAGCGACCCCTTGGACGACATCGCCCAATCGGCCAAGCTGGCGGAGGAACACCGGTATTTTGAAGGCGCGTCGGTCTTCATTGATGGCTTTAGCTTTTTCAGCCCGCCCCAGCGGCAGATGGTCTGCGCCATGCTGGAGCAGGGGGAGGAGGTCTGTCTCTCCTTTACCACCGACGGACTGTCGGCAGGGGAAGGGATTGACATTTTTGCCGACCAGAAGAGCACCGCCCAGCGGCTCATCGCCTATGCCAGGGAGCACTTCGTGCCGGTGGCGGCCCCGATGCGCCTTCTGGAAAACCGCCGCACCACGGTTCCGGCCCTGCTGGCGGTGGAACAGTTGGCCCGCGGGGAGGAACCGGAGGAGCTGGAAGGGGAGGGGGAGGGCCTGTACCTCTTTGCTGCCCAGGACCGCTTTGAGGAGGTGCGGCACGCCGCCGCCCAGATGGCGAAGCTGGTGCGGGAGGAGGGCTGGCGGTATCGGGAGCTGGCCCTGGTGTGCCGGGACTTGGCCGATTACCAAACCGCCATCCGCAGCATCTTCCCCGCCTACGGGCTGCCGGTTTTTATGGACCAGAAGGAGGGGGCTCTTTCCCGGCCGGTGGTGGCCCTGGCCTGCGCCGCCCTGGAGGCGGTGCAAGGCAGCTACAAAACAGAGGCTATTTTAAAGATTGCCCGTTCCCCGGCCCTGGCCCTGCCGGTGGAGCGGGCCGCCGCCCTGGAAAACTATGTCTACGTCTGGTCGGTGAAGGGGGACGGCTGGCTGCATCCCTTCCGCAACAACCCCAAGGGCCTGCGGGAGGAACGGCGGGAGGTTTATGCCCAGGCGCTGGAGGAGCTGGAGGAGACCCGCCAGGCCCTGATGGCTCCCCTGGCTCGGCTGAAGGAGCAGCTGGAGGCGGGGACAGGGGAGAGCTTCGCCAGGGGGGTGTACGGCTTCTTCCAGGAGACAAAGGCGCTGGAAAACCTGCTGGAATACTTCCGCCGGGACCGGGAGCACGGGCTGGAGCGGGGGCGGGAAAACGACCGCCTTTGGAACTACCTGGTGGATGTTTTGGACCTTTTTGCCGAACACCTTACCAACACCACCTATACCGTCCGGGAATTTTCGGAGCTGTTCACGCTGGCTATGGGGTGCGCCGAGCTGGGGAATATCCCCATCACCAACGACCAGGTGCTGGCAGGCTCCGCCAACATGGTGCGCCTCAATTCCCCCCGCGGCGTCTTTGTGCTGGGGGTGAACGAGGGAGTGTTCCCGGCCAGGGGAAAACCCTACGGCGTTTTCACCGACCAGGAGCGGGAGGACCTGATTCGCCGGGGGGTGGAAATCACCAGCCCCCAGCTGGACCGGGCGCTGCTGGAGCGGTTCTACCTCTATTCCGCACTGGGTGCGCCCCGGCAGCGGCTTTTTGTCTCCTGCGCCGGAACCGAGCTTACCGGGGGCCTGATGGAGCCCTCCCTGCTCTTTGGCCGTTTGGCGGAGCGGTTCCCCCGCTGCCTCCACACCGCCGGGGAGCTTTCCCCGGAGTTCTTTATTGCCGGGGTGGATACAGCCCGCACCACCTATGCCGCCCTGACGGCGGAGGGGGACCCCCTGGCGGCGACGGTGGGGGCTCTCCTTTGGGAGAAGGGGGAGATGGAATTTCTGGCCGCCATGGGGGAGCTGGCGGAGAACCGGCCCATGGGGGATATCGCCCCGGATACCGCCAAAAAGCTCCTGGGGGAGCGCATCTCCCTTTCCCCCACCAAGATTGAGACCTACTACCAGTGCCCCTACTCCTTTTTCAGCGATTATCTCCTTCGCCTTTCCCCCCGCAGGCGGGCGGAGTATTCCCCCCTGGAATCGGGCACGGCGGTCCACTATGTGCTGGAAATGCTCATCCGGGAGGTGGGGAGCGGGGGCCTTTCCCAGCTTACGGACGAGGAGCTGCGGGAGCGAATCAGCGGCCTTCTGCGCCAGCATTTGCAGCTGATGGCGGAGGAGGTGGAGCAGCTTTCCGCCCGGCTTCGGTACCAGTTCCAGCGGCTGGTGGCGGTGCTCTTTTTGCTGGTACGCCACATTGGGGAGGATTTCCGCCAAAGCGGTTTCCAGACCGAAGGGGTGGAGGTGCCGGTGGGGGAGCACGGGAAGGTGCACTCCCTTTCCATCCGCACCACCAGCGGGGCGGAGGTTTCCCTCACCGGCAAGATTGACCGGGTGGATACCTACCAGAACGAAACCAGCCGGTATGTCCGGGTGGTGGATTATAAGACTGGCAACAAGGAATTCCGGGTGGAAGAGGTCCTCTACGGCCTCAATATGCAGATGCTCATCTATCTCTTTGCCCTCTGCGACGACCCCCAGCAGCCCTTTGGCAAGGTGGAGCCCGCCGGCATCCTGTATATGCCGGGGAATATCTCCGCCGCAAAGCTGGCCCCGGATTCCGGGGAGGAGGAGGTCCGGGAGAGCATCACAAAGGAGCTGCGGATGAGTGGCATTGTCCTGGAGGAGGAGCCGGTGCTCCGGGCCATGGAGCAGGAGCTGGAGGGGAAGTATATCCCCGCCAAGCGAAAGAAGGACGAGAGCTTCACCGCCGATTCCAGGGTAAAAAGCGGGGAGGAGTTCCGGCAGCTGCGCCAGATTGTTTACCAGAATATCCGGGAGATGGCGGAGGAGCTGACCCGCGGGCGGGTTGCCCCGCTGCCGGTGCGGTGGAAGTCCGGAAAGCTCCCCTGCTCCTACTGCGATTTCCGCCTGCTTTGCGGCAACCTGGGGGGACGTATCTGCCGGGAGATGGGTTCCGGCAAGGAGAAGAAGGAAGGGGAGGAAGAGGCATGAGCCAGAACCGCTGGACCGAAGCGCAGAAACAGGCCATTGAAGGCTCTGGGGGCGGCATCCTGGTTTCCGCCGCCGCCGGCAGCGGCAAGACCGCTGTGCTGGTGGAGCGGGTGGTGGAGCTGCTCACCCGGCGGGAGGAGCCGGTGGACGCCGACCGCCTGCTGGTGGTGACCTTTTCCAACGCCGCCGCGCGGGAGATGAAGCAGCGCATCGCAAAACGGCTGTGGGAGCTTTCCCAGCAGGAGCCGGGGAACACCCGCCTGGCCCGGCAGCAGCTGCTGCTGGAATCGGCCCAAATCAGCACCATCCATTCCTTCTGCTCCACCCTCATCCGGGGGTACTTTCAATACCTGCGGCTGCCGGCGGAGTTCCGCATCGGGGAAGAGCGGGAGCTGGAGGTGCTGCGGATGCGGGTTATCCAGGAGCTTATCGAAGAGGAATACCAAAGCGGGGAGGAGCAGTTCTTCGATTTAGTGGAGCTCCTTTCCACCGCCCGCAGCGACCGGGGGCTGGAGCAAAACATCCTGAAGCTCTATGACTTTGTCCGCAACCACCCCTTCTACGAGGAGTGGATGGAAAAGGTGCTGCGGGAATACGACAGCGAAAAGCCCTTGGGGGAGACCCAGTGGGCCGCTATTTTGCTGGGGTACGCAAAAGACGGGGTGGATTACTGCCTGGAGCTGAACGGCAAGGCCCTGGAGGAGATGGCGGGGGACAGCGAGATGGAAAAGGCGTATCTCACCGCCTTTTTGGGGGACCGGGAGAGGCTGGAGGACTGCCGGCGCCTTCTGGCCGCCGGGGACTGGGACGCCTGCTGCCAGTCCTTTTCCGGCTTTGTCTTCGGCAAGCTGGGGGCTCTTTCCAACAAGAAGTATCCGGACCAGGGGAAAAAGGAGCTGGTGAAGGGCCTCCGGGACGAGGTAAAGGAGATTGTGAAGGAAAAGCTGCAAAAGGGCTGTTTCTTTATGGATAGCAGCGGCTATCGCCGGGATATGGAATACCAGCGCCCCATGATTGAAAAGCTGTTCCAGCTGGTGGGCCGCTTTGGCCGCAAGCTGGAGGAGGTGAAGCTGGAACGGGGGATGCTGGACTTTGGGGACCTGGAGCACTACGCCCTGGCCCTCCTTTACCAGAAGGATGAAACGGGACAGCGGCGCCCCAGCCCGGTGGCCAAGGAGACGGCCCGGCGGTACTACGAGGTGCTGGTGGACGAGTACCAGGACACCAACGCCGCCCAGGAGATGATTTTCCAGGCGGTATCCCGCCAGGGGAAGAACCTCTTTATGGTGGGGGATGTTAAGCAGAGCATCTACCGGTTCCGCCAGGCCAGGCCGGAGATCTTCCTAGGAAAGAAGACCGCCTTTGTCCCCTACGACGGCAAAAATTTCCCGGCTAAAATCGCCCTTAGCGCCAACTTCCGCACCCGGCGGGAGACCACCGGCCTCATTAACGATTTCTTCGCCGCCGCCATGTGTCCCGCCATCGGGGAGATGCTGTACGGGGAAGAGGACAGGCTCATTTCCCAGGCAAAGTACGATTACAGCCGCCCCCGGCCGGTGGTGCTGGCCCTGTTGGACCAGACGCCGGAGGAAAGGGAGACGGGGGAGGCGGAGTACATCGCCGGCGAGATTGAATCCCTGCTGGCGGGAGGAGCCACGGTGGAGGAGGACGGGGTCCGGCGGCCCATGAGGCTGGGGGATATCTGCATTCTGCTGCGCTCTCCCCGGAACAAGGCGGAGCGGTACAGCCGGGCGCTGGAGGGGCGGAAGATTCGCTTTTGGGCGGAGCGGCAGGGGAGCTTTTTGGATTCCCCGGAGGTGGCCCCGGTGACAGCCTTCCTGAAGGTGATGGAGAACCCCCTTCTGGACCTGGAGCTGGCCCAGGTGCTCCTTTCCCCTCTTTACCGCCACACCTCGGAGCAGCTGGCAAGGCTGAAGGCGGGGCACAAAAACGAAAGCCTTTACAGCGCTCTGACTCAATGCCAGGAGGGCGGCCCCGGCGGCTTCGAGCGCTTTTGGCGGGACTACCACCGGCTGCGGGACCTTACCACCGTCCTTTCCCCCCAGGAGCTGCTGGAGGAGCTTTATGCCTGCACCGGCCTTCCCGACAAGGTGCGGGTGATGCCCCAGGGGGAGGAGCGGGTGGCAAACCTCCGCCTCCTTTTGGACTACGCGGCGGATAGCCAAAAGCGGGGAGGGGACCTGGGGGACTTTGTGGACTACCTGGATTCCCTGCGGGAATACGGCTGCGACCTGCAACCGGCCGCCTCCGCCGCCGGGGACGCGGTGTCCATTATGAGCATCCACCGCTCCAAGGGCCTGGAATTTCCGGTGGTGTTTTTGGCGGATTTGGCGGCACGCTTTAACCTGATGGACCTGGGGGACGAGGTGCTGCTGAACCCGGAGCTGGGGGCGGCCTGCGTCCTTCGGGACAACCGGAAGATGCGCCAGCACGACACCATCGCCCGCACCGCTATGCGGGAGCAAAACCGCCGGGCCACCCTCTCGGAGGAGCTGCGGCTCCTCTATGTAGCCATGACCCGCGCCCGCGAACGGCTATATCTGGTGGCCGCCGACGGGGGCCTCGCAAAGCTCCAGGCCGCCGCCAAGCGGCCCTTCCAGGGCCGCCTTTCCCCCTGGGCTATGGGCTCCGGCCAGTCCCCCTACGACTGGCTGGCGGGGGTGCTGGTCCACCACCCCGGCTTCCCCCAAAAGCTGCTGGAAAATCTGCCTCCTCCCCGGCCCTTGGACTGCTGCCAGGGCCTTTTGGAGGTGCGGCAGGTTGTCACCGCCGCCCAGGCGAAGGGAGGGGAACAGGAGGAGGAAACAAGCCTGCCGGAGCCCCTGGTGGATGGGGAGGCCCTGGCCCGGATGCGCGCCGCCATGGCCTTTGTCTATCCCTGCCAGGGGGATGTGGTGACCCCTTCCAAGCTGGCGGTTTCGGAGCTGGCGCGGGAGCGGGGCGGGGAGGAGCAGTATTTCTTTTCCCGCCGCCCAAAGGTCCTCACCCGCCAGTCCATGACCCCGGCGGAACGGGGAATTGCTGCCCATAAATTCATGCAGTTCGCCCAATTGAACCAGGCGGTCCGGGACCCGGAGCAGGAGATTTGCCGCCTGCGGGAGCGGGGGTTCATCACCCCGGAGGAGGCGGAGCAGATGGACCGGCGGATGATTGTGGATTTCTTCGCCAGCTCCATCGGCAAGCGGGTTCTGGCGGCCCAGCGGGTCTACCGGGAGATCCGCTTCCTGAAGGAATTTTCCAGGGAGGAACTGGAGGCCGCCGTCCCCGGCCTGGGCCTTCAGGGCTCCACGGTGGTCCAGGGCATTGCCGACTGCGTCATCCTGGAGGAGGGGCAGGGGACCATCCTGGACTACAAAACCGACCGGGTAAGGAGCATGGAGGAGCTGGCGGAGCGCTATCGGGACCAGCTGGAGCTGTACCGGGCCATTTTGGAGGAGTATTTGGCAGTGCCCATCCGGGAAAAAATTCTCTATTCCTTCGCCCTGGGGGATGGGATTGTGGTGGAATAGAGGGATACTTTAAAAGACCAAGCGCCCCGGCTGCTTTCTGGCAAAAGAGAGCGGCTGGGGCGCTGTTTTTCATGGCCATGGTGAAGAAGCAACTCCAGACAGAAGGGTCAAGCCCTTGCAGAGGGCGGGCAGGACGCGCCGGCGGATGCGCTCCGCTGGGGACAGCCGCAGCCGGTGATTTCCTCCCGGAGCAGCTGGACATGGAGAGCCTCGTCCATGGCGATGCGCTGGAGCACCGCCTGAATCTTGGGGTCCTGGACGCGGCAGGCCGCCTTCTTGTAGGCTTCCACCGCCGCCACCTCGTCGGAGAGGCTTAGCAGCAGGGCCCCGCAAAGGTCCTTCCGGTAGCTGACAAAGGAGCCGTTCCACCACTGGCGGCGCCCCCCGGCAAAATCCGGCGTCCCTCCGCAAAGGCAGATGAGCCGCCCCAGCATCTCCAGGTGGTGCATCTCCACAATGGCGATGTCCCGCAACAGCTTTGCAATTGGCTCCCGTTCCCCGCTTAACAGAAAGCTCTGGTAGCAGTATTGGGTGATGGCCCCCAGCTCGCTCCTGCGGCCGGCGTATAGGTTCCGCAGGATGGGGAGGGCGGCCGGATTGGGGCAGGTGACCTCCACCGGGGGGTAGGGAAGGTCACATCGGCAGCGTTTGTCCATGAGAAAACACCTCGCTTCTTGTTTTTTTCCATCCTATGAAAAAGGTCCCTCCCTTGTGCGGGGATATGACGGAGCATTCAACCTCCGGTGGGGCGGGGAATATACTGAAAAGAGAAACGGGGTGGGAAAATGAGGATTCGCAAGGAGCAAAAAAGCAAAAAAAGGCGGCTGCGCCTCAAATGCCTGCTGCTGGCGACCGTCTTGATTGCCGCGCTGCTGGGGACCGACGCCCAGCTTCGTCCCGCTATTGCGGCAGCGGCGGGGAGCCAGGCCAATCTCTACGCCACCCAAGCCATCCAGGAGGCGGTCTTCCAGGAGATGGAGGGGCTGGAGCTGGAGTATGGGGACCTGGTGCGCCTCACCTACAGCGACCAAGGGAGCGTCACCTCCCTCCAAACCGATATGCTGGCTATGTCCAGGCTCCAATCGGCTGTAACAACCTCGGTGATTGAAAGTATCCTCCGGTTCAGCAGCCAGCAGGTCACCCTGCCGGCAGGAAGCCTCACCGGCAACCCTTTTTTTTCCGGCCGGGGTCCGGAGGTGGAAATCCGCCTTATTCCGGCGGGCTTTGTCCAAACACAGATGAAAAATGTCTTTGAATCGGCGGGGATAAACCAGACCCGCCACCAAATTCTCCTAAATGTCCGGCTGGACATCCAGGCGGTGCTGCCTGGATACGCCATCGCAAACCAGGTGGATACCGATATCTGTTTGGCGGAAACGGTGATTGTAGGGCTGGTGCCGGGGGCCTACACCTGGGTCTCCGACGGCACCGACCCCCTGGTGGGGATGATTCAGGACTACGGAGCGGGGGAGGATTAGCAGGGAGGCAAAGCCTACGGAATTTTTCCAAACCCAGATTGTATTACTACGCAAATTATGGTAAAATAATCTAGGCTTTGTTTGGAAATAAAGAAAGGCCGGATTTTCCCCAAAAACAGGCGGCTGCAAGGGGAAAAGTGGAAAAACCCTTGCCGTATTCGGGCATTGCCGGCAAGGCAGGCCCGGTTTTTTGCAGAAAACACGGCCCTTTCGTTTTTAAGCGGCCCCAGTTAAAATGAGGTGAGGAAAATGGCAGATATCCAAAAGGACCCCGTCCTGGAGCAAATCGAATCGCTCCGTGCCCAGGTGGAGTACCACGCCGACCGGTATTACAACCAGGATGACCCGGAAATCAGCGACTTTGAATACGACAAGCTCTTCCACCAGCTGCTGGACCTGGAGGAGCAGAATCCCCAGTACTACTCCCCAACCTCCCCCACCGTGCGGGTGGGGGGCACCGCCTCCAATACCTTCGCCACGGTGGAGCACAAGGTGCAGATGGGTTCCTTGCAGGATATCTTCTCCTTCGAGGAGCTGCGGGACTTTGACCGCCGGGTGCGGGAAACGATACCCAACCCCTCCTATGTGGTGGAGCCGAAAATCGACGGCCTTTCGGTCTCCCTGGAGTACCGGGACGGGGTGCTGGCTATTGGCTCCACACGGGGCAACGGCTTTACCGGGGAGGATGTGAGCGAGAACATCCGCACCATCCGGTCGGTGCCGCTGAAGCTGCCGGAGCCCCTGCCCCTTTTGGAGGTGCGGGGAGAGGTGTACATGCCGGTGAAGAGCTTCCAGAAGGTGGTGGAGGCCCAGGAGCTGGCGGGGGAACAGCCCTTCAAGAACCCCCGCAACGCCGCCGCCGGTTCCCTGCGTCAGAAGAACCCCAAAATCACCGCGGGGCGGGGACTGGATATCTTCGTCTTTAACATCCAGCAGGTGGAGGGGAAAAGCCTTTCCTCCCACAGCGATTCCTTGGATTTCCTCCAGGGCCTGGGCTTCAAGGTCATCCCAGAGTACAAGGCCTACGATGATATTGACGAGGTCATCCGGGGCATTGAAAAAATTGGGGAAAACCGGGGAGAATACCCCTTTGGCATCGACGGCGCAGTTGTAAAGGTAAATAGCTTTGCAGACCGGGAACTCCTTGGTTCCACCGCTAAATTTCCCCGCTGGGCCATCGCCTACAAATACCCGCCGGAGGAAAAGGAGACCACCCTGCTGGATGTGGAGGTCCAGGTGGGCCGCACCGGAGCGGTGACCCCCACGGCGGTCTTTGAGCCAATCACCCTGGCAGGAACCACCGTCAGCCGGGCGGTTTTGCACAACCAGGATTTTATCCAGCAGCTGGGGCTTTCCATCGGCGACAGGATACTGGTGCGCAAGGCGGGGGAAATCATCCCGGAGGTGCTTTCCGTCGTTTGGCACAACCCGGACAAGCCCCTTTACCGCCTGCCGGAAGAATGCCCCTCCTGCGGCGCAAGGCTGGTCCGGGAGGAGGGGGAGGCGGCGGTGCGCTGCCCCAACTTCAGCTGCCCCGCCCAGCTTGTCCGCAGCATCATCCACTTTTGCTCCCGCTCCGCCATGGATATCGACGGCATGGGGGAGGTGGTCTGCCAGCTGCTCATCGACCGGGGAATGGTAAAGACCCCTGCCGGTATCTACCGCCTCACCCAGGAGCAGCTGCTGGAGCTGCCGGGCTTTGCCAAACGGAAAGCGGAGAAGATTCTGGCTGCCATCCAAAAATCCAAGGAAAACGACCTGTCCCAGCTCCTCTTCGGCCTGGGGCTGCCGGGTATCGGGGAAAAGGCCGCCAAGACCCTGGCCGGGCGGTTCGGCTCCCTGGAGAAGGTGGCCGCCGCCAGTTGGGAGGAGATTGCCGCCATCGACGGCTTTGGGGAGATCATGGCAAAGGATGTGGAGGGCTATTTCCGGGACGAGCACAACCGGGTCCTTTGTCAGGAGCTGGTGGAGCTGGGCCTCAACACCACCGCGGCGGTGGTGGAGAACACCGGGAAGTTTACCGGCCTCACCTTTGTCCTCACCGGCACCCTCCCCACCCTCAGCCGGGGGGAGGCCAGCAAAATCATCGAGGCCCAGGGGGGGAAAACCTCCTCTTCGGTCTCCAAAAAGACCAGCTATGTCCTGGTCGGAGAGGACGCCGGCAGCAAGCTGACCAAAGCAAACCAGCTGGGTATCCCGGTCATCACCGAGGAACAGCTGCTTGCGATGATAAAAGGGGGAAATCAGGAATGAACATTGATATTCAGCATATCGCAAAGCTCTCCCGCCTTTCCATCGGAGAAGACAAGATGGAAAAATTCCAGCGGGATATGGAGAACATCGTCGCTATGGTGGAAAAGCTCCCCGCAGTGGAGGGCCAGACCCTTGCCGTGGACCCCGCTGATAGGATGGAGCTGCGCCGGGACGAGATACGCCCCTCCCTCCGCCGGGAGATGGTGCTGCAAAACGCCCCCCAGTCGGCGGCGGGGTGTATTGTGGTGCCCAAAACGGTGGAATAGGGAGGTGGTACTGTGGCGTTTGAAGGCTTTGACCTTGCCGCCTTCTGGGAACCGGAGGACTACCTCCGGGGAAAGGGCCGCAACGAATACATCTACCCGGCACCCAGTGAGGACCTGATCCGGAAAACAGAGGAAAAGCTGGGGTATAAGCTGCCGGAAAGCTATATCGCCCTGATAAAGCAGCAGAATGGCGGCTGCCCCGCCCGCACCCGGTATGATGTACCGGCGGACAAGGGGGGCGGCGTGGTGGAAATCAGCGGCTTTTTGGGTATCGGGGAAGGGGAGCACGACTGGTATACCCTCTGCGGCACCTTCGGCAGCACCTTTATGATCCAGGGCTGGAACTACCCGGATATCGGTGTCGCCGTCTGCAACACCCCCTCGGCGGGGCATGATATGATCTTCCTGGACTACCGTGCCTGCGGCCCCCAGGGGGAGCCGTCGGTGGTGCTCATCGACCAGGAGGACGATTTTGCCATCACCCCGATTGCGGACAGCTTCGAGGAGTTTGTCCGGGGGCTACGGACCGAGGAGGATGAGGACGGGGAGGACGCTCCCGGCGGGGAGCGGAGCCTTGCGCAGCTCCTCCAGGGGATGGAGAGCCAAGGCATGGGGGACAATCCCATAGCGGACAAGATTCGGGGACTTCTGGGGGAACGGGGGTAAAGGAGGAAGCGAAACAATGACACCATTTGAAGGCTTTGACCTTAGCGATTTCTGGGAGGAGCCCGGCGACTGCGCCCGGAAGAACTACATCGAGCCCCCGCCCACCGCTGAAGTGATCCGCCAGGTGGAAAAGGAACTGGGGTATACGCTGCCGGAAAGCTACATCGCCCTGATGCAGGTGCAAAACGGTGGTTTTTCCAAAAAATCCGCCTTCCCCACCAGTACCCCCACCAGCTGGGCGGATGACCACATCGCCATCGAGGGGTTTCTCAGCATCGGCTGGGACAAGACCTATTCCCTCTGCGGCAGAATGGGCAGCCGGTTTATGATTGAGGAATGGGGCTACCCGGATATTGGGATAGCCATCTGCGACTGCCCCTCGGCGGGGCATGATATGGTCTTTCTGGACTACCGGGAATGCGGCCCCCAGGGGGAGCCAAAGGTGGTCCACATCGACCAAGAGGACGACTACTACATCACCCCCCTGGCGGACAGCTTTGAGGCGTTCATCCGGGGACTGGTGGACGAGGAAGAGTACTGGGATGATGAGGACGACGAAGAACAGGAGGAGGAATGACCATGGACCTGTATCAGCATACCGCCAAGGAACTGCGCCAGAAGCTCTTGGGCAAGGAGTGCAGCGCCGCGGAGATTGCCCAGTCGGTTTTTTCCCGCATCGACGCCTGCGAGGAGCGGGTGGGGGCCTATGTGACCCTGGACCGGGAAAATGCCCTGGCCGCAGCGAAGGCGGTGGATAAAAAGATTGCGGCGGGGGAAGAAATCGGTCCCCTGGCCGGTATTCCGGTGGCGGTGAAGGACAACATCTGCACCAGGGATGTCCTTACCACCTGCGCCTCCCGGATGCTCTATAACTTCCGCCCCCCCTATAACGCCACCGTGGTGGAAAGGCTCCAGGGGGCGGATTATGTCATGACCGGCAAGGCAAACATGGATGAATTTGCCATGGGCTCCTCCAGCGAGACCTCCTATTTTAAGAAAACCGCCAATCCCCACGACCTTACCAGGGTCCCCGGAGGCTCCTCCGGGGGCTCCGCCGCCGCCGTGGCGGCAGGGGAAGCGGTGCTCTCCCTGGGGAGCGACACCGGCGGCTCCATCCGCCAGCCCGCCTCCCTCTGCGGGGTCATCGGGCTAAAGCCCACCTATGGTTCCGTCTCCCGGTACGGGCTGGTGGCCTTCGCCTCCTCCCTGGACCAGATTGGCCCCTTTGGCCGCTGCGTGGAGGATGTGGCGGCCCTCTACGGCGTCATCTGCGGCAAGGACCCCATGGACGCCACCACCGCCCGCCATGACTACCCCGATTTCGCCGCCGCCCTGAAAGGCGACGTCAAGGGGCTGTGTGTCGGCGTTCCCAAGGAATACTTCGGTCCTGGGGTGGACCCGGAGGTGAAGGAGCTGGTCCACGGCGCCCTTCGGGAGCTGGAAGGGGCCGGGGCGGTGCTTCGGGAGATAAGCCTGCCCAGCACCGAATATGCCCTCCCCGCCTACTATATCATCTCTTCTGCCGAGGCCTCCTCCAACCTGGCCCGGTTTGACGGGGTGAAGTACGGCTTCCGGGCCGAGGAGTACGACAGCCTCACCGATATGTACGAAAAAACCCGGAGCCAGGGCTTTGGGGACGAGGTGAAGCGCCGCATTATGCTGGGGACCTTCGTCCTCAGCTCCGGCTACTACGATGCCTACTATAATAAAGCCAAGCTGTTCCAGAAGGCGCTGCGGGCTGAATTCGCCGCCGCCTTCCAGGACTGCGATGTCATCGCCACCCCCACCTCTCCCACCACCGCCTTTAAGCTGGGGGAGAACATCGGGGACCCCCTGAAGATGTACGCCGCCGATATCTGTACCATTGCGGTGAACATCGCCGGGCTGCCGGGGCTTTCCGTCCCCTGCGGCAGCTCCCAGGGGATGCCGGTGGGGATGCAGCTTATTGGCCCCCGCTTTTCGGAGGCGCGGCTCTTTGACGCCGCCTACGCCTTCCAGCAGCTCCGGGGCGGCAGTCTTTGCAGCGTCGCGGCTTTAGCCTAAAAGGAGGGGGAGAAGGATGAAATATATCACCGTTATCGGCCTGGAGGTCCACGCCGAGCTTTCCACCAAAACCAAAATCTATTGCAGCTGCAAAAACTCCTTTGGCTCGGAGGTGAACTCCAACTGCTGCCCCAACTGCACCGGCATGCCGGGGAGCCTCCCCACCCTCAACGAAAAGGTGGTGGAGTACGCCATCCGCATGGGCTACGCCACAAACTGCACCATCAACCCCGTCTGCAAGGCGGACCGGAAGAACTATTTCTACCCCGACCTGCCCAAGGCCTATCAGATTTCCCAGTTTGATATCCCCCTCTGCGAGCATGGCTACATCGACGCCGTGGTGGACGAGGAGGGGAACACCAAGCGCATCGGCATCACCCGCATCCACATCGAGGAGGACGCCGGCAAGCTCATCCACTCGGAGAGCTTTTCCGGCAGCCTGGTGGACCTGAACCGCTGCGGGGTGCCCCTTATCGAAATCGTCTCGGAGCCGGATATGCGCTCCGCCCACGAGGCCAAGGCCTACCTGGATTCCATCCGGGCCATCCTCCAGTATTTGGATATCTCCGACTGCAAGATGCAGGAGGGGTCTATCCGCTGCGATGTCAACGTCTCGGTGATGCCGGAGGGCGCCGCCCAGTTCGGCACCCGGTGCGAGATGAAGAACGTCAACGGCTTTTCCGCCGTGGAGCGGGCCATCGAGTACGAGGCCCGGCGGCAGATGGAGATACTGGAGGCCGGCGGCACCATCAGCCAGGAGACCCGCCGCTGGGACGACCTGGCGGGGAAG
>OFFX01000338.1_pt1 | contig 40559 bp, 40 predicted proteins | sample 1521511 | NCBI WGS metagenome assembly OFFX01 (sample SAMEA3504125, study PRJEB24116) | mouse gut metagenome | biome: mouse gut; feature: mouse-associated habitat; material: faeces | place: Denmark | collected 2011
CTCTTATATCTTAACTCATCCGCAAGAGTCTGTCAACACATTTTTTGAACTTTTTGTTCTTTTCTGTGTTGCAGCTTGTTAATTTATTCAAATCAATTGCGGCTTAGTAAATATATCACTCTTGTCGGTTGATCGCAAGAAATTTTCCGAATTTTATAACCAGCCCCAGGGAACACTCCGCCAGATCAGCCAGACGTCCACCCTCATCCAACCACCTGCAGCAGTTTCTGCATCTGTATTCTGCCAGTTTCCCTGAGTTTGGGGACAAGACCTGGATCCTCAACAAACTGCCAGAGTCCTCATAGACATGCCATTCGATCTTCCTTATATACTGAGGCACAACGTATATATTAAAGCATTACATCGTGTATACATGAGGCTGATCCGCTCTCCAAACAATCCCCTGCTGATCCTGTGCCCGGGCATTGTCCAGGAGGCTGATAGAACGCAAAAAAGCCGGAAGCATCCGGCCGACTGTTGTCTGATCAATACCTCAGGCACCTTCCTGTGGAGTCATGATGGCATAATTGATTTTTTCATCCTTCAGAAGAGCCCAGTTATCCGCGGTTTCAGCAATTTTGCCATACCACGAATCTCCCTGCTGCCGGACCTCAAATACTTTGAACTGTGCCGACTTCTGAAGCCTGCCAATCGTGGCTGCCCCCGATTCAGGCACTGCCAGAATATCCACGTTCAACTGTGCAGTATAGTTTCCTGGCTCGAATGTGACAGCAGCTGCCGCATTTGTCTGAAGAGGTCCCCCAGCTGCCTCCGGGGCTTTCAGAAGCAGAGAACCGCAAACGCCTGCCAGAAGAATCAGTGCCAGAATTCCGAATACAACACTGGATTTTTTTCCCAACGACTTGTCCATGTTTCTTCCCCCTTTCACATACTTTACCATGTTTGTCTTACAAAAAATCTGAAAAAGCCCTTTGGATTTCTGAAGGTTCTCTAAACCTGTACGCATCCGGGAAACCAGAACAGATTTTTTTTCATTTCATTAGTCCTCAAAACAGAAAAAAGGCCGGCAGGCCTTTTCCCAATTGTTACTGTCAGGCTACGTGAATGTAACCAATCAGAGACGTACTGCAGTTTACAGAAGCCAGAACCGTCTGGTATCCATTCCAGCCACCATGTACAGCCTGACCATTGCCGGCATAAATGGCAACATGACCACTGTAAATGATGATATCTCCCGGCACCGGTGCAGATGTCCAGGACCCGAGTGCAGCATAATCACTGGGCCATCCATGGAAATTGATTCCAACTGCGCGCAGTGCGTTGGTCACCAGCATGGTGCAGTCCTGGTTGACTCCAAGCTGTCCCATGGCTGCAGCCAGAATGGCAGAAGCCTTGTTCGTATCGGTTTCCGGTACTGAAGGAATTTCGGGCTGTACCGGTTCAGACGGAGTCTCAACCGGAGCGGACGGGATCTCTTCAGGCACAGCCGGTGTCTCGGGTGCAGAGGGTGTCTGTTCAGGCACCACCGGTGTTTCCTCCGGCTGTACCGGTGTCTGCTCGGGGGCCGAAGGCATCACCTCAGGCTTTACGGGTGTTTCTTCCGGGGCTGTCGGAACTTCAACAGGCGCCGAAGGAGTTTCTGCCGGTACAGATGGCGCTTCCACAGGCATATCAGCCGGCGTCTGCTCTGGTGCAGCCGGTACTTCTTCCGGAGCAATCACAGTTCCTGCACCTGTTTCATCAAATACGTATCCATCTTTTTCTGTGTTTACAAGGACATTCCCGTTCTCATCAAAACCATATGTGGTCCCGTCAATTTCCTGCACAGCATTCACGACTTTGGATCCGTCTTCATTGTAATAGGCTTTCACACCATCCCGATCAAACCAGCCACTGCGGATGCTTCCATCTTCCGAAGCATAGAATGTCTGTCCATCCGCTTCGAACTGACCAGTGACCATCCGGCCGTCCTCACCAAAGAAATACCGGGTCCCGTCTATTTCTCTCCAGCCAGTCACACGGCTGCCGTTTTCATCAAACCAGTATCTGGCTCCATCCACGTCAACCCAGGCAGAAGAAGTCTTGAATCCCTTTTCATCAAAGAAATTCTGACCGTCTTCAGACCATCCCTGTTTCAGGGATCCTGTTTCCTGAAAGTTATAGCTGGTTCCCTGGATGGCAGTTTCGCCACTGGCAGCTTTTCCATCCGAACCAAAATAGTAGGTCGTGTTGGATATGGTCTGCCAGCCAAACTGCATTTCTCCCTGTCCGTTAAAGTAATATACTTCATCATCAATTTCCGTAAGACCTGTTGCACGCTGACGGTTGGACTCCAGAACATAGTACCTGTCATTGTCCTGACCATGCCAGCCGGGCTGTGTCTCGTAGGCATAAACAGTGGAGAGGATTGGGCCGGAAGCACAGATGCACAGTGCCACGGCTAGAATTTTGCTGTGTTTCTCAACGAATTTCATTGCCTTCACCTCTTCATTTCGCATGGAGAACATAACACTTGTCACAAGTTCTTTCAAATTGTGCATAGAGCTGCAAACAAAAAAAACGAGCAGAAACAGGCGCATTTTTGGATTAAATCCTTTACCTAAAGGGTCTCTGCCGCTTTTATGGGAAATTGTGTGAAGTCGTCAGAAATTGTAAAAACCCTGTCCCTTCAACGGATATCGTCCATGGTTTTCCACAGAATGCAAACAAATGAATACATCAATACTGCAGAAAGCATCAAGATGACAGCGCTTCCACAGATCCCTGCGATGCGCAGCATATCTCCAGCCATCAAAAGCGAATCAGCATGCAGGGCCTTGACTGCCATCGTGCACACAAAAACGAGCAGGGCTGTCAGTGACCCCGCCCACACAGTCTCTCCGGCGGACAAGCCTGAATCCATATACAGGAACGTCAGAACCAGACCGAAGGTGTCTGATCCCGTCAGGACTCTCATCGGATTCACGGAACCCTGAATTGCCTGAAACAGCAGTCTGACAAGGAAACTGCCGTTCCATTCATCCAGGATGCCCTGCAGGGAAAACAGGCTGTCATATGACTGCACTGAGGTCAGACGGAAAAGCAGAACGGCGATCCAGATACACTGCCACAGCCAGTACAGACGGACCATGGCTCCAAGGAGCTGTCTGCGGCGGAAAGAGGTATTGAGCAGTGTTCCGTCAATCCAGTTCCAGATCTTCAAGAAACGATTCCCCTTTCAGCTGTTCACTGAACGACAGTCCTGGATATCCCCGCTGTCGAAGAACTTCATAGACAGTCACAGCCACAGCGTTGGAAAGATTGAGACTTCGGGCTGTTTCAATCATCGGCAGGCGCAGACACGTATCCAGATGGCGTTTCAGAATCCGCTTGTCCACACCCGTGCTTTCTTTTCCGAACACCAGATACAAATTCCTTCCATCGTCTGTAAAGTCGAAGGACGATGGCGGTTTCCTGCCATATCGTGTCAGAAAGACCATTGGTCCCTGTACTGTCGCTTCAAATGTGTCCCAGTCCGGATAGCGGTGCATTTCACAGTCTTTGATATAGTCCATTCCGGAGCGCCTGAGGTATTTGTCTTCCAGAGAGAAACCAAGGGGTTCGATCAGATCCACGGTGCAGCCGGAAGCCATGGCTGTCCTCAGGATATTGCCTGTGTTCCCGGGGATTTCCGGCTGAAACAGAACAATGTGGATCACAGCCTGTCCCCCATATCCGCCAGAAACTGTTTCAGAGCCTTGGCTCTGTGAGAGATGGAATTCTTTCTGTCTTCACTCACTGCAGCGAGTGTTGTGCCAAATGGCGGATAATAGAAGACCGGGTCATATCCGAATCCGTTATCCCCCCTGGGAGCACGCGCAATTTCTCCCTCCACTGTCTGCCGATTGACATATTCGTTTCCCTTCTCGTCCACATAGGCAAGGGCACAGACATATCTGGCTGTTTTGGGCCTGCCTTCGGTGAGTTCGATCAGCCGGGCATTTTTGATGTCATACGGCGTTTCTTCCCCCATCCATCGTGCGCTGTGAACTCCAGGCTGACCGCCCAGAGCATCCACTTCGATTCCCGAGTCATCTGCCATCGCAGCTTTGCCGGTCGCTTCATATACAGCCCTGGCTTTTTTCAGTGCATTCTCTTCGAATGTTTCTCCATCTTCCACGATTGTGACCGGCTGTGGCAGGTCTTTCAGCGTCAGGATCCTGACATTTGGCAGCATATCCCTGAACTCATGGGCTTTGTGGGCATTCCCGGTTGCCAGAATGATTTCTTTCATAGTCTTTTGCCTCCACTCTGTATTGATTGTCAATGATTCACGGTGTGTATGGACCGGTTGGAACAGCATCGCGAGGTTTGGCAGCCAGAAGGCTGTTGTTATCCCTGGCTTTGAACATCAGATCCCGACTGCAGAATGAGTGGGTATTGACTTTCTGCGGATCCAGTACGGTCATACGCCAGCTTATTCTGCTGCAACTTGCCGCTAATACGGTTCCCGGTCTGCCAGATTGCCAGTCTGCACAATGCCCGCCTCCGTCGTGATCAGCAGACTGGCAATTTCCGCTGCATTCAGCAACGCACTGCACGTGACCTGAACAGGGTCTGTAATGCCGCAGGAAAACAGGTTGTCCCAGGTACCGGCAACAGCATTGAACCCGGTTCCTTGCGGCGACTGACAGAGTCTGGTCAGAATCGAATCTCCGTCGTATCCCGCATTCCGGGCGATCTGCCGGGCAGGAACGAGCAATGCGTTGAGCACAATTTCCATCCCTCTCTGTCTGTCGGGATCCGAGTCCTGCAACGTGGGCTTCAATGCCCTGGCAGCTTCCACATACGCTGTTCCGCCACCAGCCACGATTCCTTCCTGCATGGCACACTTCGCTGCATTGAGGGCATCCTCCAGTCTCAGCTTCTGTTCTTTTCTCAGGCTGCCGGTCAGAGCTCCGCAATGGATCACTGCAGCCTTGCCGGTCAGAAACGACAGTCGTTTCTGCAGCCTGCTCTTCTCCAGAGGATCCGCTTCAGATCGAATCTGTTCTTCTGTCTGCTGTTTTCGCAGGTTTATTCTCTGTTCATCGCCTCTGGTTTCCGTCAGGATGGTACGGTCCTGTTCTACCCGTGCATTTCCGGCTGTTCCCAGATCGCAAAGTCTTGCCTGCTGCAGCGGCAGACCGGCAGACAGACTGCAGAGTTTTGCACCGGTGAGCACACAGAGATCCTGCAGATAGTCTGACTGGAGTCTGCCAAAGAATGGAGCCTTGACAGGAACCGCAGTGAAAATGCCCCGTGCATGATTCAGGGCGAGCGCTCCCAGTGCTTCTTCCGAGAAGTCGGGAGCCACCAGAATCATTGCAGCCTCTGATTCCCGGAGTTCTTCGAGAACGCCGAGTATGTCCTGAAGCGAGTCCAGCTTTTCGGAAGTGATCATGATCCGTGGCGCTTCCATGGTCAGGTACGGAGAATCCTGACCCTGAATGACAAACGGTGAAGCATATCCCTCCGGGATCTCGATTCCCTGAGTCAGTTCCAGCCACGTTTTTGCCTGAACGGCTTCTTTCAGCGTCACAAGCCCTTCCGGTCCGGTTTTTTCCAGAGCCTCTGCAATAAGTCCCGCAAGCTGTCTGTCACCGCAGGATACTGCTGCGACATTTTCGAGTTCCTTTCGGGTGGTGACAGGCTTCGCCTGTTTTCTGATCCAGTCTGCAGCGGCCCTGGCTCCCTGCAGGATGCCGTCTTTCATCAGCACAGGGTTTCCACCATGATCCGCTGCTTTCAGGCCGGGTTCGATCATTGCCTGGGACAATACAGTGGCTGTAGTGGTTCCATCTCCGGCAAGATCGTTGGTCCGGCTGGCCGCTTCGCAGACAAGACGGGCACCCATATCCTGAAACGGATCTGCAAGATGGATCCTGGAGGCAATGGTGACACCGTCATTGGTGACAAGAGGACTTCCACGTCCGGTATCCAGCACCACGTTCCTTCCGCAGGGGCCCAGTGTCACTTTCACGGCATCTGCCAGCACGTTGACTCCCTCAATCAGAAGCTCCCGGAAAGATCTCCCGAACCTGACTTCAGAGCTCATGTCCAGACTCCTGAACAGCCAGAATATCTTCATCCTGCAGAATCAGGTACTCATGGTCGCCTTCTGCGAATGACACAGGATTCAGAGGGTGATAGACCACGACATCCCCTGGTCCGTAATCCTGGTCCTCTACATCCGGGCCAACGGCTTCCACCACTGCAAGGCATGGCCTGGAAGCCGAGGTTTTCAAGACGATTCCTCCGGATTCCTGCAGATCACAGCGATCCAGCCGGAGAATCACATTTTTGTGGAGTGGTCTCAGCATGTTGGTACCTCCTGTCCGTCTCCCGGACAGCTTTTATTATACGCGTCAGTATTCCGGCTGCCTGCGCATAAACGTCCTTCCTTTCACTGAACCGTCCTCCCGCATCCATGATGGATGCCTTCAGGCAGCATAAATCTGTTTCAGGGCGAGTGCAAAGATCAGGAATGAAGAAAAACCGGATCTTCGCAATCATGCGAAAACCCGGCAGGTTCTCTGTCAGTCAGCTGCCTGTGTGCTGGCCAGACGGTTCAGCTGACTGTCTTTTCCAGATCCATTCGTATGGTGATGTGACTGCTATGAAGATTTCCGCAGCGATCCTTCCGGAATTTTCATCCCCAACTGACCCAGGAAGACTTCCATATCATCGGCAGCCTGTGAAACCGGCACATAATGAATGTTCTGCCGTGTCCAGGATTTTACAGCCACTTCCGGTGAGGGAACACCAATGGCATCAGGCCCGGCTGCTTCGATTTCCTGTACCATTTCAGCAGACCCGGTTTCAGGATCCACAGCTGAGAGAGCTTCCTGGACTCCGGACAGGAAAGCGTCGCTGACCGAATCCTTCACGAAAAGCGCTGCCTGGGGATAGCCCTTTTGATCGGTGCCTTTCTGCGCATACCACAGCTCCTGCAGATCGGCCAGGATCTTCAGATTGCTGTTTTTGGTCATGGCCGCACTGGCTGCAGGTTCCGCCAGAAGCGCTGCCTGACTCTGCCCGGACAGCAGAGACTGACTGGCTTCTGCCACACTGGGATACCAGACCGGCTGAGCCTGTACGCTGGCCGCTTCCACCGCGTTGTATACCATTCCCGGAATCGCATTCTCGCCAAACAGAGCCACTTCCTTGTCAGGGCCGGACAGGACATCCTCCTGTGTGCCGACCATATACAGGTTGCCCCATGTAAGCACGCCTGCACACTGGTATGTGCGGGATGCCGAATATGCTTTGAGTCCCAGATTGACTGGCGCCACGATCACATCATAGTCGCCATCAGTTTTGGCCAGCTCAGCCGTGACAAGATCTGTACCTTCTGTATAGTCCAGTTCCACGTCCGGATTGTCCAGGGTGCCAAACAGCATTCCCAGAGCCGGGGCACCGGTGGGAACCAGGACCTTGACCGACTCTGCTGTCCGGTCTTCTGCCTTTGTATCCGCACCTGTGTCCGTCTGGCCGGTTTGTCCGGCACCTGCAGATGCACATCCCGCAAGGAGAAAAGCCCCGATACAGAGGGCTGCTGTCAGTCTCTGTCGAAGAGCCATTTTTCGTCAACCTCCTGCCTGAACTTTGCGACAGCCTCTTTCAGGGGCATCGTCTCGGAGCTGCGGCTGCCGGATTTGCGGATCGTCACAGTGCCCGCTTCCTGCTCACCGTCGCCTACAACGATCTGGTAGGGGACCTTCGTCATTTGTGCTTCACGCACACGATAGCCAAGTTTCTCGTTCCGGTCATCCACTTCCACACGCATACCGGCCTCTTCCAGAGCTTTCCTGACCTTCTGTGCGTACTCCAGATGCTTCTGCTGATGAACCGGAATCACAACCAGCTGCCGGGGTGCCAGCCACAGGGGGAAATGACCGGCAAAGTTTTCAATCAGAATGCCGATAAACCGCTCAATGGAGCCGTACACGACACGGTGCAGCATCAGCGGGGTCTTGCGGCTTCCGTCTGCATCCACATAGGTGCATTCAAAGCGCTCGGGAAGGTTCATGTCCAGCTGTACGGTGCCGCACTGCCAGTCGCGTCCCAGGGAATCCTTGATGTGGATGTCCAGCTTCGGTCCATAGAAGGCACCGTCACCAGGGTTGACCTTGAAGTCACGGCCGGCATGGCGGCAGGCATTGGCAAGAGCTTCTTCGCTCTGAGCCCAGATTTCATCGCTGCCGATATAGTCCTTCTCGGGTTTGGTGGACAGTTCGATAGAGTATTCCAGCCCGAATACGCCATACATGCGGTCGATGAGGTCCAGCACATCTTTCACTTCACTTTCGATCTGATCGGGAGTCACAAAGATATGGGCATCATCCTGCGTGAAGGTCCGGACACGGAACAGTCCATTCAGGGCACCGGAAGCTTCATGCCTGTGTACCTGACCCAGTTCGGCGATCCGCAGCGGGAGATCCTTGTAGGAGTGCAGACCATTGTTGTAGACCAGCAGGGCACCGGGACAGTTCATCGGCTTGATTGCGAAATCCCGGTCGTCGACTTTCGTGGTGTACATGTTGGCCTTGTAGTGGTCCCAGTGGCCTGAGGTCTCCCAGAGTTCGCGGCTCATGATGATTGGGGTCTTGATAAACCGGTATCCTTCCTTCGTGTGTTCGTCATACCAGTACTGCTCGAGAATGTTGCGCAGGATCATTCCATCCGGCAGGAAAATCGGCATTCCTGGTGCATACTCGCTGACTGTGAACAGATTCATTTCGCGGCCCAGTTTTTTGTGGTCGCGCTTCTTCGCTTCCTCCAGCGCCTGGAGGTGGGAATCCAGCGCCTCTTTTGTGTCGAAGGCCACACCATAGATCCGCTGCAGCATCTGGTTCTGGCTGTCACCCTTCCAGTAGGCTCCGGAATGTTTGAGCAGTTTCACGTGTTTCAGTTCCTTCACGGAATCCACGTGCGGGCCACGGCATAGATCCGTGAACTCACCCTGGGAGTAGACGGTGATGGTGCCGTCTTCCAGCCCGGCAATCAGATCCAGTTTGTAGGGATCGTCCGCAAACAGTTCCAGAGCCTCGGCCTTGGACAGTTCCCGGCGGACAATTTTCTTGCCGTCTTTCGCGATTTTCTTCATTTCCTTTTCGATCTTCGGCAGGTCTTCGTCTTTCAGGGACTCGCCGCCCAGATCGATGTCATAGTAAAAACCATCCCGGATCACCGGTCCGACCCAGAATTTTGCCTGAGGATACAGACGCTTGACAGCCTGCGCCATCAGATGCGCAGCTGAGTGATTGAGTCTGGAAAGATGTTCGTCTTCCAGAATGTTGACCATTTCCATATGGGATCCTCCTTCATACTGTTCCGGCCTGCCTTCAGCCTGCCGGATGACTGTCTGTAACGGGAACGAAAAAACGTCTGACATCAAAAGGACGTCAGACGCGCGGTACCACCTTTTTTCCCCTGAATTCAGGAGCTCTCGAGACTGTAACGCAGTCCTGCGGCACTGGCTTTCGCCGGCGATTCAAAGGGAGTGAGACTGTCGTTTTGTCAGGGCGCTTTCACCAGCCGCACCCCTCTCTGATCCATCCGGACATCCCGTGGCCTTCTCGTTATCGTTGGTTCGATTATGCCCAAGATTCTCTGCATCGTCAAGCCAAACCAGCATATGACACGGACGGAATCCGGGCATACAGTCCGGTACGGTTGATACTGCTGGTATCAGGGCCGTAAAAGGCGGTGTTTCCACCGCCTGGTCAGTGCCATCCGTAAAACAGCACGTAGTATATTACGTAAAACCATCCCAGCAGGCCATGAAATGCCGCCCACAGGACAGAATGCCAGTTGACGTAGGAAATCACCATGGCCAGTGCAGTGCCAAATGAAATCCCCGCCTTTACATAGGAACTTCCCTTCATCCGTTTTTCTCTTCGATCCGCCCGGCAGCCATGGCTCCCCGTTCGATCCGGGAAATCCGCTCTTCTCCCTGGTCGGCGAGCACCTTGAAGGCTTCAATCTGTTCACGCATTCTGGGCAGTGCCTTCTGCTTATAGGCATCAATGGCATCCATTGCATCAAAGGTATTGCGGAATGCCTCCTGGAGCGTTTCCACGGAAATATTGGCTTCCATGCTGGTCTGCTGAATCTGTGCTCCCTGCGTTTTCAGCATTTCACTGGTCGATTTGATCAGATCGTTGGTCGTCTTGTTGACCGCCTGCACTTTCTCCAGCACGATTTTCTGGTTATACAGCGCACTTGCCACCGTGACAGCTGTCCGAAGCGCGGATACCGTCACATTCTGCGCCCGTTCCACTGCCCGGATCAGTTCCTTGTTGTTGCGACGGACAATTTCCATGGAGAGATATCCCTGCTGGTTCACCGCCTGCATCTGCTGCATATCCATGACCCGTTGCCGCAGAGGGAACAGGATCTCCTCTTCCGCGAACTTGATTCTGTCAGGATCCGCATTGCTCACTTTTGCCTGCTCGATGCTTCGCTCCAGCGCGGCGTCCATCTGTGTTCCCAGCTCGATCTGTTTGTTCAGCTTTTTCGTCAGATCCCGCAGAGACATCTGTTCGATTTCCAGTGTCGTGTTGTCATTCTGCAGCGTGCGCTTTCCACGCTCAAGGTTTTCCAGGATGTTTTCGATCATGCCATCGGCCTTCTCGAACTTCTGAAAATAGGTCCGAACAGGATTGGTGAATTTGGAAAAGAAGCCTGTGCGGCCAAAATCCACACCCGAAGGATCCAGGTCCCTGACCTGCCGGTCCAGTTCGGAGAGAGAATTGACGACCTGGCTGGATTCGCCTCCCTGTTTTGACAGTGTTCCCAGTGTGGTGGAGAGCAGCTCGTTTTTTTCGGAAGACCGCCGGACGATATCCGTTCCAAATCCGTCGATCATGCTCGTGATTTCCCGGCGCTGTGCCAGAGAATCCAGATCCACGTCCATGACTTCCTTGACGTTGCTTTCTGCCTGTGTTTCGATTTTTTCCTTTACTTCCGGTTCAGGCTGCAAAGGCTGCAGCACCTCTTCTCTGTTCAGTTCATCCACATCCATTGAAAATGCCATATCAGTCCATCTCCTTCTCTGTTTTTTGTTTGCTGCCGCCATACAGTCCCGACTGCTCAATCAGTTCATCCAGCTGCCGCATCGCACTCCTGTCTTCCAGACGAGGCAGATTTGTCAGCTGCTGGACCCTTGCGTTCAGTTCGTCGATCCGTGTCAGAATTTCTTCATTTTCCCTGATTTTCGCCTCTATGAATGCAAAGGTATCCTGGTAGGTTTCCGGGACCGATCCGGCCGACACCGCTGCACGGTAGCCCTCTTCATCAAAAATCAGGATCCGGTCCGCTATCTGTTTCTGATTGGCCAGAAACAGCATGCGGGCCCGCCGGATTCCTGTCATGAACCGGTCTATGGAAATGGTGGAATCTCCAAAGGCATCATGCAGCGTCTGGTCCATCGCCATTGTCTTTTCCTGCAGTCTTGCCAGCTGTTTCTGACAGACGCGGATCTGATCCCGGAAAGACTTGGGTTTCAGCCGCGAAAACTGCAGCGCCACCGCCTCCGCTTCATCCCCGCCGGCAGAACCCGGCACCTGCCTGTGGACTGACTTCAAAGCCCATATCCAGACGATGCATACCGCCAGGAACAGGACGAGTGTCAGGATCCCCAGCCCAGCGGCATGAGTGCTGAAGGCGAACATGGTAAATACAAGAAAGACCGCGGCCAGAAAGCCGCAGGCCAGATTGATGATAATCGGTGTTCTGTCGCGATTCATGGGCAAATTATAGCATACTGTCACCCGGAGACTGCACGAAAAACCGGAGAGACAACTGGCAGCTTCCAGGCATCTCTCCGGCAGTGACCTCTTTGTGCAGCCACCGGCTGAGGTGACTCAGTAGAACGGATAATACCAGATCTGATTTTTGCTGAAATCCGTATCCTCCAGAATGTCATTGACGACCTTCAGGCCCTCCATGACATCTCCAGGGGTAATATTGTCGAATTTATACGGAAAATGCTGACGCAGTCCTTCCGGATTTTCCGACTTCCAGGCGTTTTTGTAACGAAGCACCAGATTGTTGGGATCAGGTTCTGCACCCGTGGCGGTGATTTCGCCGTCTGCAGCTGCCTGTTCCAGCATCGCTTTCAGATTCCTCAGCACAGGTTCGCTCAGACGGAACGGGTCTCCCCGCTTGTGAAGTGTTTCTCCGTTGTTCATCAGCCAGATATGAATGCCCCAGGCGGAATTCAGATATCCGACTTCTTCCGTGCCGATGATGGTACCCAGAAAATCTGTGTCATCCACCCGGGGAGAGGTATAGCCCTTTGAAATCAGCAGAGTCTCAGGGACTTTGAAAAAATGCATTCCTAAACTCATTCCAGTTCCTCCCTGCGCATCCCTTGCCGGATGCATATGACATAGAATACCATGAAACACTTGTTCAGTCAGAACATTTGACCCGACAGCACTCTTGCCTGTCAGGTACCGACACGGCTGATCAGTCCAGCAGAATCTCCGGCACTCTCAGACACCGCATGGCATTGAGGATGCACAGGAAGGCCACACCGACGTCCGCAAATACAGCAGCCCACATGTTGGCCATTCCCAGGGCTCCCAGGATCAGGATCAGCACTTTCACTCCCAATGCAAACACGATGTTTTCGCGGACGATCCGCAGTGTCTTGTGCGCTATGGCGATTGCCGTCACGATCTGCGTAAGCCGGTCCTTCATGAGCACGACATCCGCAGCTTCTATCGCTGCATCACTTCCCAGTGCCCCCATGGCAATGCCCACATCCGCCGCAGCCAGGACCGGGGCATCATTGATGCCGTCCCCGACAAAAGCCGTTTTGTCCTGGGACAGGAGCCGGGTCAGGATTTCCACTTTGTCCTGCGGCAGAAGGCTGGCATGATACTCATCTATGCCTGTCTGGCCGGCAACGCGTTCTGCCACCTGCTCATTGTCTCCTGTCAGCATGACAAATTTCTTCAGCCCATACCTGCGAAGAAGCGTGAGAGCCGTCGCGGAATCTTCCTTGATTTCATCCGAAATTTCAATCATCCCCGCATAGACTCCGTTTACGGCAATGTAAACCACCGTTCCCATGCCCGATCCTGCGGGCAGGATGGATGCGGGAATGCCCTGGGATTCCATGAGCCTGGTATTTCCGGCCAGGATATGCTGGTGATCCACATCCGCACTGACCCCGTGCCCCGGTATTTCCTGAACATTTTCTGCCGTCAAAACCGGAGCATCATGAAGTTCCTGTGCCTTGCGCAGAATGGACTGGGCAATGGGATGTGAAGAATGCTGTTCGGCGGCGGCTGCATACATCAGCAGTCTTTCAGCGGGAAGATCCGCCGGCTTGATCTCCGTGACCTGAAACGTGCCGCGTGTGATCGTGCCGGTTTTGTCGAACACCATGGTTTTCACATCCGCGAGCGCCTCCAGATAGGTGCTTCCCTTGACCAGGATTCCGGCCCTGGATGCACCCCCGATGCCCCCGAAAAAGGACAGGGGCACAGAAATCACAAGAGCACACGGGCAGGAGATCACCAGGAAGGTAAGGGCACGATAGATCCAGACCGTCCAGGGCTGCTGAAACAGCAGTGGCGGCAGCACAGCCAGCGCCAGGGCCAAGGCACAGACCACAGGGGTGTAAATCCTGGAAAACCGGGTGATGAACTGTTCGGCAGGCGCTTTCCGGTCGGAGGCATTCTCCACAAGCTCCAGCACTTTTGCCACCGTGGACTGCCCGAAAGGCTTTGTGGTCTTTACATACAGCACTCCGCTCTGGTTGATGCAGCCCGAGATCACGTCCGATCCCGGTCGAACCGACCGCGGGACAGATTCGCCGGTAAGAGCCGAGGTATCCAGGCTGGAAGTCCCGGATTCCACCACGCCATCCAGCGGTACCCGTTCCCCGGGTTCCACCACGATCACAGTGCCGGGCTGCACATCCTCCGGATCGACCTGCACGATTTTTCCATCCTGCTCGATGTTGGCATAATCCGGCCGGATGTCCATCAGGGCGGCAATGGATTTTCTCGATTTGCTGACTGCATAGGACTGGAACCATTCACCGATCTGATAGAACAGCATGACTGCCACCGCTTCATCCAGCTGTCCGAGGGCCACGGCTCCCAGACTGGCTACAGACATCAGGAAGTTTTCGTCAAATATTTCCCCGTGCATGATGTTGATCACGGATTTTCTCAGAATGTCATAACTGATCAGCAGATAGGCAGCTGCCATGATCCAGACAAATCCCGGCCATTGTGCATGTTCGGAAACAATTCCCGCAATGTAAAGCAGGGTCGTGATTCCGATGCGGACCAGACCCTTTTTCTGTTTTTTTGTCATTGGGCAGACCCTCCGATCAGTCAGCAGCAGAGCACGCTGTCGCTGTCGACCCGACGGCAGACCTTCTTTGCTTCCTTCAATATTGCATCCAGCCTGTCTTCGTCGCAGTCCAGAACCAGCTTCTGTGTCATGAAGTTGACACGGGCATCATGGACCCCTTCAATTTTCCGGATGGCATCTTCCATCTTCGCTGCGCAGTTGGCGCAGTCCACTTCCATTTTGTACGTCTTTTTCATTGTGTGCCTCCTTGATTGAACGCTCGTTCAATTGTTATCTGTATTGTAGCAACAGTTGAGAGGTCATTCAACTGAAAAAATCGATTTTGGCTGATTTTGCCTCTTTGTTCGTTTCCCTTCACCCGACCTGCAGCGGATGGAAATCACCCGGACTCGGTCGTCCCTTCACTGTCTGGATGTGCAGGTACCTTCCTCTTTCTCCAGGACAGACCAAAGGTGTATGTTTACACGCCCGAAAAAAGACCTCCGGGGCTGAATCCGGAGGTCCTGTCAGTTTGAAAATCACCCGGCTGTCCTGTTTCAGCAGCCGAATCCCGTCAGAACAGCAGGGATCCGATCTGCCAGGTGACGAATGTCAGCAGCCACGCTACACCAAGCTGAAAGGCTGCGCCTGTGACCATGGTCCGCACTCCGCCTTCCCGGCGAATCGTCGCCAGCGAAGCCAGACAGGGCACATAGAGAAGACAGAACAGCATCATGCACCAGGCATTCAGCGGGCCAAAGCCGATACCCAGGAGTTCCTGGTGAAGCTGCTGCATGCCGCCGAAGCTGTTGACATTCGCAATGCCGAACAGCACCGCAGTGCTGGATACAACAACTTCCTTGGCACTGATCCCCGCAAGCAGGGCCACGGCAATCTGCCAGAACCCCAGACCGCAGGGAATCAGGATCCATGCCAGACCCCGGCCCAGTGTCGCCGCAAAGGATACACTTACGTCATCTGTCAGACCAGAGGGTCCCAGATGCATCAGGAGCCACAGAAGGATGCTTGCCACAAAAATAGTGGTTCCCGCTTTTTCCAGGAAATCCTTCACCTTGTCCCAAACGTAGACATAGATCGTATACGCGGAAGGCCGTTTGTAGGCCGGCAGTTCAATCAGGAGCGGCTGGACCTGGGCCGATCTGTCTGTAATGTGCAGCAGCCAGGTCACTGCCAGCGCCACCAGAATCCCGATCAGGTACATGGAATACGCCGCCCACATCGCATACTGACCAAAAAACATACCGGAAAACAGGATGTAGATTGGCAGCTTTGCAGAACAGCTCATGAAGGGCGTTACCAGCATCACCCGGAACCTGTCTTTCCAGGACTCCAGTGTGCGGCTGGCCATGATGGCCGGAACCGTGCAGCCAAACCCCAGGACCATGGGGATGAACGCCCGGCCGGACAGACCCAGGTGTTCCATAATGTCGTTCATCACATACGCCACCCGGCTCATATACCCGGAATCCTCCAGAAACGCAAGAGCGATGAAGAGGATCGTTACATTGGGCAGGAACGTCAGAATGCCTCCAACTCCGGAGATGATGCCATCGCATACCAGGTTGATGACCCAGGGGGATGCGTGCATGGTTTCGAGCAGCGTGCCGACTCCCTGCGTGAACCAGTCAATCAGCGTTTCCAGCCACCCGGAAAGCCAGTCCCCCACATTGAACGTGAGTGCGAACACGAGCCCCATGACCGCCAGGAAAATCAGAACACCCCAGAACGGCCGAAGCACCACTTCATCCACTTTGTCGGTGAAAGAATCGCTTGCTTCCTTCCCCAGCAGCACCTCCGGCATGATTTTTTCAATTGTATCGTATTTCCCGTTGATGATGCGGTCACCGAAATCCGGGGTTCCTTTGGCCAGGTCCGGGTATCTGTCCATGATTTCCGGATCATGTTCCAGAAGCGCCAGAGCCGCAAACCGGGGATTGTCTGTACCAGCTGGCAGCCTTTGCTCCAGATCATGGATGCAGTCCTCGATATCCGGTGCATATTTCGTCACAAACTCCAGCTCCGCTTCCCGGTCCACCGCCCTTGGCCGGTGGTTGGAGGCATCTGCATCTTCGTACTGATGCAAAGCTGCGTGCAGCAGAGTCCGAAGGCCCTTCTTTTTCCGGGCCACGACCGGTATCACCGGAATACCCAGGAGCTCCTGAAGACGATGCAGATCCAGGTCGATGCCCCGTTTCTCCACGATATCCATCATGTTCAATGCCAGGACCGCAGGTTTGCCGAGTTCTATGAGCTGCAGGGTGAGATACAGGGACCGTTCCAGGCTGGAGGCATCGGCCACATCAACGACCACATCCACCTGGTCCGAAAGAATGAACTGCCTTGAAACCTGTTCTTCCATGGTGAAGGAAGACAAAGAGTAGGTCCCGGGCAGATCCACCAGACGGATTTTCCGACCGTGGCTTTCGATGGCTCCCTCCACCCGCTCCACTGTCACCCCCGGCCAGTTTGCCACTTTCAGGTTTGCACCTGTATAGGCATTGAACAGAGTGGTTTTCCCGCAGTTCGGATTGCCGATGAATGCAATCGTCAGCTCCCTGGAAGATGCATCGGGTTTGCTGTTTCCCGGAGAATGCGGCTTCATCCAGGATTCGCTGCGCTTTCTGTCCTCAGACATATTCCACTCCAATCTGGTCGGCCATGGCTGAACCCAGGGCAAACCGGGTTCCCCGCAGGTTGATCACCAAGGTCCCGGACCGCTTTTTCTGCAGAACCGTGACCTGTGTACCGGGGATCATCCCCAGTGCCCGGAGTCTGTGCTGTCTGGCAGAATCCAGGTCAATGGCAAGTACCCGGGCGCTTTCTCCCGGCTCAATGTTCGTCAAAGTCAAATCTATCACCGCTGAAAGTATACCATGGCTAACTGACTGTTGCCGGATTCTCACCGTCCTGCGGCGGATCCCCCGCTGATTTGCTGTGATGCCTGCCGGATTTGTTATAATGAGGGTCATGAAAAACACACAAAGCCCCGATCTCTTCCCATATGAAATACAGGACACCCTGGCCGTGTCCCGGGCCCTGAACCACATGCCCTGTCAGGATGACATTGCAGGCCTGGCTGCATTTTACAAAGTCATGGCCGACCCGACGCGCCTCCGCCTTTTGACGGCACTGGAATCCGGGCCTCTTTGTGCCACAGATCTGGCCAATGTGGTTCAAATGTCGCGTAGTGCCGTCTCTCATCAGCTCAAGGCGCTGAAAGATGCGCATCTGGTCAGAAGCGAACGGGATGGAAAAACCCTGCTGTATTCCCTGGACGATGATCATGTCGCCAGCATCCTCTGTGTGACCTGCGAGCACCTGCAGGAGGGCGACAAATGAAGATCCTCCTGTCACCGGCCAAAAAACTCATTCAGGATGATACCCACGGACTTGCCATGACCACACCCCGGTTTGAGTCACAGGCACAGACGCTGCTGGAAGAGCTGCAGTCTCTGTCCTATGAGGAACTCAAGGCACTTTACAAGGTATCTGACAACGTGACCCAGCCCATGTACGACCATTACCAGGCGCTGAAAGAAGGAAGAGAAACGGAACGGTATCCCGCCATTGTCATGTTTTCCGGCATTGCCTACCGGTATATGGCTCCCGGGGTCTTCACAGATGACATGCTTGCGTATATCAACCGCCACCTGCTGATACTCTCCGGGCTGTATGGAGCCCTTTCCCCGCTGGATGGGATCACACCCTATCGTCTGGAGATGGGGACAAAAGGACCGTTCAATCTCTACAGGACATGGAAGGAACCGCTGAAGGAACTCCTGCCTGAGTCCGAGGAAGTAATCAATCTGGCCAGTGCGGAGTATTCCCGGGCGGTCCGCCAGTTCCGCCCCGTGACAGATGTTCACTTTCTGCGGCCAAAAAACGGAAAGCTCCAGGAGACGGCAGTGTATGCCAAAATGGCCAGAGGCGCCATGGTCCGGTGGATGGCTGCGGGCAATGTCCAGACTTCCTCGCAGCTGCAGGGATTCAGCGAACTTGGGTACCGGTATGATGCCTCGTTGAGCAGTCCGGATTCCCTGGTATTTGTATATTCCGAGGAGTCCGAAGAACCGGATGCCACAGCCGGTCTTGTGCCGGTGGACCGCTGATACAGACAGCCGCTGCCACAGACAGCCGCTGGTACAGACAAAAAGCTGCAGCTTTGCCGCACATGGATCGTGCAGCAGGCTGCAGCTTTTTCTGAAGTATCAGGCAGTCTGCCGGCAGACTTCCGCTCCTGGCCGGGGATCCAGTATATCCAGGATATCCATCACCCGAAGCGTCTGCGCCATTGCTTCCCGATAGGCGGATTCATCGTTTTCCTCCATGATCCTGGCAAATTCCATGACTTCATAGACCATGTGATTTTCATCCTGGATGATGCCGATATCCGCAGACAGATCTTTCTCTGTTTTCCCGATCATGTCTCCCTTCAAAGGGACAAACCGCAGGTTCTGTACACGACCAGGGCTGGACTGAACCATCAGCGTGCCTTTCTCGCCTTCCACGAGGACACAGTTGGGTGCACTGCAGTTTTTGGCCTGTGTCAGGACAGCATGTTTGTCCTGCCATCCAAGGATCACCGTACCATCCAGATCGACGCCATTGTATCCCCGCTGCGTGACCATCTGCATTGTGTCCGGCATGCCATAGAGTCCGGTCACAAAATGCAGGTTGTATACACCCAGATCCCGAAGAGCTCCTCCGTCATACGCCGGATCAAATACATTCGTTACCTGACCATCCAGATACGCCTGATACCGGGAAGAGTACTGGGAAAAGCTGCAGCTGATCACCCTTGGCTGCCCAATCTTTTCCAGATTCGCTTTCAGCAGTCTGTAATTGGGTGTGTAGAGCGTCGTGATGGCTTCAAAAATCCGCCTCCCGTGTTTTTCCGCCGTTTCAAACAAGTCGACTGCCTGCTCCCGGGTGGAAGTGAACGGCTTTTCGCAGATCACATCGTGACCTGTCTTTAGAGCCCGCCTGGCCTGTCCGTAATGCAGGGAGTTGGGACTCGCCACATAGATTGTGTCAATGTCCGGATCCTGCAGCATGGATTCCAGATCCGAATAGGCTTTTTTTACCCCATGCCGGTCCGCAAACTCCCGGCCCTTTGCCGCTGATCGGGAACAGACTGCCACAACGGGATGCCCCGCCTGTTGCAGAGCCGAGATCATCCGTTCCGTGATGACACTTGTGCCTATGGTTCCAACTCTCATTTCCACTGACTCCTTCTCTTCGCTTTTCCCTGCTCTTCCACTACAGGTCTGTAAATCCTGAAGCATACGCCGTCATCCAGGTTGTATCCCTGTACAAGGTAGTTGTTCGCTTTTGTGACCTTGGATACAATGGACAGCCCCAGACCGAATCTGCCGCCTTCGCCTTTTTCATACGGACGGAACAGGGTATCGATTCTGTCTTCCGGCATTTTGGGACCATCATTGGAGATGCGCAGATCGTTTTCCCTGACTTGTATTTTGATGTAGGTTTTCGCATACCGGAATGCATTCTCCATGATGTTTTCAATCGATACACGCCAGGCCTCGATGAGTCCGTCGAAAAACACCTCTTCCACATCGGTGATGATTTCAATCTCCGGCCGGATCACGGCAGAGTTCAGCACCACCTGTTCGACCACATCCTTCATATTCGTGACCACCCCGCTCGCATCACTGCTGACCAGGTATTCAACACGGTTCAGGTACAGCAGGTTGTGGACTTTTTCCTCAAGCCGCTGCGCGTTGTGCAGGATCACATCCACACTGGAGTCAAGGTCTCCATAGGGATAGATCCCGTCCTTGATGGATTCGGAATAGGACTTGATGGTCGCAATCGGTGTCTTGAGATCGTGCGAGATATTGTGGATCATTTCCTCCTTGGCCTTGTCCTGGCGGGAAAGCTCATCCTTCATCGTCACGAGCTCATCTGCCAGATCCCCGATTTCATCCCCGCGGTTGATGTAAAGATCCACGTCCTTGCCCTGCTTGATCTGACTGATGTAGCTTCGAATCTGGTTCAGCGGCCGGATGATGGAGAACACCCAGATCAGCGTGGCCATGAGCATCAGAAAAAACACGATGATGATGACATAGACCGTGGAATTGATCAGCGATTCCCTGAACTGGCTGGCATACAGGTCATTCATGTACGTGACCAGGATCATGGGACCGGCTGCACCCGGCAGTTTTTCCATCCGGTAATAATATGTGCGGCCATCCTCCTGATACATGCCGCTTCTCACTTCCTCCGGCACAGCCTCGAAGAGACTGTCTGCCTGTGTCAGAAGGTGTTCCTGGATCCCGGATTCCTGCTCCGGCATCCGGCTTGCCATGATGATTTTTCCATCCTGCACAAGGAAGCTCGTCTGAGTCTCATCCGCCTGCAGGTAGGCACTCAGGTATTCCCGGTCCTCTGTGTCTGTATCTCTTGTGAGAACCGTTGCAATGGGTTTCTGGTCGCTGGCCATCATGGTGTACATCAGGTCCGTGATGGTCCTGTCGATGGAATCCGAGATGAAAAATGCGAAGAAGGCAGACAGAAAAATCAGCATGATCACGATCATGCTGAAAACCTGCTGCGTGAGGGACATCCTGGTGAACCAGGGACCTTTCTGCCCTTTCATCCCAGCCGGTATCCGTACCCGTAAATCGTATGGATATTCAGGTTGGGAAGCTTCTTCCGCAGCCGCCGCAGGGTGTCATCCACCACCCGGTCGGAACCGAAATAGTTCTCATCCCAGACATTTTCCAGGATCTTGTCCCTGGAAAATGCGATCCCCTTGTTTTTGATGAACATCATCAGCAGATCGAACTCCTTGGTCGTCAGCTCGATTTCCACATTGTCGGCATAAATCTTCCGCTGAACTTCATCCAGCTCATATCCATCCACCGCAATCCGGTTGCTGTTGTCCTTGTAGGCCCGCTTGATGATGTTGTTGACACGCAGAACCAGTTCCTTGGGGGAGAACGGCTTGGTGATGTAGTCATCCGAGCCTTTTTCCAGGCCTATGATCCGGTCAAATTCCTTGTCTCTGGCAGACATGAAAATCACCGGCGTGTCGGGATCCCGGAGCCTGATTTCCTCTATGAGGTCAAATCCGCTCTTGTCATCCAGCATGATGTCCAGGATCCACAGATGCACGTCGTCATCTCCAGCATGGGCGCTGGCTTCTTCATAAGTATAGTAGGAATGGACTTCATATCCCTCCTTGCGCAGGTATTGCGCCACCAGGTTGTTGATGTCCTTTTCATCCTCTACGATGCTGATCACTCGCTTCATGCAGGTGCCTCCTTTGCGCTAAAACCCGTTTTCTTCCAGATAATCCGTCACCGTCTTCACACAGTCACGGCAGATATCATCCGTTGCGGCTTCTGCCATGACGCGGACCAGCGGTTCGGTTCCCGAGGGACGGACCAGGATGCGGCCATTTCCCTGCAGTGCAGCTTCCGCCCGGGAAATCACCTCCCGGAGCCCCTCGTCCTCCATGACCGCATTTTTGTCCCGGACGCGGACATTCACCAGTTCCTGGGGATAGATGAACAGTCCATCTGAAAGCTCCTGGACCGTTTTTCCCGTACGTCTAAGTGTCTCCAGAAGCTTCAGCGCCGTCAGCAGTCCATCGCCGGTCACCATGTTTTCATAGAAAATAATGTGGCCTGACTGTTCGCCGCCGATCAGGTACCCGTTTTTCTCCATCTCCTCGAATACATATTTGTCACCCACCGGCGTCTGGATGTAATCGATTCCCGAGGCTTCCAGACCTTTGTACAGACCCAGGTTGGCCATCACGGTGGTCACCACCATGTTGCCCCTGAGCTTTCCCTGCTCCTTCATGTCCCGGCCGACAATGTAGAGTATATAGTCGCCGTTCACGAGTTCCCCATCGCTGTTGACCGCAATGAGACGGTCGGCATCTCCGTCAAACGCCAGACCCAGGTCGCATCCGTTTTCGCGGACAAACTCCTGCAGGGCTTCCGGATGTGTGCTGCCGCAGTGCAGATTGATGTTGATGCCGTTTGGCTCATCCCCTATGGCCAGAACTTCCGCCCCCAGATCCTGCAGGGTGCGAACGGCGGTGCTGGTGGCCGATCCGTTGGCCAGGTCCACCGCAATCTTCATGCCCGTGAGATCTTCATCCACCACGGATTCCAGCCAGCGGATGTAGAGGTCAAGGCCTTCGGGCCAGCACTGGAAGGTTCCAACCGCTTCCCCGTGAGCCACAGGAATTTCCGTCAGTCCATCCATATACGCTTCGATGGACAGAAGCAGTTCTTCTTCCATCTTCTTTCCTTCGTGATTGAAGATCTTGATGCCATTGTCGGTATAGGGATTGTGACTGGCAGATACCATGATCCCGCAGTCAAAATCCGACCTGTTGACCAGAAAGGAAACTGCCGGAGTCGGACAGACGCCCAGAAGCTTCACCTCGGCGCCGGTGCTGACAGCCCCTGCTGCAAGCCCGAGCTCAAACATATCCCCGGACAGTCTTGTGTCTTTGCCGATCAGGATCCTTGCATGGTTTCTCTGCTGTCCATAATACCAGCCCAGATACTGGCCGATGCGGACAGCCATGTCCAGCGTCAGGTCCTCATTGGCGACACCGCGGACGCCATCCGTTCCAAAATATTTACCCATTGGGATTCTCCTCCTTCTGCGCAGCCTTCACCGTGGCAGTCACTGTCTGCGGCTGCATTGTGACTGTGATTTTATCTCCATTTGCATTGTATGCCGCAATCACGGCTGAAACCGTAAAGTCTCCGCTTTGCCCGGATGCATCCACCAGCGCCTTGACTGTCCGGATGGCATTGAGTTCATTGGGAGAAGCGGTGATCCTCACTTTCGTCTGATCCAGGACCGGTGTCTGGAAATCCGACGCCTTCTGTCCGCTGCCCAGCAGCAGCTCAGGCTTGATGTCGAAGGTTCGTGTCTGTTTCTGGATGATATTGATGGAGCACGACTCCGGATTGACCGTGACTGACAGCGAATCCGGAACTCCGGAAACAGTCAGCGGGACTTCATTGCGGCCTGGCCCGAAACTTGTCAGGTTGGCGGTCACGGTCACGTTGGACTGCTGTGAGCGGAACACCTGGATATCGGCCGGTGTTCCCGTGACGGTCAGATCGGCCGTGTTGGGAAGACCTTCCACCTTGTATTGTTCTTCATCGATCCGGACCTCGACCGGAATGCCCGAAACATTCAGTGTTGTCTGGCTGCCGTTGACGAACATGGCTGACAGATCTTCGAAATTCACCGAAATGCAGATGGCCACAGCCGCCATCACGCTCACTGCCAGACTGGCCCTTTTGTTGTAGACGATCTGGTCAAAGAGCTTGCTCACCCAGTTCACAGCTGTCTTGCAGAACCGCCGCAGCCAGCGCATGGACCGGGAGACCCGTTTTTTGTCACTCATGTCTGTCTTTGCCTCCCGCATTGTACAAATCATCCACTTCAAGCGGCTTGATGCGTTCGTCCCTGGGTTTTTCCTGAGGCAGATCCCGCCTGGGAATGTTGAACCCCACCTTCCGGGCTGTATTCAGAACAGGCTCCATGCTGAATGCCGCCTCTTCTTCCGGTGCTGCCAGCTTGTTCATCAGAAAGCGGTGCAGTGCATCCGGGCTGTACTGCGTCAGCTGTCCGCGCATGGCGACGGAAATCGCTCCGGTTTCTTCGGATACGATGATGGTGATGGAGTCCGTGATTTCGGAGATCCCCACAGCTGCCCGGTGTCTGGCACCGTAGCGTGTCGGAAGGTCCCTGGCGGTGGGCGGAAAATAGGCTGCAGCACAGGCGATTTTCACGCCCTGAATGATCACCGCTCCATCATGCATCGGGGTGCCGTACTGGAAAATGGTCCCGAGCAGCTCGCTGGAAACTTCGGCATCCATGGTGATGCCGGTCTCGATGTAATCCTGCAGGCTCTGGGTCATCTGAATGGTGATCAGAGCCCCTGTCTTTGTTCTTGACATGGCGGAACAGGATTCCACAAGTTCGTCCACCATGCCGGAAATCTGGGAAACAGACACATTCTGGGAGAAGATGGCCGTTGTCTTTCCGACTTTCTCCAGCATGCTCCGGATTTCCGGCTGAAAGAGAATCAGCACCGCGACCACGCCCCAGTTCAGGAAGGTGTCTATGAGCCAGTTCAGCGCATGGAGTCCCAGCGCCAGGGCAAGCAGCTTAATGAGAATGACCACCAGGATCCCCTTGAATATCTGGATGGTCCGGGAATTGTTGCGGATGATGCGCAGACCTGAATACAGGACGGTGCTCACTGCCAGAATGTCCAGAAGCAGCTGCAGCCAGATCCAGACATCATTGATTGAAAAATCCATATCTGTCCCCCTTCATAAATCATGCTGCCCTTGCAGGCAGCGTGACAGTTCAGGCCAGCAGATCGCCGACCAGTTCGCTCAGTCCCGTGCAGGTGCGGGAAGCCTGTGCCTTGACTGCTTCCGGCGCAGTCACGATGGCTGCACTGTTGGGGACAGCTTCGATCATGGGCAGGTCATTCCAGGAGTCTCCCAGCACATAGACGTCTTCTTCATCCACATCCGCCCAGGAAAGGGCAAACTGCAGACCTTCGCCTTTGTTGACGCCCTTTGCCACAACATCCACACAGGTGTTGTTCGGATAGGCTGCCAGATGATCTCCAAAGAAGTGATTGATCTGTTCCGCCATGTCTTCCGCTGCCTGCGAATCCGTCATGGACACCACGATCTGACAGTAGCGCGGCAGAGACAGCGCCTCATCTTCCGGAAGGTCAGCCTTGACACCCGGATACCTGGGGTCTTCCAGCTGCGGATTCACGCAGATCTTGTGACGCGCCATGCCGTCATTGACCATGACGCTGCACACATCGTCCATCTCTTTCATGGCATATACCAGGTCAATGGCCGTGATGGTCTCCATATAGTTTTCCGACAGACGGCGTCCCTCTCCGTCGAATACAAGTCCGCCGTTGTTGCAGATGATGAAATCCGGATTCAGGTCGTACTTGTCCAGTTCCCGATGGATGGACAGACCGCTGCGTCCGGTCACAACAGCAAACAGATTTCCCGCCTCTTTCCAGCGCCTGATTGCATCAAGATCCTCCGGCATCACATCTCCGTATCCGTAACAGAGGGTGCCGTCATAGTCAGTTGCCAGCAGTTTCATTTTTAATACCGTTCCCTTCTAGAAAACCCTTTGACCTATTTTATCATAATTCTCTACTGAAACCGCTCTCTTTCCGAGTCATGACATCCAGTACCCTGTTCCAGAAGGATACTCCCTGCACAAGCACCGATGGGGGAACATCAAAATGCGGATCATGCAGAGGAATACCCGTGCCGGTTCCCAGAAAGAAGAACACGGAAGGAACACGCTGCTGGTAAAACGAGAAGTCCTCGCTGATCATCTCCGGTTCTTCCAGCCTGACGAGATCCGGCATGGAGTCCAGCAGCTTCCAGGTGAGACCCGGATGGTTCAGGACCGCCGGATATCCGTCGGAAAAATGAACGCCAATCCTGCAGCCGCTGTGCACCTGCGCATTTCGGGCCATCGACAGGATCATATCCTTGAGGCCCCGGAACACATTCGGTTCAAAAGCCCGGACTGTTCCTTCCAGTCTGGCGCTGCCGGCCACCACATTGCGGATGGTTCCGGCCTGCAGCAGGCCAAACCGCAGCAGTCGAAACACATCGGGAGACAATGCGGCTTCCCTGCGGTAAATGCTGCCGACCAGGTCTGCAGCTGTCTGCAGCGCATCGGCCCCTTCCCTGTATTTGGCGGCATGCACGCTGCGGCCTTCAATTGTGATGTCCACTTCACTGCTGGCTGCCATCATCGGACCGGGTCTCACACCCACTGTCCCAGCCTCCAGGTTCGGCCAGACATGGAGTCCAAAGGCGGCTTTGACTCTGTACTGTTCCAGGATCCCGGTTTCGCAGATCAGCTTCGCGCCTCCCGGGTTCTCTTCACCAGGCTGGAAAATCAGAAGGACGTTGCAGGCGCACTCTGTCCGCTCTGCAAGACTTTGGGCAAATCCGAGAAGAATGCTCATATGCGCATCATGTCCACAGGCATGCATGCGGCCGGGGACAAGACTCGTGCAGGGAGCACCTGTCTGTTCCCGTACAGGCAGCGCATCCATGTCGGCACGGAACATGAGGGTGGATTCCCGCCCGAAGTCGAACCAGGCCGCCACTGCATGCGGCATTGGTTCAAGGATCTGTGCACCGGTTTTCTCCAGGGCCTGCTGGATATAGGCGCTGGTCCAGGGCAGATCCAGCCCCAGTTCCGGATGCCGGTGGAGATCATCCTTCCAGCCTGTCAGCTGGCAGTCAGTTGTATCTGTCTTCATAAATTTGATGTCTTCCTTTCAGATTCTTTCATTTTCTTGCAAAAACAATGAAAAGACAATGCAGCATTCCTTGAATGCATCTCATGGCTCTGATACTATTACCGCAGATAGAGGTCGCGGAAGCGACTCCTGCGAGTCCAGCCGGCAGGCGCATGAGACCGCAGGGAGCGCTGCCGCCGAACTGCGTCTTCAGGCATGAAGAGGCGGTGGGCCGCCGGGAGAATATCCCGCGGACTGTCTGCAGATATTGCAGGAGCGCTATCCGAAGGTGGACCGTAAGCCGGCGGATGCAGTTGCGTCCGCCGGCTTTTGTCAAAGGAGATTTGTATGAAACTAAAAATCGCAGGTGTCGAAGCCTCTTCGCTTGCAGCCCGCTTCGGCACACCTGTCTATGTGTATGATCAGGGATCCCTGGAAAACAGGATGCGGGAATTTGCGGATGCCTTCCGTTCTCCTGAATTTGACTGTCATGTGGCGTATGCATCCAAGGCCTTCTGCTGTATTGCCATGATGGAGCTGGTGCAGCGGGAAGGGCTGTGGGCTGATGTCGTATCTGGCGGAGAACTGTATACAGCCGTGAAAGCCGGATTCAACATGAAGCACATCCTGTTACACGGAAACAGCAAAACCGATGCAGAACTCGAACTGGCACTGGAATCCGGGGTCGGGACCATCGTTGTAGACAATCTGTCCGAAGCCGGACGCCTGGCTTTTCTTGCACAGCATTACCCACAGGCAGGTACCCGCGTGCTGCTGCGGATCAATCCCGGAGTGGAAGCCCATACACACGCCTACATCGTCACGGCAGACATCGACAGCAAATTCGGAATCTCCATCACCCGGCCGGATGAAATCTGTGAAACCTGCCGGATCCTGCATGAATCCCCTGCCCTGACTTTTGCCGGATTTCACGCACACATCGGATCGCAGATTTTTGAGCCGGAGGCATTTGCAGCGGAAATCGACAAGGTATGTTCCTTTGCAAAGCAGTTCCAGGACCAGACCGGAATACAGGTTTCCTGCCTGGATCTGGGAGGTGGATTTGCGGCCAGATACACAGACAAGGATGACTGTCCTCCGATCCCTGTGATCTGCAGACAGATCCTGGAAGCTGCTGCCCGGGCAAAGAAACAGTATGGGCTGCAGGTCAAAGAACTGATCATCGAACCGGGCCGCTCCATTGCAGCCGAGGCAGGCTATACACTGTATACCGTCGGCGGCATCAAGGATACTGACCACCGCCGGTATGTATTCGTGAACGGCGGCATGAACGACAATATCCGCCCGGCGCTGTATCAGGCGGAATATGATGCGGATCTCGCCGACCATCTGAAGGAGCCGAAGGATGAAGTGGTCACCATTGCCGGAAAATGCTGCGAAAGCGGTGATATCATCGCATCCGATATCAGGCTCCAGCATGCAGAGCCCGGAGACATTCTGGCGGTGTATACAACCGGTGCCTATGGTCAGTCCATGGCCTCGAACTACAACCGTCTGGCAGTCCCGGGGACTCTGTTTGTCAAAGACGGACTGGCACACTGGGTCATCCGTCCTCAGACACCGGACGACCTGATCCGGAACGATCTGTCATTGAATCACACGGAGGCTGGTGAAGCCGAATGAACAGAACAGAACTGCCTGTCACGAAATATCATGGCTGTGGAAACGACTTTGTGATCGTTCACGCCAGGGATGTCCAGAATCTGGACTGGCCGCAGCTGGCAGTGGCTCTCTGTGACCGGCATACCGGAATCGGGGCAGATGGCTTCATCGTTGTCTGCACAGATCCCCTGGAAATGGTGTACTACAACCAGGATGGATCCCGGGCTCCCATGTGCGGCAATGGCATCCGGTGTTTTTCTGCCTTCTGCCTGGATGAAGGTCTTGTGCAGGACCAGGTCTTCGATGTTGAAACCATGGCCGGCACAAAAACAGTGACCAGGCTGCAGGACGGAACGTTCCGGGTGATGATGGGGCAGCCGGATTTTTCCCGGGAAACGATCGGCACTCCCTTCCAGGTGGATCACTACCTGCTCAACGATCATGAAATCACCAGTTTCTTCATGGGTACCATACATACAGTGGTCTTTACGGACAACGCCATGGGAAATATTGAGATCCCCGGGTCTGAAATCTGCCATGCCTCTCTGTTTCCGGAACAGACCAATGTCAATTTTGTCGAAGTGGTGGACTCCGGCCACCTCCGGGTACAGACCTATGAACGCGGATGCGGTGTCACCCTTGCCTGCGGCACCGGGGTCTGTGCCTCTGCCTATCAGGCATGGAGGGAAGGACTGACAGGTCCTCATGTGGACGTGGAGCTCCGGCGCGGATCTCTGCACATAGATATTGAAGACGGTACTGTCTTCATGAGCGGTCCGGCTGTCCGGATCATGAAAGGAGTTTTTTATTTATGACAAGCCTGCCAACAGGGTCCATTGTGGCCCTCGTCACACCGTTCCACGAAGATGGAACCGTCAATACAGAAAAGCTGAAAGAACTGGTGGAATTCCACATTTCGTCCGGTACCGACGGAATCCTTGTCCTGGGCACGACCGGGGAAAGCTCCACCATGACGGAAGAGGAGGATGACCTGGCAGCCGGGGCGGTCATCGAAGCCGCAGCCGGACGCATTCCGGTCATCGTGGGTGCGGGTTCCAACAACACCGCCACACAGCTGGACAAAGCCCGGAAATATGAAAAGATGGGTGCAGATGGACTGCTGCTGATTTCCCCTTATTACAACAAGGCGAACACCGAAGGTCTTGTCCGTCATTTCCAGACTGTGGCTGACGAAGTCAGCATCCCCATCATTCTCTACAACATCCCCGGACGCACAGGGATGTCCATTCCCGTGGACGTTGTAGCCAGACTCAGCACCCATCCCATGATTCAGGGAATCAAGGAAGCGAGCGGCAACCTGTCCTATGCCATGAATGTATCCAGGCTTTTGAACGAGGATTTTGTCATGTATTCCGGGAACGACGACATTATTGTTCCGATGATGGGCGCCGGAGCTTCCGGTGTCATCTCCGTACTCGCAGACATTGCTCCGAAGCAGACCCACGAGATGGTAAAAAAATACCAGAACGGGGATACACAGGGAGCCCTGCAGCTTCAGAAAGATCTGCTGGATGTGATCCATGCCCTGTTCATTGAAGTCAACCCGATCCCTGTCAAGGAAGCAATGAACCTTATGGGGATGGAAGTCGGCGGCTACCGCCTGCCTCTGTATCCCATGGAAGAAGGACACAAAGAGACTTTGAAGCAGTCTCTGCAGGAAGCAGGCCTGCTATGAAGCTGATCATCGTGGGCACAGGGAGAATGGGACAGCTGATCCGCCAGAAAGCCGAAGATGCCGGACATGAAGTGCTGGCCATGGGCGACGTTCTGTCCCCTGGAGATGTTCCGGCGCTCTCGGCAAAGGCCGATGCGATCATAGACTTCTCGCACCCGGACAACCTGGACTGGATTCTTTCGCTTTCCGGCAGCGCCGCTCTTGTCGAAGGAACCACCGGGTTCGATCCCTCACACACAGAGCGGCTTCGGGCAGCCTCAGTCACCCGCCCTGTGTTTTATGCTTCGAACTATTCGCTCGGCGTGGCTGTTCTGCAGAAACTCGCGTCTGATGCGGCGAAAATGCTCAGGGGCTTTGATATCGAAATCGTGGAGACGCATCACAACAGGAAAGCAGATGCACCCAGCGGCACAGCGCTGTCGCTGCTGGATGCTGTAGATCCGGAGTCCTCTTTCGACCGGGTGTATGGCCGTCATGGCCGTCCAGGTCCCCGTACCAGGGAAATCGGCATCCACGCCATTCGGGGCGGTACCGTTGCGGGTGATCATGATGTGATCTTTTTCGGTCCCGACGAAGTCGTCAGGCTCAGTCACCACGCCGGATCCCGGGAGATATTTGTAAACGGTGCTCTGAAGGCTGCGGAATTTCTGCAGAAGCAGCAACCGGGACTGTATACTATGGATGAACTACTGGAGGAAACAGCTGCATGACAATGGTAATGAATGCCGAAGCAATCATCCGCTTCATCTCTGAATCAGAAAAGAAAACTCCTGTAAAGGTGTGGTTCAATGCCGATGCCCCGGTTCAGTTTCCGAACTGCCGGGTGTATGGCCATCTGGTCATCGGAGACTGGAAGGATATCAAACCGGTTCTGGATAGTGGCGCGATTGCTGACTACACCATAGAAAATGACTGCCGGAACAGCGCGGTTCCTCTTCTGGATCTCCTGAATCTGAATGCCAGGATTGAACCTGGTGCCATCATTCGGGATATGGTCTCCATTGGCAGTGGGGTTGTGATCATGATGGGGGCGGTGATCAACATCGGTGCCGTGATTGGGGACAATACGATGATTGACATGAACGCTGTCCTTGGCGGCCGGGCCATTGTCGGACGTCACTGTCATATCGGTGCCGGTGCTGTTCTGGCCGGAGTGGTGGAACCGGCCAGTGCGACACCTGTGGTGATCGAAGATGACGTCATGATTGGTGCGAATGCCGTAGTCATCGAGGGATGTCGCGTGGGGAAAGGTGCAGTTGTTGCAGCCGGTGCAGTGGTCATCGAAGATGTCCCCCCTTATGCAGTGGTTGCCGGATGTCCTGCCACGGTCATCAAAATGAAAGATGCCAGGGCTGCACAGAAAACAGAACTGGTGGATGCACTTCGCAGGCTGTAAAACGCTGAAATCGCGTGCCGGTCAGCCTGGACAGAGAAGAAAAAGGACTGATGGCTGCCGGTCTTGCAGCAGACAAAACCGGGCTGACGTCAGTCCTTTTTTTGACAGTATCGACCGGCTGCATCCATTGCCCACAGGTCTGAGATCCATTGTGGCAGGTACGGGGAACGGCGCCACAGGCATTACACGCGTTCGCCGGATACCGGCACGTCTTTTTCCTGGCGCAGCCTGCGCTTCTGCGCCCGGGACAGCGGGACGAGATCACCTGTTACCAGTTCCACATCTTCTTTGTGCCAGGAGCGTATGTGTTTGCGGTTGACGAGATACGAGACGTGTACCCGCAGAAATCCATAGGGCGAAAAGAGCTTTTCAAGATCTGACATGTTCATCCGCTTGTGGAACACGCCCTTGCGGGTGTGAAACCAGACCATTTTCTCAATTTTTTCCACATAAAATATTTCCTGGTATGGAATGTTGACATGGGTCCCGTCGTAGGCAAGGGTGTAATGGTCGTTTTGAGAAGACTGGGAAACCAGCCGCTGGCTGATGCTGTCCAGACCTGCAGCCAGCGAGTTTTTGCCAAGGTAGAAAATCCGCTCCCTGTCGTCATTCCCTTTGGTCACGAGAGGGTCCTCGCACAGGTAAATGAATACTGCGTCCGGATTATCATGCACAAACACGGACTCCATCCGGGGAGAACGGAACATTTCGTCGAAGATAAATATCTGGTATGATTCTTCCTTCATTTTTCTGGCAAGTTCGCTTGCCCTGAAGTAATGGCGGAAGACCCAGTCATTCTGACGAAACACTCTGGCCAGCAGAAAAACGATTTCCTTCGTTTCCTTTTCATGTTCAAGAATTGCTATCCGAATCATGTCAGTATCTGTTCCTGATGTCTTCAATGGCACATCGCAAATCACGCATCTCGATCTGGCGGCCGTTGTCCAGAATGACAACACCGGTGATTCTGCCAAAGTACTGGTGCTGGTCAGATTCAATCAAAAGCGCGTTGATATGGGCTGTCCTGTCCAGTTCAGGTGTGAATACTGCTTCAAACCGTCCATCTGAACTGGATACAGTCCATGGAAGCATGGGATTATGAGGAATCTCCAGGGTAATGTCATCCAGTTTATGCACAGCCCCATCATAAAATATGACGTTTTCGCTCGCGGCTGAAGTATCTCCAAAGCCATACCCGATGGAGAAACCAAATGGAATCCCGTTCACCTGCGTGGAGCACGTCCCCCAGAGCCAGTGGATGCGGTATGGCCAGACGCCTCTGCCCCGGTCAAGAATACCGGAATCCGTATCTGCATCTAGCCGTTTCACATGCCAGTCATGGACGATGGTGCCTGTCACCGGCATGCAGTTGATCTTGGTATTGTAATAGAATTTCCGTCTGTCAGGCCAGGGAGTCACGATGTTCATGGATTCCCGTGGCTCTTCCAGGAATGTCAGATCGGCACGGAAATCGCTTCCTCTGCCAAACTGCTTCCACCAGCACCACACGTGATGTCTATCCCCTTCAGATGTAAATCGAAGCATCATATCCTTGCCCGTCCAGACAATGACATTCTCCTGCATGAAAGGTGCACCGGCTGGTTTCAGGAGAGTTCGCGTATGGTCTGTGCCTTTTTCAAAATCCAGGAAACTGACGGACGCCATGCGAAGATATCCCAGATTGCTGATGGTAAATGCTGCTGCGAATTCATCTGTCATGACCAGGTAATAATCCCATTCCTTGATTCTGAAACCGGGCGCATGTATCCTGGACCGGTCATAGTTCCAGAGCGGGCGCCGGGCAAATCCAGGGGACAGGACCTGTCCTGTTTCATCCAGAAGTTCTGTGTCTTCTGTCAGAATGGTGTTTTTCATCTTCAACTTCATCAGCCCTTTCCACTGACATAGATTATATCGTCTGAGCTGAGTTTGGTACACTTTTCCGGATGATGACACAGCAGATTGTCACCAGGGCAGATACTCACACATCCTGCTGCTTTGCGTTTTGTCTCTGAATGTGAGGCAGACGCAGTCAATCGGGATTCAGATGCCGACAAAGACCAGCCATGTCATCGACAGAGAGTCGGGCCACTGTCCTGATGGAAGCAGAGAAAGGAATGTACGTCAAAAGGATCTGTGAGGATCGGAAACTAGAGAGTTTCTGCTTCCCCTGCATGCAGCTGAATCAGGAGAGTCCTATTCCATGTTCCAGACGTCCTGCTGTTCAAAGCGCCCCTGCCTGTATAGCAGAAACGGAGGACAACCCTGATATAAGACTGATCCTCCGTTTGCCTGTTACCGTGAAATCCCGGTATTTTCTTTTATCAGGAAGAGACTGTGTCTTCCTCTTTCTGCAGCAGATAGTGTCGAAGGGCACCAATGAGATTGGCATCACTGGAAAACCGGCAGGCTTCCACAATGGGTCTTGCGGCAGGAATGCAGGATGCCTTTCGTTCATACTGGCGGTCCATCACCTCATTGAGTGTTTCAATGAGCAGAGGCTGCCGGGAGATTCCGCCGCCGATGGCAATTTTCTCCACATCCAGAATCAGCTGCAGTCCCAGAAGTCCTGTGGCCAGCGTTTCGCAGAACCATTCCAGTTCATTCATGGCAAGGCGGTCTCCATCGTGTATGGCCTGGAAAAACTGTTTACCATTCATGTTGTCCGGATTCCGGTTTTTCGCCGCACAATACCGGTCGATCATGGATCTTGTACAGTTGATATTCGCCCACGTTCCGGTATAGCCACCTGTTCTGGTATCCCAGTGGACAGGAATACCGGAAAACTCACCGGCAGCAAAATTATGACCCTGCCAGAGTTTGCCATCAATGATCACTGCTCCGCCAATACCTGTACCCAGTGTCAGAATCAATCCGGAGTTTACATCTTCCATGGATCCTTGCCAGAGTTCAGCCAACGCCGCGGCTTTCGCATCATTGAGCACACAGATGGGAAGCAGAATATGATTTCTGAGCGCTTCAGGGAGATTTACACAGTTCAGATAACCCAGTGCGCCTCCAGTGTGAAAATATCCTGTGGAAGAATCAATTCTTCCGGGAGCGCTGATCACCAGAGCCTCTGGATTGGTATATTCAACGGATTCATAAATCTGCATCAGTGCCCGGATAAAATCGTCCAGGCTGGTGGTCGGTGTCTCTGTTTCTCCGGAGATTGAGATGTCTGCATTTTCATCCATTACGGCATACTTTATGGCCGTACCGCCAACATCCACAGCCAGATAGTTTTTCATTGTTTTCCCTCTTTCCGCATTGCATTCGCAAGCTGACTTGTCTTTCTGTATTCAGGGTACATCCTGCTTTGGTAAGCGTCAAATCAAGCCCATCTGGTTAAGAAGCCTCCGATTGTTCAAAATCTATATGAACAGAGGAGGCTTTTTGTTATGACTGATTCCACCAAAGAGAGATGGAAGACCATATTCACAGATTTTGATTCTTCAGGATTATCTGCCGTTGAATACTGCAGGCAGAAAGGAATCAATCTCCAGGTTTCCTACCATTCACGCTGGAAGCCGAAGAACTCTGCAGCCAGGTCCAAATCTGCCTGTCGTGACCCATTATCCCCGTTTCCTGATCCGGCAGGGTCTGAAATCAGGTTCGTTCCGGTCTTCCTGAAGTCATGATCATGAATACAGCCATCCCGATCGTGTATATCTACAGGGCGTCACGTCCTGTAGATCTTCGCAAGGGGATCGACGGGATCGCCTCCATCGTTCAATCACTTTTACAAATGGACCCCTATGAACACTCACTTTTCATATTTACCAGCGGCAGCCGAAACCGCATCAAGATCCTTTATTGCGATGGTTCTGGTTACTGGTTGATGCTCAAACGCATGGACGAAGGCCGTTTCAAATGGTGTATCGGATCCTCCGATACCATCACGATTTCACAGAAACAATTCGCAAGACTGATTCACGGGTTCCCCATATCTGGAGGCAGATACAAATTTGTATGAGCGTTTAAATCGTAAGAATAATCAGATGGCTCCTCGCCCCGATACTTTTATCAGGGAATCATGTTGATAGATGCAGCGAATCTCTTTTCACGCAAAGAACCAGTCTCCAAAGAAGCCTTTGGCTCTGCCATCCAGGACATGTCTTCGGAAGAAAAAGACAGTCTTCTGTGGGCCCTGCTCCAGCAGAGAAACTCCAGGCCATACGCCCGGATAAGTTTGGTGCTTCAAGTGAAAAGGCTTAAACCCTGTTCGTTCATTTATTCAATGAAACCGAAACTGTCGATTAGATCGAGGAGCAGGCAGTGTGATGGATGAAACAGTACCGTATCTGCCGACAGATCTTTATGTCAAAAAGAAGAAATCGAGACCTGGAGTACGGTGTCTTCCGTGAAAGATATCGTATCCCAGGTCTCTTTTTTCGTATAGATGGGTATGATTTGACGCTTACGTTTTTTGTTTATATTCAATCTTCATCCACTGGCGCGAAGCAGATCGAAACAAATCAAATAATTCGTGATTGGCACGATGTAAAGATACAATGTGAGTATGAAAAAAACGCTAATTGAAGAATTGATTGCAGAGGAGAATGAACCTGAAGAGGAGTCTTTTCGAGTCGCTTTTCTTCTTTCTTTGAGCATAGGGATATTGAATGCCTGTACATGGATGAGCAGAGGTCATGTATTTGCCAGCAGCCAGTCAGGAAATTTGCTGTACCTCGGACTGGATATCGCTCAGGGAGAGTTTTCGAATGTTATCAAATATCTATTTCCTCCATTAATGTTCGGCGCAGGTATTGTCATTGCAGAGCACTTTAAGGATCATCCTCATTACTTGTCCTGGAGGAGGATCCCAATGATTATTGAGTTTACCATGATAACCGTGGCGACTTTTATGCCGGATTCCTGGAACGATCTTGCAAATCCAATCTTTGGGCTTGCTTGTGGCCTACAGGCTATTGCATTCAGACATATACATAACATTCCTATTGCCACCCTTGCCATAAATGGCTCATATCAGAATGCATTGGAATACCTTACACGGTATCTGAACATACGTGATCACGAAGATGCTTTTCGAACCGTACTGTATTCTTCTATTGTATTCACATATCTGGGGGGGATCATACTCGGTGGACTCCTTGTTCCGTATATAGGGCATTTCGTTTCATTGATCAGTGCAGCTTTAATTGCGGTTAGTTCTCTTATTGTAAAGAAGAATGCGAAACAAAAGCATGCCATTGAGGACCATTCATAAGCCCGGATCGGGAATATATGTGCGTGAACAGTATAAGAAAACCCGGAAGCCATTTTGATACTCTATGGTTTCCGGGTTTTACTGATCTATTCTATTAAGACTGGTTTGATGGTGCAGGATCTTCGGGCTCTTCCAAAAAAGCGCAGGCACAATATCCTTCACTGGGCTGGTAGCAATAAATCATAAGCTCTTTATTGATCTCCGGAGAATAATCTCGAAAGATTCGGGAGCCTCCATTGAGCGCTACATCAGCATAAGCTACAAGCCATTTACGATCTCCATTGCGGAAAATGTTGTAGAATGATTCATTCAGAAGCTGCTCTCTGGAGAGACTTTGCAAATCAGCCATGGCTTCATTTGCGTATCGGAATCTGAAATCAATACTGTTTCCTGTATTATCGTACAGAAGTTCGATTACACAAAAAGGTATTGGCATTCTGTCAAGGACGGAGAAGGCGTTAATCAAATCTGCAGATCCATTCACCATTTCTGTAGAATTGAAGCGCCGTTCCTGTTCAAAACGGTAAAGCATTGGCATACGGGCGCGTCCTTTGAAATGATTGCCATCCTGCATCATATACTGATCATCGTGAATGGATGCGATTTTGTCGGATGCCAAAGCGATACCCTTGTTCACGTTGATAAAATGATCAGGAGTCATTTCTGTAATAATTGTTTTCAATGGCGTATATGTTTCGACTATTCTGCCATCGTCTAAACAAATACAGGTTTTGCCATCACGGCGAATAATATACTTGATGTCAGTCTCTGTAATGTGATGTTTTGTGAAGAATTTCTGTATTTTCTTATCCATGGTCGTCCTCAGGTGTAGAAAAAACAACGGCTTAATACGTGTTTTATGAATAAACGAAACCGTTTCAAGAATAAAAACGAGTTTAACTATTGGTATTAAAATCATAGAGGATTTGAATCAAAATCGCAAATAAAAAAACGCAAAATGACGTTTAGTCATAGAAATCACTCCAAAGTGAATGCGCTTACACTTTAAACCAATTGTGGTATAATTAGCATGGATTCCCACAATGTTTCACCAAGGAGTTTGAATATGACAACATTTTTTATTATACGGCATGGGAAAACACTGTTTAATGAAAAGGAAAGGCTACAGGGATGGTGCGATTCACCACTTACAGATGAGGGCTGTGCTCAAATGCGGCGTTTGTCGGAAGGCCTGAAAGACATTGAATTCTCAGCTATTTATTCTTCGACGTCTCCGAGGGCCCTGACCTGCGCTTCTATGCTGGCTTCTGACAGATCTCTTGATATCCGTGCCAGAGAGTCGCTGAAAGAGGTAGGATATGGAAGTCTGGAAGGAGAATATCTTGCGGATGCGTTTCCGGAGGGGCAACTGAGTAAAGTTGGCTATGCACAGTTCAATGGAGAGGATCTTTATACAGCCCAGCAAAGATTTGTGCGGGAAATGCAGCACATTGCTGAAGAATTCCCTGATGACAATGTCGCTGTTGTGACTCACGGGCATCTGATCAAGACTCTGCTGGGGAGTTTCAGTCAATAGTTTGCAGCGGAGACGATTAAATCAGCAGACCAGATTCCTCCATGTTCTGTCACAGTATTGAAGTACGAAAACAATCGTTTCACGCTGGATACTTTGCCCGATATAACCTGGAGAACGAGCTCTGATCTTTCAAAGTGATGGACATAGACCAAAAACAGGAAGACCTCTTGACATGGAGTCTTCCTGTTTGCATTAAAAAGGACTGGGTTATCCAGTCCTGTGTTCTGCTGCTATTCAGAAAATCAGACGCAGCCCTGCGCTTTCATTGCATCCGCAACTTTGAGGAAACCGGCAATATTGGCACCGACCACATATTCGTCGGGACGTCCATATTCCATCGCTGTATCTCTGCATGTTTCAAAGATGCTGACCATGATGCCTTTGAGCTTTTTATCCACTTCTTCCAGTGTCCAGGAAAGATGCTCTGCATTTTGACTCATCTCGAGTCCAGAGCAGGCGACACCTCCAGCATTGCTGGCTTTACCAGGTGCGTACAGAACACCATTGCTCATCAGATAATGAATGGCATCAGGTGTTGTGGGCATGTTTGCACCTTCACAAACGCAGAAGCAGTTGCTGGATACGAGCTTCTTTGCATCTTCAAGATCAAGCTCATTCTGTGTGGCACATGGAAGCGCGATATCACATGGGATGGACCATGGCCGTTCATTGGGGGTATATGTGGCCAGCGGATGCGAGTCAACATATTCTTTGATTCTGCCACGACGGACTTCCTTGATTTCCTTGACTGTATCCAGATCGATTCCATTCGGATCATAGATAAATCCATTCGAATCGGACATGGTCAGTACTGTGGCTCCAAGCTCCGTGGCTTTCTGACAGGCATAGATGGCGACATTTCCCGATCCGGAGATGACTACCTTCTTACCTTCAAAGCTCGTGCCCTTGTCTTTCAGCATTGCTTCGGTGAAATAGCAGAGTCCATATCCAGTGGCTTCTGTCCGCCCTAATGAACCGCCGTATGACAATCCTTTGCCCGTCAGAACCCCAGACCACTCATCCCGAATTCGCTTGTATTGTCCAAACAGATAGCCGATTTCGCGTCCGCCGACGCCGATATCGCCAGCGGGTACATCTGTATTCGGCCCGATGTGTCTGTAAAGTTCATTCATAAAACTCTGACAGAAGCGCATGACTTCTCCATCAGATTTTCCTTTGGGATCGAAATCGGAACCGCCTTTACCACCGCCCATGGGCAGTGTTGTCAATGAATTTTTAAATACCTGTTCAAAACCAAGAAATTTGATGATGGAAATGTTTACAGAAGGGTGGAACCGAAGTCCGCCTTTATAAGGGCCGATGGCGCTGTTGAATTGCACACGGAATCCCCGATTTACTTGAGTTTTTCCGTTGTCATCTACCCATGGAACACGGAAAATAATCTGGCGTTCAGGTTCTACCATGCGGAGGAGAACATCTTCATCCAACTGTTCAGGATGAACCTGAGCCACAACGTTAAGAGATTCAAAAACCTCTTCGACTGCCTGAAGAAACTCAGGATCATTCGGATTGCGTTTTTTTACAATTTCCAATACAGTATCGAGATTAGTCATAGTGACCTCCTTTGTAAAAAACTGGGTTAAGTATAACACAGGGTTGATGTAAACTGGCAGGTCATTTGGTAAAATTATGAAAAAGGAGGAAAATTTATGAAAATTGCAATTGGGTGCGACCATGGTGCATTTGAATATAAGGAGACGATTCGCAAAATGCTGGAGGCTGAAGGGTATGAAGTAACTGACTGTGGCTGCTATGGTCCTGACTCGGTAGACTACCCTGATATAGCTGTGGAAACAGCCAAAAAAGTGGCTGCGAAAACAGTAGATGCTGGTATCCTCATGTGCGGGACTGGTATTGGGATATCCATAGCTGCAAATAAAGTACATGGTATCAGATGTGCTCTTTGCACAGACACGACAATGGCCCGACTTACACGGGAGCATAATGATGCCAATATGCTTGCCATGGGGGCCAGAATTATTGGAATTGAACTGGCTAAAGATATTGTTCATACATTTCTGGCAACATCATTTTCGAATGATGACCGACATGTCAAGAGGATAGAAAAACTGATGGCAGAAGAAAACTGATCTCTGAACCAACGGAACAGTCTGCTTCATCTTGAAATCTGCTGCAGCAGTAAATTCAAAGAAACCCTGGATTTACTGCTGCAGTTTTCGTTTCGTATTTTTTTGAATCAGTAATCTTCTTTTTAGAACCGGATAAGCGCAAAACAGTCTCGGATTTCGGTTGAAATACACGTCTGCCTGGAGACTAAGTATGATAATGCAAATCTATCTTGGTCGATGAAGAGCCACCATGATTTTGAAAAAAACAGTTGCACAATACCCAGAGAAATGATATATTTACAAAACCGCAAGATATTTGGATAAATCAACAAGCCACAACACAGAA